>PJTS01000102.1_pt1 | contig 81878 bp, 83 predicted proteins | sample 1512251 | NCBI WGS metagenome assembly PJTS01 (sample SAMN08177686, study PRJNA422409) | Soil metagenome, whole genome shotgun sequencing project. | isolation source: Soil (2) enriched on wood chips: alkali lignin treatment | place: USA: Madison | collected 2015-01-15 | reverse complement strand
CTTGGTGGTCATAGCGCCTGTGACCCACCCGATCCCATCTCGAACTCGGCCGTGAAACCAGGCAGCGCCAATGGTACTAACGCTTAAGCGTTGGAAGAGTAGGACGCCGCCAGGCATTGAAGCCAGCGTACAGGGCTTAACCCATTCATAATTCAAAAACAGGGCTGTCCAAAAAGACAGCCCTTTTTTGTGTCGCCAGACACAATAACCCAGGTGACGCGGGGTGGAGCAGTCCGGTAGCTCGTCAGGCTCATAACCTGAAGGTCGTTGGTTCAAATCCAACCCCCGCAACCATCGCTAGCGCAACAGCTGCAGTAACTACCCCGCACCGTAAGGTCGCGGGGCCATCGGCGTTTGTGTTGTGGGTCACACGAACCGGTAATGGCTCGGCGATACGCCCAGCAAGCGACGAAACATCGTCGAAAAATTCCCGGGGCCCTCATAACCAAGATCATAGGCCACCACTGTTACAGCCTCCCCCGCCGCGAGACGCGGCAGGGCGATCGAGACGCAGGCCTGCTGCTTCCATTCGCCAAAGCTCATCCCCGTCTCCCGCCGGAAAAGCCGGGTAAAGCTGCGCCGGTTCATGATCAGCCGCTCTGCCCAGTCCTCTGTGGTCGCGCCGATATCGGGGTGACCGATGAAGGCCTGGCACAGCCGCGCCAGCCCCGCATGGGCCGGGAAGGGCACCGCCAACGGGATCAGCGGCGCGCGGTTCACCTCTGCCACCAGCAGATCCATCACCAGCCCGTCGCGGCCGGCCTGATCATATTCGACCGGGATCTCCGATGCTGCGAACAGCAATTGCCGCAACAGCGGTGACACCCCCACCACCTGACACGTCTCGCCGCGACCGGGGCAGGCTTCGGGCTCGATCAGCACCGTGCGTGTCTGCACTGTGCCGACCATCCGCACCGCATGGGGAATGCCGCCCGGTATCCACACCGCGCGCTCGGACGGGGCAACCCAGGCACCATCCGGCGTGCTGACCACCATCACCCCGCGCGAGGCGTAGAGAAACTGGCTGCGGCGATGCTGGTGTTCGCTCACTTCGAAGGAAGAAGGAAAGTCTTCCCCAAGGGCGACGACCTTGCGCGGGGCGCCTTCATTGTGATCGGGTGAAGGGATAGCCTCCATCCTGTCCCACTATCAGAATTGAATGGCTCACTCAACGAAGCGGGGCATGCGCAGGCCGGTTATGGAGCATGGCCCAAGTGCATCCCGATGCGGCCGGGCAGCATGGCAGAACTGCCATGGCAAGACAGGCTGCACGCGTTTGCCCATTCGAAAAGTGTATTGTCGTGTCGCAAGCCTCTGCATCCCCGGCATCTGCCGTTTCCGAACTGGCCTTCGCTCCGGATTTTCCGGCCGCGCCCGCCCCCGCGCCGTCTGCCCCCGTGCCGTCTGCCAGTGTTCCGTCTGCCACTGTGCCGCCCGTTGCGCCGCAGCCTGATCTGCAGCCGCAAAAGCTGGTGGTGCAGATCGTGGGCGCGGTGGCGCTGGCCCATCTGCTGAACGATCTGATTCAGGCGGTGCTGCCGGCGATCTTCCCGATGCTGAAGGACAAATATCACCTGAGCTTTGCGCAGATCGGGTGGGTGGCACTGGTCTATCAATTCACCGCCTCGCTGCTGCAGCCCTGGGTCGGGCTTTATACCGACAAGCGTCCGCTGCCCTGGCTGCTGCCGCTGGGCATGGTGGCCACGCTGATCGGGATCGTGCTGCTGGCCATGGCCAACAGCTATAATGCGCTGTTGCTGTCGGCGGCGGTGGTCGGGGTCGGATCGGCGGCTTTCCACCCCGAAGCATCGCGCGTGGCGCGCATGGCATCGGGCGGGCGTTTCGGTACTGCGCAATCGGCCTTCCAGGTGGGCGGTAACACCGGGTCCGCGATCGGCCCGTTGGTGGCGTCGGCGATCATCCTGCCGATCGGCCAGATGGCAGTGGGCTGGCTGGTGCTGGTGGCCATTGCCGCAATCTGGGTGCTGTATTTCGTTACCCGCTGGCGGCTCACCCATGCGCCGGCGCAGGCTGTGGCCGGCGGCGCGGACAAGACATCACCCTATGACCGGGCGACGATCATTCGTGCGCTGAGCGTGATCGCGGTGCTGATGTTTGCCAAGTTCATCTATATCGGTGCCTTCACCAATTACTTCACCTTCTATCTGATCGAACGCTTTGACCTGACGGCGCGGGAATCGCAGTTCTATCTGTTCTGCTTCCTGGCGGCGGTGGCGGCCGGCACTTTTGCTGGTGGGCCGGTGGGGGACCGGATCGGGCGCAAGGCGGTGATCTGGGTGTCCTTCCTGAGCGTGGCACCCTTTGCCCTGATGTTGCCGCATGCCAATCTGTTCTGGACGGCGGCATTGGCGATCGTGATCGGTCTGGTGATGTCCTCCGCCTTTGCCGCGCTGGTGGTCTATGCGCAGGAAATCATTCCCGGCCGGGTTGGCATGGTTTCCGGCGTGATGTTCGGGCTGATGTTCGGCATTGGCGGCGCCGGTGCAGCCGGGCTGGGCGTGCTGGCGGACACATATGGCATCGTCTGGGTCTATCAGCTCTGCGCGTTCCTGCCGCTGCTGGGGTTGGTGACGGCCTTGCTGCCATCATCGCGCCGCTGAGCTGCTACACTGTGCTGGCGGTCAGCCTTTCAGGCTGGCCGCCAGTGCGGCGAATATCCGTTCGTCGCGGGTCTGGGTGACATTGAACCGCATGAAGCCCGCCGCGCTCTGTGATGCGCTGAAGACATTGCCCGGGGCCAGCACGATGTCCTGCGCCATGCAGAACCGCGCCACATCGGCGCTGTCATGCCCGTCGGGCAGGTGGCACCAGAGATAGAAACCCCCGCGCGGCATAACCCATGGGGTGATACCCAGAGGGGCTAGCCGCCGGACAAGATCCTCCCGCGCATGGGTCAGTCGCTGGCGCAATTCGGCCATGTGCCGACGGTATCCGCCGCCGGACAGGATGCCGGCGATCAGTTCGGTCGCCATCGGGCTGGGGCCGCCGAAATTCGTCGCCACCTGCAGATCAACCAGCCCTTCGATCCAGTCCGCCCGCGCGGCAATATAGCCGCAGCGGGCCGCCGCAGAGAGGGATTTGGAAAAGCTGCCCACGCGGATCACCCGTTCAAATCCATCCAGCACCGCCAGCCGGGGCGAGGGGGTGGGTTCGAAATCGGTGAAGATGTCATCTTCGATGATGGTCAGATCATGCAGGGCCGCCGCGCTGAGCAGGCGGTGAGCGGTCTGGGGCGACAGGCTGGCCCCGGTCGGATTGTGGAGCGCGGAATTGGTGATGTAGAGGCGCGGATGTTCGGCCGCGAGCAAGGCTTCGAACACAGCCGGATCGGGGCCGGTCGGGGTATAGGGCACGCCGATGATCCGCACATGATGCGCGCGCAGCAAGGCCTGAAAATTGAAATAACCCGGATCATCCACCAGCACGACATCGCCCGGCCGCAGCAGATAGCGGCAGACCAGATCGACCGCCTGGGTGCCCGATCCGGTCAGCATCAGCTGATCTGATCCGGCCTCCAGCCCTTCTTCGGCAAAGCGGCTGAGCAGATGGCGGCGCAGGGCCAAGCTGCCGCGCGTGCCGCCATAATTGGCCAGGGTGTCATCATCGGTGCGCGCCAGCGCGCGCAGCCCGCGCCGGATGGCATCCTGCGGCAACCAGTCGGCCGGCAGCCAGCCACAGCCGGGCTTGAGCACATCGGCATCGGTATCGAGCGACTGGCGCGACACCCAGAAGGGATCGATCGCCCGGTCGCGCCGGGGCTCCATTTCCCCGATCGGGATGGGCGGCATGGCCGATCCGGTCAGATAAAAGCCCGATCCCCGCCGGGCGCGGATCAGCCCTTCGGCGACCAGCCGGTCATAGGCTTCCACCACGGTGGAGGGCGAAACGCCCATGGTTTCGGCAAAGCTGCGCACCGATGGCAGGCGATCGCCGGGGCTGATCGCCCGGCTTGCCACTTTCTGGCGGATCGCCTGCATCAGATCTTCGGTTCTGGTGGGTTCGCGCAGCATGGAGAATCCGGGCAATGTGTATGGACAATCGAACCAGTACAGTTTTTTGATTTTGTATGGGAGTGTTTCTGTCTCATCCATGCGGGAAAGCCTAGCCCGGCGCCCGAAAGCGAGGGCGCATGCAACGGAGCAATGCAGGCTGGGGAAGTGGTCTCCTTGGCGTAATCATCTTCAGCGGATCTCTGCCGGCGACACGCGCGGCGGTGGTTGATCTGTCACCGGTATTCCTGACGGCTGCGCGTGCGGTGATTGCCGCGCTGCTGGGTGCCGCTTTCCTGCTGGCCTTGCGGCAACCGCGCCCCGCGCGTGGTGATCTGTTGCCGCTGGTGGTTGTGTCGCTGGGGGTGGTGGTCGGTTTCCCGCTGCTGTCCGGTTTTGCCCTGCAATATATCACCGCGGCCCATTCGATCGTCTTCATCGGGCTGTTGCCTTTGGCGACTGCGATCTTCGGCGTTCTGCGCGGCGGTGAACGACCCAAGCCGGTGTTCTGGCTATTCTCTCTGCTCGGTGCCGCAACAGTGGCGGGTTTCGCGCTGGACCGCAGTGATGGTGGGGCGGTGATCGGCGATCTGCTGATGGTTGCGGCTGTGCTGCTGTGCGGGCTTGGTTATGCCGAAGGGGCGGCGCTGTCGCGGCGGATCGGTGGGTGGCAGGTGATCAGCTGGGCGCTGATCCTGCCGCTGCCGCTGATGCTGGCGGTCTGTCTGGCGACCCTGCCGGCCAGCTGGGGGGCGATTGGCGTGCCGGCCTGGGGCGGGCTGTTCTATGTTTCGGTTTTCTCCATGATGCTGGGCTTCGTGTTCTGGTACCGGGGGCTGGCGCTGGGCGGCATCGCCGGGGTGGGGCAGTTGCAACTGCTGCAGCCGTTCCTGGGGCTGGTGCTGGCCTGGGCGGTGCTGGGCGAGCCTGTTGCCTGGACCATGGTCGCCTCCACGCTGGTGGTGATCCTGTGTGTGATCGGGGCCAAGCGCTTCGCCTGATGCCATAAATCCTGAACATTGATCGGCTATCCGGCCCGCTTGCGAAAACAAGCCTATGATAATTCATAAAATCCGGATGGTCGTATCATGAAAAAAGCCAGTCTCGCCGCGCTCCTGCTGTCCGTGGCGGTGGCGCCGCTGGCTCCTGTGTTTGCCCAGAGTGCAACCACCGGAGCCGATGCGGGCGATGTGTTCCAGCGCAATGCCCGGGGCGATATCGCTGCGCCCGATGGCGCCCGTCGGGTGACCGGGGATATGAGCGAGAGCTATCGCCAGATGGCGCAGCATGATGCCACCGCGCCGGTGCGCAATGTCATCCTGCTGATCGGCGATGGCATGGGCGATTCCGAAATCACCATTGCCCGCAATTATGCCGAAGGGGCAGGCGGTTATTTCAAGGGCATCGATGCCTTGCCGGTGACCGGGCAATACACCCATTATTCGATCGATCGCGAAACCGGCCGCCCGGTCTATGTGACCGATTCCGCCGCCTCGGCCACGTCCTTTGCTTCGGGCATCAAGACCTACAATGGCGCGATCGGCGTGGATATTCAGGGCCGCCCGCATACGTCCGTCCTGACATTGGCGCGCCGGGCGGGGCTGGCGACCGGCAATGTGTCGACCGCCGCGATCCAGGATGCGACGCCGGCGGCGCAGGTGGCGCATGTGATTGATCGCGATTGCTTTGGCCCCGAACAGACGGCCCGCGATTGCCCCGCGAATGCGCTGGAAAATGGCGGCGCCGGATCGATTTCCGAACAGCTGCTGGATAGCCGCGCCGATGTTACGCTGGGCGGCGGGGCGGCTTCGTTCCGCCAGACGGCCCGTGCCGGCGAATGGCATGGGCAGAGCCTGATCGATCAGGCGAAGGCGCGCGGTTATGCGGTGGTCACCAGCGCGGCAGAGCTTGCCGGCGTGTCGCAGGCCAATGACAGCCGGCCGCTGCTGGGCTTGCTCGCCGATGGCAATATGCCAGTCCGCTGGATCGGGCCCAAGGCCAGTTTCCATGGCAATATCGACCTGCCCCCCGTTACCTGCGCTGCCAATCCGGATCGCGCAGAAGACCAGCCGACGCTCGCCGCGCTGACCACCAAGGCGATCGATCTGCTGTCGGCCAATCCGAAGGGGTTTTTCCTGCAGGTGGAAGGGGCGTCGATCGACAAGCAGTCGCATGCCTACAATCCCTGTGGCCAGATCGGCGAAACGGTTGATCTGGACGAGGCGGTGCAGGTCGCGCTGGAATTCGCGCGGCGCGATGGCAATACGCTGGTGATTGTCACCGCCGATCACGCCCATGCCGGCCAGATCATCTATAGCGATGCGGCCGCGCCGGGTCTGTCGGCTGCGTTGCGCACGCTCGAAGGCCAGGTGATGGCGGTCAGCTATGGCAATTCCGAAGCCAGCAGCGCGGGCCATACCGGCACCCAGTTGCGGATCGCGGCATTCGGGCCGCGTGCCTTCAATGTTTCCGGCCTGCTGGATCAGACCGATGTGTTCTACATCATCCGTGATGCGCTGGGGCTGGAAAAGCCGGCAGAATAGGCGGGGCTCACCCGCAGCAGCCCAAGCCCGTTAGCAAAACGGCATTTCCATTGCCGCCGCTGCCGGGCTTGGGCATAGCTTCTGCCGATCCCTGCCATGGCGAGGAAAGGTCTGCCGCTTGTCCATCCGCCCGTTCCCGATGTCCGGCGCCTGAGCCATGCCGTCCTTCTTCCTGGCCATGCTGGCTGCCTTGCTGGCGACACTGGGTGGGCGTGAAGCCGTGCAGGTTTCGCGCCTCTCCGCATCATTGGGGCAGGCCACGGCTCTGCTGATTGCTGTCTGGCTGAGCGCGCTGATCAGTTCGGCGGTGATGGCCTGGGCTGCCACCTGGATCGCTCCGCTGCTGTTCCCGCAGGCCAAGCAGATGTTTGTCGCCTTCGCGCTACTACTGGGCGGGCTGGAAATCTGGTTCCTGCGCGCGCCGGCCAAGCCGCGCGAACCGACCCGATCCTTCGGCGCCCATCTGCTGGTGCTGAGCGCGGCACAGATGGGTGATGGCACCCGCTTTCTGGTGGCCGCCTTTGCGGCGGCCACTGGCATGCCCTGGCTGGCGGCGGCCGGCGGGGCGATGGCGAGCGGGGTCGTGCTGACCGGCGCCTGGGTGATGGCGGATGAATGGGAAGGGCGCTTGCCGCTCGGGCTGATCCGGGGCGTCATTGGCTGTCTGTTCGTGGTCGCGGGCATCGTCGCGGCGCTGGGCGCGCGGGGGCTGATCGGGTGATCGAACCAATCGATCACCACATGCCGAAATACGCCTGAAACCGATATGTGACCCTGCCGTTGATGGTTCGAACGGCCTGCCCGGGGCAGGCTGACCTGATTGCAGGAGGACATCATGGCAAAGTCGGGTGACAATTCGAACAAGCAGTTGGTGGACGCGCTGAACGGTGCGCTGGCCGATCATCTGGCGCTCTATCTGAAAACCAAGAATTTCCACTGGCATGTGGCAGGATCCCATTTCCGCGGACTGCATCTGATGTTCGATGAGCAGGCGACCGAGATTATCGGCGTGACCGACATCATCGCCGAACGGGTGCGCAAGATCGGCGCCACTACGCTGACATCGCTGGGATCGGTTGCGGCCCATACGGTGATTGCGGATCAGGATAATCCCGAACTCAAATCCGACAGCATGGTCAGTGAACTGCGCGACGACAACGCCAGGCTGGTTGAACGGTTGAAGGCGGTCAAACTGGCATCGGAAGAGGCAGAGGATTACCCGACCAATGGCATGGTCGATGACTGGATCGATCAGGCGCAGAAGCGGGTGTGGTTCCTTGATCAGACGCTGAAACAGTAAGCCGTTGCATTTGTGGTAAGAAGCTGGCCGGATGTGGTCCGCCGGCTTCCCGCCACTGGCCCATCGCGCATTTGTGCATTTCGGGATAGATTGCGTGCATGGCTGATGTGAACATGATTTCCGGTGCCGAGGATGGCGCGATCGCGGCGTGGATTGCTGAGCGTTTGAAGGCTGCGCTGGCCGCGCAGAGTGAAGGAAATATCGCCATCAGCGTGCCGGGTGGCAGCACCCCGTTTCCGATCTTTGCCGCGCTTGGCCAGCCAGACGGCCGCTTTGCCGGGATCGACTGGTCGCGCATTGTGGTCTGGCCCGGAGATGACCGGATCGTTCCGGAAGATCACCCGGCCAGCAACACCGGCAAGATCCGCGCCTTGCTGGAACCCCTGGGCGCGCAGGTTCAGACATTGTCGGCAGAGGTTGTGCCACCGCATTTTGCGCTGGTCTGGCTCGGCATGGGCAATGACGGGCATGTCGCGTCCCTGTTTCCCAACACCGATCCGCAGCCGGATGATCCGCTGCCGGTGCGGCGGCTGACGCCTGATCCCCTGCCGCCCGAAGCGCCGTTTGACCGCATCACCCTGACCATGCCGTCCCTGCTGGACAGCGATGCGCTGATGTTCGTCATCCGTGGCGCGGACAAGCAGGCGCTGTTTGAACAGGCAGTGCGAGGGGGACATGACCTTCCGATTGCCCGCCTGCTGGGCGCGGCGCGGCAGGCGATAACATGCTTCAACTGATCCTGCACTGCCTGCCCCGGCCCTTGCATCAGCTGATCCTGCGGGTCGGTTATCGCGTCCACAGCCAGCTTCGGCGCCGAATGAAACGACCGGTGAAGGGCGTTTCCCTGATTGCCAGCGATGAGGCGGGGCGGATCCTGCTGGTGCGGCACAGCTATGGCCCGGATGAATGGTGTTTCCCGGGTGGAGGGATGGATCGCGGGGAAACCGCAGAGCAGACAGCTCGACGGGAATTGCGGGAAGAACTCGATACCGATGGCATCGGCCTGAGGTCGCTTGGCACCATTGAGGAAAGCCTGTCTGGTGCGCCGCACACAGCGCATGTCTTTGCGCTGAGATTGACGGATGGCTGGCGCATCGACGGGCGCGAACTGGTGGAAGCGCGCTTCTTCAAGCCCGATGGTCTGCCGGCCGGCCTGTCCCGACGCACGATGCGGCGGGTTGAGATGTGGCGGGCTGCTCAGGACGGCGGCGGGGCAGCAGACCCGCTTGTGAACCCATGAATGGGGGCATCCGCTACTGAGCGGGGTTCACCAAACGAGCGCGACTGGCCCACCATTTGAGACGGCTGTTTGGCACGCCTCCAGCAAATCCTCCGCGCATTCCCTATACAGCGGTCGGGTGTCGTTGGGGTTCTGCTGCGCCCATATCCGCAAGGGATCGATAAGTTTTGCCGCATCGGCCGGTTCGATGAGGATATGATCGCTCGCGATCTCAAGCGCCTCATCGATGGCTCGAATGACGCTTTCGACCTCCTGTCCGGCCTGTTCCGAAATCTCAGCCAGTATGGCTTCAAACGGCGTCCCGGATTTGTCGCGTCCGGTGAATGGTGGGCAATAAATGTTGATCCCACCCATGCAAGTTCGTCTCCATTAGCGTCGCCGGATGGGTAGCAGTCAGGCGCGGTGTTCGCAATTTGGGGACATGGCGACAACAAGACTTCGAACACTGATTCAGCGTGATAAGGTTCAGAAGAGCGCCAGTTGGGCATCCTCCGTAATGCCCGGTGTGCCAGCCGCAGCGTGGTCGACTCTGTCGCTTTCCAGCCCGCTTAGGGTCACACCCATCAGCCGGATCGGCAGCGGCAGGGGCAGCTGTTCTTCCAGCAGCGCCACCGCGATGCGCGTGAATTCTGCCTTGTCGCGGACGGCGTGGGGCAGCGAACGGGCGCGGGTGGTGATCTGAAAATCGGTATATTTCATTTTCAGCGTCACGGTGCGGCCGCGCGCCTGAGCCTCTTCAATACGGGTCCAGACAATCTCGATTATATTGTCGAGCGCCTCGCGCAGGGCCGCGCCGCTCGACAGATCATCGCCAAAGGTGCGTTCCCCGCCCAGTGACTTGCGGATCCGGTTGGCCCGCACCGGGCGCAAATCGATGCCGCGCACCGCGCGATAGAGATAATCGGCGAAGGACCCAAAATGAGCGCGCAGCCAGGTGATATCCTTTTCCGCCAGATCGGCGCCGGTTTCGATGCCGAGCCGGGCCATTTTCTCCCCACTGCGGGGGCCGACGCCGTGAAACCGCCGGATCGGCAGGGCGCGGGCGAATGCGGCGCCCTCGCCCGGGCGGATCACGCAGAGCCCGTCCGGCTTGTTCTGATCGCTCGCCAGCTTGGCCAGGAACTTGTTGTAGCTGACCCCGGCGCTGGCGGTCAGCTGGGTGGTTTCCCTGATCCGCTGGCGGATCAGCTGGGCGATGCGGGTGGCTGAACCGATCCCGCGCAGATCATCGGTAACGTCGAGATAGGCTTCATCCAGGCTCAGCGGTTCGACATGCGGGGTGTAATCGCGAAAGATCGCGCGGATTTGCTGCGAAACTTCGCGATAGACGTCAAACCGGGCGCGGCAGAAGATCAGATCCGGGCATTTGCGCAGCGCGGTGACCGATGGCATGGCCGACCGCACGCCAAACCGCCGTGCCTCGTAACTGGCGGCCGCGACCACCCCGCGCCCGCCGGCATGGCCCACGGCCACGGGCAAGCCGCGCAATTGCGGATTGTCGCGTTGTTCGACGCTGGCGAAGAAGGCATCCATATCGACATGGATGATCTTGCGCAGGCCGTCAGCCTCTTCCTCCATCGCGAGCGCCGGATCAGCCATGGCGGAAATCTAGTGCAGCAGGGGCCGGGTTTGAAGCCCGTGTTTACCGCCATGTCAGCGCTGGAACGGAAAGCGCTTTGTCGCACTGCAACATGTCGCTAGGGGCGGCGCATGAATGTAACACCTGCAACCTCTCCGACTCCAGCGCATGCAAAGACCATCGGCCGCCGTGAACTGGTGGTGATGGTGGCCTTGCTGATGAGCCTGAACGCCTTTGCCATCGACGGCATGCTGCCGGCGCTGGAACAGATTGCGGAGGAACTGGGCGCGCGTGATGGCAATCAGCGCCAGCTGGTGATTGCGGTGTTCCTGCTGGCCAATGGTCTGGGCTGCCTGGTACCGGGCGCGCTGGCGGATCGTTTCGGTCGCCGGCCGATGCTGCTGCTGTCGCTGGGCGCCTATGCGGTGCTGTCGACGCTGGTGGCGATGAGCCAGTCCTTCAATGTCATGCTGGTGCTGCGCGGATTGCAGGGCGTGCTGACTGCGGGGCTGATGGTGGTGCCGACCGCGATCATCCGCGATCAATATGCCGGTGATCGCATGGCCCGTTTGATGAGTCTGGTCAGCGCGGTGTTCATCACCGTTCCCGTGATTGCGCCCAGCCTGGGGCAATTGGTGCTGATGTTTGCCGGCTGGCGCTGGATATTCCTGTTCCTCTCGCTGCTGGCGGTGCTGGCCGGGGTGTGGGTGTGGCTGCGACTGCCCGAAACGCTGCACCCTGAATTCCGGCAGAAGCTGGATCTTCCGGTGATCGCGGTGAACATGTGGGCCAGCCTCTTCAACCGGGCCTCGATCGGTTATGTGCTGGGCACATCGCTGCTGATCGGTTCGGTGTTCGGTTATGTGAACAGCGCGCATCAGCTGCTGGTCGAACATTTCGACGTGGGTGTGTGGTTCTCCGTGGTGTTCGGCGGCACGGCGGCGATGATGGCGGTGTCCAATATCGTCAATTCGCGCATCGTTGAACGGTTCGGCGCCCGCCGGGTCAGCCATGCCGGCGCGATCATGTTCATTCTGGTCAGCGCTATCCAGGTGTGGGCATCGCATTATCATGGTGAAAGCCTGGCGCTGTTCCTGCCGTTGATGGCCACCAATCTGATGCTGCTGGGCTTCCTGGGGGCCAATTTCGGCTCCATCGCGATGCAGCCCTTCGGCCACACGGCCGGCGCGGCCAGCAGCATGCAGACCTTCGTCCGCATGTTCGGCGCTGCGGTGGTGGGGATGATTATCGGCCAGGCCTATGACGGCACGGCGCGGCCTTTCGCCCATGCGCTGCTGATCTGCAGCACCACGGCGCTGCTGCTGGTGCTGTTCAGCGAAAAGGGCAAGCTGTTCCGTCGGCTGCATCCGCCCAAGCCGAAGGACTGAGCCTGAGTTTTGAGGGCAGGGGGCGTGGAGGGATAGTGGGTATCGCTTGCCCATTTCCTCCACCGCCCGGGCTGAGCTTGTCGAAGCCCAGCCACCGCGCTCACGCCCGTTACACCCACCTGATGCTAGCGTCGTGCTTGCCCTCTGACGGGCTCAGGGCGAACGGGAGCATTGCCTAGTTCGCGGGTTCCGTAGCGTGTTGTTCGACCCGGGCCAGCAGCGCATCCACCTGCACCTGCTGGCCTTCGCTGACGCCCAGCTCCGCCACCACGCCGTCAAATGGCGCGGTCAGGCTGTGTTCCATCTTCATCGCTTCCAGCGTTAGCAGCTTCTGCCCCTTCTGTACGCGGTCGCCGGCTGCCACGGCCACTGCGATGACCCGGCCGGGCATGGGGGAGGTGATGGAGCCGCTGGCCGTGTCGCTTGCTTCGCTGCCGTTGTTGCGGGGAATCTGGAACAACAGCGGCTGGCCGTCGCGCAGTGCGATCAGGCCATCGCTGACGGGTATCAGATAGGGATGATCATCGGCGACATCGATCGTGCTGAGATCAACCTGCCGTTGATCGGTCCCCTGCTGTAGCGTGACGAACAACCGGCGCGGGCCGTTGGCGCGAAATCCATCGAGCGCCGTCCACGGGCCGGGCATGGCATTCTTCTGCGCCGGCATGGATTGCAGCCACAATTGCTGGGCGGCGGCCTGCCAGTCGGATTCCTGCGGTTGCGGTGTAATGGTCAGGGTGTCGACATGGTTGGCGATATGGCCGGTTGTCACGCCACCTTTGATAAAATCCGCATCACGCAGGCAGGCCAGCAGAAAGGCGGCATTAGTCTTTACCGGCCAGACGACGCCGGTTTCCAGCTGGCTTGCCAGCGTTTCGATCGCCGCTTCCCGCGTGTCGCCAAAGGCCACCAGCTTGGCAATCATCGGATCGTAGAAGGGCGTAATCTGGTCGCCATCCTCCACCCCGGTTTCCACCCTTATGTCGTATCCATCGGCGAAATGCGCCAGTTCCAGCACGCCCGTTGATGGCAGAAACCCGCGCGCCGGGTCTTCGGCATACAGCCGGGCTTCCATGGCCCAGCCATTGATCGAGAGATCACCCTGAGCCTGCGGCAGCGGTTCCCCGCTGGCAACGCGCAATTGCCATTCGACCAGATCAACACCGGTGATTCCCTCTGTCACCGGATGTTCGACCTGCAGGCGGGTGTTCATTTCCATGAACCAGATGCGATCGGCGGACAGCGTGCCGTGGCTGACATCGGCGATAAACTCCACCGTTCCGGCACCGACGTAATCCACCGCCTGTGCCGCGCGGACGGCGGCCGCGCAGAGCTGTGTGCGGGTCGCCTCATCCATGCCCGGGGCGGGGGCTTCCTCGATCACTTTCTGGTGGCGCCGCTGGAGCGAACAATCGCGTTCGAACAGATGCACGACCTGCCCATGGCTGTCGCCGAAGATCTGCACTTCGATATGGCGCGGGGCGGTGATCCATTTTTCCAGGATCACCCGGTCATTGCCGAAACTGGCGCGGGCTTCGCGGCGGCAGGCTTCCAGCGCCTCGGCAAAATCGGCGGCGGCATCGACCCGGCGCATGCCCTTGCCACCGCCACCGGCCACGGCCTTGATCAGCACCGGCCAGCCAATGGCCTGGGCTTCGGCAAACAGCCGTTCGGGTGACTGATCTTCCCCCAGATAGCCCGGGGTGACAGGCACGCCGGCTGCCTGCATCAGCGCCTTGGCCGCATCCTTCAGCCCCATGGCGGTAATCGCGGCTGGCGGCGCGCCCACCCAGATCAGCCCGGCATCGATCACCGCCTGGGCAAAATCGGCATTTTCAGAAAGGAAACCATAACCGGGATGGATCGCCTCTGCCCCGGTTTCCAGCGCCGCAGCGATGATCCTTTCGCCCAGCAGATAGCTTTCGCTGACGGGCGGTGGGCCGATCAGGACGGCCTGATCCGCTTCCCGCACATGCAGCGCGCCGGCATCGGCTTCGGAATAGACAGCGATGGTGCGAATGCCCATTGATCGCGCCGTACGGATGATCCGGCAGGCGATTTCACCGCGATTGGCGATCAACAGGCTGCGGATCATTCCAGTTCCTCATCCGGCAAGGGGGTCATCGGGATCGGCGGAATCGGCCCGATCATCCTTACGGCAATCAGGATTTCCCCGCGGGATTTGGGTGGCCATTCCTGCGGCGGGCGCGGGCGGCGCAGCGCCTGACCCAGTGCGCCCAGCACATGGCCCAGCTTGGCAAAGGGGGACAGGCGTACGCGTTTGTCCCAGGCCTTGGCGCCGCGATTGGCCAGCTTCTGCCCGGTGGCGGCATAGATATTGGCAATGGCCAGCACAGCCCAGCGTTGCCGGAACTTCAGATCGGCCACGGCCATGCGACCGGCTGCATCATAGGTGGCAGACAGCTGGATCAGCCGCGCGGCAAGCTCTGCCAGTTGCCCGCGCCAGACGGGTTCAAGCGGGCGCTGGGCGGGGATGCCGGCTTCGGCCAGCCAGTGGCGCGGCAGGTGGCAGCGGCCGATGGCATCATCGCGCGCCAGATCACGGGCAATATCCACCAGCCGGAAGGCGATCCCCAGATCGCATGCCCGGTCCAGCGTATCGCTGTCGTCCCGGTCAACTCGCATGATCCGTGCCATCATCACCCCGGCTGCGCCGGCGGTATGATAGCAGTAACGCAGCAGATCGTCTTCATCTGCCGGGCGCCAGTCGGATGCATCCAGCGCGAAGCCTTCGATCACATCATCGGCCAGCTGTTCATCCAGCCCGGCCTCCATCGCGACCTGACCAAAGGCATCGAAGGCGACGTCGGCGGTCGGCTGCCCTTCAATGGCCCGTGCGGTCAGCGCGCGCACAGCCTGGATCAGATCGACCGCATTGCCGCGCGGCAGGCCGGGGCTGTCACGCCGATCGGCCCGGTTGCCGGCAATCTCGTCCCCGCGCCGCCGCCAGGCGAACAGCAGCCAGGCGCGTTCGCGGGTTTCCTTGTCGAACAGCCGGCTGGCAAGGGCCTGGCTCTTCGATCCGCTGCTGATGCTTTCGCGCGCCTGTTCGACCAGCGACGCGCGCGGGCGACCGCCGCCCGTCTGGCGCGGGGTCGTACGCAGGATGCGCGAAGGCGCAAGAAGACGCGGTCGTTGGGCCATCAGCAACAATATTCCATCCTGCTATTGCAGGCGGGTGACGGGTGCCTGTCAAGCCGAAGCCGGCAATTTTGCCCGGCTTACAGGTCTTTGGCGGACAGCTGGAAGATCGTGCGATGCGGTTGATAGGCGGCCATCTGGTCAAGTAGCCCGGGCAGATGGCTGTCGCTGATCAGGATGTCGCGATGCATGTCACGGACGAAGCCAGCCTCTGCCATCTGGCGGTTGAAGGCCAGCAATCCATCGTAGAAGCCAAAGGCATTCAGCAGGCCGACCGGCTTGGCATGATAACCCAGCTGGGCCCAGCTGACGGCTTCCCACAATTCATCCATGGTGCCGACCCCGCCGGGCAGGGTCAGGAAACCATCGGAAAGATCGGTAAAGGCCTGTTTGCGCTGGTGCATGGTCTGCACCACTTCCAGCCGGGTGCAGGCATGATTGGCCACTTCACCGCCAACCAGAGCTTCGGGGATGATGCCGATCACTTCGCCCCCGGCTTCAAGTGCGCCGGTGGCGAGCGCGCCCATCAGCCCCAGCCGCCCGCCGCCATAGACCACACCGATCCCGCGTTTGGCCAGTTCTGCCCCGACTTCGCGGGCAAGAACGATATATCGGCGGTCAGGCGGGGTTGCCGATCCGCAGTAAACAGCCAGTTTCTTCATGGTTGGGGTCTTTTCATGGTGCCGGAACCTCCAGCATCAGCTTTGCGGTAATGGCCGCGCCCTGCAGCACGCCGACCAGACCGGCGCCGGGGAAGGTGCCGGATCCGACCAGATGGAAATTGCCGATCGCATCGTCCCGGTTGTGCGGGCGCAGCGCCCCGCTCTGGCTCCAGCGCGGTTCCAGGCTGAAGGCGCTGCCCAGATGGGCGCCCAGATCGCGTGCCAGGTCGGGCGGCGCATAATGAAAGCTGCTGATCACGCGGTCATGAATATCGGGCACCAGCCTTCGGCCAACCTCATCCAATATGCGCCGTTCCAGCAGCGGCCCGATCTGGCGCCAGTCGATCGGCAATTTGCCGAGATGGGCGACCGGCAACACTGCCTGGAATGTGCTTTTGCCCGGCGGCGCCAGGCCGGGATCGGTCACTGTCGGATGATGCAGGAAGATCATCTGATCCTGCGGCAGCACGCCGATGTTGAAGACATCGTTCAGGAATTCGCCAAAACGCGGGCCGAGCAGCACCATATGCTGGGGAATGCCGGGCCAGCTGCCTTCCAGCGCAAAATGCACCGTGAACAGCCCGGGGCTGAAGGATTTGCGCATCAGCGAACGCGCGAGCCGGCGCCCACGAAGCGTGTGACCCAGCAGATCGCGATAGCTGTGCACCACATCGGCATTGCTGGCGATGGCATCGAAATCCTCATGCCAGCCGCTGTGCGTGGTAACCCCGGTTGCCCGATTGCCGAGCACTTCCACGCGGGTAACCCGATCATTCAGGCGAATGGTTCCGCCCAGCCGTTCAAACTGCCGGGCCATGCCGGCGGCGAGCCGGCTGGTTCCGCCCCGAACGCTCCAGGCATTGCCCGTTGGCCGGATCATCTCACCCAGCGAAGCCAGGCTGGGGGCGGTCATCGGATTGGCGCCGCGCATCAGCACCAGCACGCTCAGCGCTTCGCGCAGCCGGGTGTTGCCGATGAAACGGCTGACCGTGTCATAGACCGGGCGCCAGGCCTGCAGCTTGATCAGGGCGGGCAGCCCCTTGATCACGCCGCGCAGATCGGGGGCGGGATCGCCGGATGTGCCGGGCAATTGATGCCGGGAATGCACCAGATGGCGCATCAGCGCATCAAATCCGGTGGCATCTGCCGGGGACAGGCGGGAAATTTCCTTGTGCAGTTCAGTGCTGTCGCAGGACAGATCGAAATGCGATCCATCGGGCCAGCTGAAGCGGATGCCGCTGGCAACCGGCAGCAATTCGACATCATCGGCCAGATCATGGCCGCTCAGCGCCCATAATTCGCGCAGGGCGGACGGATCGGCGATCAGGCCGGGGCCGGCATCAAAGATGAAGCCATCATGGCGCCATTGCTGCGCCTGGCCGCCCGGTTCGCCGCGCGCTTCGATCAGCGTGGTGGCAAAACCGCCCGCCTGCAGGCGGATCGCCAGGGCCAGCCCGCCAAAGCCCGCGCCGATCACGCAGGCGCGCCTGCCGGTCGGCCGATGGTCCATGGCGGCGGTTGATGCTGTCGCTGCGGTCATCACATGCGATCTAGCCTATGTCGGCGCGCGTGCAATGCGGCTGGGCCAATAAGCCCACAGATGCTGTCACCGCCTTCGCAGATCATGGACAGATCATTGATAGACAGGAACAACCGGCCGGCTGGAACAAATTGCCGTTTGGCGGTGTTTCCTGTCTGATTTCCGGAGATGTTCCGGACCTAGGGGGTCCAATGAGACTAGCAATTCCAGCGGCGGCATGTGTGTTCCTGGCCATTCCCGCGCAGGCACAGGACAGTCAGTCAGAAGATCTGATGGCTGGCTCCATCTATGATGGCGATTATCTGAGTGTGGGCGTGGGTGTCGGGTATGGCCCCAGCTATGATGGTTCGGATGATTACGTGGCCTTCCCTGCGCCGCTGGTTCAGGGATCGCTGGGCGGTATCGGGATCAGCCCGCGTGGCGCCGGCCTGGCGCTGGATTTCATCCCCGATGCCGATGAAGGCATATCCTTCGATGGCGGCATCGCGGCCCGGGTGCGCGCCAACCGCGCGCGGCAGATCAAGGATCCGGTGGTTTATGCCGCGGGCAAGCTGGATATTGCCGTGGAAGTCGGGCCGACGGTCGGCATCAGCATTCCCAAGGTGCTGCATGGTTATGACTCGCTCAGCTTCACCGTGGATACCCGCTGGGATGTGGCCGGCGCGCATGATGGCATGGTGATCGAACCGTCGATCACCTATTTCACGCCGTTGAGCCTGGGCATGGCCGCATCGCTGACCCTCTCGGCCGAATATGGCGATGGGTCGTTCCGGGATTACTATTACAGTGTTTCGCCCGCGCAGTCGCTGGCCAGTGGCCTGCCGCTCTATCAGGCGAATGGCGGCGGCTTCAACAAGGCCGGGGCGACGCTGTTCTTCGGTTATGATCTGGATGGCGACCTGCGCAATGGCGGCTGGGCGCTGGTCGGGATCGGCGGATATTCGCGCATGCTGGGTGATGCCAAGGCGTCCCCCTATGTGGCGCTGCGCGGATCGCCCGATCAGTTCTTCACCGCCTTTGGGGTGGGTTACACCTTCTGAACCGCCAGCCTGCTGGCAGGACGTGAAAAAGGCCGGGGCATGCGTGCCCCGGCCTTTTTTGTTTCAGCAGTTGCGCGTGATGCGGATTATTTCCGCCCGTTCTTGGCGGCGTCCTTGTCCGCGCTTTCCAGCGCCAGGGTGGGGCGCGGCCCGGGCATTTCGGCGGTGCGATTGCCGGTCTTCAGATAGGTGTCGAACCACTCCATCATCCGCAGATTGTAATCATAGCGGCTGGCCGTGCGGGCATTGCCATGGCCTTCGCCGGGGAACAGCACCAGCCGCACCGGGGTATCGGGCTTGCGCACGCGGATCGTACGATAGAGCTCCATGCTCTGGGTCGGCGAAACGCGGGTGTCGGAATCGCCATGCATGATCAGCAGCGGGGTGGTGGCATTGGCGGTGTGGGTGATCGGGCTGCGTTCCAGCAGCTTGGCCCATTCTTCCCAGGGCCAGGCGCGTTCATGCACCAGATACATCTCGTTCGGGATGTCGGTGGTGCCGAACTTGCTGACCAGATCGGAAATGCCGACGAACATCACGCTGGCCGCATATTCCTCGCTATACCGGGTTGCCGCCCAGGCGCTGGCGAACCCGCCATAGGAACCACCGGTGATGCCCACGCGGGCCGGATCGGTTACGCCTTCGGTGGCCAGCGCGTGCTTGGCATCAACGATATCGTCGAATTCTTTGCCCGCATAATCGCCCTGATGTTCCATGGCGAATTCCACGCCATAGCCGGTCGATCCGCGATAATTGGGGTGGAACACCGCATATCCGGCCCCGGCGGCGACCTGCCCGGGCATGGAATAATTGGTCAGCCAGCCATTTGAATCATGCGCTTCGGGCCCGCCATGCACGGTCATGATGGTCGGGGCGCCACCTGCGGGTACACCGCCAACCGGTTCGATGAGAATGCCTTCGATCTGGCGCCCGTCGCGCGCGGCATAGCTGTAGGTCCGCTGCGTGCCGAAATCGACCTCTGCCAGCCAGGGGTTGTGTTCGGTCCAGCGGTCAAAGCCCTGTGAATTCCACAGGAACAATTCCCCCGGATGGCGGGCGGAATTGGCGGTCACGGCCAGCCGGTTGCCGCCCGATGCCAGCCGGGTGATCACCAGCCCGTCGGTTTCCACTTCGCGTTCGACACTGCCCTGTTCGGTATAAAGTCGCAGCACGCTGCGTGCGCCGATATCCACAGCGACGGCCAGCCGCCCGTCTGCCAGCCATTCGCTATCGACGGCTGCTTCCTGCGCACCCTGGTTCAGCGGGCGGAAATCACCGGTGACCGCATCCACCAGAAACAGCGTGGTCGGCGCCGGATCATTGGCGGAAATGCCGGCAATCAGGGAAAGCTGGCGGCCATTGGGCGAAATCTCGTAATCATCGATCTTGCCCAGCGTTTCGACCACGGCGCGAACCTTGCCGGTTTCCAGATCGATCAGATTGATCCGCTGCGATGTGTAGCTGTCATCGACCAGCGGGGTGGGCGCGCTGCCCACAGCGGCCCAGGTGCCATCGGGCGCAATCTGGAAGCTGGCGACATAGCCGGGCACTTCAATGGCGCGCGGTTCGGGAATGTCCCGATCGCGTTCGCGCATCACGGGTGCGGCGAACAGCCGGTTGAAGGTCAGTTCTTCTTCATAGACGCGGGCGTCGAAACCGGCCTTCTGCTCCTTGTCGCGGGCGGCATCTTTCTCTGCATCGGCCAGCACATAGATGGTCGTGCCATCGGGCGCCCAGGCATAGGACCGCACATGGGTGTCAGTGATTGCGGCCAGCCGGCGCCGTGCGCCGCCATCGGCCGGCACGCCCCAGACGGCGCGCTTGCCATCCTTGTCGGTCCACAGGAAGCTGACCATGGACCCATCGGGCGAAAAGCCGATCTGCGAAATATTCATGTCATCGGGCAGCCAGGCGCGGGCCGCATTGGCGCCGCCGGTCAGGAACAGCTGCTGCAGCGATCCGCCGTTTTCCTTGCCCTTGGTCACATCCTGCCGCCAGGCGCGGGTATAGGCCACGCGGCTGCCATCGGGGGAGATTTCCACCGCGCCAACCTGTTCCAGACGCACCACATCTTCCGGGGTCATTGGCCGGGCCAGCGCCGGGGCAGACAGGAAAAGCGGGGCGGACAGCGCAGAGGCTGCAAACAGGGTGGCAAGTCTGGTCATCAGGGAAAAGCTCTTCATTGATTTCGTAAGAAACCACCATAGCGAGGGTGACCGTTCAGGCAACCGGCCCATTCGATGAAAAACGCCAAAGAAAAGGGCGCGGCGGATATGATCCGCCGCGCCCCCTTATCGTTATCGCAAGATCACGTGTTACCAGCCGAAGGTGACCCCGGCACGGGCCGCAGTCCGTCCGCCCCGGTTGAACCCGGTGGCGACGCCGGCATTGACCGCCACATTGGGGGTAACCATCGCGCCGATCTGCAGCGAACCGGCATGGGCACCATCATAGGTGGCGACATTGGCTGTCAGGTTGAACTTCATATCCGGCAGGAAGGCATTGCCGCTCATCGCCGTGGCGACGGCGGTGGAGGATGAAATCCGCTGATCCAGCCGGTCCAGCTGATTGGTGAACTGGTTCAGCCGGCCTTCCACCGTGTCGATCCGATTGGCCAGTGCGGTATCGGCCGCGAGGCGGGCATTGGCTTCCCCGGCAAGGCCGGCGCTCAGATCGGCAACGGCGCTGTCGTAGGCATCCATCCGCTGCGACAGCTGCAGATCGAACTGCTGGCGGGCGGCGGTTTCGCTGCTGATTGCTGCCCCAAGTTCCACCCGCTGTGCCTGCCGCAGGCTGGCTTCATTGGCCAGTTGCGCGACATTGACGGCATCGGTGGGTGCCGTGCCAGCGGCCAGATTGGTGATGCGCCGTTCCGTACCCGCTGCGCCGACCGAAACGGTGTTGGCCGCGCTGGCGACCGAACCGCTTCCCAGTGCCACGCTGTTGGCGGCCGTGGCCTGCGCTCCACCACCAATCGCCACCGCGCCATTGGCGCTGGCCCCGGCCGTATCACCCAAAGCGATGGCCGATGCGCCATTGGCGTTGCTGGTATTGCCCAGCGCCAGGGCGCCATTGCCGGTGGCGGTGTTGTCCGCGCCGATCGCCACCGCGCCGGTGCCAGTAGCGATATTGGGGTCGCCAATCGCCACGGCGCCATTGCCGATCGCCTGATTGTCCAGCCCCAGCGACACCGCGCCGGCCCCATCGGCCAGCGTGCCCGAACCACCGGCCACGGCGCCATTGCCGATCGCCTGCGACAGGGTGCCACCATTGTTGTTGCCGACGATATTGCCCGCGCGGGCCAGCGCAGTCTGGGCCACGCCCAGCGCCTCATCCGCCCGGTTTACCGCTGTGCTGGCGCTGGCGAGCGCGGTGTTCGCCGTCCCCTGCGCGGCATTGGCGTTGGACAGGGCCGTGTCTGCCGTCCCCTGCGCCGTCGCCGCATTGGCCAGGGCGGTGTTGGCGGTGCCCTGCGCCGCATTGGCGTTGGTCAGGGCGGTATTGGCCGTTCCCTGAGCGGTTGCTGCGTTGGCAAGGGCCGTGTCTGCCGTCCCCTGCGCCGTCGCCGCATTGGACAGCGCAGTATTTGCTGTTCCCTGAGCGCCCGCTGCATTGGCGAGCGCGGTATCGGCGGTGTTCTGCGCATCAGTGGCGGTCGCCAGCGCCGTGGCGGCATTGCCTTGCGCCGTGGCAGAATTGGCGAGCGCCTGATCCGCAGTAGTCTGCGCCGTCGCCGCATTGGCAAGGGCGGTGTTGGCGGTTCCCTGGGCTGCTTCGGCCGCGCTCTGGGCGGTGGCAGCATTGGCGAGTGCCGTATCCGCTGTGCCCTGCGCCGCGCCGGCTGCTGCCAATGCATTGGTTGCATTGGTATCCGCATTGCCGGCGATGGCGCTGACGGCGTTGAGCTGGTCCAGATTGACCGCGTCGGTGCCCTGGGTCCCTGCTGCGAGATTGGTCAACTGACGTTCGCTGTCTGTTGCGCCGATGGAAACGCTGTTGGTGCGATCGGCGGTGCTGTCCACGCCAATTGCGACGGCATTGTCTGCCGTGCTCCTTGCTCTCAGGCCTATTGCCACCGAACCGATATTTTGGGCGGCAGAAGCAGCGCCGATGGCAATGCTGGTCTGACCGTTTGCGGTAGAACCAACGCCGAGGGCAGTTGACCCCAATCCGTTTGCTCTGGCGCTGGAACCCAAGGCTGTGCCGCTGTGATTGGCCACGGAATTCGCGCCGATTGCGCTAGAAAAATTTCCGCCGCTGCTTGCAAATCCGCTTGAGACTGAAAAGATGCCAGCTTCGCTGGATGAACCAACAGCGATGGACGAATTGCCAGCGATGGCATCGCCCCCGATAGCCAAAGCTTCATTCCCATTTGCCATGGCAGGGTTCATTGCGGAGTTAACCGCGAGAAATTGAGAGACGCCGTTGGCAGATGCTATCGCTTGGGTCATCTGCCTGAGATTGACAGCATCCGTTTGTTCAACAGCCTCATTGACGCCAGAGATGGTCCTGCCGCCGACCTCAACGGTCCGAACCCGGTCTGTTGATGAACCTGCCCCGAGAGCGACCGATTCAGGTCCTCGTGCGTTCGCACCATCACCGATCGCTACGCTGCGATTGGCTTCGGCATATGCATTGCTGCCCAAAGCCGTTGAATTATACGCCGTTGCGTGGGCGTTGGGCCCCAAGGCAACAGCCTGCCAGCCGGTGGCGTTTGCTTCAGTACCAACTGCGACTGACTGGCCTCCCAAAGCTTGAGAAATCGGGCCGACCGCGGTTCCGCCCATTTCTGCAGAAGCACGATCGCCAAGAGCGACCCCTCCCAGCGCACTTGCGTCGACCCCGATTGCGGTGCCATTCGAAGTGCTGACGCTGTTGACCCCGATTGCTGTTCCGCTGTCAGATGCTGACGCATTGTCCCCCACAGCCGTTGATTGATCGCCTGTTGCTTGTGCGTTCGTGCCGATCTGGGTGCTTTCAAGGCCGGAACCGTCGTGAAGGTCGATGGCGCCGGTGACCAGGCTGGCCTTCAACTGGGCAAAGTTCACCGCGTCCGTATCGTTGATGGCCTCTGCGACGTTGGTCAGCCGACGTTCGCTTCCTGCAGCGCCTATCGATACGACATTTGCTTCGTCCGCGATTGATTGAGAACCCAGAGCGACTGAGTTTTCTGCAGTTGCAGTTGCCTGGGCCATCCAGCCAATCGCAGCCGAATTGGCGCCTTCTGCCTGGGCAATTGCGCCCAAGCTGACTGTTTGATCACCCGTTGCGATGGCTGCCGAGCCGACGACCACACTTGAATTTCCCAATGCGAAGGCATTGTTGCCTAAGGCTGTGGCCATGTCATTGTGACCGCGTGCGCCGCGTCCGATAGCAATTGCTGATGCATAAGATCCGTTGATGTTGGCGGTGGTCGCATGCGATCCAATCGCAATGGAGCCGGAGCCTCCTGCTGCTGCGTCCGAACCCATTGAAATTGCATCATCGGAGCTTGCACTGGCATTGTCGCCGATCGCAATCGCTCTGGCGGCGGTCGACTGGGCCGTTCTGCCAATTGATATCGCGCTATACCCGCTCGATGTGGAATTAGCGCCTACCGCTATCGCGGAAACATTTGCGGACGATGAATTAGAACCAACTGAAACCCCTTCAAATGTTGTTGCCGCGCTTGCGCTTCCGATAGCTACGGAGTTGCTTCCCGTCGCCTGGCTGTTGGCTCCGACCGCGATTGCCATATCTGCAGTAGCTTGGGCATTTTCGCCGCAGGCCAGCGCCAAGGTGCTCGTACCAGCCACGCCGACGCCGGAAACCGCACCGCCATCCGTATCGCTATCATCAGCGATGCCATTGTTGTTCGTATCCAGCAGGCATTCCGCTGCCTGTGCGTGCCCGGATAAGGCCACGATCAACGCGGCCGCACTGAGAGAACCCCGCAAAGCGGCGCGAACAGACATCCTCATTACTTACCCCCTGACACATGGCGTGAATTGCCATCATCCGATGAGAGGTGTGTCTTTTGGATTCGTCAATATAGCTTTCTTGGTAGAGTGAAAAATTACGGGGATTGTCGCATTTTGGCGCTGTGTGACAAGAATTTTACTTGCCTGTTGGGCAGGGAGGGGAATCGCTTCTTGCCATAACAAAATGGTTATGGCGAACGGTATGGGTCATGCTGCTGCTGTGTGGCGCGACGTCGCCGTGATCCGGCGGGCCGGTTGCCGCAGCCTGTGATTGCGAGGCGCGGCAAGGTTGTGTTGCTGGCGGGCAGGGCCTATCACGCGGGCATCCACCGGGGAGCCATGTGGCTGAGAGGTGCAGGTAACGCTGCACGACCCGTTGAACCTGAACCCGTTAGCACGGGCGGAGGAAGTGGGCAGCGCAGCGGTTATGGAATCCGGACAGGCGCACTCCCTTTTCTACGCCCAGAACTGGAGAGTGACACATGGCCGATGTTCCCGCACGCACCGAAATTGGCGTGACCACTGGGCCCATTCGCGGATCGCGCAAAATTTACGTTCCTGCGCAGGGCAATCCTGACATTCGCGTGGCGATGCGCGAAATTCAGCTGGAACCGTCCAGCGGGGAGCCGCCGGTGCGGGTCTATGACAGTTCGGGCCCCTATACCGATGCGTCGGCCCATATCGATATTTCCGCCGGCCTGCCGGAACTGCGGCGCGACTGGATCCGCGCGCGCGGTGATGTGGAAGAGGTGACGCAGCGCGAGGTAAAGCCGGAAGACAATGGCCAGCTTGGCCCTGATCGTTCTGGCGGCGTTCCCGGCTTCCCCAATGTCCGCAAGCAGGTGCTGCGGGCAAAGCCGGGCGCCAATGTCAGCCAGATGCATTATGCCCGCTGCGGCATCATCACGCCCGAAATGGAATATGTCGCCGAACGCGAAAACCTCGGCCGTGCGCGGCTGGCCGAATATATCCGCGACGGGCAGGATTGGGGGGCCAGCATCCCCGATTATGTAACCCCCGAATTCGTGCGGGAGGAAATTGCGCGCGGCCGGGCGATCATTCCCAACAATATCAACCACCCGGAAAGCGAACCGATGGCCATCGGGCGCAATTTCCTGGTCAAGATCAACGCCAATATCGGCAATTCGGCCGTCGCTTCCAATGTCGCCAGCGAGGTGGACAAGATGGTCTGGTCGATCCGCTGGGGCGCGGACACGGTGATGGATCTGTCGACCGGGCGGAACATCCATGACACCCGCGAATGGATCATCCGCAACTCGCCGGTGCCGATCGGCACGGTGCCGATCTATCAGGCACTGGAAAAGGTTGGCGGCATTGCCGAGGATCTGACCTGGGAAATCTTCCGCGACACGCTGATCGAACAGGCCGAACAGGGCGTCGATTACTTCACTATCCATGCCGGTGTGCGGCTGCCCTATATCCCGATGACGGCCAAGCGGGTGACCGGCATCGTCAGCCGGGGCGGCAGCATCATGGCAAAATGGTGCCTGGCGCATCACCGCGAAAGCTTCCTGTACGAACGCTTCGACGAAATCACGGAGATCATGAAGGCTTATGACATCGCCTATTCGCTGGGTGATGGGCTGCGGCCGGGTTCGATCGGCGATGCCAATGATGAAGCGCAGTTTGCAGAGCTTTACACCCTGGGTGAACTGACCAAGCGCGCCTGGGAACAGGATGTGCAGGTGATGATCGAAGGGCCGGGCCATGTGCCCATGCACAAGATCAAGCAGAACATGGACAAGCAGCTGGAAGCTTGCGGTGAAGCCCCGTTCTATACCCTCGGGCCGCTCACCACCGATATTGCGCCGGGATATGACCATATCACCAGCGGCATCGGGGCGGCGATGATCGGCTGGTATGGCACGGCCATGCTTTGCTATGTCACGCCCAAGGAACATCTGGGCCTGCCCGATCGCGACGACGTGAAAGTTGGCGTGGTCACCTACAAGCTGGCGGCCCATGCGGCGGATCTGGCCAAGGGGCATCCGGCGGCCAAGGTGCGCGATGACGCGCTGAGCCGGGCGCGGTTCGAATTCCGCTGGCGCGATCAGTTCAACCTCAGCCTCGATCCCGATACGGCTGAACAATATCACGATCAGACGCTGCCCGCCGAAGGCGCGAAGACCGCGCATTTCTGTTCCATGTGCGGGCCCAAGTTCTGCAGCATGAAGATCACCCAGGAAGTGCGTGATTTTGCCGCCAGGCAGAACCAGCCGAGCACCGGTTTCATCGCCGCGGAAGAGGCGGAGCAGGGCATGAAGCAAATGAGTGATGTGTTCCGCGAAACCGGCAGTGAGCTTTATATGGGGGCGGGCGGGCGCGAGCACGACTGACCATCAGCGCGGCACATTTCAATCGGGCGGTGGACGTTTTTGTCCGCCGCCCGTTTCCTTGCTGATGCTCCGGCAAAAGTGAGGAGGAGGCGATGTTTGTTGCTGGTTACTGGTGGAAAATTCATCCCGGGAAAGAGGATCAGTTTCGCGCCGCATGGCGGCGAGGCACAGAGCTGATCCGCCAGAATTACGGTTCATTCGGGTCCCGTCTGCACCGGCAGGACATGCCTGATGGCGGGGTGCGCTTCGTTGGCATTGCGGAATGGCCTGACCGTGCCTGCTGGCAGGCAGCCTATGACGCGAAGATGGTCTATGATGAACCTGCCACCCGCGCAATTTTCGTTGAATCCGTCGCAGAAAGCTCTGACGGGCCGATGTTTCTGCTCGAACTGACAGATGACATGCTGGATCATTCGCAGCCCTGGGCAGAACAATGATGAATACTGTGGGCTCGGCAGGGTGGTAGCCGTGCGTTTCTCCGGCCAATTGCTGCACTGCGCATAGCTTTCTGTCACGAATCACCATTACAGCATTGGGGTGACGAAGGTTTGGCAACGGATCTTCATCCGTTCCGGCGCGTTAGCCGGGCAATATTCATGTCACGCTGTTCGCATGCACGAACGGTGGACATGCAGGAGAGAACATATGCGCAATACCAATTTTGCCCGCGTTCTGGGCTGTACCCTCGCCGCTGGCCTGCTGGGCCTCGGCGCAACCGCTGCCGTGGCTGCGGAAGCGGAAGTTGTCGTGTCGCACAGGCAGGCAGACAGCCGCTCGATCGATGTCAAGGTCGCTGACCTGGATCTGACCCGTTCCTATGATCAGCGTACGCTGGCCATCCGGATCGACAATGCCGCACGCGCCGTGTGCGATGTGAACGCAGGGTCGACGCTCGACGGTCTGCCGCGGGCTCGTGCCTGCGTCAGCCAGGCACAGGCTGGTGCGCTGGCCCAGCTTGACGCCCGTGGCCTGAATGCGACGGCTGCCGTCGCAGCTGCAGGTGGCATGCGCTGATCGGATCAACCGGTTTGCATGATGGCAGCCGCGCCGAAGTTTCTTCGGCGCGGCTGTTTTGTATTTGAGCCGGCGGGTCTTGGTGCATGCTCTGCGACAGAGCGTTGTGGGAAGGGCTTGACCGACGAAAAGGATGGTGTGAACATATAGGGAACAGATATTCGATTCTAGGCAGGGCGGATAGCCTCATGCAGCCGACACAATGGCGTTATTTTCTGGGTTTCATTCCTGATGATCGGCTGCGGGACCGGATCCTGATGCTGGCCGAGGCGATGGGGATTGCCGCGGGTGCCGTGATCGGAAACATTCACCTGACCATCTGCACCATTGCCGAAACGGATCAGCAGGATGGCATGATTGCTGACCGGCTGGATGGCCTGTTTTCCGGCGCGGATCTGGCGGCTTGTCGCATCCTGCTGGGTAAGGCCCGCAGCAGCAGTCGCGGCGCCGCGATCGGCTCTGTCGGATCGCAGCATGACATCACGATCTTCTTCCAGACCCTGCGGAAATTGCTGGCCGAGCTGGGGATCGAGCCGCTCTATCGCAAAAGCGGGCTGCATGCCCATGTCACGCTCAGCTACCAGAGCGGACCATCGCGGCTTCTGAAGGTGCCGTTTGAATGGGTGCCGGCCGAATTGTGCCTGGTCGAAAGCTGGGATGGGTTCTCCAAACATGTTGTGCTGCGGCGCTGGCCGCTGCTGCCCCCGGCACAGGGGGAACTGGATTGGGGCGAGCCGGCCGGCAATTTCACCAATCGCCTTCGACAGGAAAGCCTGCGCGCGGCGTGACAGCCGGCAGGCCCGGAAGCTCTGACCTCAGGCTTCGTTGGTCGAAAAGAACGTGCTGTCCGCTGCCAGCTGTACCTTGCCACCGGGGGAGATCGGTGCGCTGGATGGCCAGCGCGCGCCCAGCAGCCGGTTTTTCTCGATCCGGGTTACCGATACGGCATTGCCCTGATTGCCGCCCAGCACATGGAACGCGCCGCGATCATCTTCGCCGCAATAGAAGCCGACATGCCCTTTCCAGCCGGACGGGCTGCCGCGCCAGAACACCAGCACCGATCCCAGGCCTGCATCGCACGGTGCCCCGAATTTCAGCCATGATCGCGCGCCCAGCGGATTGCCGGGCAGTTTTTCCTGCGCCAGCGTGGTGCCGACGCAATGGGCCACAAACAGCCCGCACCAGGGGATGTCATCCGATTTGTAATCGATCCCGCGGTCCTGGGCCCAGTCGATGATGGCCGGTTCGCTGCCCGGCCCGACATCTTCCCGCACGCCGATCAGCCGGCGGGCTTCCTGAAACCAGGGAATTCCGGGGTTGTTGGCCGGGTCGGCCGGCTGTTCCACCTTGAACAGCGCCCGATAGGTAATGGGCCCGACCACACCATCGGCAACCAGATCGTGATCGGCCTGAAACTGGCGAACGGCATTGCCGGTCATGCGGCCCCATACACCATCAATCGGCCCCGGATCATATCCGCGACGGGCCAGTTCATGCTGGATACGCTCGATTTCCTGACGTGACTTGCTGACCATTGCGACTCTCCCGCAACTGGCGTATTTGTAACATGAAATTTTCAGAAAATACTGCGTTTTTACAAGGTGAAGCGTTCTGCATCTGGTGCGTTCGGGCTTGCCCCGGGCGATGTTTTCGCTTGGGCGAAACCAGCTGCTGAAGCGCCCGGGGCCACATATCCGGCAATTCGTTCCGGATAGCAGGGGGGAGATGCAGTATGGCAGAGGCAGCAGCTGGCGGAGCGGGCTTGCTCGATACGATCGTGAAGCTGGTCAATATCGGTTTTGCCGGTGTTGGCGTGGCGGTGTTGCTGTTCGTCTTCGTGATCCTGATGCAGGGCAAACCCGCCGATGCCGGCACCCAGCGGCTGCGCCACCGTTTCCTGACCTGGGGCATGGGTTTTGCCTTTTTCTGCGGGGTGCTGTCTGTCGCGGCGCCGCTGCTGGCGCCCCGACCGGTGGTGGCGAGCGATGCGGATATGCTGCTCAGCTTTTCACCGCGCTTCGAAACGCAAGGCTTGTCCGCCCCGGCGATTACCTTGCCCGATGGCCGCACGGTTGGCCCGGGCACGCGCTTTGTCGCGCAGGATGGGCAGGTGCTGGTCAGCGTGGATGAAGCGCTGCAGGATGTCGCCGCCTTGCGCGAAACGGCGCTGGCGCTGGCGGAAAATGCCAATGCAGCCCAGCAACAGGCCGACAGCGCGGTTGCCGCACTGGCGCAGGCCGATGGCACGCCCACACCGCCGCCCGCCGTGCAGGAAGCCGCAGAGCAAGCATCGCAGGCCAGCCAGCAGGCTGCCAGCGCGCTGAGCCAGGCAATTCGCGCCGGCGATTATCGCGTGCTCGAACGGCAGAACCGCACGCTCAGCCAGGCAACGCGAGACAGCATTGCCGCCCGATCCCGGGTGATCCGCGGCCAGTAATGGGCAGATGACAGGCCGGTCAGGGTCCGCTTTATAGGGCGGATGGCGCGTTTCATTCTGGTTCTGATGGCGGCATTGGGCCTGCCTGTCCCTGCGGCGGGGGCATGGATGGAAGCCTCCAGCCCGAATTTCGTGGTCTATGCCGACGATTCAGAACGCAATCTGCGCCTGTTTGCGGAACGGCTGGAACTTTATCACGAAGCGCTGGAGCTGCTGAACGGGATGGATGTGCCGGCCCCCAGCCCATCAAACCGGCTGACGATCTTCGTTGTGCGCGATACCCGCGCTGTGGCGCGCCTGTCTGCCAGCGGCGACAACAATATCGCCGGTTTCTACAAGGCGCGCGCGGGGGCATCGGTGGCGGTGGTTCCCGATGTCGAAAATGCGACCGGGCAGCAGGTGTTTTCCATGCAGGTGCTGCTGCATGAATATGTGCATCACTTTTTGCTGTCGAACACTGCCTATGCTTGGCCGCGCTGGCTGAATGAAGGCGGTGCGGAGTTCTATTCCGCAACCGTGTTCCATTCCGATGGCCGGGTGCAGATGGGCATGCCCAATCATGCACGGGCGGCGGAACTGGCCTATGGCGAAAATGTCACCGTGGAAGAACTGGTCGATCCGCAGCTCTATCGGGAACGGCATGGCAGCGCGCAGACTGCCTTCTATGGCAAAAGCTGGGCGCTCTATCATTATCTGGCGATGGATCAGGCCCGCAGCGGGCAGCTGGAAGCCTATATTGCGGCGCTGCAGCAGGGCATGGGGTCAAGGTTGGCGGCCGAAGCCGCCTTTGGTGATCTTGCGGTGCTGGAACGCGATGTCACCGCCTATCTGAAGCGGCCGAAGATGGATGTGCTGAGCATCCGCGCCGGGCGGTTGCAGGGCGGGGCGGTGGCCACACGCCGGCTGTCTGCCGGGGAGGCGGCGATGATGCCGGTGCGGATCAGGTCGCAAAGCGGGGTGACCCCGGCCATTGCGGCCGAACTGGTTGAGCAGGCGCGCCGGATTGCGGCACGCTTTCCCGATGACGCCGCTGTCCTGACCGCGCTGGCAGAGGCGGAATATGATGCCGGAGATGATGCCCGTACCATCGCGGCGGCAGATGCGGCGCTGGCGATCGATCCGGGGCAGGCCAATGCCTATGTGCAGAAGGGATATGCCCTGTTCCGGCAAGCGGGAAAGGCGCCGGATCGCGATCAGGCATTTCAGGCCGCGGTGGCGCCTTTCCTGGCTCTTAACGCCCGCGAACCCGATCATGCGCTGCCGCTGATCTATTTCTACCGTAGCTTTCTGGCGCGCGGCGAAGCCCCGAATGAAAACGCAATGGCCGCGCTGGAACGGGCCGCGCGCATCGCGCCGCATGATATCTCGCTGCAGCTGGAACGGGCGCGCCAGTGTCTGCGGCAGGGGCGGCTGGATGCAGCCCGGATCAGCCTGGGGCCTATTGCCGGGGCACCGCATGGCGGGGTGATGGCCGAGCGGGCGGCGCGGGCGATTGAACGGATCGATGCCGGATTGCCGGTGGATGAAAGCGCGCTGTTCCCATCATCCCGCGCAGCCGATACGCCGGAAACGAAAGAACCGGCGCCGGTTTCTCCAGCCGAACAGACGTCCTGATGCAATTGGAAGATCACCAATTGTAAAAAATTGGATCATGGAGGCGGATGTCGTTCCTCTTCTGTATGGTTTCTGGCAGCTTTACATCCAGCAATTGCCAAAACGGGCGAAAGGCGTAGTTTCATTGGGTTGAAGCAGGTTCCGCTTTTCAGGGGGAGGGGAATGCGCAGCATTTGGTTTGCCGCGATGCTTACCATGGTGCCGTCAACCGCAAGTGCGGAATGGCTGGAAGCGTCCAGCACGAATTTCGTTGTTTATGCTGATGATTCCGAACGCGATCTGCGGCGTTTCACCCAGCAGCTGGAACTCTATCACGAAGCGATGAAGGTGCTCACCCGCACCGATCCGGGCATACCCAGTCCGTCCAATCGGGTGACGGTGTTCGTCGTGAAGAACATTGCCGAAGTGCAGCGGATACACAGCGGCCGAACAGGTTCCGGCGTGGCTGGTTTTTACGTGGGTCGCGCGGGTGCGGCCATTGCCGTGGTGCCAACCGTCCAGAACTCTGGCGCGACCATCAATGAATATCTGACCATCCTGCTGCATGAATATGCCCATCATTTCCTGCTTTCGAGTAGCGCCTACAGCTCACTGGGCTGGATGAATGAAGGCGGGGCGGAATTCCTGGCCTCGGCCAAATTCACCTCTGGCGGGGGTGTGTCGCTGGGCATGCCCAACGCGGGCCGGTTTCGTGAACTGCAATATACGGTCAATCCCGTCAGTGCCGAAGAGCTGCTCGATCCCGATCTGTTCAAATCGCGCAGGCGCGGAATGGGGAATGGCTTCTACGCGCGCAGCTTCGCGCTCTATCACTATCTGGTGATGGAGCCGGGGCGGGGTGGGCAGATGGCCGGCTATTCCGCTCTGCTGGCGCAGGGTAAGGCGCCGCGCGCTGCGGCCGAGGAAGCCTTTGGTGATCTGACCGAACTCAACCGTAATCTGAACGCCTATCTGCGGCGCAGCAGATGGATGACCTTCAGCTTCGCGCCAGGCCAGTTGACTGCCGGTGCGGTGCAGATCCGCCGGTTGCAACCCGGCGAGGCGGAAATCATGCCCGTCAGGGTACGCTCGCGGCGTGGGGTGACGGAAGAACTGGCCGCAGAACTGGTGGCGCAGGCGCGTGCGATCGCCGCCCGCTACCCACAGGATGCCGCTGTTCTGACCGCCCTGGCAGAGGCGGAATATGACGCGGGCAATGATGCGCAGGCGATCACCGCCGCCGATGCTGCGCTGGCGATCGATCCGCAGCAGGTGAATGCCTATGTGCAGAAAGGCTATGCGCTGTTCCGCCAGGCCGATGATGCCGAAGACCGGGATGCCGCCCTGCGCGCTGCCGTTGCCCCCTTTGTGGCGCTCAACCGGCTGGAGCCGGATCATCCGATTGCGCTGCAATATTTCTATCTCGGTTTTCTGCACCGGGGCAGGGAACCCAATGAAAACGCTGTCGATGCGCTGACCCGTGCGGTTGAACTGGCGCCGTTCGACACTTTTCTGCGGCTGATGCTGGCGCGGCAGCAGATCACCACATCGCAATGGGACGCGGCACGCAGCAGCCTGCTTCCCATCGCCAACGCCGCCCATGGAGGCGGTCTGGCCACCCGTGCACGCGGCGTGATCGACGCGATCGATGCCGGCCCGCCGTCCGACCCGGCGCAACTGCTGGCCCGGTTCGAAGGCGCGGAAGAAGAAGAGGAAGAAGCAGGCGAAGATCCGGGGGAGACGGAAGACCGCATGGAATTTTTTGCGGTGGCAACATCCTGATCGGGACTGCTTGCAGGGCAAGCAAAGGGAGAGGACCATGACAAAGCGACTTGCAGCGGAATTTTTCGGGACATTCTGGTTGGTATTTGGCGGATGCGGATCCGCCGTGCTGGCGGCGGGCTTCCCTGAACTGGGGATCGGCTTTGCCGGCGTGGCCTTCGCCTTCGGCCTGACGGTGCTGACCATGGCCTATGCCGTGGGCGGCATTTCCGGCGGGCATTTCAATCCGGCGGTTTCGCTCGGGCTGGCGGTGGCGGGTCGCTTCGGCTGGAAGGATCTGCTGCCCTATTGGGTGGCGCAGGTGATCGGCGCGATCGTGGCCGGGGCCGCCCTTTATGCCATCGCATCGGGCAAGGCCGGTTTTGCCGCCGGCGGTTTTGCCTCCAATGGTTTTGGTGAATTGTCACCGGGCGGATATGGCCTGCATGCGGCCCTGCTGATCGAAGTGATCCTGACCGCCGGTTTCCTGGTGGTGATCCTGGGGTCGACATCGAAGCTGGCACCGGCCGGATTTGCGCCACTTGCCATCGGGCTGGCGTTGACGCTGATCCATCTGGTATCCATCCCGGTAACCAATACGTCGGTCAATCCGGCGCGTTCAACCGGCGTTGCCCTGTTCGCCGAAACGGCGGCGCTGGGGCAATTGTGGCTGTTCTGGGTCGCGCCGCTGATTGGTGGTGCGATCGGGGCTCTGATCTGGCGTTTCCTGCTCCACCCCGGTGAAGCAACGGAAGGCTGATCAGCGGCCACATATCCGTTCCGTTCGGCGCGCCCTGCCCATGGGCGGGCAGGGCCGCCGCCATTGGGTGAAGGCGGTTTGCGATGAGCTGGATCAGCAAGATCTTTGGTGGAGCGGGGCGGCCCGCAGACAACCCGCCGGCGGCCGAAAATGATCATTGGCCTGATGAAGACCAGGTTGCGGCGCCGGAGACAGCGGAGCTGTTCGAGGACCAGCTGCTGCGCAAGGCCTGGGCGGAACAGGTGCTGGCCGGGCGCGGCATCGCCATCAATCCCGGCCTGCCCTGCATCGAAAGCCTATCGGAGGTGAGCCTTCGGTCACCCCGGCAGGTGGCCGAACGGCTGCTAGCGCTGACAGTGGTGGCGGTGAAGGGTGAAGGGCTTGATCACGACCGAGTGATCGCGCTGGTGGGGGAGAGCGACGGCTGGAAGCTGTTTTCCCCGCGCGAGCTGGCTTTCCTGCACAATCCATCCCCCAGCGATCATGACCGGATGCAATTTGTCTGGCGTTATGAAGCGGCCTGGGTGCTGTTCTGGGCGCTCAAATTCATGGAAGGGCCGCTCGATTATCCGGCGCAGGTCTGTGATGTGCCCTTGCTGATGGCGACCGTTCGCGAAACGCCGGATCTCGCCATGCATGGCATGCAGCCGGGCAATGCCATATTGAATGAAGCCGATCTCATTTATCGCTATCATTGGGCCATCCGGCAATCGGTGATCGACGGCGCGGCCACGCCCGGGGGGCTGGACCCCGGGGTGGTGATGGAACGGCATTATGCGCTCAACTGGCTGATCGGCTATCGCGATCAGGACTGGGACGATATTTTGACCGACACCTGATACCGTGCGGCAGCGCCGCCTCAGCTGGCGAATTCAATCTCCAGCGTGATCTCGCAATTCAGCAGCTTGGAAATCGGGCAGCCTGCCTTGGCGCCATTGGCCAGGCTGCGGAACTGGGCCTCTTCGATGCCCGGTACCTTGGCGCTCAGCGACAGGGCGCTTTTGGTCACGGTGAAACCATCGCCATCGGGCTCCAGCGTTACGGAACATTTGGTTTCCAGTTCGCCATCGCTGAAGCCTGCACCGGCCAGGGCAAAGCTGGTCGCCATGGTGAAGCAGGATGCATGGGCGGCGGCGATCATTTCTTCCGGATTGGTGCCGGGCTTGCCTTCAAACCGGCTGCCGAAGCCATAGGGCGCGTCCAGCACGCCGGATCGGGTGGCGACATGGCCCTTGCCGGTTTTGCCCAGGCCTTCATAACGCGCGGTGGCACTGTTCACACTCATGCAGAAATCCTTCCTCCGGTTGATGGTGCCCCAACCCGCGACGGGCAGGCAGGGTTCCGGCAAGCGGCATCAGGCCCGCTGTAGCTCAGGGCTGTGATGCCGGATCAATCGCGCAGCCGCCACGGCGGTGCAGCAGCAGATCGATTAGGGAGAATTTACCCTGCCAGGCCCGTTCATGGAAGAAGAACACCACCGCATTCACGCAGGGTTCGACCAGGGCAATGCCACCTGCGATCGCCACCGATCCGGTGAACAAATAAGCCACCGCAAACCCCACCAGCAGGTGGAGAGCGAGAAAGCTTACAGTCTTGGCGATATCCCGCGTGATGGCAGCATCTCCTGTTTCAGAGATTAAATAATGATAATCAATATCAAGTCAAATGCGCCGTGGGGCAAATCGGTTCCGGATATGGGTTTGACAGGGAGAAAAGGCGGCGGCGAAGCAGGTGAGCAGCGGAAAAATCCGGTTACACAGCTGTGCCTTCTTTCCTGCGCCCCATCGCCATCCATATGATCGGGCATGACCCAGATTACCTCTGAAACAATCCGGCCTGCGACAGCGGGATCAACCCAGCCCAGCCTGTTCATCCCCCATGGTGGCGGGCCCTGCTTCTTCATGCCCGATCCCAATGGCATCTGGACCGGGATGGAAGCCTATCTGCGATCGATTGCCGGCAGCCTGCCGGTGGCTCCGCGTGCGATCCTGATTATATCGGGCCATTGGGAAGCCCGCAGCTTCGCCTTCACCGGTGCGCAGGATCACCCGGGCCTGATCTTTGATTATTACGGCTTTCCGAAGGAAACCTATCAGCTCAGCTGGCCTGCACCGGGTGCTCCATGGCTGGCGCAGCGGGGGGCAGGGTTGCTGCGCGCGGCAGGCCTGCCGACTGAAATCGATCCCGACCGTGGGTTTGACCATGGGGTGTTTGTGCCGATGAAGGTCGCCTTCCCCGATGCCGATGTGCCGGTGGTGCAGATGTCGCTGCTGTCCGGGCTCGATCCCGATCTGCATCAGGCTGCCGGGCGGGCGCTGGCGCCGCTGCGCGATGAAGGCGTGCTGATTATCGGATCGGGCATGAGCTTCCACAATCTGCGCGCTTATGGCGATCCGCGGGCAGAGGCGCCGTCGCGCGCCTTTGATAACTGGTTGAGCCAGGCGGCCACCGCCCCGGCGGATCAGCGGGCCAGCGAACTCAACGCCTGGGAAGCGGCGCCTTTCGCGCGGCTGAGCCACCCGCGTGAGGAGCATCTGCTGCCGCTGATGGTTGCGGCGGGGGCCTCTGGCAGCGCAGGGCAAAAGGATTATGGCGAACTGGTATTGGGCACCGCGCTGTCCGCCTTCCGATACGCATGATCTGCGCCCGCGTCAGAACACGACCTTGCCCTGTGCGGTGCATGGCGTAAGTCAGCGGGGCAAGGAGACTGGATGATGGCGCGTTTGACGATCACGGCCCTGACCTGCGGCCTGTTGCTGCTGGCCGGGTGTCAGCAGCATGCGGAAGATGGTTCGCCCCCGATTCCGGGCGACCTGTCCGACAAACGTCCGTTTGACATGATCGCCCCTGGCGAAGCCGTGCATGTGCTGGGTACCGAACCCTTCTGGAATGGCGATATCGCCAATGCGACGCTGCTGTGGAAGACGCCGGAAAACAACCAGGGCACGGCCACGGCGGTGGAACGATTTGACGGGCGCGGCGGCCTGTCCTTTACCGGCACGCTGGATGGGCAGGCTGTGGTGATCATGGTCACCCAGGGCGAATGCAGCGATGGCATGAGCGACCGGTTGTTTCCCTTCACCGCAACCGTTCGTCTGGGGGATACGCAGCTGAACGGCTGTGCCTGGAGCGCGAACCATCCCTACAGCGGCCCGGAAGCACCCTGATCGTTAACCTTGTCTGTGGATAGAAATTTTTCCAAAACAGATGGTTGCCGCGCAACATGCGATTGATTTTACGTCTCTGAACGCGCTTGTTGATTGTGCGTTCTACGGGACCGATGCTATGCATGCTGCAACTGCGAAGGAATCGGGTTGATGGGTCGACGCAAGACTGACTGGCTGTCGCTGGGGCTGGAAAGCTGGCAGCTTGGTCTTGAAGCCGGTGAGGTGATGTGGCTGCGTGGGTGCATGCTGGCCATGGGCGGCCCGGCAGGCGAACGCGAAGCACGGCGCATGGTCGCTGAAAAGCTGGCCGCCAATGCGACCTTCGGCATGATGGTTGCCAGCGGCAAGGCTGGCACCTCCCCGGAAGCGGCAACCCGCAGCGCGCTGGCCCATTACGGTCGCCGCGTGCGTGCCAACCGCCGGCGACTGGCCAAGACCAAGCCCTGAACCACTGTCGCGACGGTTGATCCCCGGATTGTCAGAACAGTCCGGGCATTTCCCTTTGTGCGGTTGTTCCCCTTTCGCCAGACCGCAGCATTTCTGTTTGCGGTTCCGCAGACCGGGCGGAACGCGCCATGGCCGAGCCGGAAATGGCCGAGCAGCTGCGGCCGGCGAGGAAATCCAGCGCGGTGGCAATCATGCCTTCCTGTTGATCGCCCAGTTCATGGGTCAGATCATCGCTGGCACGGCAGGTGACGGGCAGGGTGCCGGCCAGCCCGTTGTAATAATCGCCATCGCCATTGGCATTGGTATTTCTGAAGGCGAGCAGACGCAGCCGATCATCACAGGCGGGGCGATCAAAGGCGATCTGGCCCACCGGCTTGCCATAGGTGTTCTGCCCGATCAGCGCCATATTGGTGCCCAGATAAGGGGCCATCGCATTCATCAGCAATTCGCTGGCCGATGCGGTGCTGCCGGTGCCGATGAAGGCAATCTTGGTCGGGGCAATCGATTCTGCGCCCGGTGCAAAATTGGAAACATCGTTCTGGGCCGATTTGCTGTCGCGCAGCATCAGCCGCTGGAACACCTGGCCCGATCGGCCGCCGCCCAGCAGATCGCCAAACACCTCTGCCGTGGAAAGCAGGCCGCCACCATTGTAGCGCAGGTCGATGATCAGTTCGGTCACCCCTTGCGCCTTGAACTGGGCAAAGGCGGCCTTCAGATCGCTTTCGGCCGGGGTGATGAAGCTGCGCAGTGCAACATAGCCGATCCGGCGGGTGCCTTCGGTGAAGATTTTGGTGCCGAAGCTGTCGGACACCGGATCGATATCGAATTCGGCGGAAGACAGGCTGACCGTGCGTTCGCGCCCGTCGGCATAACGCACCAGCATCACCAGCGGCCTGCCGGCGGTGGCGGGATAGAAAGCATCGTTCAGCGCGTCATAATTGCCGGCATTGATCAGGCTGGCGACGCTGGTCTGGTTGCTGGCTGTCGTGCCCACGGTCAGAATCGTGGCGCCACGGGTGATATCCGTTCGGGAAACAGGTGAATTCTCGAACACTTCGGCCACCATCAACTGGCCCGAATTGATCGCCAGCCGGAAGCCGAACCCAATATTGGCGCCATCGGCGTAATAGGCATCTTCTTCGGCGATCGAGGTGATGTAAGTGAAATATCGGTCGCGGTTCTGGGCGCGGGCCGGCGCTACCAGCGCATCAATATAGCTCTGCACATCCGAATAGAGCGCAGCATTGGTGCCGGTGGCGAGCAGATCGGGGAACAGATACCATTCATTGGCTTGCGCGCGGACCCAGTCCTTCCGGGCGGACAGGCTGCATTCGGCCGTGGAGGTGGAGGCTGTGGTCGGGGGCGTTGTTGGTCCGGTCGTTGGAGCAGGCGTTGGCGTTGGGGACGATCCGCCACCATCACCGCAGGATGCCAGCAACAGTGCTGAACAGGACGCAAGACCAACCAGACCGCGCCGTTTCCGAAGCCGTGATTCGGGCATTTCCCAATCCCCCATGTTGTTCTTTTCTGCAGCAAGCTTATGGGGCCGGCCATGCCGCGCACAAGTAAAGTTTCAGCCGGGCTTGAGATTTTCATCCGCCGGATGCAGACCGCTTGCAATCTGGCCGATGGCGGTCTTGTGGGCGTAGCACTTGCCATGGGGCTGGTGCTTGGGCACAGGGCGCAGCCCGACGGCTTAGTGGAGCGATTGAAATGACCGCCGATATTCCTGCCTGGCTTGCCGACAGGATCGATCCAGCCGGGCCGGCCAGCGCCGGATTGGCCATCGTCGCGCTCGGCAGCGCGGCAAATGACGGGCGCGACGGATTTCGTCTGCGTTCGGCCGCCTTCGCTGATGGTGCCGCGCTGGACCCTTGCTTCACCGCACAGGAAGAAGACGCCGTGGCCCCGCCGCTGGAATGGACGGCACCGCCGTCCGGCGCGGTGGAACTGGTGCTGGTGGCCGAAGATATGGACAGCCCGTCGGGCGATCCCTTCTGCCATTGGCTGGTCTGGGGCCTTGCCGCGCAGAAGGGGCAATTGCTCGAAGGCGAAACCCCGCCGCGCGTGGGCAAGAATTCCTTCGGCAATTCGGAATGGGCCTTGCCCGATCCGGCAGAAGGCGATGCGCCACGCCGCTATCTGTTCCAGCTGTTCGCGCTTGATACGCCGGTATCATTGATGCCGGGGGCAAAGCGGGCCGACGTGCTGAAGGCGATGGAAGGGCATGTGGTGGGAACCGCTTTGCTTACAGCGTCTTATGCATATGAAGATTTGGATGATGATCTCGATTGGGAAGAGGGTGACGGGGAATAAGACCCCGCAAACCTTCTCCATTATGGAAAGGAAAGTAAATTGGCAGCCAAGAACAACGCGCTGAGCAAGCCGGTGACCCTGTCGGGCGATCTGGAAAACGTAATCGGCAAGGGCCCGATGACGCGCGCTGAAGTGACTTCGAAGGTGTGGGAATACATCAAGGCCAACAGCCTGCAGGACGCCCAGGACAAGCGCCAGATCAATCCCGATGCCAAGCTGGGCGCGGTGATCGGCACCGAACAGATCTCGATGTTCAAGATGACTGCTGCAGTCTCCAAGCATCTGAGCTGATCTGTTGTTTCCCGGCAAACACGCCGGGCGACTGACAGAATTACGCGGGCGGGTTGGCACAGGCCATCCCGCCCGTTTTCATATCTGCGCCAGTCCCGATGCTGATTTTCAGATATGCGATGATTTCGCGCTTGCGGAGAATGCACTTGTCCAGCGGGCGGGACGCATGCCATCATCCTGTTCAAACGAAGCACATGCCCGGCATAACGGGTGACAATCGAGAGGACAGGCCTGACCATGGCAACTATCGTGGGCGGTATCGCCACTTCGCACACCCCGACCATCGCCTTCGCCAAGGATGCGAAGAAGTTTGATGATCCCGTGTGGAAGCCGATTTTCGAAGGCTATGAGCCGGTCCAGCGCTGGTTCCGGGAAAAAAAGCCCGATGTGCTGGTCTATATCTACAATGATCACATGACGTCTTTCTTCGACCACTACAGCCATTTTGCGCTGGGGGTGGGCGAACGCTTTGCCGCTGCGGATGAGGGTGGCGGGCCGCGGGATATTCCTGCGATCATGGGCGATCCCAAATTCGCCGAGCATGTGGCGCGGGTGATGGTCGCCGATGAATTCGACCTGTCGTATTTTCAGGGCAAGGGGCTGGATCACGGCGCCTTTTCCCCGCTGTCGGTGATGGTTGATCACGACAAGGAACATGGCTGGGCGGTCAAGCTGCTGCCGATCGTGTGCGGCGTGCTGACCGTGCCGCTGCCGTCAGCGCGGCGGTTCTACAAATTCGGCAAGTCGCTGCGCCGGGCGATCCAGTCCTATCCTGAAGACATCAAGGTGGCGATCGCCGGCACCGGCGGCCTTTCGCATCAGGTGCATGGCGAAGGCTGCGGTTTCAACAATCCGCAGTGGGACCATGAATTCATGGATCTGCTGGAAAAGGATCCGGAATCGCTGCTCGATTACCCGATCGCCAAGCTGGCCGAACTGGGCGGTTGGGAAGGCGCAGAGGTGGTGATGTGGCTGATGATGCGCGGCGCGCTGTCGGAAGAGGTGGAGGTTACCCACAAAACCTATTTCCTGCCGTCGATGTGCCCGATCGCAACCATGATCCTGAACGACAAGGGCGATGCCGCTCCGCCGGCCGAAAGCGACCAGGCGCTGCGTGATCGCGCGGATTGGGATTACAAGGGATCGGAAAACATGGCTGGCACCTATCCCTTCACCATCGAACGGTCGGTGAAGGGCTTCCGCCTGAACCATTTCCTCCATTCGCTGACCCAGCCTGATGTTCGTCGCAAATTCCGCGAGGATGAAGAGGCAACCATGGTGGAAGCGGGGCTGAGCGATGAAGAACGCCGCCTGGTGCGCGAACGCGACTGGATCGGCATGATCCACCACGGGGTAATCTTCTTCATGCTGGAAAAGCTCGGCGCGGTAACCGGCATCGGCAATATCGATATCTATGCCTCCATGAAGGGGCTCAGCGTTCCCGACTTCCAGAAGACCCGCAACGCCGCGATCAATTACGGCGTTGCCGGGAAGGAAGACTGACATGACCCGGCGCCGGTTCGGATCACTTGCCAAAGGGATGACCCGGGCATGACGATCCGGACCGGCATCGGCGGCTGGAGCTATGACGGCTGGCGCGGCGGGGTGTTCTATCCCGAAGGCCTCGCGCAAAGGCGCGAACTGGAACATGCCTCCAGCCAGGTCGGTGCCATAGAGATCAACGCGACTTTCTATGGCCGGCAGAAGCCGGAAAGCTTCCGCAAATGGCACAGTGAAACGCCCGATGGCTTTGTCTTCACCCTGAAGGGGTCGCGCTTCGTTACCAACCGCAAGCAATTGGCCGAAGGTGGGGAGGGGATCCGCAATTTCCTCGACCAGGGTTTGATCGAACTGGGCGACAAGCTGGGCCCGATCTGCTGGCAACTCGCCAGCAGCAAGCGCTTCGATCCCGATGATGTGGGCGCCTTCCTCGATCTGCTGCCCGCCACACAGGATGGCGTGCCGCTGCGCCATGCGATCGAGGTGGGGCATGAAAGCTTCGCCTGTGCCGAATTTGTGGCGCTGGCCCGGCAGGCGGGGGTGGCGATCATCTGGTCGGAAGACCCCGATCGCGTGCCGATCGGTGATCGCACCGCTGGCTTTGCCTATCTGCGCCTGCAGAAAATGCAGGCCGATTGCCCGACCGGCTATCCCGCTGCGGAATTGCAGCGCATCGCCGATCTCTGCCACGCATGGCACACCGGGGAAGCGCCCGCGGATTTGCCCTATTGCGGTGATCCTGCCGATAGCATTGGCAGGCCGGGCGACGTCTTCGCTTTCCTGATCAATGGCGCCAAGGAACGGGCCCCTGTCGCTGCCATGGCGCTGGCTAGGCTGACCAAGTCGCAATAGGCTTAGCGGCCGTGCATTCGTCTAAGCAGATGCGGAAAATCATGAGAGTTCAGTGTAATAGGGTTGGGTGATCGTCTGGTTGACGGTCGCGGAGCCTTGCACGGCCGCGCCCACAAAGCTTCCCTTCATCGCAGATCATGCACCCATGGCGGCTAATTTGACGAATCAATTTGACGCATCAAATTAGCTGGCTATGTTATGCTGCATGCCGAATGATCCGATCGATCTGAATGAATATTTCCCCTTCTTCCTGGGGGCGATTTCCAATCGTTGGACCAACACCTCTTCGCGACTTTACCTTGATCAGTTCGGGATCGGGATCGGTGAATGGCGGGTGCTGTCTTCGATCCGTTCGCTGGGTCAGGCGAGCTCGCAGGAGATTGTCGGCCTGATCTCAATGGATGCCGGCGCGGTCAGCCGGTCGGTGGCGAAGCTGGAAAGCGGCGGCTTTGTCGAACCGGTGCAGGGCAAATTCGCCGGCCGGACCAAGCCTTATACGCTGACCGATGCCGGTGCGGATCTGCACGGCCGGATTTCTGATGTGGCCCTGCAGCGCGAAGGTCTGATGCTGTCGGGCCTGAACCCTGACGAACGTACGGAACTGCTGCGCCTGATGCGCAAGATAATGGAACAGCTCGGGAAAATCTGACGCAATTACCGGCTCCCCATTGACCCCCACCACAAGAATCGGGGGCGATCGGTCGCGCCTGGACAATGGGAGAATGGCAATGTCTGGCTGGACAAACCTGCAACTGCGCACGCTGATCCTGTGCTTCATCCTCAACATGCTGGATGGGGCGGATGTGCTGGTGGTGTCCTTTGTGGCGCCGGTGCTGACCAGCGAATGGGGCGTGTCCGACGCGGTGTTCGGGCTGGTCTTTTCCAGCGGTCTGGCCGGGATGACGCTTGGCGCGCTGTTCCTGGCCCCTTTTGCCGATGTATGGGGGCGCAAGGCGCTGATCCTGGTGGCCACGACGGTGATCGGTTCGGGCATGGTGGCTTCGGCCTTTGTCTCCTCCGTACCCGAACTGGTTGTGCTGCGCTTCTGGACCGGGCTGGGCATCGGTTCGATGCTGGCCAGCGTCACCGCTCTGGCATCCGAATTCGCCCCGGAACGCTATCGCGCCTTCGCCGTGACCACCGCCACGGCCGGCTATCCGGCGGGGGCAACACTGGCTGGGCTCGCCGGCGGCTGGATTATTCCCGAACTCGGCTGGCAGGGCATGTTCATCACCGTCGGGCTGTGTTCGGTCCTGATCTTGCCAGTGATCATGCTGTTGCTGCCGGAATCGGTGGAATTCCTGCTGGCGCGACAGCCGCGCCGGGCCTTGGCCAGGGTCAATGGCTATCTCGCGGCGCAGGGGCTCACAACGCTGTCTGAGCTTCCGCCCCAATGCAGTTCAGCGCGCAGTTCAGCATCCCGTCCGCCGATCAGCCATCTGGTCCGGCCGGATCTGCGGCTGGGCACGCTGCTGGTCTGGGGCGCCTTCTTCGCATCCTTCTTCACGCTTTATTTCCTGACCAGCTGGGGCCCCCGCATCGCGGTGGAGGCCGGCTATCCGCTGGCGGTGGCGATCAATGGCAGCGCGGTGTTCAATATCGGTGCCTTTATCGGGTTGGTCGGGCTGGGGTGGTTTGCTGCGCGGCTGGAACTGGCGAAGCTGATCGCCGGCTTCTTCCTGCTGTCGGCGGCCACCATGATCGTGTTCGGCGCCTGGCATAAGCCGGAAACGGCTTTCTTTACCGGCATGCTGGTCATCGGCTTTCTGGTGCAGGGCGGCTTTGGCGGGCTCTATGCCATCGCCGCGCGGCTTTATCCGACCGAAATCAAGACCACTGGCGTTGGCTGGGCCATCGGCATCGGCCGGCTGGGCGCTGTGGCCGGGCCGATCGTCGGCGGTCTGGCGATCGAGGCTGAATTCAGCCTGCTGGCCAGTTTCACTCTCTTTGCTGTCCCCATGGTCATCGCGGCCCTGCTGACCGTGTGGCTCGCGCGCACATCGCTGCGTGCCGCCTGAATTCCATTTGCATCAAGAAAGGCAGATCATGACGTATAAAAGCTTGCAGGATAAGCTGGATCAGCTGGGCAATCCGGCCGAATTCCTCCGCAATGTGCCGGTTGGCGCCTATCAATATCCGGTGCAGAGCCAGTTCACCAACTGGCGCGATGAACACCGGTCGTGGCGCGAAGATGTGGCCTTGCTCGATCAGTCGCTGCACATGACCGATCTCTATGTGCAGGGCCCGGATCTGATCCGCCTGCTCTCTGAAGTCGGTGTCAATTCCTTTGCCAATTATGGCCGTGACAAGGGCAAGCAGCTGATCTGCTGCAATCACGAAGGCTATCTGATCGGCGACATGATCCTGTTCGGCCTGGAAGATGACAAGGTGAACATCGTTGGCCGCCCGGTGGTGGCCAACTGGATTCAGTATCTGATCGAAACCGGCGATTACAACGTCACCTATGAACGTGATGAGCGCTCGGTCAACAATCCGCAGCCGCGCAAGACCTGGCGCTTCGAACTGCAGGGCCCGAAGGCATGGGCGCTGCTGGAAAAGCTGAATGGCGGCCCGATCGACAAGATCGGCTTCTTCAAGATGGGCACTTTCAAGGTCGCCGGGCAGACCGTGCGCGCGCTGGGCCATTCCTTTGCCGGTGCGCCCGGGCTGGAATTCTGGGGCCCGTGGGAAACCCGCGATGAAGTGCGCGATGCCATCATCGAAGCCGGTGCGGAATTCAACCTGCGCCTGGTTGGCGGCCGCGCCTATGGCATCTGCGCGGTGGAAGCCGGCTGGATTCCGTCCCCGCTGCAGGCGATTTACACCAGCGAGAAAATGCGCGGCTATCGCGAATGGCTGCCGGGCACGAGTTTTGAAGCCAATGCCTCGATCGGTGGCAGCTTCGTGTCGAAGAACATCGAAGATTATTACATGACGCCGTGGGACGTGGATTACGGCCGGCTGATCAATTTTGACCATGATTTCATCGGCCGCGATGCGCTGGCGGAAATGAAGACCCAGCCGCATCGCCGCAAGGTGACGCTGGTGTGGAATGGCGATGACGTGCTGGATGTGGAACGCAGCATCCTGTCTGGCAAGGACAATGGCAAGTTCATGGAAACGCCCAGCGCCCATTATGCGGCCCATCCCTATGACATGGTCATGAAGGGCGGCAGCATGGTCGGGATTTCGACCTATCCCTGCTACATCGCCATGGATCACCAGTGGATTTCGCTCGCCACCATTGATGAGGCGGATGCCGAATTCGGCAAGGAAGTGACTGTTATCTGGGGTGAACCGGATAGCGGATCCAGCAAGCCGGGCGTCGAACGCCATGTGCAGAAGGAAATCCGCGCGACCATCCAGCCCTGGCCCTACACCAAGCTGGCGCAGGATTATCGCGGCGCATGAATGGAAAAGGCGGCCTTCGAAAGAAGGCCGCCTTGTTCAAGACCGGGATGGGCCTTTCCTGCCAAGGCAGCAGAAAGGCCGGTCAGTCGCCCTTCTTATAGGGAAGCGGCTTGCCATCTGTCGATGCCAGCTCTTCCAGCTGCTTTTCCGACATATCGCCATACATCTCTTTCGACGCACCCTGCAGCTTTTTGACGGGGGTGTCGCCACGTTTGGCGGAAAGAGCGGCGCCGGCCGCGCGTTGCTGAGCTTTGGATTGAGCAGGCATGGCATGCTCCCTTGTTCCACGAAAAGATGCAAGTCGTGGATCTGGGCCGATATCTCGGCCCAGATCATGCTCTTAATTGGCTACCGGAGCTGAAGTCGCAGCGGTTCCATCGGTTGGGGCATCAGGCGTGGCAGAATCAGGCATCATGCCGCCCCCGCTGGTTTCCACTTCGCTGACCGGAGCATCGACCGGGTCGTCCTGGGTTGCTGCGCTGAAAATCCAGATGGCTGACAGCAGCGCGATCACAGCAAACAGGCCAATGCCCAGCATCCAGCGCACGACATGCGGCGTTGATCCGCCCCGTGCTTCGTCCGTGGTCCGGTGAATGGTGTGCGGGCCTTCGTCCATATCATCCTCGCTTTGCCGTACGTCATGTCGACGATATTGCTACGGCTGGCGAGGATGATGGTTCCGGCGTGTCGATGCAGCCAGCGGCTGCATCGACCTGAAAAACGCGTTAGTCGCGCAGCAATTCGTTGATGCCGGTCTTGGACCGGGTCTGTGCGTCCACGGTCTTCACGATCACGGCGCAATAGAGCGACGGGCCGGGGGTGCCGTCGGGCAGGGGCTTGCCGGGCAGCGATCCGGGAACGACCACGGAATAGGGCGGCACAACGCCCTGATGCACCTGGCCGGTGGCACGGTCGATGATCTTGGTCGATGCGCCCAGATAGACGCCCATGGACAGCACCGCACCCTGGCCAACGCGCACGCCTTCGGCCACTTCCGAACGCGCGCCGATGAAGGCGCCGTCTTCGATCACCACCGGGCCGGCCTGCAGCGGTTCGAGCACGCCGCCGATGCCGGCACCGCCCGAAATATGCACATTCTTGCCGATCTGGGCGCAGGAACCGACCGTTGCCCAGGTGTCGACCATCGTGCCTTCATCGACGAAGGCGCCGATGTTGACGAAGCTAGGCATCAGCACCACGCCCTTGCCGATGAAGCTGCCCTGGCGGGCAACGGCGCCGGGCACCACGCGGAAACCGGCGGCGCGGAAACGCGCATCGTCCCAGCCGGCAAACTTGCTCGGCACCTTGTCGAAGCCCGGGGCACCGGCTGCGCCGCCCGGAACCACTTCATTGTCGTTCAGGCGGAACGACAGCAGCACGGCCTTCTTCAGCCACTGATTGACCAGCCAGCCGCCATTGCCATCGGGCTGGGCCACGCGGGCTTCGCCGCTGTCGAGCAGCTTCAGCGCAGCTTCAACGGCGGTGCGCACATCGCTGCTGGCGGGGGTTACGTCGGCGCGGGCTTCCCATGCCTGTTCGATGGCGGTTTCAAGATCGGCGGACATAGTTCCTCCCCGGAATGGTAAAATATCGTGTCGTAGTAAGGACGTGTTGGGCCGCTAGCCCGCGTGGGGGGCAGGGGCAAGCCCGAGCTTCCCGCTTTGGTGTCAGCGCATCAGTTCGCGGGTGAAATCGACCAGCCCGCTCTGCCGTGCACGGCGCAGCCGTTCGGCTTCCAGAATGGTCCGCACGCGGTCGAAGCACTGATCCATATCGTCGTTGATGACGACGTAATCATAACCATCCCAGTGGCTTATTTCATCCTGCGCGCGTGCCATGCGGCCGGCGATCACCTCTGCACTGTCGGTTCCCCGCCCGCGCAGGCGCCGGTCCAGTTCGCCGATGCTGGGCGGCAGCAGGAACACCCGCACCACATCGGTTTCCATTCGCTGATGCAATTGCTGCGTGCCCTGCCAGTCGATGTCGAACAGGAAGTCGCGCCCGTCCTTCAGCCCGGCCTTGATGTAGGATTTGGGCGTTCCGTACAGATTGCCGAACACCTCCGCCCATTCGAGGAATTCACCGGCTTCGACCATGGCTTCGAAATTGGCGCGATCGGTGAAGAAATAATCGCGACCTTCCACTTCGCCTTCGCGCATCGGGCGCGTGGTGACCGATACCGACAGCGCGATCGCCTTGTCTTCGGCCAGCAGGCGGCGGGCGATGGTGGTTTTGCCCGTGCCTGACGGGGAAGACAGCACGAACATCAGGCCGCGACGGCGCAGCGTGCCGGAGGGAGGGCTATCGGCGGAGTTGGTGGGGGCGATTCCAGACATGCCCGCTGTTGCCGCAGGCGCCTGGCAAAATGCAAGCGTTGCAGGGTCAATCCTGTCCCGCTTCGTCCTTTTTTTGTCCCCGGCGGGCCATGCGGGCAAGCTTGGCATCGCCCTTGCGCACTTCGCGGCGGGCCCGGCCGCGTTCATAGGCGGCTTTCAGGAACAGCGCCCCGGATACGGCGATCAGCCCGGGAATAGATCCGGTGGCGACGCGGGCCACGGTGGCGGCCATCACGGTCTGGCCCAGCGTGCGGCCCTTGATGATGTCTTCGGCCGCGGTCGGTTCATAGCGTGAACGCAGCAGGCCGCGTTCCATGCCCCGGCGCAGCAGCATGGATGCGCCGCGCATGGCCACGGTGGCGATCAGCAGATTGGTGGCCGGATTGGGGCTGAGCCCGGGCACGCCGGGATGGCCCTTGCGCGGGTTGCCCAGCGCGGCGAGTGCCTTTGCGCGCTTCTTGCCTGGCATGTTGCCCCCATGCACTTATCATCGGGTGGTTCCGCAGGTTGCGGAGCCCGGATTACTTCTTGCGGCCGAAATCCACGGTCACGACATTCGATCCGTCATCGCTCGACACAGCGGCAGGCGCGGAGCCTTCGTCGCCGGGCCGGTCATTTTCAGCATCATCATGTTCGGTGGGTTCGATATCGTCCACCGCCGCTTGGAACTGCAGGCCGAAATCGACGGCCGGATCGACAAAGGCGGTGATGGCGCTGAACGGAATGTCCAGCTTGGCCGGAACCTGATTGAAGGTCAGCCCGACACTGAAACCGAAATCATTGACCGACAGATCCCAGAACTTGTTCTGCAGGACGATGGTCATTTCATCGGGGAAGCGTTCGCGCAGATTGCGCGGAATCGCTACGCCGGCAGCGCCGGTCTTGAACGTGATATAGAAATGATGGGCACCCGGCAGCGTGCCGCCCTGGTGCTCCACTTCACGCAACACCCGGCCCACCACTGCGCGCAGGGCTTCCTGTACGATCTCGTCGTAGGGGATCAGGCTATCAGGTGTATCATCGCTCATTACGAAACTTAGGTGCCGCCAGCTTGGCCCGGGGTCAAGCAGGAAAGCTTGCACCGGCGCAACTGAGGCGTATAGCGCCGCAGCATGCGCACAGGCCGGATTGCTCGAAAAACTGCTGAAACCGATATCCTCGTCGAAATCGATCTCGACGGGACCGGGCGATATGACATTGCCACGGGAATCGGCTTCCTGGATCACATGATCGAACAGTTCAGCCGTCACTCGCTGATCGATGTGACGCTGAAGGTGAATGGCGATCTGCATGTCGACCAGCACCATACGACAGAGGATTCAGGGATTGCCCTGGGTCAGGCGATTTCGCAGGCACTTGGCACAAAGGCCGGCATCAGCCGCTATGGCCTGGCCTATTCGCCGATGGATGAAACGCTCGCCCGCGTGGCGCTGGATATTTCCGGCCGCCCCTGGCTGGTGTGGAAAGCCCGCTTCACCCAGGAAAAGCTGGGCGAATTCGATACCGAACTGGTGGAGCACTGGTTCCATTCGGTGGCGCAGGCGGCCGGTATCACGCTGCATATCCAGCAGCTCTATGGCCAGAACAACCACCACATCTGCGAAGCGATCTTCAAGGGCTTCGCCCGCGCCATGCGCGAGGCGGTGGAACTGGATCCGCGCAAGGGCGGGGCGATCCCGTCAACCAAGGGGCAGCTCGGTGGCTGAAGCGATTGCCCTGATCGATTATGGCGCGGGCAATCTGCATTCGGTGCACAATGCGCTGATGGCGGCGGGCGCCGGCCGGGTGGTGGTAACCGCCGATCCGGCACTGGTGCGTGGCGCGCGGCGGATCGTGCTGCCGGGCGTCGGATCATTCCGCGCCTGCGCCGAAGGCCTGCGCAGCAAGGATGGCCTGATCGAAGCGCTGGAACGGCGCGTGCTGGACGATGGCGTGCCCTTTATCGGCATTTGCGTGGGCATGCAGTTGCTGGCCACCCATGGCCATGAACATGCCGTCACCGAAGGGCTCGGCTGGATCGAAGGCGATGTGCGGCTGATCGAACGGACCGATCCGGCGATCAAGATCCCCCATATGGGGTGGAATGATGTGGCCCCCACGCCGCATCAGGATGGCGCGGCGCTGATTGAGCCGGGCGAAGCCTATTTCCTCCATTCCTATCACTTCTCCCCCGTCAGCGGGCGGGATGTGGCGGCAATGACCGATCACGGTGGCGGGCTCGTTGCCGCCGTGGCGCGTGACAATATTCTGGGCGTGCAGTTCCATCCGGAAAAGAGCCAGCGTTATGGGCTGGATCTGCTGTCCCGTTTTCTGGAGTGGAACCCGTGATTGTCTTTCCTGCGATCGATCTGAAGAATGGCCAGGTCGTGCGGCTGGCCGAAGGCGATATGGATCGCGCCACCGTGTATGGGGATGATCCGGCCGCGCAGGCGCTGGCCTTCGCCGAAGCTGGCGCCCAGCATCTGCATGTGGTCGATCTGGATGGTGCTTTCGCGGGCGAAAGCCGCAATCGCGAAGCGGTGGAACGGATCATCGAAGCCTTCCCTGGCCATGTGCAGCTGGGCGGGGGCATCCGCACGCCGCAGGCCGTCGAAGGCTGGTTCAACCTGGGCGTGGCCCGGGTGGTGATCGGCACGGCCGCGCTGAAGGATCCTGAATTTGTGCGCGATATGGCGCGCAGCTGGGAAAACGGCATTGTTGTGGCCGTGGACGCACGCGATGGCATGGTCGCGACCGAAGGCTGGGCCGAAGTGTCCGATGTCTCCATGGTCGATATGGCAGCCCGCTTCGAAGATGCCGGCGTGGCTAGCCTGCTCTATACCGATATCGGCCGCGATGGCTTGCTCAAGGGCTGCAATGTCGATGCCACGGTCGAACTGGCGCGGCGCACCAGCCTGCCGGTGATCGCCAGCGGTGGGGTGAAGGGGCTGGATGATATCCGGCTGCTGTCGATCCATGCCAATGACGGCATCGAAGGCGTGATCACCGGCCGGGCGCTGTATGACGGGCGGCTGGATCTGGCGGCCGCACTGGCCATGGCGGCAAAGGCGTAAATCACCATGACTGTCCGCGTGCGTGTGATTCCCTGCCTCGATGTGGCCGATGGCCGCGTGGTGAAGGGCGTGAACTTCGTCGATCTGCGCGATGCCGGCGATCCGGTGGAACAGGCGCGTGCCTATGATCTGGCCGGCGCGGATGAGCTGTGCTTCCTCGATATTTCCGCCAGCCATGAAGGGCGTGGTACGCTGCTCGACATCGTGCGCCGTACGGCAGAGGTGTGCTTCATGCCGCTGACCGTGGGTGGCGGTGTGCGGACGGTCGAAGATGCGCGTGCGCTGCTGCTGGCGGGTGCGGACAAGGTGGCGGTCAACAGCGCGGCGGTAACCCGGCCCGAAGTGGTGACCGATATTGCCGAACGCATGGGCAGCCAGTGCATTGTCGCCTCTGTCGACGCGCGCAAGGTGGCCGATGGGCGCTGGGAAATCTTCACCCATGGCGGCCGGCGCGAAACCGGCATCGATGCGCTGGAACATGCTGTGCGCCTGGCCGATTTCGGCGCGGGCGAATTGCTGGTCACATCCATGGATGGGGATGGCACCAAGCAGGGTTATGATCTGGAACTGACCCGGCTGATCGCCGATGCGGTTTCGGTTCCGGTGATCGCCAGCGGCGGTGTCGGCAATCTGCAGCATCTGGTGGACGGCGTGGTCGAAGGCCATGCCAGCGCCGTGCTGGCGGCGTCCATTTTCCACTTTGGCACCCATTCGATCGCTGAAGCCCATGCCGCGCTTCGCGCTGCTGGCCTGCCCGCGCGTGGCTGAAATGGCGGCTTGCGGCAGGATTTGCCTGGCAATCCGTCCCTCTCTGGTACGTTTACAATGTTACATTTGCGAACAATAACGCAGGGGCAGACAGGCGTGGGCATGCGTTTCCCATTTGCCATATCTCTTCCGCTGATTCTGGCGGCGGTCCCTGCTGCTGCGCAGGCCGGGTCTCAGGTTCCCGAAGGGTCGAACCTGATGCTGTTCGGTCTGGGCCTGTTGGGTGTGATCATTGGTCGCCGCGCATCCATGCGCAAGAATCGCAAGGACGACTGATAGCATCAGCGGTTTGCGAACCGCACAGGGTCGCATTTTGCCGGCCGGACCATCGCAAGGATTACGGTATCGGTCCCGGTTTGCTTGACGCAGGCCGCGCCTCTGCGCCATTCCGGCGCCATGGACACGCTTTCCCGACTTGAACAGACGATCGCCGCGCGCCGCGCCGCCGATCCGGACACCAGCTATGTTGCGCGGCTGTCTGCGCGCGGACTGCCGAAGATGGCCCAGAAGCTGGGGGAGGAAGGCGTCGAAACCGTGATCGCCGCCCTTTCCGGCGACAAGGGCGAACTGGTTGGCGAAGCGGCCGATCTGCTGTTCCATCTGCTGATCCTGCTCGGCGCCAAGGGCGTGACCCTGGCCGATGTGATGCAGGAACTGGACCGGCGGGAAGGTACATCCGGCTTGGTCGAAAAAGCATCGCGCGCCGAATAGCAGCCCGAACAGCAAGGAACAGCAGATGCCGATCGACGCGACGCAGCCTTACGATTCCAGCAATATCTTTGCGAAAATCCTGCGCGGGGAAATTCCCTGCAACAAGGTCTATGAAGATGATTTTGCGCTGGCCTTCCATGATATCGCCCCGCAGGCGCCGGTGCATATTCTGGTGATCCCCAAGGGCGCCTATGTGGCCTGGGATGATTTTTCGGCGAAGGCTTCTGCGGAAGAGATCGCGGGCTTCATCCGTGCCGTGGGGCAGGTGGCGCGCGATCAAGAGCTGGTTGAGCCCGGCTATCGCCTGCTGGCCAATCTGGGCGGTGATGGCGGGCAGGAAGTGCCGCATCTGCATGTGCATCTGTTCGGCGGCCAGCCGCTCGGCCGGATGATCGCGTGACCGATCTGGTTGAAGCCTTGCATGCCCCGAGAGGCGGTTTTTGCCTGGCTTTGGCCAATCTCCCCGATTGCTCATGTTCGGTTAACAAATGAACCCGCACCCAAAGCCTTCATCCGGCGTGCTCGCCGGTGCTCTCCATTATTTCCCCCTGCGGGTCTATTACGAGGATACCGACCTGTCAGGCATCGTCTATCATGCCAATTATCTGCGATGGTTCGAACGCGCGCGTTCGGATCTGTTGCGGCTGTTGGGCATTGATCAGCGGGCCGCGGCAGAAGCCGGGGTGGGTACCTACGCCGTGGCCGATATGGACATCAAATTTGCGGCTCCCGCCCGGCTGGATGATGATGTAATTGTAATAAGCCGCGCGCTGGATCTGGGGGCAGCCAGTGTGCGCATGCTGCAGCAAGCCTTTCGGGGGGAACAGATGCTGGCGCAGGCCCATGTGCGCGTTGGCTTTGTGGCACCCGACGGGCGACCGCGCCGTCAGCCTGCCGAATGGCGGGCCGCCTTCCGGCAACTGGACCAGCAGCAATCTGCCGCCGTGCAACCGATCATTGTGAAAGAAGACGAATGACGCTGTTCGAAATTCTGGCCGTAGCCGCACCGGCGGTGGAAGCGCCGACCCATCTGGATCCCGTGAAGCTGTTTGTCGGCGCCGATATCGTGGTGCAGGTCGTGATGGCTGGCCTGGTGCTGGCCAGCATCTGGACCTGGACGATCATCGTGTCCTTTTCGCTGAAATTTGCCGGGGTCAGCCGTGGCAATGCGGGTTTTGAGAAAGAATTCTGGGAAGCGGATGAGCCCGAACGACTGATCGGTTCGCGCGGCCGCCCCGATACGCCGTCTGCCCGCGTGGCGGCGGCCGGCCTTTCTGAACTGCGCCGGTCGACCAAGAATGGCGTGCGCGATCGCGATGGCACGCGGCAGCGGCTGGCGCTGGCGATGGAAGGCCAGGTTGCTGTGGAAGCCGATACGCTGGCAAACCGGCTGAACTTCCTGGCGACCACGGGCTCTGTGGCGCCCTTCGTGGGACTGTTCGGCACCGTCTGGGGCATCATGAACAGCTTCTTCCAGATCGGCGTGCAGCAGAATTCATCGCTCGCAGTGGTGGCGCCGGGGATTTCCGAGGCGCTGTTCGCCACGGCGATCGGCCTGTTCGCGGCTATTCCGGCGGTGATCGCCTACAACCGGTTCAGCCACCGGGTGAATTCCTTCGAGGCCAAGCTGCAGCGTTTTGCTGACCGCGTGCAGGCCCAGATCAGCCGTGAGCTGGAGCGCGGCTGATGGGAATGGGTGTGCATTCGTCGTCCCGCAGGGGCGGCAGAGGCGGGGCCCGCCGCACGCCGATGGCGGAAATCAACGTCACCCCGCTGGTGGACGTGATGCTGGTGCTGCTGATCATCTTCATGGTCACCGCGCCGCTGATGACCGCTGCCGTTCCCGTTGACCTGCCTGACAGCCGCGCTGCGGTGATGAGTGAGGAAAAGGAACAGGTGAATGTCTCGATCGATCGCGGTGGCGCGATCTATATCGGGGAAGACATGGTCGCCGATGGCAGCTTCGCCGCTGCCGCAGAAGGCCTGGGCTGTGCAGACGCCGATTCGCCGCTGGTGACCCTGCGGGCGGACAAGGCACTCGATTACGGCAGAGTGGTAGCTGTAATGGGTGAATTGAACCGTGCGGGATGCAATCGCATCTCTTTGGTCACGAACGGTTCAGACAAGGCCACATAGCGCATGGTTTCTATGGCAGAGGAAGCCTCCCTTTCGCGCGATGAATACGTCGGTCTTGGCGTAGCCATTGCTGCGCATGTCGCGCTGGTCGCGGGCTTCCTGCTGTATGATCAGGGCCCGCCCGCACCCTTGCCGATTCCGGAACGGATGGAGGTGAGCCTGGCGGATGAGGTTTCGCTGACCTCCACCGCGCCCAATCCATCCCCGGCGCAGGCCTCCGTCGCGCCGGAATTGTCGGCCGATCCGGCGCTGCTGGCCGAACCTGATCCTGCGCCGCCGGAACCGGTGCGTGAAGCCACGCCCCCGCCGCCTCAACCACGCCCGACTGTGGCACCACGCCCCCGGCCGAGCCCGCCGCCCAGTCCGCGCGCCACCGCACGGCCGAGCCCGACGCCCACGCCGCGTGCGACGTCTTCTTCCCGGCCACGACCGACGCCGACCGCGTCCTCACGGCCCAGTCCGACACCAACCCCGCGTGCCAGCGCCTCTGCCCGGCCGAGCCCGACCGCGCGGCCATCGGCCCGCCCGACCACCCGCGCCACCGCAACGCCCGCTCCTTCGGCGACGCGTGGTGGTGGCAGCCGGATTGGCAGTGACTTCCTTGAAGGGGCGAGTTCCGGCGAACGCAACAATTCGGCCGGCACGCCAGCCGCCGCAGCAGGTCCGGCTGTGCGCGCCTCCATCCAGTCAGCCATGGCCCGCCAGGTCAAGCCGCACTGGACCGCCCCGCAGGGCGTGGATGTGGAACTGCTGGTCACCAATCTGAGTTGGGATCTCAACCCCGATGGCAGCCTGAAAGGGGTGCCAAGGGTGGTCAGCCAGACCGGGGTGAATGATTCCAACCGGGCACAGGCGAAGCTGCATCAGGAACGTGCCATCCGCGCGGTTCAGCTGGCAGCGCCGTTCAACCTGCCCGAAGAATATTATGATGTCTGGAAAAGCCCACGCAATGTCCGCTTCGACAGGAATTTCTGATGCTTAAGTCGTTTTTGTTTTCAGTTTCCATTCTGTTCGCGGCGCCTGCGCTTGCGCAGAGTGCGGTTGCACCGCCGCTGGTGACGCCCCCTGCCGCTTCGGCGGAAGATGAAGGCTTCACCTTTACCGTCACCGATGAAAATGCCTGGCAGGATCTGGGCATCGCCATCCCGGCCTTTGCCACCAACAGCGATCAGCCGACCCCGGCCAATTCTTCCGGTACATCGGCGCTGGGGTTTGAGCTTTCGCGCGTGGTTTATAACGATCTGCGCAACAACGGGTTGTTCCGCCCGGTTGGTCCTGACGCGCTGCCGCGTCCGTCCTATGCCCAGATCACCGCGCCGGCCTTCAGCACATGGCAGAATCGTTCGGCCGAAATGCTGGTGCATGGTTATGTCCGTGCCGGCGGCGACGGCAAGCTGACGGTCGGCTGCTATCTGTATGACGTTGTGCTGCAGAGCGAGCTGGTGCGTGAAGGCTGGGTGGTCAATCCGGCAGACTGGCGCCGTGCCGCGCATAAATGCGCCGATCTGATCTATTCGCGCCTGTCGGGTGAAAGCCCGTTCTTTGATTCCCGCATCGCCTATATTGCCGAAACCGGGCCGAAGGATAACCGCGTGAAGCGGCTGGCGATCATGGATTCGGATGGCGCGAACCACCGCTTCATCACCAATGGCCAGGCCATGGCGCTGACGCCGCGTTATTCGCCCGATTATTCGAAGATCGTCTATCTCAGCTATCTGAACGGCAATCCGCGCATCTATGTCTATGATGTCGGAACCGGGCAGCAGACGCTGGTCAGCCAGAACGAAAACCCGACCTTCGCGCCGCGCTGGTCACCCGATGGCCGCTACATCCTCTATTCCATGGCGGTTGCGGGCAATACGGACATCTATCGCGTGCCGGCAACCGGCGGGACCAGCATCAAGCTGACCGATGGCCCGGGGCTTGATGTCGGCGGTTCCTATTCGCCTGATGGCAAGCAGATCGTGTTCGAAAGCGACCGGTCCGGCAGCCAGCAGATCTATGTCATGAATGCCGATGGCAGCAATCAGCGCCGGATCAGCTTCTTCGGTGGCCGCGCCGCGACGCCGGAATGGAGCCCGCGTGGTGACCAGATCGCCTTCACCCATATCGCGGGCAATCTGCGCGTGGCAGTGATGAACCCCAGTGGTGGCGGCATGCGGCATCTGACTGACAGCTGGCAGGATGAAGCGCCGACATGGGCGCCGAACGGCCGCATTATCCAGTTCTTCCGCACCGCACGCGGTTCGGGCGAAGGTTCGCTGTGGCAGGTCGATCTGACCGGTCGCAACGAACGCAAATTGAATACCCCTGTCGGTGCATCCGACCCCTCGTGGGGACCGGTTCTGCCGTAATTCGATGATGTCCGGCTGGCTGCTGGGGGCAGTAGCCAGTCAATTTTGAGCAACAGCAAGGAGGAATGTGGCATGAAGAAAATCGCCATCATGATGACCGTCGCCAGCGCCATGGCGCTTGCCGCCTGTGCCAAGAAGGCACCTGAAACGCTTCCTCCGGTCGTGGAACCGACCAGTTCGCCGCAGACCCCGACCCCGACCCCGCCGCAGGGTCCGCAGCCGGGCACTCAGGCGCACTTCAAGCAGACGATGTCTGGCCGTGACGTGATTTATTTCGACACCGATCGCTACAACATCGATTCGCAGGATCAGGTCGCGCTGCAGGCGCAGGCCCAGTATCTGCTGCAGTACAGCAACGCCCGCGCCACGATCGAAGGCCATGCCGACGAACGCGGCACGCGTGAATACAACCTCGCGCTGGGTGAACGCCGCGCCAATGCTGCCAAGAATTATCTGGTCAGCCTGGGCGTGCCGACCACGCGCCTGAACACGGTCAGCTATGGCAAGGAACGCCCGGCAGCCGTGGGTGCGACCGAACAGGCATGGGCCCAGAACCGTCGCGCTGTGACGGTGGTGGTCAACTGATCACCCGCATTGCGGTTTGAAGGGGGCGCGGTGACGGCATGTCACCGCGCCCTTTTTCATGTGGCGAACAGATTAGCCGGTGATTGACGCAACCTGCCCGGTGGCTGTTCACCTGCGCGGCCGATGTGCCTATATGGGGGCCATGCAGACAGGCAGAATGAACTGATGGCCCGTGGCGGCCGGTCCGTGGATTGGGGTTTCCCGCGCTGGCGCGGCTATGAAGGCGCGCGTGCAGCGACGACGGTAAAGCTGTGCGACCGTCATGGGTGTGAAGAACCGGGCAATTGCCCGGCTCCCAAATCGCCCAACAGCCCGGAACGCTGGCATTTCTGCCAGAAACATGCGGCCGAATATAATCAGAAGTGGGATTATTTCGAAGGGCTCGACCGGGAAGAGGCGACCGCCCGCGCCAATGCCGAACGGCAGGAAAACGCGGGTTATGCCGAATCAGCCCATTATGGCTGGGCCGGCAGCGGCGATGGCAGCCGCAGCGCGGATGAAATGCGCGCGCTGGAAGTGCTGGGGCTGGATTCGCACGCGGATTTCGATGCCATCCGCAAGGCCTGGCGCAATCGCGCCAAGGAAGTGCATCCCGATGTGAAGCCCGGCGATGCCGAAGCGGCCAAGGAATTCCAGGCCTGCCAACTGGCCTATGAGGTACTGCGCCAGGCAGAAGAACGGCGGACCTGGAAGGGCTGAGCCCGATTGGTCAGGCGGTGGCGATCGCAGGATCGCCCGATGGGCCGGTTTTTGCCCGGCCGATCCCGGTGAAGAACACCAGCGAAGCCAGCACCGCAAACAGGCCGGCGATCACAAAGGCAGGCAGATAGGTTCCGGTTTCCTGCCGGATCACCCCGGCGCCAAAGGCGGCGACTGCCGCGCCGATCTGATGCGCGACCAGGATCCAGCCGAAGATTATCGTGGCATCCCCCGGACCAAAGGACTGATTGGCCAGCTTCACCGTGGGGGGAACGGTGGCGATCCAGTCCAGCCCATAGAACACCGCAAAAATGGTCAGGCTGACCGGACCGAAATCGATGAAGGGCAGCGCCACCAGCGACAGGCCGCGCAGCCCGTAATAGATCGCCAGCAGGCGCCGGGGATCATAGCGATCCGTCAGCCAGCCGGAGGCGGTGGTGCCGATCAGGTCGAAAAATCCCATCAGCGACAGCAGCCCTGCGGCCGCGACCGGGGCAATGCCGTGATCGCCGCAGAAGGCGATCATATGCGTGCCGACCAGCCCATTGGTGGTCAGCCCGCAGACGAAGAAGGTGCCGGACAGGACCCAGAACACCGGGCTGCGCAGGGCGCGGCCAAGCGCTTCGATGGCGAGCCAGGGGCGGACGGCCTGTTTGGGCAGCGCTTCGGCTGTGGCTTGGCCCGGATCTTCGCCAAACCGGTTGGCGCCACGATCCTGCGGGCGTTCGGGCACCAGCCAGGCCACCAGCGGGATCAGCGCCAGACAGGCGAAGCTGACCACCTGCACCACCGGGCGCCAGGCGCCGCCTTCGGACAGCCAGGCCATGAAGGGCAGGAAGATCAGCGCCCCGGTCGCGGTGCTGGCGCTGAGCAGGCCCATCATCAGCCCCTGCCGTGTGGCAAACCAGCGATTGACCACGGCTGCGCCCAGAACCGAGGCCACGGCGCCGGAACCGATGCCGGAGATGACGCCCCAGGTGAGCACATAATGCCAAGGCGCGCTCATCCACTGGCTGGCGAAGGTCGACGCCGCCATCAGCGCCAGCCCGCCCAGCATGGTGCGCTTGATGCCAATGCTGACCATCAGCGCCGCCGCGAAGGGGCCGACCAGCCCATAAAGCAGAATGCCCAGCGCGGCCGAGAAGGAGATGGTCGCCCGGTCCCAGCCGAAATGCAGTTCCAGCGGCAGCATCATCACCCCGGGCGCAGAGCGCAGCCCGGCAGAGATCAGCAAGGCCAGAAAGGTGATGGCCACCACGATCAGGGCAGGATGCAGGCGGGACGATGTCATGGCGGGCAGGCTCCGGGATAGGCGGCGCTGATAGCGCAGGCGCGGCTTCGCGCCGAATGAGGATTATTGGCCTGGGTTGTGAATTTGGGTAACATCGTGGCCATGTATCGCCCGCCATCAATCCAGACCCTTCGCGCGCTGGAAGCGGCGGCGCGCCACGGCAGCTTCTCCCGCGCGGCGGAAGAGCTGGGGCTGACCCATGGCGCGATCAGCCATCGCGTGCGGGAGATTGAGCAGCGGCTGGATACGCGCATGTTCGAACGGCGGGGCAACAGCATGGTGCCGACCGCCGCCGCGCGCCAATTGCTGCCGGTGGTGCGGCAGGCGCTGGAACTGATCGGCAGCCTGTTTCCCCCGCCGGTGGCAGACCGGCAATTGTTGCGGATCGGTGTGCTGCCATCTTTTGCGGCCAATTGGCTGGTGCAGCGGCTGGACGGGTTTCACGAAGCCCATCCGCATATTGCGGTTTCGCTGGATGCGCGGCTGGAAGTCAGCGTGATCGGGCCGGGCGGGGTCGACGCGGCGGTCCGTTACGGTCAGGGCGAATGGCCGGGGCTGGTGGCGGATCATTTGTCGCAGGACTGGCTGTTTCCCGTCTGCTCCCCCGCATACCGCAGTCGCATGGCCATTGACGGGGCGGCGGATTTTGCGCGCTGCCGGCTGCTGCGCAACAGCTGGCAGCCCTGGACACCATGGTTCCATGCCGCCGGGTTGCAGCTGGCCGAACCGCATGATTCAGCGCCCTTTGATGATGCGGGCTTGATGCTGGATGCAGCGGTGGCCGGCCATGGGATTGCGCTGGCGCGGGCGGTTATCGCGCATGATGCCATCTCCGGCGGGCATCTGGTGCGCCTGTCTGATGTCCATATCCCCTTCGCGGGCGCCTATCACTATGTTTCCCAGCCTGGGCAGGAGGGCGCACGGGGGCAAGCCATCACGGCCTTCGGAGGCTGGCTTAAGGAACGATTGCAGCAGGAATTTGCAGGCTGAGCCGCGCCGCCCGCGCGGCGGATGGATCGCCGGTCTGTCGACAGGGCCAGGGCAGGGGCATAGTCTTTGCCATCATCAAACTGTGAGCTGCGGGATCTTGCCATGCGGGATTGGGTGTCGGGGCAATTGCACGATCGGGTCTGGCTGGCCCTGATCCTTTCCATGGCCGCAGGCTGCTGGGCGCTGCCGGCGCAGGCGCAATATTATGACGGGCCGGCCTATTCCTTCCCGGTGATGGACATGATGGGGCCGGCGATGGCCGGCACATCCATGTCATCCTACATCAATCGGCAGAACCCGCGTCGGGATGATCGCGATGGAACGCCGCCGCAACCCCGGGCCAGCCTGCAGGTGCCGCGCGACCGGGCGCTGTCGCAACGGGTGAAGGCAGAATTTCGGGCGGATCTGGTGCGGATTAATCCGGGCAAGGAAGTTGCGATCGATCAGGCGCTCGCGCAGGACTGGCTGGCTGGATACCGCACCGATATCGCCGTGCCCAATGGGCTCGACCCCGCCAATCTGGCCGATGCCGTGACGGCCTATGTGATTGCCGGCTGGGCAATCGTGAACCGCCAGGAACAGATATCAGCACGCGGCATCGCGCGGGTGCGCGACAATTTCCGTGCGGCCATGGCGGCCAGCCCGCAGACGGCGGGCCTGAGCGCCGCCGCAAGGCAGGAAATGGCCGAACGGCTGATCTATCAGACCGTGCTGATCATGGCGAACCGGGTGCAGATCGCCCGCACGCGGGACAACCAACTGGCCGAAGCGGCTGCCCGACATTATCGCGAAACCCTGCGCAGCGGCACGGGAATCGATCTGGCCAATCTGAAGCTGGAAGACAGTGGTTTTATCGCCCGATAGAAAATCGCCGGCCGATCATCCCGCACGCGCGGGACGTGATATTCAGTCCATCTCTATCCGGTTACGCCCGCTCTGCTTGGCGCGATAGAGCGCCGCATCGGCTGCGCGCAGCGCGCTGCCCATGTCGGGATGGGCAAAGACATTGGTGATGCCACCCGAAATGGTGACGCTGCCGATCGGGCGGTTGGTATTCTTGTCCACCAGATGGCGTGCTGCCAGCGCGGCGCGGGCCGTGTCGATGGCGTCGAAGGTCGATTGGGCGGTGGATGCGCGGAACAGCAGCACGAATTCTTCGCCACCCAGTCGCGCGACATGGCAATGGTCCGTTATGCCGGACAGTGTTTGTGCCACCACGCGCAGCACCCGGTCGCCCGTGGCATGGCCGTGTTCATCATTGACCCGCTTGAAATGGTCGATGTCGCACAGGGCGATGAACAGCGTATCGAGTTCGCGCTGGGCATCTTCGCGTTCCGTGGCGAAGACATTTTCGAACGCGCGGCGATTGGGCAGCTTGGTCAGATGGTCGATCGACGCTTCGCGGCGGGCCTTTTCCAGGCTCTTGCGCAGCGATTTCGCCTCTTCCTCGCTGCGGCGCATTTCTTCTTCGACCTGCCGGGTGCGATCCAGCATGGCGCGGGCGATATGGGCGAGGCTCGCAACGACCGATCCGGTGTTGTCCAGCTTGTCCACCTGCGCGACCTGACGCGCCAGATCCTGGCCATAGCTGGATGCTGCCGTCTGGGCGGACTGGGTGGTGCGCCCGAAATCGGCCACGGCCTGTTCCAGATCTTCGGCCAGCCGATTGTATTCGACGGCCGGATCGGGCGGGGAGGGCGTGAATTCGTCCTGCTTTTCCAGCCATTCCTGCGTGATGGCTTCACCCTGGCTCAACCGTGCACGGACCTTGCGGGCCAGATCGGCGTCGTTGCCGGTGACGATGCCATGGGCGGCGATGATGTTTCCGAGGCTTTCGGTCAGGCCGTGAAGATGGAGGAATTCCTCTATCCGCGACAGGACACCGCGTGCCTCATCCTGCGCCGTCCCGCCAATGCCGAACATCCGCAAGATGCGGCTTCCGCGTGCGGCAGAGTGAGCAGGATATTCCATCGTTACTCACGGACCTTCTGAAGAGAAATTTTCTGTTACTGCCCTTAGTGCTTGTGGTTCAAAATGGCACTAGCACTTATCTATGTGCTAACCCGTATAAGGCTAAATTTTAGGGGCTTTGCGACGTCCGGCGCCGGCTTTCATTGTGGTCCGTAGGGGCGTTGGCGCTGGCGATCAAACCGCGCGGAGTGCCTGCAGGAAATCTTCGGCCAGATCATCGGGATCTTCGATGCCGATGGAGATGCGGACCAGATTGTCCGTGATGCCCAGCAGGGCGCGGCGTTCTTCCGGTACGGACAAATGGGTCATGGATGCCGGATGGCTGGCGAGGGTTTCGGTGCCGCCCAGGCTGACCGCCAGCTTGGCAATCTGCAGGGCATCCAGAAAACGGAACGCCTCTGCCTCTCCGCCGGTCAGGAACAGCGAGAATGTGCTGCCCGGTCCTTCACAATGGCGGTCATAGATATCCTTCTGCCGGCCCGGCGGCAGAAGGCCGAGGAAACCGATCGCTTCTACCTTGGGGTGGTTGCGCAGCAGATTGCAGACATGACTGGCGTTGTCGGCCGCGCGGCGCATGCGCAGTTCCAGCGTTTCCAGCGAACGCAGCAGCATCCAGGCAGTGTTGGCATCGCAAATGCCGCCCATGGTGTTGCGCAGCGTCCGGACCGGGGCCAGCCAGCGCTTGCTGCCAGCTAGTGATCCGGCCACCAGATCCGAATGGCCACCGGCATATTTGGTCAGCGAATAGACCGCGATATCGGCGCCATGCTGCAGCGGATGCTGAAACAACGGGCCCAGAAAGGTGTTGTCGATCGCAATCGGTGTTTCATCCGGATCGAACAGCACATCGCGCGCGCGGCGCACGGCATCCAGATCCACCAGCGCATTGGTGGGGTTGCCCGGGCTTTCAAGAAAGATCATCGCCACCCGGCCGCCTTGCGATGCGGCCTGCAGCTTTGCCTTTTCCATCACAGCCGCCAATTCGGCAGGCTCCGCTCCAGCCGGGAAATCGAGATAGGTGATGCCGAACCGGGCCAGCACGCGGGCGATGAAGCCCTCGCTCGCCGCATAGAGCGGGCCCGAATGCACGATCACATCGCCGGCATTGCAAAAAGCGAGCAGCAACACCGAAATCGCGGTCATGCCGCTGGAAAAGACCAGCGCATCCTCGGCTTCGTCCCATATGCTCAGCCGGTCTTCGAGGATTTCCTGATTGGGGCCGTTGAAGCGGGAATAGACCAGCCCGTCGGCATCGCCTTCGCGCCGGCCGGTCAGCACTTCGAAATAGCGCTTGCCCGCTGCCGCGCTTTCAAAGGCGAAGGTGCTGGTGTGAAAGATCGGCGGTTTCAACGCCCCTTCGGACAGTTGCGGATCATATCCGAAACCCATCATCATGGTGGCGGGGCTGACCTTGCGACCGCCAATCCGCGTGACCTCCGCCTTGGGTTTGCGGCGTGGGGCGGGGCTGTCGATCGGATCAGACATGGTTGCGATTGTAACCTTCTGAATGGGGACTGCAAGATCGCTGTTCAGGCGGTTTTGAGATCCGCCTGTTCGATATGCCAGCGCAATTGGGCAGCGGTTGCACCCGGGACATCATTGACCCGCCGCAGACGGATTACCCCTTCCAGGCGATAGGGTTTGCCTGCCTGATTGGTGCCGGTGACAACCGCCGGGGCTTCATAGAACAGCGATCCGGCGCCAGCGTCCATGGTGCCGGTCGGAACAGCGACAGTGATGGTCCGGTACTTCCGCCAGAATGAGGCATGGGCGGCCTTATCCATGCGGCTGCGCGATCCGTCCTCTCCCCATTGGGCGTAGGCGGTGTCGTAATCACCGTTTTCCAGCGCCCGGGCCCAGGTGAGCAACACGGCGCGGGCGCCGGTTTCACCCTTTTCCGCTTCCGGGATCAGGGCGGCGGCATCGCTTGTTGCGGGTTCGGGGCTTGCCGCGGCTACGGGCGTCGATGGTGTTGGGGCAACAGTCGAGAGCGGCGCATCAGCCGGAACTGTTGTGTCTGCGGGCTGTGGGGTCGGAGTGTTCTGGCCGCAGGCGGACAGCAAGATCAGGCTGGATGCTGCCACTGCGGCAATGGCCGTCGGGTAGGGACGGGGAAGAGGGCTGGGCATGATCAGGAAACGCGGCATGGCAGGTCGCGTTCCAGCAGCGCTTGGCTTGATCACCGCCACAAACAGAAACGGGGCACACCCGCAGGCTGCCCCGTCACCATGATTCTGTCCGGGCTGTATCTGTTAACCAGATTCGCCCGGCAGATCGTCTTGCAGTGCTTACTTGGGTGCGAGCACCATCAGCATCTGCCGGCCTTCCAGCCGGGGATAGGCTTCGACCTTGGCCAGTTCGGCCACATCGTCCTGCACGCGGCGGAGCAAATCCATGCCGAGATGCTGGTGAGCCATTTCGCGGCCACGGAAACGCAACGTTACCTTCACCTTGTCGCCATGTTCGATGAACTTGGTAACATTCCGCATTTTGACATCGTAATCGTGATCATCGATGTTTGGACGCATCTTGATCTCTTTGATTTCCTGAGTCTTTTGCGTCTTGCGGGCGGCGTTGGCCTTTTTCTGCGCTTCGTAGCGATACTTGCCGACGTCGAGGAATTTGCACACGGGCGGATCGGCGTTGGGCGAAACCTCGACGAGGTTCATGCCAACTTCCGCAGCCTGTTCAATGGCCTCGCGCGTGTACATCACGCCGATGTTTTCGCCGTTTTCATCAATGACCCGGACCTTGTCGGCCTGGATAAATTCATCGAAACGCGGACCGGACTTAACCGGGGGCGCAAGCATGCGCCGGGGTGGACGGGGTATGTTGCGTTCTCCTGTCGCAATTCAACTGTGGCGGCTATTTAGTGCGAAAACGTCCAATGCGCTAGTGGGCGTGGGCGGTATTCTGCGTCACTTGCGGTGCAAATTGTGCAAAGCCTGCGTCAGACGCCGGTTTGAGCCACACTTCCTGCAGATTATGCCGCCTTTCGCCACAAGGGCAGGCGGATCAGTTTTCCGCCCGCCGGCAGCACCGCATCGATGCGGCTGGCCGGTTGCAGGGCCTGCACAATGGCCGGATCAGCGGCATTCATGCCGCCGGTCAGCGTGCCGAACGCCGGCAGGATCATCCGCGTGGCGCCCTGTCCCTGGCTGATCACCGCGCAAGGCCGGCGGACATGGCGATCGCGCAGTTTCAGCTGCACGCGCGGGTGGAAATGGCCCGAAAATTCCGGCCGGGTTTCCCCAGCCATGGCCTGATGGCGCAGGATCATGCCACCCAGTTCCAGTTCTTCCACCACCGTGCCGCCCAGGCCCTGTTCCAGTTCGGCGTCATGATTGCCGGTGATCCAGACCCAGTCCACCGCCCGCGTCAGCGCCGCCAGCATCCCGGCGGCATGAGCTTCCAGCCGGCCGGCGCCGGCGGTATCGTGAAAATTATCCCCCAGCGTCACCACCCGCCGCGCGCCGGTGTCGCGGATCGCCGTGGCCAGCCGTTCCAGCGTTTCCCGGCTGTCATATGGGGGCAGGAACTGACCCGTGCGGGCAAAGAAGCTGGCCTTTTCAAGATGGAGATCGGCGACCAGCAGAGTCGATTCGCGCGGCCAGAACAAAGCCCGGCCGTTGTGGAGCTGAAAATTGTCCTCTGCGAACGAAAGGTGAACCATGGCATGTTCTTGCCCAGCGCGGATCGCTTTGGCAAGGGGAGGTGATTTTGGATAAAAAGAGGCTGGGATGCAGGACTGGACGCAGCAGACGGCAGAGGCCCGGACGTGGTTTGAAACCCTGCGTGATCGGATTTGTGCAGAATTCGAAGCGATCGAGCGCGAAGCCGGCAGCGATGCCAGCTTCAACTATATCACCTGGGATCGCGAAACCACCGACGACAGCGAAGGCGGCGGTGGCACGCGCGGGGTGATGAAGGGCAAGGTGTTTGAGAAGGTGGGCGTCAATGTGTCCACCGTCTCCGGCGAATTTGCGCCCGGCTTTGCCGATACGATCAATGGCGCCAGCGTGGACAATCCCGGCTTCACCGCCACCGGCATCAGCTTGGTGGCGCATATGGCCAATCCGCATGTGCCGGCTGTGCATATGAACACCCGTTTCCTGACCACCAGCAAGGCGTGGTTTGGCGGTGGTGCGGATCTCAATCCCCCGATCCCCTATCCGGAAGACACAGAGGCATTCCATGCCCGGTTCCGCGCGGCCTGTGCGGGGCACAACCCCACCTATTATGATCGCTTCAGCAAATGGGCGGAGGAATATTTCTACATTCCCCATCGCAATGTTGCGCGTGGTGTGGGCGGGATCTTCTATGATCATCTGGAATGCCCCGACCTGCCGGCCTGGGAACGCAATTTCCATTTCACTCGCGATGTCGGTGAAGCGTTCCTGGATGTATTCCCTGCGCTGGTGCGCCAGCGGATGAACCAGGAATTCTCGGTCGAGGAAAAGCGGGCGCAGCTAGAATGGCGCGGCCGTTATGTCGAATTCAACCTGGTCTATGATCGCGGCACGCTGTTCGGGCTGCGCACCGGTGGCAATATCGACGCCATTTTGATGAGCCTGCCGCCCGAAGTGACCTGGAGCTGAGGCGGGGCGGCGAGTTCCCATTGTGATGGTTTTCGTCATCGGAACGGGGCTGAATGCCTGTTCTTTGCCGGAATCCGATGATCAAATCCTGTTAAAGACGCGTGGCAACATAATTTTGCGCGCGTAATCAATGCCCATGCTGATGGAGGCTTCATGCATCGTCTTACCCTTGCCCAGTCCAATGCCCTGATCGATGCAGCCCTGGCCAAGGGGGCGGAACTGAAGCTCAAGCCGCTGACCGTGACCGTGCATGATGCCGGCGGCAATCTGATCGCCTGCCAGCGGCAGGATGGGGCGTCCAACATGCGGGTCAAGCTGGCCGGGGCCAAGGCATCGGGCGCGCTGGCGCTGGGCGTATCGAGCCGCACCATTGGCGATATGGCGCTGGACCGGCCGCATTTCATTGCTGCGGTGGACACCATGGCCGATGGCGGCATGGTGCCGGCTGCGGGTGGCGTGATTATCGCCGACGAAAAAGGCACGATTGTTGGCGCGGTCGGCGTAACCGGCGACACCAGCGACAATGATGAAGCCGTCGCGCTGGCAGGCATTGCCGCGATCGGGCTGAAGCCTTTTAACTGATAGCGTGTTGATGGTTGTTGCGGCCCTGCAGCCCTGACGATGCATGGTCGCAACAACCGCTTCGCTGGCGTCAGATATTGCGCAGGCGAACACAATCCTTGCCGGCATGCTTGGCATCGTAAAGCGCGGCATCGGCGGCTTTCACCAGCACATCCGGGTTGCTGCCCTGCGGCAGTTCCACAAAACCAAGGCCGATGCTGACCGTCACGATTCCCCGGTCGGCCGGGGATGACAGTGCGGCGCGGCTGACGGATTTGCGCATATGTTCAGCCAGTGCTTCGGCTCCGTGCCGGCTGGTATGCGGTAGCATGACAAAGAATTCTTCCCCACCATAACGCGCCACCACATCACCGCTGCGGGTGGCGCAACCGGCCAGAATCCGGCCGACTTCCTGCAGCCGCTGGTCGCCCACGGCATGGCCCAGATTGTCGTTCAGCCGCTTGAAGTCGTCGATATCGATCATCAGCACGGCCAGCCCTTCCTGGCGGTGCAGGGCATCGTGCCAGGCATTGGTGAGCGCTTCATCCATATGCCGGCGGTTGGACAGGCCGGTCAGCGGATCGGTGCGGATCAGCCGGTCCAGATCTTCCCGCTCGATCGTGCCGCGCATCTGCACCAGCACCGTTCGCACGCCATATCCGACCAAGGCAGCGGCAAAGCCGGCTGCGGCCAGCAACGGCTGGGTGGTGATCAGCGCGATGGACACGCACAGCACCATCAGTGGCAGCATGATCGGACTGCCGGCATTGACCACCAGCACCAGCGCCCGGGCCGGAGCCCGTGGGGCGGCGCTGGTCTGGCCGGGCGAGGTGGCGATGGCGATCAGGATCAGGAAGGGGATGGTGATGATCGGATCAGCGGGAAATCCATAGTCCGTGTCGGCCAGATAATGGTTCGAAAAGCCGGCGATCAGCATGTAGACGACGGCAAAACAGGCCAGCCCGCGATAGAAATCCCGTTCCCGCCGGTGGACGCTGGCGGCCAGCCGGATGCAGGCAAACAGGGCGATGCAGATGTTTTCAATATCGAACATCCACATCACATTGTCGGCGCCGTCACCGGTAAAACCGGCGGTATTGGCAAAGGTGAAGGTGTGGACGAAGAACAGCGCCCCCAGCACCAGCGCCAGCGTGCCATCGACGGCCCGAACGCGCCAGGGCGTGTGTTCCGGGCTGGCCATGACGGTCACCAGCGGCACGCCGTAAAGAATATAGGGCAGGATGCTGGCCACCCCTTCGCCGCTGACGCTCGCCAGGAATTCGCCCATGGTCGCGGCAAAGATGCCCAGCGTCCAGAACAGCAGCGCCAATGCCAGCGCGCCCCAGCCCGGGGCAGCGTCAGGGCGTTGCCAGCGCCGCAGGCAGGCCAGCGCGGTGCACAGCGGCACGGCGATCAGAAACAGGGTGGAAATATCCCTCGCCAGCGAAGGCAGCCAGATCAGCAGCAGGAAATGGACCAGCGGAATCAGCGCGAGCAGAGCCTTGCGGGGCACTGTTAGTCCGGCAAAGTGCAAAAGCATCTGCGACTGGCCTGGCTGCATTGGTTATCTGATCCAGAGCGGTAAGTTGATAGTGGGGCCATGGGTCTAACAAGCCCTTAACGGAATTTAAGTCATAGCCGGCCTTTAATTCCGTTATTCGAACGATCTGATGCTGCTGCCGTCTGTTGTTCTGGTCAAGGTCAGGGCTGTTCGGGCGCGATGGGTCGATCCGGGGCGTGCTTGCCACCTCCGGTGCGGCGGTCCTAAGATGGTGTTTTCGGATAGGCCGGGGTCGCCGGTCGCCATGCGCAAAATTCGCCTGCCGGAGTTTCCCATGCGTTTCGCCTTTCCCGCCATGCTTCTGCTTCTCGCCACTGCCTGCAAGGGCGGTGATGCGCCCGAAGCAGCCCCGCAGGTGTCGCCGATCCTGACCACCGAAGATGCCAGGGATCCCTGGAGCTTCGCCGAACCGGAAAAGGCGCGCGTGACCCATGTCGATCTGGATCTCGACCTGGATTTTGCGGCCAAATCGGTGGGGGGCACGGCCTTCCTGGATATTCAGGCGCAGCCCGGGCAGCAGACCGTGGTGCTCGACAGCCAGGGCTTGCAGATCAGCAAGGTGACCGATGGGGAAGGCGGCGAATTGCCGTTTTCTGTGGGGGATGAGGTTGCGGGCAAAGGCGCACCGATCACCGTGACCATGGGTGACAAGCGCCGCATCGCCATTACCTACAAGGCGCCGCAGGCCGCCGCGCTGCAATGGCTGGCACCCGAGCAGACGGCAGGCGGGGAACATCCCTATATGCTCAGCCAAGGGCAGCCGACGCTCAACCGCACCTGGATCCCGACGCAGGACAGCCCCGGCATCCGCCAGACCTGGGACGCGCGGATCACCGCGCCCAAGCCGCTGACGGTGGTGATGTCCGGGCTGATTGAAGAAGATCCCGAGGATGTCGATGGCAATCGCCGGGCTTTCCAGTTCCACATGGACAAGCCGGTGGCCCCCTATCTGATCGCCATTGCGGCCGGTGATCTGGTGTTCCGCGATCTGGGCCCGCGCACGGGCGTGTGGACCGAACCGGCGATGATCGAGGCGGCGGCCAATGAACTGGCGGATACCGAACGCATGGTTGGCGTCGCCGAAAAGCTTTACGGCCCCTATCGCTGGGGTCGCTATGACATGATCGTGCTGCCGCCCAGCTTCCCCTATGGCGGGATGGAAAACCCCACGCTGACCTTCCTGACCCCGACCTTCATCGCCGGGGACAAGAGCCTGGTCGGGCTGGTTGCGCATGAACTGGCGCACAGCTGGTCGGGCAATCTGGTCACCAATGCCAATTGGCAGGACAGCTGGCTGAACGAAGGCATCACATCTTACTTCGAAAACCGGATCATCGAAGAGCTCTATGGTCCCCGCCGTGCGCAGCAGGAAGCCGCGCTGAGCTTTGCCGGCATGGAAGAAGCGATTGCCGAAGCGGGCGCCACGGCGCCGATCACCGCGCTGCATCTGCCGGTGGCCGAAGCCGTGCCGGATGGCGGATCATCGGGCATCATCTATGACAAGGGTGCCACCTTCATGCGGACGGTGGAAAGCATTGTCGGTCGCGAAGCCTTCGACAGCTGGCTGCGCGAATGGTTTGACAGCCATGCCTTCCAGCCGGCGACATCGGCCCTGCTGCTGGCCGATATGCGCGAGCATCTGGTCAAGGGCGATGCTGCCCTCGAAGCGCGGCTGATGCTGGATGACTGGGTGTACAAGCCAGGCCTGCCGGCCAATGTGCTGCGTCCGTCACCCGAAGCCTTTGCCGCCGTTGATCAGGCCGCTGCCGCCTATGGCACATCGCGCGCGCTGGATGCGGATATGTGGAAGGGCTGGAGCACGGCCGAACGGCTGCGTTTCCTGGCACGGCTGCCGCGTCAGATCAGCACCGGCGAACTGGCCCGGCTGGATGGCGCGCTGGACCTGTCGCGCAGCGGCAATGATGAAATCCTGTTCGCCTGGCTCGATCTGGCATTGGGCAACCGTTATGAACCGGCAGTGCCCGTGGCCAATCAGTTCCTTGGCCGGGTCGGGCGGCGCAAGTTTGTTTTGCCTCTGTATGAAACGCTGACGAAGCAGGGGGCGTGGGGACAGGCGATCGCCACGCGTTTCTATGCGGCGCATCGCGACGGCTATCATTCAGTCACCCAGGGCAGCGTGGACAAGGTTGTGTCGCTGCCGGGTGGCACAACGGCCTGATCGCTCCATATATCCCTTCCGGCGAGAGCCGGCACAGCCGTTCCCGCGCAAGGATATCGCATGCCTAAATCGCATCTGTTTGAACCCATCACCGTGGGTGGCCAGACCCTGAGCAACCGGATCGTGATCGCCCCGATGTGCCAATATTCGGCGGTCGATGGGCAGATGACCGACTGGCACACGATCCATCTGGGCAATCTGGCGCAATCGGGCGCGGCGCTGCTGACGATAGAGGCCACCGCGGTGGAGCCGGCCGGGCGGATCAGCTTTGCCGATGTCGGCCTGTGGGATGATGCCACAGAGGCTGCGATGGCGCGCACGCTGGAAAGCGTGCGCCGCTGGTCGCCCATGCCGATCTGCATTCAGCTGGCCCATGCCGGGCGCAAGGCGTCGACCGATCTGCCCTGGCTCGGCGGCGGACAGATCGCCCCTGACCATGCCAATGGCTGGCAGACCCTGGCCCCTTCGGCGCTGCCCTTTGGCGCGGCGGACAATGCGCCGCTGGCGCTGGACCGGGCGGGCATGGACCGGATCCGCGATGGCTTTGCCGATGCGGCCCTTCGATCTGCCCGGCTGGGGATAGACGCGATCCAGATCCACGCGGCGCATGGTTATCTGCTGCATCAGTTCCTTTCTCCGCTCTCCAACCAGCGGACCGATGACTATGGCGGCAGCCTGGAAAACCGCATGCGGTTCCCGCTTGAAATCTACGACGCGGTCCGCGCCGCATTCCCCGCTGACCGGGTGGTTTCCGTCCGCGTGTCGGGCACCGACTGGGTGGATGGGGGCTGGGATATCGACCAGACCATCGCCTTTGCCCAGGCACTCGAAGCGCGCGGCTGTGATGCCATTCATGTGTCGAGCGGCGGACTTGATGCCCGCCAGGCGATTCCCGTTGCGCCGGGTTATCAGGTGCCGCTCGCCCGTGCGGTGCGCCAGGCGGTGGATCGCATGCCGGTCGTAGCCGTGGGCCTGATCACCGGTTTTGATCAGGCAGAGGCGATCATCGCCACTGGCGATGCTGACATGATCGCGCTCGCCCGCACCGTGCTGTATGATCCGCGCTGGCCCTGGCATGCGGCCGCCCATCTGGGCGCGCAGGTGCAGGCAGCCAGCCAATATCTGCGGTGCCAGCCCAGCCGCTATCGCGACCTTTTTGTCACCGGAAAATAGGCGTTTGGCGCCCAATGCTTGGCCTGTGTTGAGGGGCGATTCTCGGGGTGATTCGGTCTCCCGTGAAACCGGATTGCTTGATTTATAACAATCCGCCTGCGTTTCGCCTCAATTCACCGCAGGCCGCTTTTGCAGTGCAGCAGAATCCTGTTCCTCCACCCCATCACGGGGTCAGGCCAAGTGCCTGCTTGAGGGACAAGAGATTTTATGACTGCCAATTCGGCCCGTACTTCCGGGCAGACGGCTGACAGCCGACTGCTTGCTCTCTGCGCCGCGATTGCTGTTCTGTTCTCTTCCTTCTTTGCCGTTCCGGCCATCGCTGGTGGCGTGCTGCAGTGCGTTCCTTATGCACGGGAAATTTCCGGCATCGATATCCAGGGCAATGCCCGTTTCTGGTGGGGCAAGGCCGAAGGTCGCTATGACCGTGGCAGCCAGCCGGAAGTGGGCGCTGTGCTGGCGTTCCAGTCGACATCCTCCATGCCGCATGGCCATGTTGCGATGGTTGCCGAAGTGGTGAGCGACCGTCGTATCGTGCTCAACCATGCCAATTGGTCGAGCCCGGGCCAGATCGAACGCCGCGCGATTGCCGAAGATGTTTCGGCCGCCAATGACTGGAGCGATGTCCGCGTGTGGTACGGCCCGATCAATGCGCTGGGCCGCCGCAGCAACCCGACCTTCGGTTTCATTTACAACCGTGTCCCTTCGTCTTCGTCCACTGTGCTGGCGATCGACACCACCAGCCGCAACGTCACCGGCGGCTGATCAGCCTGATGGCTGCTGCTCCGGCCTGATTGCCGGGGCCTTTCCCTTAGGGTTTGATAACAAGCGCGGATTCGCGGCAATCCGGCCACAGTTTTTGTGCCTTTGATGCACTCTGGGCACGCTTTCTGCTTGCTGTTCTACGTTTAATTCGCACATCATAACCCGATGCTGCGCCAGTATGAACTTGTTGAACGGGTCAAGAGCTACGACCCGGACGCCGATGAGGCGTTGCTCAATCGCGCCTATGTCTACACCGTGCAGAAGCATGGTTCGCAGAAGCGCGCGAGCGGTGACCCCTATTTCAGCCACCCGGTCGAAGTGGCCGGGCTGATGACCGATCTGAAGCTGGATCAGGAAACCATCATCACCGCGCTGCTCCACGATACGGTGGAAGACACGCTGGCCACGATCGAGGACATCCAGAACCTGTTCGGGCCGGAGGTTGCACGGCTGGTCGATGGCGTGACCAAGTTGTCGAAGATCGACACCATGGCGGAAACCGAACGCGCGGCTGAGAACCTGCGCAAGTTCCTGCTGGCGATGAGCGAAGACATCCGTGTGCTGCTGGTCAAGCTGGCGGACCGGCTGCACAATATGCGCACGCTGCATTTCATCCGCAGCCCCGAAAAACGGGCCCGCATCGCGCGTGAGACGATGGAGATCTATGCTCCGCTGGCTGAGCGTGTCGGCATGTATGAATATATGCGCGAAATGCAGGCGCTGGCGTTCGAACAGTTGGAACCGGAAGCCTATGCCACGCTGACCGGCCGGCTGGAACAGCTGCGCAGCCAGGACATCGGCCATGTCGATTCCATCGCCCTGGCGATCAAGCAGGCGCTGGCGGCCGCAGGCATGCAGGTGGCGGTGTGGGGCCGGGAAAAGCAGCCCTATTCCATCTGGAAGAAGATGGCGGAACGCCATGTCTCCTTCGATCAGGTCACCGATATCATGGCCTTCCGCGTGATCTGCGACAATGAAGCGGATTGTTACCGGGCGCTGGGCATATTGCACACGACCTGGCAGTTCATCCCCAACCGCTTTAAGGATTACATCTCCACCCCCAAATCCAACGGCTATCGGTCGCTGCACACTGCGCTGATGTATGAAAATTCGATGCGGGTGGAAGTGCAGGTTCGCACCAGTGAAATGCACCGGCTGAATGAATTCGGCCTGGCCGCGCACTGGGCCTACAAGCAGGGCGAACGGCCCGATGGTCAGGTGGGCTGGCTGCGCGATCTGATCGAAATCGTCGATGCCAGTTCCGATGCGGAAGAACTGCTCGAAAACACCAAGATGGCGATCTATCAGGATCGCATCTTCGCCTTCACGCCCAAGGGGGCGCTGTTCCAGCTGCCGCGCGGCTCAACGGCGGTCGATTTCGCCTTTGCCGTTCACACCGATCTGGGCGCCCATACGGTGGGCGCGAAGATCAATGGGCGGCACATGCCGCTGCGCACGGCGCTGAACAATGGCGATGTGGTCGAAATCATCAAGGGCGCCAGCGCCGAACCGCAGCTGAGCTGGCTCGGCTTTGTCATCACCGGCAAGGCGCGCGCGGCCATCCGCCGATCGGTGCGAGCCAAGGAACGCGCCGAAGTTGCCGGCATTGGCGAGATGCTGTTCGATCAGTTGGTTGAACGCTTCCCGGTTAAGCTGGGCAAGAAGGCGATCAGCGCGGCGCTGGAACGCCTCGACCTCGATGATGAGGAAGATCTGATGTATGCGATCGGCGCGGCCAAGCTGTCCGATCGGGAAGTGATGGAAGCGCTGGTACCGGGCAGCACGGCGGATCTGCCGGTCGAGCCGCTGCAGGGGCAGGCGATTTCGATCAAGGGGCTGACCCCGGGCATGGGCTATGCGCTGGCGCAATGCTGCCATCCGGTGCCCGGTGATCGAATCATCGGCCTGCGGGTGCGGGACGAAGGCGTGCAGGTGCATGCGATCGACTGTCTGGAACTGGCCAATGGCGTGGATGCGGACTGGGTCGATCTGTCCTGGGGCGAAAGATCGCAGGGCGCGGTGGGGCGTATTCGTGCCGTGCTGTACAACCGGCCGGGAACGCTGGCCGAAATGGCTACTATCTTCGCTACCAATCACGCCAATGTGATGAACATCGAACTGACCCAGCGCGACGATCCGTTCCATACCTATGAAGCGGATCTGGAGGTCAAGGATCTGGCCCATCTGACACGTATTGTCAGCGCCTTGCGCGCCAGCGAAGCCGTGGCCGAGGCGGATCGAATCTGATCTGGCGCGAGCCAGCCCCCGTCAGGGGGCTGGCCGGACATCCGTGCGCAGGCGATAGACCAGTCGGAAACGGCCCGGGCCGGTCGGTTCGCGCAGCACCAGCTCATAATCGGCCGCCAGCGCCCGATCGACCACGGCGGCGGTATCCTTGTTCTGCAGCGACCAGCGGGGTTCATCCAGCACCACGGCGGCCGGGCGGCTGGCCATGATCCGGGTCACTTCTGCCACTGGATCGACGCCGATTGATCCAGCCTCCATCATGCCGTTCAGATGGCCGGGGAAGGCGAAGCGGGATGGCAGGCAGCTATCCAGTTCCTGATAGAGCGCGGGGAAGCCGTCGAACACGAACAGGCAGCCCGGCGCCTTGCTGACCGGACCGATCGCCCGCGCCATATGTTCCATCGTTGCGCGATCGCCCTTGCCGGCGATGAAATGGCTGACCAGCCACTGCCCGGTGACCAGCGCCACCAGTGCCAGCACCAGCCCGGCGCGGCGATATTGCGCCAGCGCCGGCGCGGCCAGCACGGCCAGCGGAGGCGTCAGTGGGATCCAGTAATGCGGCACGAAGCTGCGCATGGCGACCAGCGCCAGCAAGGCCGCCAGCGTCCAGCCGCCGACAAATCGCAGTGCCGGGGTCTTTGGCCCCACGCGCCAGCCGACCAGCCCGGCCACGATCAGCAGCAGCGCGGCACCCAGCCCGCCGACCAGTTCTTCCAGCCAATCGGTCATGGGCATCGGGGTGCGCAGGAAGATGGAGGTGATATTGGCGAACAGCCATTCCTGCCCATGGCCCATGGCGGCAAAGCTGATCCAGGCGATCAGCGTGGGCAGCACGGCCAGCGACACCCACAGCGCGGTCAGCGCAACCAGCGAACTGGTGGCGGCGCGGGCGCGCCAGGCGGTCCACAACAGCACCAGACCGAAAAACGCCCCTTCGATGACCGCAGTGTATTTGATCTGCACCGCCAGCCCGATCAGCAGCATGGCCAGCGCGCCATCGGCAGCCAGCCTCCCGACCGGGCGTTCGCCATTGACCTGACGCAGCACCAGCAGCGCGGCCAGTGCGACCGGCAGGGTGTAGAACACCGATGCCTGCCCGCCTTCGCCCTGAAGCAGATTGAGCCAGGCGATATAGAGCACGCCCGCCAGCGAGGGAGCAAAGGCACGCCGCGTCAGCCGCCGGGCTATCAGCGCCACGACCCATCCGGTCAGCCCGGCAAAGAGCGCGGCCAGCAATTGGTAAGAAATGGCATAGGGCCCGCCGATAGCGGCGGCACCGGCAAACAGCAGGAACAGGCCGATCGGCTTGCGATCCCAGATATCGATATAGGGCAGGGCGCCATCGAGCATGCGTTCCCCGGCCAGGCGGTAGAACTGCTCGTCAAATTCGATCACTGGATTGCCGAAGGTTTGCGCACGCAGCAGCAGCGCGATCAGCACCATGCCGATCGGCACCAGCCAGCTGTTGCGCCGGATCGGCGCCGATTTGAAGGATTTGGCGGGCATTAGCGGCCAGCCGCGATCCGCCGTAGCGGCACCGGTGCGTTACAGATGTCGACCCCCTTGGCCGGCGCACGGTAAAATGCATCCGCGCGATTGGCCCGCAGATGCAGATAGGCGGCAAAGCTGGCGCTGTCACTCGCCAGATATTCAAAGCGCGGTTGCTGGTCTGCCGGCAGTTCATCGCCCAGCCGCACCGACAGGATCGGCACATGCAGCGCGACATCGTCATAAACCCCGGCCTCCCCCTTGCCGCGGGGCAGGGTGGACAGGTGCTCTATCCCTTCGATCACGCGGCCGACCACGGCAATATTGCGGTCCAGCGCGCGCGGGGCATGGCCGATCACGGCATAGAGTTCGGCACCGGTGCCGGTATCGGGCGACAGATCACGGGCCACGCCCACCGATGCGTAGCAATGCACGGGCCAGCCGGTCCGCCCGCCGGTGTCATCCAGCGCCAGCGGCCAGCCGGCGGCAAAGGCGGTGATGGCATAGGAATCGATCCAGCGGTTGATCACCACATCTTCATGTTTGGGTGTCAGCACATAATCGCGGCCGTCTTCGGGCCCGGCCATGATCGGGGTCAGATATTCGCTTTCGGGCACCACCCGCAGCCCGGCGGGCAGGGGTTTGGGATCGGCCTTGTCGTCTTCGCCATCACCCCACTGCGCCACCCAGTTGTCGACCACGCGATAGACGCTGGTGCCATCCCACCAATGCGCGCGGGCGAGGGTGCGGATATTGCCGGTCCAGCCGGCGCTGAAAGGGGCGGGGATCAGCTGAATGATCACCTGGCGCGGCTGGCCGGCGGCATCGGGCGCCAGCGTCATCACCAGCAGATCAGCCGGATCAATCGCGCGCCAGTCTGCCGGTGGCGCGGCAGCGACCAGTTCAGCCGGGGTCATGCCGGGCGCGGCCTCCTGCGCCTTCGCAGGAAGGGTAAGAGCGGCCAGCGCGCCACAGATCAGGGGAAGGCAGGAAAGGGCGCGCATCATGACCAATCAGACCCTATTGCGCCGCGTCTTCCAGCGCATGCATCGCTTCATCGGACAGGCCGAAATGATGGCCCACCTCATGGATCAGCACATGGGCGACCAGATGTTCGAGCGTTTCATCCCCGCGCGCGACCCATTCATCCAGGATCGGCACGCGGAACAGCCGGATCCGGTCCGGCATGTCACCCGAACGGGCGATGCTCTTGTCCTGCAGGGGCAGCCCTTCATAGACGCCGGTCAGTTCGAAGGGATCATCCATGCCCAGATCGCGCAGCAGCGCTTCATCGGCGAAATCTTCCACCATCAGCACGACATCACCCAGATGCGCGGCGAACTGTTCCGGCAATCTCGCCAGAGCCGCGCGGGCCAGCGTTTCAATCTCTTCCAGCCCGGGCGCCATGCCAAAAATGCGTGTCATACGGGCATGACTAAGCAGCGATTGCAAAAGCGGCAAGCAGAACCCGGACAAGCCCTTGCCATGTGCCAACAGTGCCGCTAGTGGCGCCAGCCTGCATCATGCATGCGGAGCGGTGGCCGAGTGGTCGAAGGCGCACGCCTGGAAAGTGTGTATACGGCAAAACCGTATCGTGGGTTCGAATCCCACCCGCTCCGCCAGACCCTTGTTTCAAGCGGTCTTTTGGCACCTCAAAATCGAATAAAACCTGAGGCTTATCAGGTATGCCGGTGCCCATATTGTGTCTTTCCGTTTCAGGACAGCGCGAGCAATTTGGGGGCATTGTGGGGGCATCGATATTCGGCAATGGGGGCATCCCATGTTGACCGATATCCAGTGCCGCAAGGCTACCGCAGGCGAGAAAGATTACAAGCTCTCGGACTCGCGCGGGCTATACCTGTTCGTCACCAAGAGCGGCTTTCGCTCCTGGCGTTGGAAGTACCGGTTTGCCGGGAAGGAAAAGCGCCTGGTGCTCGGCAGCTATCCGGAGATGAGCCTGAGCAAGGCTCGCGATGCGCGCGATGCGGCAGCAAAAGCGCTGAAGGGCGGCACCGATCCCTCGGTGCAAGCCAAACAGCTGGCCGCCGTCCGAACGACCGAAGCAGAAACGACCTTCGAGGCGGTTGCTCGCGACTGGCACAGCCAGCAGGCCGGCAGCTGGGCGCCGGTCCATGCGGCCGATGTGATACGAAGCCTGGAGCGCGATGTGTTTCCCAAGATCGGCGCGCTACCGATCAAGGAGATCACCTCGCCCATCGTGCTCACTGTTGTGCGCGCGATCGAGAATCGCTCATCAATCGAGACGGCGCGACGTATCCGTCAGCGGATCTCGGCGGTCTATTCCTATGCCATTGCTTCGGGGATAGCGGAGAGCGACCCTGCCGCCTCGATCAGGGCGGCGATGAAGCCGCTGATCAAGGGACGGCAGCCGGCCCTCGCCACGCTAGACGAAGCACGGGCACTGCTGCGCACCGTCGAGGCTGCACCTGCTCATCCCATGACAAAGCTTGCCTCGCGCCTGCTGGCGCTGACTGCCTTGCGGCAGGGCGTGCTGCGAACGACAATGTGGGCCGAGCTCGAGGATCTCGATCCGGAAGATCCGGTCTGGCGTATCCCGGCCACGCGGATGAAGCTCAAGCTTGCCCGCAAGCTCGACGCTCGCTTCGACTTCATGCTGCCGCTCTCAAAGCAGGCGGTCGAGGTGCTGCAGGCAGCCCGGGCCTGCAATTCTTACAGCAAGCTGGTCTTTCCCAGTCAGCGCCATGTCCATCGGCCGATCAGCGAGAATGCTGTTGGCTATCTCTACAACCGGCTGGTCTCGAATGGACGGCACGTGCCGCATGGCTGGCGCTCGACCTTTTCGACCATCATGAACGAGCGCGCCCAGGCACAGGGCCTGGCCGGCGATCGGGCGATCATCGATCTGATGCTGGCCCACATCCCAGAAGGGGTCGAGGCAAGCTACAATCGGGCGGCCTATATGCCGCGTCGGCGCGAGATTGCCCAGGAATGGGCGGATCTGCTGCTGGCCGATATGCCGCCGGCTATGGAACTGCTGGAAGGCCCGCGCCGCTAGATCTCGCACATTATGCGGGAGGCGCGGCATGAGCCTGCTCTCCCCAAATGTTGCGGGCAACCCTTCGCCGGATCGCAGCGCCACCTGGCGCCGCAGCTATGACGTCGATGACGTTCGCGCCCAGGTGTCTACCACCTATTGGGAAAACAGCCCGAAAAACGAAAACGCGCTGAAATTCTTCGACGTCTTCGCCAAGACGGTTGTGCGCTACGCTGGCCACATCCGGGAAAGCGGCAAGCAGCTTCCGATCTCAATGAACGGAAAGGCGGTGCTCGAAGCACTGTTCAGCGTGATGGACGGCAAAACCGGCCGATGCGATCCCAGCCTGGACACCATTGCCCAGCGCTCGCGGCTGTCGCGGCGCACTGTGGTGCGACAGCTGGAAGCGTTGCGGCAACTGCAGATCATTGATTGGGTACGGCGGACAGTCAAAACGCACAACGCGCGGGGCGAAGGCCCGCAGCGTCAGCAGACCAGCAACGCCTACTTTATCGATATGGCGAAGCTGCCGATCGAGATCGTCCGGACGCTGCGGCAGAAGCTTGGCAGCAAGCTGAAGGAGAAAGTCCGCGTGCTGCACGGATCTGGTCCGGTACCAAACCGGATGGCGATCAAGGCAGAGCGCATGCTCAAAGCCCTGAGCGGCGCGCTGAACGCCTCCGGCCGCGATGAACGATCAACCCGGCGAGCCCTGATCGGCGGCACCGAGCAATCCCGTATCGCCCACATGTACGGCAATGACGCTGACGCCATGCGGCAGCATGCTGAAATGCTTCGCCCTTCTTCTGCTCAGAGTGCGAGTGCCAAACTGGCATTGTACCCCGTGTTCAGAACTATAAATGAAAAGGAATGAGGTCGCTGGGGCGACCTCATGCTCTGGTTTGTGTTGTCCCCATGCCAAAATGTAGGCTCCAGCCTGCTCCGTCGCGCCCGCTGAGGGCTCGCGCTAGGGCCGCTTGCGCGGCCCGTGGGTGTCCAGGGGGCCAAGAGCAAAGGGCGTGCCAAACCACTTCCCCCAGTCTGGGGGATAGGTCGCAAAATTGTGCCT
>PJTS01000096.1_pt1 | contig 83694 bp, 68 predicted proteins | sample 1512251 | NCBI WGS metagenome assembly PJTS01 (sample SAMN08177686, study PRJNA422409) | Soil metagenome, whole genome shotgun sequencing project. | isolation source: Soil (2) enriched on wood chips: alkali lignin treatment | place: USA: Madison | collected 2015-01-15 | reverse complement strand
CTTCATGCGCTACAACCGAATCAGGCTCCACAGCTACAACGACTACCTGTCACCAATAGCTATGGAGCAGCAGGCGGCTTGATCACCGTAACCGGTGTCCGGAAATACTTGACCAGAACAGTTCACCCGCGAAAGGGCCGGCCCAGGCACCCGAGAAATTTCAGGGGGATTCAACAATGACCACAGAAGACACCCAGTTCACCGTCGGCAAAACCACCTTCTAGCAGGGCGAGAACGGCACCCACCCACTGTTCCGCATCGAGCCCGGCATCCCGTGCAGAGACACCCGCGAACAGTCTTCAGAGTTGATGGGCTATGTACGCGAACTGACCATCACCGGCCTGATGGATGAGAAACCGATGATGATCTGGGCTGCGCACTACCTGAGTGCGATGGCCAAGGTGCTGATGGATGATGCTGAGTTGGGCATGAAGCAGTGAGTGCTTGCCTTCAGTTCGCATGAGGGCTGCAAGGTGTTCGCCTTGGCAATTTCAGCGCCTATGAGACCGAGCGCCGCCCGCGCGGCGCTTCGCGGGGCAAGCCCGCTCCCACATTTGTTGCAACGTGCCAAACCTGTCAGGCCATGGTTGCCCGCTTTGTTGGACTGGCGATATCTCCCCGTTGGCGCTGCTGCCGCCCCACCTATCTTGAGTCGTGCGCCAAGGCTGACAACCATGGCCTCACAGACATGGCCACGTTGCAACAAATGTGGGAGCGGGCTTGCCCCGCGAAGCGCCGCGCGGGCGGCGCTCGGTCTCATAGGCGCTGCAAACCTGTCGGTATACACCTGCTGGCCCGCTGGACCTGGCGGATCGCGTGCTGCGTACCCTGCCTTCAGTCGTTATGCATGTGCTGCTTGCCATCGCGATGAGTATGCGCCTTTGAATGCCCCTCATCATGATGGCCTGCGCCCGAGGCCTGCTCACCATGGTGGTCAGGCACGTTGCCGCGGTGCTGGCCTTCATGATTGTGCATTTCACTTTCGCCACCACCATGCTGGTGGCCGCCACTGGCCGCGACCATTGTCTTGTACTGTTGGGCGTTCAACTGGGGCAGTTGATCCAGGAAGGCGACAATACCCCAGATGTATTCATCGCCCATGCTTTTGCCCCAGGCCGGCATGCCGGAGGCCTTGATGCCGTGCTTGATGATCCAGAACGCAGCAGCGGGGTCGCCACTGATCCCGCTCCTGGCAAGGTTTGGGGGTGATGGATACAGAGCCTGGCTGAGTTCGGTCTTCTCGACGCCAGGGGCAAGGTGGCAACCGATGCACATGGCATTGTAGTTACCGGCGCCGGTACGAATCAGCGCTTCATCTTTCAGGTCTGGCACCTCGATGTCCCTGGCCCGCACTGCGATCGAGCGCTCCCGTGCCATGGCCAGAAAGGCATGCACGGCGGGGAAATGGGGATCATCGGCCCCGACGTTGACCAGGCCGGAGTACGCGGCACCCAGCACGGCCACACTGGCCACTGCGCCTGCTGCAACAAGCGTTGTTATTGTTTTTTTCATGTCTGGTTCTCAAAACCACATGCGAATACCGGCCACGAAACGCGCTTCATCCACATCACCACCCTCGTCGCGGATGAAATCGGCAGTTTTGCCGTAGGAGCGGTTCCAGGTGACGCCGATGTAGGGGGCGAACTGACGGACAACTTCATAGCGCAGGCGCAGCCCGACCTCGGTATTGGCCAGGCCGGAACCCACGCCGCGCCCGGGGTCGTTCTTGCCATAGAAATTGGCTTCAGCGGTTGGCTGCAGGATCAGGCGGTTGGTCAGCAGAATGTCGTAGTCGCCTTCCAGGCGTGCGGCAGTCTGGCCGTTCTCGCCAATGAACGCGGTGGCTTCGGCTTCGAAGTCGTAAAGCGCCATGCCCTGGATGCCGAACGCCGCCCAGGTCTGGGGGGATTCAGGCTTGAAATCCTGGCGGACCCCGGCAACTACATCCCACCATGGGCTGATCGAGCGGCCGTACAGCAGCTGCAATTCGGCATCCTCGGTGACACCGTTGGTGCGTTCACCTTCGGAGCGGATCCACAGCCGGTTGATATCACCACCTATCCAGCCAGAAGCATCCCAGGCCAGCGTGCTGCCTTCATCGGCATCCTGGTACTCGAGCTGATCCAGTAGAAAGAAGCTGTTGAGCGCGCTGTCATGCACGTGATGCCCGCCCAACGGGGGGAAGGCCGCCTGGCGGTCTGCATCGGTCAGTACCGGGATCGGGGTGCGGCTGTTCGTCGTATCCGCCGAGCCGTGGTTCATTTTCGAATGATCCATAGCTCCATGATCCATGGCGCCATGGTCCATGCCCTGCATGCTGCCATGATCCATCTTGCCGTGGTCCATCATCGAATGGTCCATTTCTTCAGCGGCGAAGCTGGGCGCAGTACCCAGCACGCCGAGCGAAACGGCCAATGCCAGCAGCGATGGTCGTGCCAGGCTATTGAGCATCTTTCCCTGCCTTGGCTTTGTCGCTGCCATGGGATTCCATCATCTTGCCGTGGTCCATGCCTTGCATCGAACCATGGTCCATACCCTTCATGGCGTCATGGTCCATACCTTTCATCGAGCCGTGATCCATCCCTTTCATGGCGCCGTGATCCATGCCCTTCATCGCAGCATGGTCCATGCCTTGGCTGCCCTTGGCTTTTGCGGCATCGCCAGGCGGCTGGTTGTTGTCGCCAGCCCACGACGACGGGGCATATACGGCAAGCAGGCCGGCCATCACGGCAGAAAGGAAAAACGCGCTTCGTTTCATTGGTTTGCTCATCTCGGATCTCCAGTTCATTCGTCCACACGGACTTCGCGGAACATGCCCATTTCCATGTGGAACAGCAGGTGACAGTGATAGGCCCAACGTCCTAAAGCATCTGCAGTGACGCGGTAGCTTCGTTTTGAGCCAGGCGGCATGTCGATTGTGTGTTTGCGCACCATGAAGTTGCCGTTCTCATCCTCCAGGTCGCTCCACATGCCATGCAGGTGGATGGGGTGAGTCATCATGGTGTCGTTGACCAGGGTGATGCGCAGGCGCTCGCCATACTTGAGGCGCAGTGGCTCGGCATCGGAAAACTTGATGCCGTCAAAGGACCAGGCGAACTTTTCCATGTGGCCGGTGAGGTGCAGTTCGATTGTGCGACCAGGGGCGCGGCCGTCCGGGTCCGGGAAGGTGCTGCGCAGGTCCGCATACGTCAGCACTCGGCGGCCGTTGTCACGCAGCCCGATGCCTGGATCGCCCAGTTTTGGCGTCGGGGTCATCGTTTGCATGTCGACCAGGGGGTTGTTGGTCTCGGAGTCTGGGTGGCTTTGCATGGCCGCGCTGGCGCCAGCCATGTCGCCATGGTTCATGCCGGCCATGCTGCCGTGGTCCATGCCCGCCATGTCGCCGTGATCCATGCCTGCCATGCTGCCGTGGTCCATGTCGCCCATGCCGCCATGGTCCATTCCCATATCGCTCATGGAAATGAGTGGCCGTGGATCGACAGCCGGGACAGGGGCTTGCAAGCCTTCGCGCACAGCCAGGGTGCCCCTGGAATACCCGGTGCGGTCCATGGATTGAGCGAAAATGGTGTAAGCCTGCTCGCTTTCGGGCTCTACGATGACATCGTAGGTTTCGGCAACGGCGATGCGGAACTCGTCGATCGAAACGGGTTTGACATACTGCCCGTCCGCCGCGACAACCGTCATCTTCAGGCCGGGAATTCGCACATCGAAATACGTCATGGCCGAGCCGTTGATGAAGCGCAGGCGGATTTTCTCGCCCGGCTTGAACACGCCCGTCCAGTTACCGTCCGGTGCCTGGCCATTCATCAGGTAGGTGTAGGTGTAGCCGCTCACATCGGCGAGATCGGTGGGGCTCATTTTCATCTCGGCCCACATCTTGCGGTCGGCTACAGCGGCGGACCAGCCCATTTCACTCACGTCGTTGACGAAATCACCTACCGTGCGCTTGTGATAGTTGTAATAGTCAGACTGTTTCTTGAGCTTGGACAGCACCCGGGCAGGGTTTTCATCCGTCCAGTCGCTGAGCATGACCACATAGTCGCGGTCATAGGTGAACGGTTCAGGCTCTTTCGCATCGATGACCAAGGCGCCGTACACCCCGACCTGCTCCTGGAAACCGGAGTGGCTGTGGTACCAGTAGGTGCCGTTCTGCTGGACCTTGAACTTGTACTCATACATGCCGTTGGGGGCGATGCCATGGAAGCTCAGGCCCGGCACGCCGTCCATATTCGCTGGCAGGATGATGCCGTGCCAGTGAATGGAGGTGTCCTGCTGCAAGCGGTTGCGCACACGCAGTGTGACGGTATCGCCTTCGCGCCAGCGTAGAATGGGCCCGGGCACGGAGCCGTTGATTGCCATCGCTGTACGCGCGGCGCCGGTAATGTTGACCGGCAGCTCACCGATGTAGAGGTCGAAGTCGGTGCCGCTCAGCACATTCGGTTGGCCGGGGCTGGTCACGGCCCAGACCGGCGTGCGCCACATGCCCAGCCCGCCAAGTAGTCCGGTAGCGGCCAGGCCTTTGACGAAGGAGCGTCTGGTGGTTCTGCTTTGCATGCCGTTGCGTCCAGTCAGTCGAAAAGTTGCTGGTATTCAGGCGGGTGAATGCCCAGCCTGTGGGTCGAGAAGCCCCACAATCTTCCTTAACGCTAGCTGACCTGCGCTGTCAGCTGGCTGAGCTTCAGATTACTTTTCTGTCAGCTTGCGGTGGGTCAAATTCAGTAAGCGCGCCGCGCACCCTGTGGGAGCGGGCGTGCCTGCGAAGGGCTGCAAAGCCTGTAGAAATCCTCATGCGGCGTACCGCTAGTTCGGCAGGCTCATTGGCTTGGCCGCTACTCACTGCGCAGCGCCGCCACCGGATGCAGGCGGGCGGCCCGCAGTGCCGGCGCCAGGCCGGCGAGAATACCGAGCAGCGCCGCCAGCAGCAGCGCCAGTAGCAGAAACAGCGGATGCAGCGCCAAGGGCAGGCTCGGCATGGCCAGGTGCAGTAGCCCCAGCAGAAGGCCCATCGACAGCAGGCCAAGCAGGCCACCGGCCAGTGACAACAGCGTCGCTTCGGCGAGAAACAGCCCGAGCACCTGCCGCGGACTGGCACCAATCGCCCGCAGCAGGCCGATTTCCGCCGTGCGTTCGCCCACAGTGGTCGTCATGATGGTGAGAATGCCGACAGCGCCGACCAACAGGGAAATGCCCCCCAAGGCACCGATCGCCAGGCTCAAGGTGCCGAGAACACGGTTGAAGCTGCGCAGCATGTCGTCCTGGGTGGTCAGGCTGAAGTCCTCGGTGCCGTGCCGTTCGCCGAGCACCTGACGAATCTGCCGGCTCAATGCCCGTGAAGTTGTACCTGCGCCGAACACCACATGGGCTTTGACCACCCCGGTGCGGTTGAACAGGCTTTGCGCCCAGTCCACCGGGATGTAGGCGATATCGTCGAGGTTGAAGCTAAGCAACTGGCCCTTCTTCTCCATCACGCCGATCACCCGGAAACGCACGCCGCCGACGCGGATAAACTCGCCCAGCGGATTGCGCGCACCGAACAGCTCGGTACGCAATTGATGGCCGAGCACCACATAGGGCGGCGAACGACCGTCACGGGCCGCGGGCAGGAACTCGCCCAGGCTTAGCTGCATGCGCCAGGCCTGCGTCAGCTGATGGCCACCACCGAGAATGTCGCTGCGCCGGCTCAGTTGGCCGAACTGGATATCCCCGCTGCCCTGAATGATCGGCACCGCCGCCTCGACATGCGGCAAGCGCCGCAGGGCGTCGGTGTCACTGATGGTCAGTGGCCGTACGCTGCCGAGCAGGCCGCCGAGGCCGCTGGTCTGGGTCTTGCCCGGGCGCACGGTGATGATCCGCGTACCGAACTGCGAGAAGTTCTCCATCACATAGCCGCGCACGCCTTCGCCGATGGCCGTGAGCAGCGCCACGGCGGCTATCCCGATCGCTACCCCGAGCAGGGTCAGCAGGCTGCGCAAGGGGCGACAGGTCAGCGCCGAGCTGGTCAGCCGGAGACCATCTTGCCAGCGCATCAGTGCGCTCCCGGCGGGCGTAGCGCCGCCACCGGCTCCAGCGCCGAGGCCCGAGCGGCCGGCAGCCAGGCGAACAGCAGTGCTGTGCCGAGTGCCAGCAGTACTGCGCCAGCCCGTGCCCACCAGGGTGCATAGAGCGGCAGATCGAACGCCAGGCGTCCCAGCCAGAGCAAGGTTTCGGCCAGGAGCAGCCCCGCCAGCGCCCCCGTCAGGGCCAGCAGCGCCGCCTCGCCGAGGAACAGCAGGCGCAGCTGCGCCGCCGTCACACCTATGGCTTTGAGCAGGCCGATCTCGGCGCTGCGCTGGCTCACCGCAATCCAGGTCACGTTCATGATCAGGATGCCTGCCACCACCAGGCTGATCGCGGCAATCCCGGCCACCGCCAAGGTCAGCACCGAGAGTATCTGGTCGAAGGCGCTGAGCAGGCTGTCCTGGCTGACCAGGGTGACGTCTTCCTCACCCTCGTGGCGTTCCTTGAGCGCGGCGAGTATCAGGCGCTTGCTACGGTCGAGAACGCTCGGACCATGCACCTCGACAAACACCCGCGACAACCCCTCGCTATTGAACAAGGCCTGGGCACTGGCCACCGGGATGATCAACATCTCGGCGAAATCCATGCCCAGGGATTCGCCCCGCTCACCGAGGATACCGACCACCCGGAAGCGCCGGTCGCCGGCGCGCAACCATTCACCCAGGGCCGGGCGTGCACCGAACAGCTCGCGCCGGAGTTTGCCGCCGATCACGCAGACGGCCTCGGCCTGTTCAGGGGCCAGCGCCGGCAGGGGTTGGCCCTGGACGACCGTCAGTTGGCGAATGGCGAAGAAGTCCCGGGTGGTGCCCAGGGTCAGCACCTCACGATTGCGGTTGCCGACTATCACCTCCATCTGCCCGGCCTGTTGCGGCGCGACCCGGCGGATGCCCGGCAGCCGGGTGATGGCCTGGACATCCTGCAAGGTCAATTCGTGCGGCGTCAGGCCGGTGAGCGGAGGCATTCGCCCCGTGGTTTCCTTGCGGCCCGGGAAAACGATCAGGATGTCGCGCCCGAGCAGCGAGAACTCGTTCAGCACGAAGGCCCGCGCCCCAGCGCCAAGGCCGGTGAGCAGGTTGACCGCCACCACCCCGATGGCGATGGCCAGCAGTAGCATCAGGCTGCGCGAGCGGTGCCCACGCAAAGCGCCGAGCCAGAAGCCCAGGGCATCGGCAGCGCGCATCAGGCCAGCGCCCGCTGCGGCGCAATATTGTGGATGCGCCCGTCACGCATGTGTAGCTGGCGCTGTGCGCGGGCGCCCAGGCTGGCGTCGTGGGTCACCACTATCAGGGTCAGGCCCTCGCTGTTGAGCTCCTCCAGCAGGGTGAAGACCTCGGCACCGGCCTGGCTATCGAGATTGCCAGTGGGCTCGTCGGCCAACAACAGCGCCGGTTGCATGACCATCGCCCGGGCGATCGCGACGCGTTGGCGCTGACCACCGGACAGCTCGGCCGGGCGGTGGGCAATGCGCTCGCCCAGCCCCAGGCGCGCCACCAATTGGCTGCTGCGTTTGCGCCGTTGTGCCGCACCGATACCGGCGAGGACCATCGGCAGCTCGATGTTTTCCAGCACCGTCAGCCGTGCAATCAGGTGGTAGGACTGGAACACGAAACCTATCAGCCGGCTGCGCAACTGGGCGCGCCGTGCCTCGCTCAGCGCCGTTGTAGCCTCGCCCTGCAGCCAGTATTCGCCGGCGCTCGGTGCATCGAGCAGACCGAGGATGTTCAGCAGGGTCGACTTACCCGAGCCCGACGGGCCCATCACTGCCATGTAATCTCCGGCGGCGATGTCCAGATCCAGGCTGTCCAGCCCCATCACCTGCTGTTCGCCCAGCTGGAAGCTGCGGCTGCCGCCGCGCAGGCGGATCATTTCGCGGTCTCCGCAGTCTCCGCGGCATCCACCGGGATCACCGCCACGGTATCCTTGAGCCCTTCCTGCTCGAGGCTGGCGACTATACGCGCATCCTCGTCCAGCCCTGCGAGCACCTCGGTCCAGCGCCAGTTGCTCAACCCGGTTTGCACCTGCACCTCGCGCAACACCCGGGCGCTCGGGTCATATCGCAGCACACGCTGCCCCTCCAGCAGGGTCTCGGTGGGGATGCGCAAAGCACCTGCGTGCTGCTCCAGTAGGATCTCGACATCGGCGCTATAGCCGGTGAGCAAGGCCAGATCCGCCGGAGGCTGGTCGAAGCGCACCTCGACATCGACGGTGCGCGCCTGCTTCTCCAGTTCACGCACATAGGGCGCGATGCGGCTGACGCGGCCGGAGAAATGCTGGCCACGGAAGGCATCCAGGCTGATCCGCACGGCGGTTCCGGGGCGAACCCGGGCAGCGTCCACCTCATCGATCGGTGCCTCGACATACAGGCAGCTGTCGTCGATCAGGTCGACCGCCGGCGGCGTGGGAATGCCCGGTGGTGAAGGGGTGACGAACTCGCCGAGTTCGCCGTTGATTTCTGCGACTATGCCGGCGAAAGGTGCACGCAGGGTCGTCTGTTCCAGCAGTGAACGCTGTAATTGCAGGCTGGCGTCGGCCTCGCGAATCAGCACGGCACTGGCACTGCACATCAACTTCGCCAGGTTGGCTTTGGTCGTGGCCTGATCGAGGCGATCGGCGGCAATCAACTTGCGGTCGGCCAACTGGCCCAGGCGATCAAGGTCGCGCCGGTCCAGATGAGCCTGCTGGCAGCGCTGTTCGCGGCTGTTGCGTTGGGCCTCCAGCCGCGCCTCGGCCTCCTGCAGCCTGGCCTGTTGTTCGTCCTGCCGCAGGCGCATCAGCACCTGGCCCGGCTGGACCCGCTGGCCCTCGCTGACCAGCAACTCGGCAACCTGGCCGCCGACATTGAAGGACAGGTGCGAGCGTCGACAGGACTTCAGCGTACCCGCGCGAGTATTGGCCACCACTGTCTCCACCGGCCCCCGCTCAACTTCCAGCAGCCTGACCGGCAATGGCTGTGGTCGGCTCAACCAGCCGCCCAGCACTACCAGACAGGCCAGTATCGACGAGCCAATCAATAATCTGCGCATGGACTGTACCTCCTCCCATATGGCTTGAGCCTAGATCAGGAGGGTGAAAGCTCCATGCAAGCCGTCAGTTATCCGACGATTATCAGATGGGTGTCATGATAGTGTCAGATAAATGGCGAATTTGATTGTTTCGCTCTCGCAGCCGCGATTTCCTAGCCATGGGAAGGCTGCAGAAAGTTTCAAGAATGGCTTTTGTTCGGGCATTAAAAAGCCGGCTTGTGGCCGGCTTCTCGGGGACGCTTCCGACTAATTTATGGTAAGCCGCAATCGCCTTAACTGTGTGGCCATCAAGGGCCGGAAAGAGATGGCAGATGCCCGTGTGGGATATCGCCGAGCCCTCTGGACCGCGGCTCGCGCCGGTCGGGGGCTAAATGTGCGGCGTAGCATACAAGGGCGCGCGCAGGATGCCCAGCAAAAAATGGCACAGGCTGTTTCAGCCGGGCCGTTGCTGGCGAAAATGCGACCAGTGGAACACCCAGCCCAGGATTTCCAGCCCTTGTGCCTGGCGCTGGGCGGCGGTATAGCGTTCGACTGCATAGTTGCGTCGATCGTGGCTGTGCAGGTAAAGCGTGCCGTGCTGGCCGAGGCTGAGGTTGTTCACCCTGAGCGCGCCGTTGTGCAGCAGGGCATAGGTTTCACCCTCGACCACCTGGGTCATGCCCAGGTCGATGGCCAGGGTGGCCTGCAGCGGAATCAGCGGGGTCATGTTGCTGGCGGGCATGGCCAGGCAGATGGCCTTGTCGGCATGCACACCCAACCCTTTCAAGGCTTTCGCGGGCAGGCACAGGTGCTTGCTGGGCACGGGCGACAGCAGTCCGTTCTGCAGTTCGTAGAAGGGCACCTTCAGTGCCCGGCCGCCTTGCGCCGACAGTGGCGTGGGCGGGTTGGCAGGTGGCGGCCCAGGCGGGCAACTGCGCAGGATCGGGTTGGGGTGTTTGGGGCCTTCGCCCGTGCGCAACCAGCGACGACGCACGCAGAACAGGTCGGCCAGTTCGTCCAGACGGGCCAGAGGCACGCCGCGGTTGAACCAGTTGTTGACGTGCTGGGGGGTGACGCTGCGTTGGGCGGCGAAATCGGAAGGGGTCAGGCCACATTCGTGGAGCAGGGCTTTGAGACGGTCGCCGGATGTGTTCATGGCGGCGAGTGTAGCGGCGGGGTGCCAGCAAGGATATGAACCGGATGTTGATGGGATTTGTGTGAAGAGCGCCTGTTTGTAGGGCGTTGGAGTAGGACTGCGTAGGATTTTTTACCGCGCTAGACGTTGGTGCGGTCGCTGTGGGAGCGTGACAGCCATCCATCAGGCATAAAAAACCCCGCCAGGGCGGGGTTCTTCATGCAACCGGTATCAGCCCTTGTAGGCAGCAACCGATTTGGTGATCGCGGCACGGGCAGCGTCGGCGCCTTCCCAACCTTCGATCTTGACCCACTTGCCCTTCTCGAGATCTTTGTAGTTGGCAAAGAAGTGCTCGATCTGCTGGATCAGCAGGGCTGGCAGGTCGGTGTATTCCTTCACGTCGACGTACAGCTGCGACAGCTTGTCGTGAGGAACAGCGATGACCTTGGCGTCGCCGCCGCCGTCGTCGGTCATGTTCAGCACGCCGACCGGACGGGCGCGGATAACCGAACCTGGGGCTACCGGGTAAGGGGTAACGACCAGCACGTCCAGCGGATCACCGTCGTCGGCCAGGGTGTTCGGGATGTAGCCGTAGTTGGCTGGGTAGAACATCGGGGTAGCCATGAAACGGTCGACGAACAGGGTATCGCTGTCCTTGTCGATCTCGTATTTGATCGGCGCGTGGTTGGCCGGGATCTCGATGGCGACGTAGATGTCGTTCGGCAGGTCTTTGCCCGCCGGAATCTTGCTGTAGCTCATTGGGCAGTGCCCCCGTGTTTGACCAAAAAAGTGGCGGCGATTATAGGCACATTCTGCATGGGCATGCCACGCCTGGCCTGATGTGCGGGCCCGTCAGGCGTGGCTTTCGCGGTATTCCGGGTGTTCGGCCTGCAGCCGGCACAGGCGCGCCAGCGGGTCTTGGCGGTAGAACAGCGACAACTGGCGGTAGACCTGTGGATAAGCCTGTTGCAGCAGGTCGGGGGCACTAAAGAAGTATTCGCTGGTGACGGCAAAGAACTCCGCCGGGTTCTCCGCGGCATACGGGTCGATTGCAGTTTCGACGTCGGGGTTGGCATCCAGCTGGCGGTTGAGGTCGTCATAGGCCTGTTGCATGGCTGTTGCCCATTCATCCACAGGCATGCCGTTGTGCAGTGGCGGCAGGCCGTTGGCATCGCCATTGAGCATGTCGAGCTTGTGCGCCAGCTCATGGATGACCAGGTTGTAGGCCTCCCAGCCACCACTGGCCAGCACGCCGTTCCAGGCGAGGATGATCGGGCCCTGTTGCCAGGCCTCGCCGCTGTGCTCGCCGTCCCATATGTGCTCCACGCCACTGGCATCGCGGTGGCGCTGGGGGCTCTTGAAGTCGTCTGGGTAGAGGATGATTTCGTGGAAGCCCTGGTACCAGTTCAGCTCGCCCAGGTGCATCAGGGGCAACTGGGCCTGGGCCGCCAGCAACAGGCGCTGCTCGTCGTCCGGCTCGACGCCGGGCAGGCAGGTGAGGTGTTTGTCGAGCAGGAACAGGATGCTGGCTTCACGCAACCAGCGATCTTCTTCGTCAGTAATGCCGTCCAGCATCGGCAGGCGCTCGCGCACGGCCTGCCATTGCTGGGGGGCGATGGGGTAGCGCGCCAGGGTGCGCTTGCGCCGCCAGGCGCTGAACGACCACATCGGCAGGTTTCAGTGCGCCTTGGCCGTGCGGCCCAGGCGGCCACGCAGCAGGCCGAGGATCATCGGCACCAGCGACAGGATGATGATGCCCACCACCATCAGCGACAGGTGCTGCTTGATGAATGGCACGTTGCCGAAGAAGTAGCCCAGGGTTACCAGGCCGCCGACCCACAGCAGCGAACCGGCAACGCTGAAACCGAGGAAGCGCGGGTAGTGCATGTGGGCGATGCCGGCGACGAACGGTGCAAAGGTGCGCAGGATGGGCAGGAAGCGCGCCATGGTCACGGTCTTGCCGCCGTGGCGTTCATAGAAGTCGTGCGTCCGCTGCAGGTAGTCGCGACGGAAGATCTTCGAATTGGGGTTGTTGAACAACCGCTCGCCGGCCGTGCGGCCGATCACGTAGTTGGTGCTGTCGCCGAGGATGGCGGCGGCCATCAGCAGGCCGGCCAGCAGCAGCGGGTCCATGCCGCCACCGGCGGCCACGGCGCCGGCGATGAACAGCAGCGAATCACCGGGCAGGAAGGGCATGACCACCAGACCGGTTTCACAGAAGATCACGGTGAAGAGGATGGCGTAGATCCAGGGACCGTAGTTGGTGACCAGCAGATCGAGGTAGGCATCGAGATGCAGGATAAGGTCCAGCGGGTTGAAATCCATGTACAGCACCTGTGTTCTTGGGCGTAGGCTCGGTTACCTGGGGATGGGTAAATTTTCACACATGACAGGTGGGCCATTATACGGCTAAGTCAGGATCATGCCCGGGGAGTTTGTAGCGGGGGGTTACGGCAGGGGGTATTCCTGTACCGGCCTCTTCGCGGGTAAACCCGCTCCCACAGGTACAGCACTGGCTTCAGATGCGCCGCTATGCCTGTGGGAGCGGGTTTACCCGCGAAGAGGCCGGTACAGGTCAATCCTGGCTGATCGGCAGGATGTAGCTCTTGAACTCGTTATCCTCACGAAACCCGATGGATTCGTAAGTCTTGTGCGCTACCTCATTGTCCGCACTGGTCGACACCCGCATGCGCACGGCGTTGGTTTCCTTGGCCATTTTCTTCGCTTCGCGCATCAGGTGGTCGGCCACCAGCATGCGCCGCGAATCCTCGGCCACGTAGATATCGTTGAGAATCCATACCCGCTTCAGCGACAGCGACGAGTAGCTCGGGTACAGCTGGCAGAAGCCCAGCAGTTTGCCGTCGTCATCATCGGGTAACGCCAGGTAGATCACCGACTCATCCCGCTTCAGGCGCTTTTCCAGGAAGCTGCGCGAGCTGTCGGGGTAGGGTAGCTGCCCATAGAACTCGCGGTATTTGACGAACATCGGCGTAAGCAGGTCGAGGTGTTCCAGGGTTGCCTTGATGATGCGCATGTGCGGCCCTCAGAGTCCATTAGGGGAAACAGCGGATTGCCAGCAGCTTTCAAGGGCATGCTGCCCAATGCGCAGCGCAAGTGCAATCCGCCTTCCGTGACATGTTTTTTACCCCTTGCCGAGCAGGAAGTTACCTTTCTGGCTGGTGCTGTGTTCACTCTCCAGGCTATGGACCTCGGCTTCGTCCTTCAGATTCACCCCGGAAAGCTGGCGCCGGCAGGCTTCGCGCATCAAGTACAGCAAGCGGTGCGCCGCCATGCCATAACTCAGGCCCTCCAGGCGGATGTTGGAAATGCAGTTGCGGTAGGCATCGGTCAGGCCGACCTTCGGTGCGTAGGTGAAGTACAAGCCAAGGCTGTCGGGCGAGCTGAGCCCCGGGCGTTCGCCGATCAGCATCACCGTCATTCGTGCGCCCAGCAGCTCACCAACCTCGTCGGCCACTGCCACGCGGCCCTGCTGCACCAGCACCACCGGGGCGCTGGTCCAGCCATCGGCGGCGGCCTGTTCCTCGAAGCGCGCCAGGAACGGCAGGGTATGGCGGTGTACGGCCAGGGCCGACAGGCCGTCAGCGACGACGATGGCCAGGTCGACCCCGCCAGGGTTGGCCTGCGCGTGTCGGCGCAGCGCGGCAATCGAATCTTCGTTCAGGCGTCGCCCCAGATCCGGGCGTTGCAGGTACTGGTTGCGGTCGCTGGCGGCGCTGTGCAGCACCAGGCTTTCGCGCCCGCGGTCACTCAGCTGGGTAGCCAGGCCTGCATGGTCGAATGCCAGGTGCACGGCGTCACGGGCCTGGGCGTGGGCGAACTGGAAGTCCAGCTGTGCCCCGGTCGGCAGGCTGGTGCCGGTACGGCCCAGGGCGATGCGGGCCGGGGTCAGGTTGCGCAGGGCCAGCCAGGGGTTGTCGGGAGTAGGCGTGCGGTGGTCCATGGTCATCCCTATGCAAGCTGTGCCAAGGCCTGGCGGAAGGCCGGCGGCAGGTTGTCACCAAAGCGCACCCGGCCATCGGCCTGGGTGAAGATGCCGGTGCGGGCCAGCCATGCCTCGAATTCCGGGCCGGGTTTCAGGCCCAGGGTCTGGCGCGCGTACAGCGCGTCGTGGAACGAGGTGGTCTGGTAGTTGAGCATGATGTCGTCGGAGCCGGGGATACCCATGATGAAGTTGATCCCGGCCACGCCCAGCAGGGTCAGCAGGGTGTCCATGTCGTCCTGGTCGGCTTCGGCGTGGTTGGTGTAGCAGATGTCGCAACCCATCGGCACCCCCAGCAGCTTGCCGCAGAAGTGGTCTTCGAGGCCGGCGCGGATGATCTGCTTGCCGTTGTACAGGTACTCCGGGCCGATGAAACCGACCACGGTGTTGACCAGGAACGGCTTGAAGTGGCGGGCCACGGCGTAGGCGCGGGTTTCGCAGGTTTGCTGGTCGACGCCATGGTGGGCGTTGGCCGACAGCGCGCTGCCCTGGCCGGTTTCGAAGTACATCAGGTTCTGCCCGAGGGTACCGCGTTTCAGCGACAGGCCCGCTTCGTAGCCTTCCTGCAGCACGTTCAGGTTGATGCCGAACCCGGCGTTGGCCGCCTCGGTGCCGGCGATGGACTGGAACACCAGGTCCAGTGGCACGCCACGGTTGATCGCCTCGATCGAGGTGGTGACATGGGTCAGCACGCAGGCCTGGGTGGGGATGTCGTAGCGCTGGATGATGGCGTCGAGCATTTCCAGCAGGGCGCAGATCGAGGCGATGCTGTCGGTGGCCGGGTTGATGCCGATCATGGCGTCACCGTTGCCGTACAGCAGGCCGTCGAGAATGCTGGCGGCGATGCCGGCCGGTTCGTCGGTCGGGTGGTTGGGCTGCAGTCGGGTCGACAGGCGCCCGCGCAGGCCCATGGTGCCACGGAACCGGGTGACCACGCGGATCTTCTGCGCCACCAGCACCAGGTCCTGCACGCGCATGATCTTCGACACCGCTGCGGCCATTTCCGGCGTCAACCCGGGCGCCAGGGCGCGCAGGCTGTCCTCGTTGGCCTCTTCGCTCAGCAGCCAATCGCGCAGGCCGCCCACGGTCAGGTGGCTGACCGGGGCAAAGGCCTGGGCATCGTGAGTGTCGATGATCAGGCGGGTGACTTCATCATCTTCGTAGGGGATCAGTGCTTCATTGAGGAAATGCGTCAGCGGGATATTGGCCAGAGCCATCTGCGCGGCGACCCGTTCGCCGTCGTTGCTGGCCGCTACGCCCGCCAGGTAGTCCCCCGAGCGGGCGGGGCTGGCCTTGGCCATCACTTCCTTGAGGCTGTCGAAGCGGTAGACCAGGTGGCCGACCGTGTGTACGAAACTTGCCATACAGACTCTCCAGAGCCGCGGGTTGCCCCGCGGCGGGTGGCGGCGATCAGTGCAGGGCCTCTTCGGCCTTCTGGATCGCGGCGAATTCCTCTTCCGGTGTGCCCGCGACCAGGTGGTGGCGGCTGTAGAAAGCAAAGTAGGCAATTAATACCGCATAGATCACCGCGGCGCCAATTACCACCCGTGGGTCGACCAGGAAACCGGCGACTACGGCGATGCAGGCCAGTACCAGTGCCAGGCCCGAGGTGAAGATGCCACCGGGGGTGCGGTACGGGCGCTCCATCTTCGGCCGGCGGATGCGCAGGGTGATGTGTGCAGCCATCATCAGCACGTAGGACAGGGTGGCACCAAACACCGCCACCAGGATCAGCAAGTCACCCTGGCCAGTCAGCGACAGGGCAAAGCCGATGATGCCGGGGATGATCAGGGCCAGTACCGGAGCCTTGCTCTTGTTGGTTTCCGACAGCTTGCGCGGCAGGTAGCCGGCGCGCGACAGGGCGAAGATCTGCCGGGAATAGGCGTAGATGATCGAGAAGAAGCTGGCGATCAGCCCGGCCAGGCCGACCAGGTTGACGAAGCCGCCCATCCAGGTGCTACCGCCGTAGGCCTTGGACAAGGCTTCTACCAGCGGGTTGCCGGACGCTTTCAGTGCTTCGGAGCCTGCACCGCCGGGGCCGACCACCAGGATCAGCAGGGCGAAGGCCAGCAACACCAGCATGGCGCCGATCAGGCCGCGAGGCAGGTCGCGTTTGGGGTTCTTGGTTTCTTCGGCGGCCAGTGGCACGCCCTCTACGGCGAGGAAGAACCAGATGGCGTAGGGGATGGCCGCCCACACGCCGACATAGCCGAACGGCAGGAAGCTGCTGGCGCCCACAGCGTCCGTTTTGGTGATGTCGAACAGGTTGGCTGCATCAAAATGGGGCACCATGCTCACCAGGAACACGGCCAGGGCGATGGCGGCGATGGCGGTGATGATGAACATCAGCTTCAACGCCTCACCCACGCCAAAGATGTGGATGCCGATGAACACGATGTAGAACGCCAGGTAGATCATCCAGCCGCCGATGCCGAACAGTGACTGGCAGTAGGCGCCGATGAACACTGCGATGGCGGCGGGGGCGATGGCGTACTCGATGAGGATCGCCGTCCCGGTGAGGAAGCCGCCCCAGGGGCCGAAGGCGCTGCGGGCAAAGCCATAGCCGCCGCCTGCGGTGGGGATCATCGACGACAGTTCGGCCAGCGAGAAGCACATGCACAGGTACATGGTGGCCATCAGCAGGGTGGCGAGGAACATACCGCCCCAGCCGCCCTGGGCCAGGCCGAAGTTCCAGCCGGCATAGTCGCCGGAGATGACGTAGGCCACGCCCAGGCCGACCAGCAGGACCCAGCCGGCGGCGCCTTTTTTCAGTTCACGTTGCTGGAAATAGTCCGAGCCGACTTTTTCGAAGTCGACGGAAGAGCCTGCCGGCGAGCCGGCGGAATGATCGCTTGGCATAGTTTCACCTGTTGTTTTTCTTGGTGGCCGGACGGGTTCCGGACCGATGGTGATAGTTAGTGCAGGAAGCGAGCCAGAGCTGTTGGTGCACGGTTGCCGCTCTGGGTTTTGTGTAAGCAGGCCTGGCCGTTTCGCGGGTGAACCCGCTCCCACAGGGGGTGTACAGCACCTTAAGCAGGCGCAGTACCTGTGGGAGCGGGTTTACCCGCGAAGAAGGCGACGCGGATTAGAAGAAGCCCAACGGATTGATGTCGTAGCTCACCAGCAGGTTCTTGGTCTGCTGATAGTGGTCGAGCATCATCTTGTGGGTCTCACGCCCGACCCCCGACTTCTTGTAGCCACCGAACGCGGCATGCGCCGGGTACAGGTGGTAGCAGTTGGTCCATACCCGGCCAGCCTTGATCCCACGGCCCATACGGTAGGCACGGTTGATGTCGCGGGTCCACACGCCGGCACCCAGGCCGAACTCGGTGTCGTTGGCAATCGCCAGCGCTTCGGCTTCGTCCTTGAAGGTGGTGACGCTGACCACCGGGCCGAAGATCTCCTCCTGGAACACGCGCATGCGGTTGTTGCCCTTGAGCAGGGTCGGCTGGATGTAGTAACCGGTGGCCAGCGAGCCCTCCAGTTTCTCTACCTTGCCGCCGGTCAGCAGTTCGGCGCCTTCCTTCTCGGCAATCTCCAGGTACGACAGGATCTTCTCGAACTGCTGTTGCGAAGCCTGGGCGCCGACCATGGTGTCGGTGTCCAGCGGGTCGCCGCGCTTGATCTGCTGCACCTTCTTCATTACCGCTTCCATGAACTGCGGGTAGATCGACTCCTGTACCAGCGCGCGCGACGGGCAGGTGCACACTTCGCCCTGGTTGAAGAACGCCAGCACCATGCCTTCGGCCGCCTTCTCGATGAAGCTCGGCTCGGCCTGCATGATGTCTTCGAAGTAGATGTTCGGCGACTTGCCGCCCAGCTCGACGGTGGAGGGGATGATGTTCTCGGCGGCGCACTTCATGATGTGCGAGCCCACCGGGGTCGAGCCGGTGAAGGCGATCTTGGCGATGCGCTTGCTGGTGGCCAGGGCTTCACCTGCTTCGCGGCCATAGCCTTGCACCACGTTGAGCACGCCTTTTGGCAGCAGGTCACCGATCACTTCCAGCAACACAGTGATGCCCAGCGGAGTCTGCTCGGCCGGTTTGAGCACCACACAGTTGCCGGCGGCCAGGGCCGGGGCGAGTTTCCAGGCGGCCATCAGGATCGGGAAGTTCCACGGGATGATCTGCCCGACCACGCCCAGTGGCTCGTGGATGTGGTAGGCCACGGTGCCTTCGTTGATTTCCGCGGCGCCGCCTTCCTGTGCGCGGATGCAGCCGGCGAAGTAGCGGAAGTGGTCGACCGCCAGCGGGATGTCGGCATTGAGGGTTTCGCGGACCGGCTTGCCGTTGTCCCAGGTCTCGGTAATGGCAAGCAGTTCGAGGTTCTGTTCGATACGGTCGGCGATCTTCAGCAGGACGTTGGAGCGGTCCTGTACCGAGGTGCGGCCCCAGGCGTCGGCAGCGGCATGGGCGGCATCCAGGGCTTTTTCGATGTCTTCGGCAGTGGAGCGGGGGAATTCGGCGATCGGCTGGCCGTTCACCGGAGAGGTGTTGGTGAAGTACTCACCCTTTACCGGAGGAACGAACTCACCACCGATGTAGTTGCCGTAGCGGCTCTTGAAGGAAACCTTCGCGCCTTCGGTACCGGGATGTGCGTAACGCATGGTGTGTCTCCTGGCTATTGTGTTTGTTAGGGAGTTGGAAAGCGTAGAGCAAAGGTTGGGCCAGCGTTTCGAGTATCAGGCAAATCAAGGGCTTGGCTCGGTTCCAAGGGCCTGGCCAACGGTCACTGTGCCAGTGCCGGTACGCGCGGGCGTGACACTTTGTGCCATTTGCGACACGTAACCGGAGGGTGCATTGCAAAGCCTTCCCGGGTGGAGGATGCTGGCGGGACTCTCTATCTGCGGAGAACTACAACAATGCAGAGCAATCATTTCAGTCGCCATGCCCAGCAAGTCCATACCGTCGCCCATGGTGGGGCCGGGGAGGGCGGCAGTGACCCGTCCATCGCCCGCTCCTGGCTGCGCTGCCTGGAGGACTACCACCTCGACCCGTCGGTGATCGAGGCCCCGGTGGTGCTCGAACACGGGCGCCTGCTGGAAAGCCGCGAGCGTCTGCGGCAGGTGCTGCAGATTGCCGACCATGAAATGAACAGCCTGCACCAGCAGCTTTCGGGAGCTGGCCATGCGGTGCTGCTGACCGATGCCCGTGGGGTGATCCTTAATTGCGTCAGCGCGCCGACCGAGCGGCGCAGTTTCGAGCGCGCCGGGCTGTGGCTGGGCGCTGACTGGAGCGAGGCGCGGGAGGGCACCAACGGCATCGGCACCTGCCTGGTCGAGCGCCAGGCGCTGACCATTCACCAGAACGAGCACTTCCGTGGTCGCCACACTGGCCTGACCTGCTCGGCCAGCCCGGTGTTCGACCCGCATGGCGAGTTGCTGGCGGTGCTGGATGTGTCTTCGGCACGGCCTGATGTTTCCCGGCAGAGTCAGTTCCATACCATGGCCCTGGTCAACCTGTCGGCGAAGATGATCGAAAGCTGCTACTTCCTGCGCCATTTCGAACAGCAATGGCTGTTGCGTTTCCACCTGCAAGCCGAGTCGGTCGGCCTGTTCAGCGAAGGCCTGCTGGCGTTCGACGGTGACGGGCGCATCTGCGCCGCCAACCAGAGCGCGCTGAACCTGCTGGGCACGGTGCGCGGTGGCGTGCTGGGCAAACCGCTGGAACGCTTTTTTGCCTGCAGCCACGACGAACTGTTCAGCCGCGCCACGCCCGCAGGCAGCACGGCCTGGCCGCTGCATACCCTGGACGGGCGCCAGGTGTTCGCCAGCCTGCGTGGCCAGGCGCGCGCACCGGTGTGGTCGGTGCCAGCCGCCCAGCCGCGCCCCGTGCGGCAAGCGGAGCCGCTAATCTGTCTGCTCGACCCGGCCTTGCAGAACGACTTCCGCCGTAGCGTACGGGTGTTCGAGCGCGATGTGCCGCTGCTGCTGCGCGGCGAGACCGGCTGTGGCAAGGAGGCCTTCGCCCAGGCTGTGCACCAGGCCAGCGAGCGGCGTAGCAAGCCGTTCGTCGCCATCAACTGCGCGTCGATCCCGGAGAGCCTGATCGAGAGCGAACTGTTCGGCTACCGCGGCGGCAGCTTTACCGGTGCGCGCAAGGAAGGCATGCGCGGCAAGCTGTTGCAGGCTGACGGCGGCACCTTGCTGCTGGACGAGATCGGCGACATGCCACTGGCCCTGCAAACCCGCCTGCTGCGAGTGCTGGAGGAGCGCCAGGTGGTACCGATCGGTGGCGAGCCGCAGGCAGTCGACGTGCGCATCGTCAGCGCGACCCACCGTGACCTGCTGGAGCGGGTGGAGCAGGGCAGTTTCCGCGAGGACCTGTATTACCGCCTGAATGGCCTGGAGGTGGCATTGCCGGCAGTGCGCGAGCGCAGTGACAAGGCGCAGTTGCTGGATTTTCTGCTGCGTCAGGAGGCACAGGGAGAACCGATCGATATCGAGCCCAGGGCGCGACAGGCACTGCTCGACTTCGCCTGGCCGGGCAACGTGCGGCAGATGCGCAACGTGCTGCGTACGCTGGTGGCACTTTGCGAAGACTCCCGGATCATGTTCCCTGATCTCCCCGCCATTGTTCGCAACACGCCGGCCCTTGTAGGAGCGACCTTGTGTCGCGAATGGGCCGCAGAGCCGCCCCAGGATCTCAACCGCGCAGCTCAAACCGCCAGGGCTGCTGTGCAGCCCGATCGCGACACAAGGCCGCTCCTACAGGATGCGGAGCGGCAAGCATTGTTGGAGACGCTAGAGGCAAAACACTGGCACCTCACCCGTGTCGCCGAGCACTTGGGCATCAGCCGCAATACCTTGTATCGAAAACTGCGCAAACACGGCATCACCAGGGCCGACTGAGCGAAACATCTGGTGCGATTTATCGCGCCCTGGGCTACCCTGCCTCGATGTTTTGCGAGGTCGACCATGCATATTCACATTCTCGGTATTTGCGGCACTTTCATGGGCTCGCTGGCGGTGCTGGCCAAGGAACTTGGCCACCGCGTCACTGGCTCTGACGCCAACGTCTATCCCCCGATGAGCACCCAGCTCGAAGCCCAGGGCATCGAGCTGACCCAAGGCTATGACCCGGCGCAGCTGGACCCGGCGCCAGACCTGGTGGTCATCGGCAACGCCATGTCGCGTGGCAACCCGGCGGTGGAGTACGTGCTGAACAAGGGCCTGCCCTATGTTTCCGGCCCGCAGTGGCTGGCTGACCACGTGCTGCAGGGCCGCTGGGTGCTGGCCGTTGCCGGTACCCACGGCAAGACCACTACCAGCAGCATGCTGGCCTGGGTGCTGGAGCACGCCGGCATGAGCCCGGGCTTCCTGATCGGCGGTGTGCCGCAGAATTTCTCGGTGTCGGCGCGCCTGGGCGATACGCCGTTCTTCGTGGTCGAAGCCGACGAGTACGACAGCGCCTTCTTCGACAAGCGCTCGAAGTTCGTCCACTACCACCCACGCACGGCGATCCTCAACAACCTTGAGTTCGACCACGCGGACATCTTCCCCGACCTGGCCTCGATCGAGCGGCAGTTCCACCATCTGGTGCGCACCATCCCCAGCGAAGGCCTGGTCATCCATCCCACCACCGAGCTGGCGCTGGAGCGGGTGATCGGCATGGGCTGCTGGACCCCGGTGCAGACCACCGGTGAAGGTGGCCAATGGCAAGCCCGCCTGCTCAGCCCCGATGGCTCGCGCTTCGAAGTGCTGTTCGACGGCGAAGTGCAGGGCGTGGTGGACTGGGCGCTGACCGGCCAGCACAACGTTGCCAACGCCTTGGCTACCCTGGCAGCAGCACGCCATGTGGGCGTGGTGCCGGCCATGGGCATCGAAGGGCTGAGCGCCTTCAAGAGCGTCAAGCGGCGCATGGAGAAGGTTGCCGAAGTGCAAGGCGTGACCATCTACGATGACTTCGCCCACCACCCGACCGCCATCGCCACCACCCTCGACGGCCTGCGCAAGCGCGTTGGCGAGGCCCCGGTGATCGCGGTGATCGAGCCGCGCTCCAACTCGATGAAGCTCGGTGCTCACCGTGACGGCCTGCCGGAAAGCGTCAACGACGCCGACCAGGTGATCTGGTACGCCCCGGCCAACCTTGGCTGGGACCTGGCTGCCACCGCCGCGCAATGCAAAGTGCCCAGCGTGGTGGCCGACAGCCTCGAAGCGATCATCGAGCGGGTCAAGGGCCAGGCTCGCCCAGGCACCCATGTAGTGATCATGAGCAACGGCGGCTTCGGCGGCCTGCACGGCAAGCTGGCCGAGGCCCTGAAGTGAGCGGGCCGGAGCGCATCACCCTGGCCATGACGGGCGCCTCTGGCGCCCAGTATGGCCTGCGCCTGCTCGATTGCCTGGTGCGTGAGGACCGCGAGGTGCACTTCCTGATCTCCAAGGCTGCGCAACTGGTGATGGCCACCGAGACCGACGTGGTGCTGCCGGCCAAGCCGCAGGCGATGCAGGCCTTCCTCACCGAATACACCGGCGCTGCCGACGGGCAGATTCGCGTGTATGGCAAGGAAGACTGGATGTCCCCGGTGGCCTCGGGCTCCGGCGCCCCGGCGGCGATGGTGGTGGTACCCTGTTCCACCGGCACCTTGTCGGCGATTGCCACCGGTGCCTGCAACAACCTGATCGAACGTGCTGCCGACGTCACCCTCAAGGAGCGTCGCCAGCTGATCCTGGTGCCCCGCGAAGCGCCATTCTCCACCATCCACCTGGAGAACATGCTCAAGCTGTCGCAAATGGGCGCGGTGATCCTGCCGGCGTCGCCGGGCTTCTATCACCAGCCGCAGACCATCGACGACCTAGTCGACTTTGTCGTGGCGCGCATTCTCAACCTGCTGAACATTCCCCAGGATATGTTGCCGCGTTGGGGTGAGCACCACTTCGGGGTGGATGATTGAAGCGAACGCTGGCGGGTGTGCTGGCGCTGGTGCTGCTCGGTGGCTGCGCCACGGTGCGCACGCTGGATGCCAACAAGCCCGGGGCGCCGGTGGTGTATGCCGGTACCCGGCTGGATTTGTATGTGATCAATGGCGGGTGTTGTCCGCGTGATCATTATGGGGCTGATGCCCCGGCGTACCCGGGGCTGGACCTGCCCGGGAGCATGCTGCTCGATACCCTGTTGCTGCCGTTGTCGTTGCTCACTGCGGCCGGTATTGGTTTTCAGGCCACCGGTGGGTTGTGAGGGCCCTTTCGCGGGTAAACCCGCTCCCACAGGTATTGCACCAGTCTTGAGATAGTGCAACTCCTGTGGGAGCGGGTTTACCCGCGAAGAGGCCCTGACAGGTGAAGGCTATTTTTTGCCCAACCTGCGCAACTCATCCGACTCCACGATCCGCACCCCGTCTTCCTCCTCAAGCGCCAGCCGCCACAGCGCCCGGGCCAAGGTACAAGCCTCGATCCCACGATATTTCCCGGGTATCAGCCTGGAAAACGGCGACATCAGCTTTTCCCCGAGCCGCGGCTGGATCCGCTCGCCCAGCAGCAACGATGGCCGCACGATGGTCAGCTGCGGCCAATCCTGGGCCTTGAGTGCCTCTTCCATCTCGCCCTTGACCCGGTTGTAGAAAATCGACGATTTCGGGTCGGCGCCCAGTGCACTGACCACCAGCAGATGTCGCGCACCCATCTCCCGGGCACGCTTGCTGAACGCCACTACCATGTCCAGGTCTACCGCACGGAAGGCCGATTCGGAGCCGGCCTGCTTCAGCGTGGTGCCCAGGCAGCAAAAGGCGATATCGACCCGCCCGGCCAGCTGCGGGAGAAACACCGCCGGGTCGCCGACCGGGTTTTCCAGGTGCGGGTGCTCGGCCAGTGGCCGGCGGGTAGGCGCCAGTACGCGGGTGATGGTGGGCTCGTTGAGCAGGCGGTCGAGCAGGTGTTCACCTGTCAGACCCGTGGCACCGGCAAGCAGGACATGCTGAGGCGTCAAATACATGATGTCTCTCCCTTGTTACACACAAGCTTAGTGGCTGCCGGGCATTTTCGCCTGTTCCCCCATGTTGGCCTGTGCGGCGTTACGCAACGCTTCTTCGGCCTGTTGCCGGCGCAGCTGCTGCCAGTGCTCAAGTACTCTCGGCGGCGCCCACAGCTGCGGTTCGGAGGCCTCGAAACCTTCCCTCTGTTCTCTTTCGGCAACGCTGGCTCGCGCCAGTTCAAACGCCTGTTTCAGGTCGTCGGTCTGGTTCAGCCCCTCGGCGAACAGGGCATCGCCAAAGTAGGTGAAATCGGCTTCTTCCGAGCAACCGAAGGACACGCGGTCGGCTCGGGCGGCGGTCATGATCACCGTGCGCTCATCCTTGAGCGGTGCGATGTAGCCCCCTGAATAGCAGGCGGATATGACGATGACCTTGTCGCGGTCTTTCAGCGGGGCCAGGGCGCTTGCCAGCTCATCGGCGGACAGGTCGGCCAGCTGTAGGCGCGGCTGGTCGAGCACCAGCTGGTGGTCTTGGCTGCCATGGCTGGTGAGGTAGATGAACACCAGGTCCTCGGGGCCGCTGCGCTCGGCCAGGGTGCGGGCGGCGCGGGTGAGGTTCTCGCGTGTGGCCATGGGGCGGGTGGTCATTTGGTCGCGGTGGTTGACCAAGGTCACCTGGCCACGGGCGCCAAAGCGCACTTTGAGCATGTTGCTGACGTAGTCGGCTTCGCGCAGGAACACGCTCTGCTGGCCATCGCCGGCCACCACCAGGCTGTATAGCTGGACCGCTGGTGCCGAGCGCGGTACCCGTGCCAGCGCCTCGTCCAGCAGCCGGCCCTGATTGAGCAAAGCCAGGTCCAGCGGGTCGGGCAACAGCTTGCCGTTCTGGTCGCGTATGCGCACACCGTTGCTCCAGGTGCCGCTTTCGACCTTGCCGTTGGCCAGGATCAGCCGGCCACGGCCATGGTAGGCATCGTTGAGGAAGCCGCCGATGTACTTGCTGCCGTCGGCCAGTTGCAGGCTGCCCTGGCCCGACAGGCGCCAGTCGGCGAAGGTGCCCTTGTAGTGGCTGCCGTCGCTGCCCAGCAGTTCGCCTTCGCCGACCAGCGAGCCGTCCTTGAACTCACCGATCCATACATCACCATCGGCGTTTTCGTAACGGCCACGGCCCTCCAGGCGGTTGTCCTTGAACTCGCCGATGTATTGCTCGCCATCGACGCTGTCGTAGGTGCCGCTGCCTTCCAGCTGGCCATTGATGAAGTGGCCGCTGAACTGGTTGCCGCTGGCGTCGCTGCGTACCCCGGCACCATTGGGTTTGCCCTTGGCGAACAGGCCCTGGTAGCGGCTTCCGTCGGCCAGCTCCAACTCGCCGGCGCCTTCGTACAGGTCGTCCTTGAACTGGCCGCGGTAGGTCTGGTCGGCTTGCTTAAGGGTACCTTCGCCGTCGCGGCGGCCGTGGCTGAAGGTGCCGGCATAGTGGCTGCCCGGGGTGGTCAGCTCACCCAGGCCCTGGAACAGCCCGGCGGCGAACTGGCCACGGTACACCTCGCCGTTGCGGCCGTGCCACTCGCCCTGGCCGTGCCATTGGCCATCCTTGAAGCTGCCGGCGTACCAACTGCCGTTGGGGTAGTCGATCCGGCCCTCGCCTTGCAGCAGGCCATCGACCACCTGCCCCCGGTACCGCCCACCGTCAGGCAGGCGCGCGTCAGGCGGGAGCAGCGATTCGCCATCGCCGCAGGCGGCGAGCAGCAGGACCAGGGTGATGGGGAGCAGTGGACGCATGGCGAGAACCGGGCAAAAAGTCTGCCGAGTATGACGCAGAATGGGATCCTGAAACAGCGAACGCACGTGCTGGCGCAGCGCTCGAGCCTGCACTGCATCGAAAAGCTGGCACGGTCCCTGTGGGAGCGGGCGTGCCCGCGAACACCGGCGACGCCGGTGCCATGCAGCGCGTGGTCTTCTTCGCGGGTAAACCCGCTCCCACAGGTCCAGCGGTGACTTTCAGCTTTGCGCAATACCTGTGGGAGCGGCTTTAGCCGCGAACACCGGCGAAGCCGGTGCCAGGCACCGCGTCGCCTGCTTCGCGGGCACGCCCGCTCCCACAGGTTCCGTTTAGCCTTTGAGATGCAATCAGCGCACGCCCGGCGAAACGATGATCTTCACGTTCTCCTCCTTGTTGTTCACCAGTTCTTCAAAGCCCAGCTCGACAATCTGCTCCAGCCCGATCCGCCCGGTCACCAGCGGGCGGATGTCCAGTCTGCCGTCAGCGATAAAGGCAATCACATCGGCAAACTCACCGTTGTAAGCCAGCGCCCCCAGCACCTGTTTTTCGGTGGACACCAGTTCGAAGAAGTTGAACTCGCTGGGTTCTTCGAAGATGCCCACCAGCACGCACTTGCCCGCCTTGCGGATGGTGTCGATGGCCAACTTGGCCGTGTGCTTGTTGCCGATACATTCAAAACTCACATCCGCTCCCAGCCCGGCAGTCAGCTTGCGGATTTCCGCCAGGGCGTCGCACTGGCTGGGGTCCAGCACCACGCTGGCGCCAACCTCTCTGGCCTTGGCCTTGCGCGCCGAGGACATTTCCAGGGCGATCACCTGCGCCGCCCCCGCTGCCTTGGCACACATGATGGTGCACAGGCCGATGGTGCCGGCGCCGACCACCACCACGGTCTGGCCAAGGAGGCTACCGGCCTTTTTCACCGCATGCATGCCCACCGCCAGCGGCTCGATCAGTGCCCCGGCCTCTGCCGGGAAGCCCTGTGGCAGCCGGTACAGCAGGTTGGCGGGCACGTTGACCAGCTCGGCGAAGGCGCCGTTGTTCATCAGGCCGGTGAAGGCCAGGCGTTCGCAGATGTTGTACAGGCCGTGGGTGCAGTAGTAGCAGGTGCCGCAATGCTGGCAGGCGTCCGCAGCCACAGGGTCACCGACCGCAAAACCTTCCACGCCTTCGCCCAGCTTGGCGATCTGACCGCAGAACTCATGGCCGAGGATGCACTGGCCCTGGATGCCGGTCAGCGGGTGCGGTGCCTCCACCGGGATGAATACCGGGCCGGCGACATATTCGTGCAGGTCGGAGCCGCAGATGCCGCACCAGTCCACCTTGATCTGTACCCAACCGGGCGCAGGGTCGGCCGGCAAGGGCACCTGTTCGACGCGAATGTCATTGCGGCCATGCCAGACGGCGGCGCGCATGTGGGTATGGCTCAGGTCGTTCATTGTCTTTCTCCAGGCTCACGGAAAGGGCTTAGTGCTTGCGCAGGAACGCGAGCAGTTGCTGGTTGACCTGTTCGGCCACTTCCATCTGCACCATGTGCCCGGCCTCAGGCAGCACCAGCACTTCAGCCTCCAGCCCTTCGGCATGGCTGGCCGGGATGATCGCGTCCTTGCCGCCCCACACCACCAATGCCGGGTGTTGCCCCAGCACCCCGCGCAGGTCGTGGCGCTGCCGGTCGCCGTCGGCGATGGCCGATGCCAGCAGGCGCAACGCTTCGTCCACCCCTTCCAGGCGCTTGAACTTGAGCATGTCCTCCAGCATCTGCCGGGTGACCAATGCCGGGTCGGCAAACAGCTGCACCATCTGCGGCTTGAGGGCATTGCGGTTGGCGGCAGCGACGAAGCCTTGCAGGTACTGCCCGTTGATCGCCTCGCCCAGCCCGGCGCTGGCCACCAGGCTCAGGCTGGCCACCCGCTGCGGTGCCAGGCGCGCCACGTTCAGGCTGACCGCGCCACCCATGGAGTGGCCGGCCAGGTGGGCCTTGGCGATGTCCAGGTGGTCGAGCAGGGCCAGTACGGTTTCGCTCAGTTCATCCAGGTCGCCACGTTGCAGGATTTTGTCCGACTCACCATGCCCCGGCAGGTCGAGGGCGATCACTCGCCGTTCGGCTGCCAACGCCGGGTGGTTGAACAGCCAGTTGTTCAGGTCACCACCAAAACCGTGCACCAGCACCAGCGGCGTGCCGCCTTCGCCCAACTCGAACCAGCGCAGCAGGCGACCGCCCACCTCCGCCTTCTGCGGCGCTGGCCCTTGGGCCTGGTCGGCGCCACCCTCGGCGACGAACTCGGCCTGGAAGCGCTGGACCACGGCATCGATCTCAGACTCATCGGCTTCGCCTTCAACCACTACCGCCAGCAGCGCGCCAACCGGCAGGGTTTCATCGGGCTGGGCTACCAGACGGCGCAGCACACCGCTGAACGGCGCCTCGACGCTGCTGCTGATCTTGTCGGTCTCGACGTCCAGCACCTCGTCGCCCTTGTTGATCTCGTCACCTTCCTGCTTGAGCCAGGTGTCTACCCGACCCTCGGTCATCGACAGGCCCCACTTGGGCATTGTCAGGGTATGGATCTGGTTCATGCGGCACTCCTCGCGGCTTCGATCACTTTACGTACCGCAGCCTCGATCTTCACCGCGTCAGGGATGTACAAGTCTTCCAGGGCATCGGAGAACGGCACCGGGGTGTGCGGGGCGGTGACCATCTCGATCGGGCCCTTGAGCGCACCGAAGGCCTTCTGCGCCACCAGCGCGCTAATGTCGGTGGCCATGGAGCAGCGTGGGTTGGCTTCGTCGATCACCACAAGGCGGCCGGTCTTTTCCACGCTTTCCAGAATGCTGTCTTCGTCCAGCGGGCTGGTGGTGCGCAGGTCCAGCACCTCGCAGTCGATGCCCTGGCGAGCCAGGTTGTTGGCGGCCTCCAGTGCCACATGCACCATGCGGCCGTAGGTCACAAGGGTTACGTCGTCACCATCGCGCAGGAAGTTGGCTTCGCCGAAGGGTACGGTGTAGACCTCTTCCGGCACTTCGCCTTGCATGCTGTACAGCAGTTTGTGCTCGCAGAAGATCACCGGGTCGTTGTCGCGGATCGCCTGTATCAACAGGCCCTTGGCATCGTACGGCGAGGACGGGCAGACCACCTTCAGGCCGGGAATGTGCGTCCACAGCGAGGTGAGCATCTGCGAGTGCTGGGCCGCCGCGCGCAGGCCGGCACCGTACATGGTGCGCATCACCAGTGGGGTGACCGCCTTGCCGCCGAACATGTAGCGGAACTTGGCGGCCTGGTTGAGGATCTGGTCCAGGCAGCAGCCGGCGAAGTCGACGAACATCAGCTCGCACACTGGGCGCAGGCCCTGGGTCGCAGCACCGACGGCGGCGCCGACGTAGCCGATTTCCGACAGCGGCGCGTCGAGCACGCGCCCCGGGAACTGATGGTACAGGCCCTTGGTCACGCCCAGCACGCCACCCCAGGCGTCATCCTCGCCGGGGGCGCCGGCACCGCCGGCGACGTCTTCGCCAATGATGAACACCGTGTTGTCGCGGCGCATTTCCTGGGCCAGGGCTTCGTTGATGGTCTGCTGGTAGCTGATCTTTCTTGCCATGGTGGTTCTCCTGTTGTTCTTGTAATCCGCGGCTCAGGGGTAGGCGACGTAGACGTCGGTGAGCAGGTCGGCGGGCTGCGGCTTGGGATCGGACTTGGCGCGGCGCACGGCGTCTTCGATCAGGTCCTCGACGCGAGCATCAATGGCGTCCAGTTGCTCGGCTGTAAGCAGGCCGGCACGGGTAGTCTTGTTGCGGAACTGCATGAGGCAGTCGCGGGATTCGCGCAGGTTCTTCACTTCATCGGGGGCGCGGTAGGTTTGGGCATCGCCTTCGAAATGGCCGTAATAGCGGCTGAGCTTGACCTCGATCAGCGACGGGCCTTGCCCGGAGCGTGCGCGTTCGATGGCTGCGCCGGCAGCCTCGTACACGGCAAAGAAGTCGAAACCGTCGATGGTGACGCCTGGCATGCCGAAACCGGCAGCACGGTCGGCGATATGGTCGCAGGCCACCGACCAGGTCGAGGCGGTGGCTTCGGCGTAGCCGTTGTTCTCGGCCACGAAGATGCACGGCAGGTTCATGATCGACGCCATGTTCATGGCTTCGAATACGGCGCCTTCGTTGGAAGCGCCATCGCCGAAGAAGGCGACCGACACATCGTCGTTGCCCTTGATCTTGGCCGCCAGTGCGGCCCCGGCCACCAGCGGTGCACCGGCACCCACGATGCCGTTCGCGCCGAGCATGCCTTTTTCCAGGTCGGCGATATGCATCGAGCCGCCCTTGCCACCGCACACGCCGGTTTTCTTGCCGTAGATTTCGGCCATCATGCCGTACACATCCACGCCCTTGGCGATGCAATGGCCGTGGCCACGGTGGGTCGAGGCGATGCAGTCGCTGTCGCGCAGGTGGGCCATGACCCCGGCAGCGGAAGCCTCCTCGCCGGCATACAGGTGGACGAAGCCGGGGATCTCGCCGGTGGCGAACTCCACGTGCAGGCGTTCTTCGAAGGCGCGGATGGTGCGCATCACTTCATAGGCATGCAGCAATTGTTCGGTACTGAGTTGATTGGACATCTTGTTGTTCTCCAGGGTTGTCTCAACACGGGTTTGCAGGGTGCAACCGGTGGCCGCGCGGTACGGCCAGCAGGTGATGACGGGCGGCATGCGCCAGGACGGCCTCGACTTCCACGCTCAACGGGCCTTGGTGGTCGAGGGTGATGGTGGGGGTGTCGTGCTCGGCGAATTCGATTTCGCGTTCGCCGTCCAGCGCCAGGGTGCCGCTGGCCAGGCTCAGGCGGTGGGCGACACCGGGCGTCAGCGGGCCGCTGGCGGTGATGCCGCAGCCTTGCAGCAGGCCGGGTGCCAGTGGCGCCAGCAATGCCTGCTCGGCACCGGGGTTCAGGCGTACCCAGGCGCCATGCGGCTCCTGGCGCGAGACCGGGCACCACAGGCCGCACAGGGCCGAGAGGCCGATGGCATGGGGTTCGGCGAAACAGGCGAAGACTTCGCAAAGGTCCTCGCTGCGGCTGAGGGCCCGAGCGCCGATGAAGCGCTGGGGCGACACCGCCACCTCCACCAGGGCCCATTCGGCAATTCGCTGCTCGGGCACCTTCACCAGCAGGCGCTTGTTGCGGCGCAGGCCTATGCTGGCTGGCACCCGACCGCCGGCAAGCAGGCCGCCGGCCAGGCCGGCGCTGGTGGCCTCACGCAGTTCGGGGAAGGCATTGTTGGTACCGGTGGACAAGGTCAGCAGTGGTACGTCACCGGCCTCGGCGGCCACTGCCTTGTGGGTGCCGTCACCGCCGAGCACGGCGATCATCGCCACACCGCGCTCGACCATGCGGCGGGTGGCCAGGCGGGTATCGGCAACGGTCTGGGTCAGCGGCAAGTCAAGTATTTCGATGGTCGGCCAGTGCTGGTCACGGGCTGCCGGGCCCAGGCTGGCCTTGAGCACGGCGGCGGCGATACCGGTCATGTCGCTGGGCAGCAGCACCTGGCCGATGCCGGTGGCACCGAAGGCGGCGAGCAGACGCTGGATCGCCGAGGCCTTGTCGGTGCTCGAATAGAGCCCGGCGTTGGCGGTCAGGCGGCGCAGGTCGCGGCCAGAGGCAGGGTTGGCAATGATCCCGACGATCGGGGCGGGTAGCGGCATGGCGCACCTCATATTTTTGTTTGCCAGGGCAGGAGCAAGCACGGTGCCAGCTTCTTCTGAATTGGCTGAAGTGCCCGCAATAGAGAGGTTTTCTTGCGCTTCGGCAGAGGCTGATGGTTGGGCTGGCGAGACGCCCGGTGCCAGCCCGGGGCCGACGTTGCCGAGACGCTGAGACGCTGCGTCTCAAGCCGGCCGGTAATCACGCAGTGCTTGTCGGGGCATGCCCGGAAGCGCTTAATGGCCGGACAACGACAAAAACAGCAACGAGAACCGGAGGGCCTGAATGCTTGCCGCGAACTCCAGAGCCCATGTCGACTGCGTCAGCAGGGTGTTGAAGAATGCCGACCGCCTGCCGCAGGTGCCGGTGCCACCGCTGATCCTCGATTCATGGCGCCGTTCCATGGAGCTGTACCGCCTCGACCCTGGGTCCCAGCAGGGGCCGCGCATCCTGTCCCAAAGCTTGCTCAACGAATGCCGCGAACGCGCCGAACTGTTCCTGCGCATCGCCAGCGATGCCGTGGCCCGCCTGCATGAGCGAGTACGCGGTGCCGACTATTGCGTGCTGCTCACCGATGCCCTGGGGCGTACCATCGATTACCGGGTCGAGTCGGCCATCCGCAACGACTGCCGCAAGGCCGGGCTGTACCTGGGCACCTGCTGGTCGGAGGGCGAGGAGGGCACCTGCGGCGTGGCGGCGGTGTTGACCAGCAAGGCCCCGGTGACGGTGCACAAGCGTGACCATTTCCGCGCTGCGTTCATTGGCCTGACCTGTACGGCGGCACCAGTGTTCGACCCGCTGGGCGAGCTGCTGGGCGTGGTGGATGTTTCGGCCTTGCAGTCGCCGGACGACCGCCGCAGCCAGCACCTGATCCGCCAACTGGTCGAGCAGACTGCCCGCGAGATCGAGAACGCCTTCTTCATGCACAGCGCCCAGGGCCATTGGGTTATGCGTGCCCATGGCACGCCGGGTTATGTGGAAAGCCAGCCCGACTACCTGCTGGCCTGGGATGCCGATGGCCGCCTGCAGGCGATCAACAGCCTGGCGCGCCAGCGGCTGGTGGAGCAGTTGGGGCGATTGCCCGAGCACATTGGTGAGCTGTTCGACATGGACCAGCTGCGCCGCGTGAATGCATCGTCCGCCCAACGCCTGCCGGGCTTGGGTGGGCTGTACGGCCGGGTCAGCGCACCCCGCCAGCGCCAGCGTGCACAGCCGTTGCACCAGGCCCAGGATGCCCGCATCGAGCAGCACTTGCGGCTGGCCACACGGGTCAAGGACTGCAACCTGGCGGTGCTGGTGCAGGGTGAGACCGGGGCCGGCAAAGAGGTGTTCGCCCGCCAGTTGCATCAGCAAAGCCTGCGTCGCGATGGCCCGTTCGTCACCCTGAACTGCGCGGCCATTCCGGAAAGCCTGATCGAGAGCGAGCTGTTCGGTTATGTGGCCGGGGCCTTCACCGGGGCTTCCAGCAAAGGCATGCAGGGGCTGTTGCAGCAGGCCGATGGCGGCACGCTGTTCCTCGACGAAATCGGCGACATGCCGCTGAACCTGCAAACCCGGTTGCTGCGCGTGCTGGCCGAGGGTGAAGTGGCGCCGCTGGGCGCGGCGCGGCGGGCGCGGGTGGATATCCAGGTTATTTGCGCGACCCACCGCGATTTGGCGGCGATGGTGGAGGATGGGCGTTTTCGTGAGGACCTGTACTTCCGCCTGGCCAATGCCCGCTTCGAGTTGCCGCCGCTGCGCGAGCGTGAGGACCGCTTGGGGTTGATTCACCAGTTGCTGGCCGAGGAGGCCGAGGCCTGCGGGGTCGAGGTGGTGTTGGCGGATGATGCGCTGCAGGCGCTGCTGGTTTACCGCTGGCCGGGGAACTTGCGCCAGCTGCGGCAGGTGTTGCGCTATGCCTGTGCGGTGAGTGATGGCGGGCGGGTGCAGTTGCAGGACCTGCCGCAGGAGGTGCGGGGGGAAGCGGTTGGCTCGGCTGAAAGCGGGGTGTCGTGCCCGGCGCGGCAGTTGTTGCTGGATGCACTGATCCGCCATCGCTGGAAGCCGGCCGATGCGGCGCGCGCATTGGGGATATCGCGGGCGACCTTGTACCGGCGGGTTCATGAGCATCACATCGAGATGCCGCGGATGAAGGGCTGAGTAACGCAGACCGGCAGGAGCAGCCTTGTGCTGCGAAAGGGCCGGCATGGGCAACAAATTTGTGTGGGTAGTAATGGCCTCTTCGCAGCACAAGGCTGCTCCTACAGGACTTCTGCCAAACCAGTGACCCATAAAAAACCCCGGAACAAGTCCGGGGTTTTCGGTACATCACACTACACGATCACTCCTGGCTAGCCAGTTTGTGCTCGAGGTAGTGAATGTTGACGCCACCTTTGCAGAAACCTTCATCACGCACCAGGTCGCGGTGCAGCGGGATGTTGGTCTTGATACCGTCGACGACGATCTCGTCCAGGGCATTGCGCATGCGCGCCATGGCTTCGTCGCGGTCCTTGCCGTAGGTGATCAGCTTGCCGATCAGCGAGTCGTAGTTCGGCGGAACCGAGTAACCGCTGTACAGGTGCGAGTCCACACGCACGCCGTTGCCGCCCGGGGCGTGGAAGTGCTTCACCTTGCCTGGGCTCGGGATGAACTTCTTCGGGTCTTCGGCGTTGATACGGCACTCCAGCGCATGGCCACGGATGACCACGTCTTCCTGGCGGAACGACAGCTTGTTGCCAGCGGCGATGCTCAGCATCTCCTTGACGATGTCGATACCGGTCACCATTTCCGACACCGGGTGTTCAACCTGCACGCGGGTGTTCATCTCGATGAAGTAGAAGCGGCCGTTCTCGTACAGGAACTCGAAAGTACCCGCACCACGGTAGCCGATCTCGATGCACGCATCGACGCAGCGCTTGAACACTTCCTGACGGGCTTTCTCGTCGATCCCCGGGGCTGGCGCTTCTTCCAGTACCTTCTGGTGACGGCGCTGCAGCGAGCAGTCGCGGTCGCCCAGGTGGATGGCGTTGCCCTGGCCGTCGGACAGTACCTGTACTTCCACGTGGCGTGGGTTGGTCAGGAACTTCTCCAGGTAAACCATCGGGTTGCCGAAGGCTGCACCGGCTTCGGTACGGGTGAGCTTGGCCGAGGCAATCAGGTCCTCTTCCTTGTGCACCACGCGCATGCCGCGACCACCACCGCCACCGGCGGCCTTGATGATCACCGGGTAACCGACGTCACGGGCAATCGCCAGGGCGACTTCTTCATCTTCCGGCAGTGGGCCGTCGGAGCCCGGCACGGTCGGTACGCCCGACTTGATCATCGCGTCCTTGGCCGAAACCTTGTCGCCCATCAGGCGAATGGTGTCGGCTTTCGGGCCGATGAAGGCGAAACCGGATTTTTCCACCTGCTCGGCGAAGTCGGCGTTTTCGGCCAGGAAGCCGTAGCCCGGGTGGATCGCGGTGGCGCCGGTCACTTCGGCGGCAGCGATGATCGCCGGGATATGCAGGTAGGAATCCTTGGACGATGCAGGGCCGATGCAGACCGACTCGTCTGCCAGGCCCAGGTGCATCAGTTCACGGTCGGCGGTGGAGTGCACGGCGACTGTCTTGATACCCAGCTCTTTGCAGGCACGCAGGATCCGCAGGGCAATTTCCCCGCGGTTGGCGATCAGGACTTTTTCGAGCTTCCCAGACATCGTTGGCTCTCCGCGATTCAAACGACGGTGAACAGCGGCTGGTCGAACTCAACCGGCTGGCCGTCTTCTACCAGGATGGCGTCGATGACACCGCCAACATCGGCTTCGATGTGGTTCATCATCTTCATGGCTTCGACGATGCACAGGGTGTCGCCTTTCTTCACGGTCTGGCCAACTTCAGCGAAGTTCGGCGAGGTCGGCGAAGGCTTGCGGTAGAAGGTACCTACCATCGGCGAGCGGATCACGGTGCCTTTCAGGGCCGGGGCAGCGGCAGCGGCTTCAGCGGCCGGAGCGGCAGCGGCGGCGACCGGGGCAGCAGCAGGGGCAGCGGCTACCGGAGCCGGTGCGAAGTACTGCTGGGCAGCTGGAGTCTTGCTGTGACGGCTGATACGGACCGACTCTTCGCCTTCCTTGATCTCCAGTTCGTCGATGCCAGACTCTTCCAGCAGCTCGATCAGTTTCTTGACTTTACGGATATCCATTAATCATCAACTCCCAAAGGTTCGGTCAGGGGGCGAAATATAAAAAAACGTATCTGAAACGTTTCTCTCGAACCCTGGCCCACTGAGGCCAGGGTTTTCATCATTTGGGCTGTGCGTTGGCAGCCAGTTGTTCCAGCGCGGACTCCAGGGCCAGGCGATAACCGCTGGCGCCCAGGCCGCAGATCACCCCTACGGCAACATCGGAAAAGTAGGAGTGGTGGCGGAACGGTTCGCGTTTATGCACGTTGGACAGGTGCACTTCGATGAATGGGATGCTCACCGCAAGCAATGCGTCACGTAATGCGACGCTTGTGTGGGTGAAAGCAGCCGGATTGATCAGGATGAAGTCCACACCCTCGTTGCGTGCGGCGTGAATGCGGTCGATCAGTTCGTATTCGGCGTTGCTCTGCAGGTACTGCAGATGGTGGCCTGCGGCGCGGGCACGTTGCTCCAGGTCCTGGTTGATCTGGGCCAGGGTCACGGCGCCGTAGTGGCCAGGCTCGCGGGTACCGAGCAAGTTGAGGTTGGGGCCGTGGAGCACCAGTAGCGTTGCCATCTGCGGATTCCTTGGATTTGTAGGGCAATTCGACACAGCGCGGCGAGTGTGCCGTAAAGCGACGGCAAGTGTCCAGTTCCCGGCAATAGCCAGCACGATGTCCGAGGTTCGCGCGAAGTATGTGACCAAATAATTAAATTTGGTCACTGATTTGAGGATTTATCACAGCTCGCGGGAAGTTATAGACCGACTTTGCCGCGCACGCGTGTCAGAATTTGCGCAAATTCACTGGCATTTATCTCGCCAATGACTCGATCAGCGGTTATTTCGCTACCGTTTTCAGCAAAGAACAACAAGGCGGGAGGGCCGAACAGCTGGTAGCGGTCGAGCAGGCTGCGTTGTTCGGCATTGCTCTCGGTGATGTCAAATCGCAGCAGCTTGAACCCGGCCAGTTGCGTTTGTACCTGCGGCGCGGTGAGCACCTCGCGCTCGATCACCTTGCAGCTGATGCACCAGTCGGCGTACCAGTCCAGCAGTACCGGCTGGCCGGCCGCCTTGGCCTGGGCGAGGGCAGCATCCAGTGCGGCGGGAGTGGTGATGGTCTGCCAGCTATCTGCTTGCACCGCCGTGCCGTTGCCGGCGGCCAACGGGGTCGCCGGCGGTAATGGGCGCAGCGGGTCGCCCTGGCCGCTGAGGGCGCCGTACCAGCACGCCAGGGCGTACACCAGCAGGGCCAGGCCGAGCAGTTGGGCCAGGCGCTGGCGCGCGGTCTTGACGACGAACTCGAGTGCGCCGAGGAACAATGCCACGCCAGCGGCGAGGAAACCGACCAACAGCAAAGTCAGCGGACCTGGCAGCACGCGGCTGAGCAAGCCGATGGCCAAGCCCAGCAGCAGGACGCCGATGGCGTTTTTCACCGTGTTCAGCCAAGGGCCGCTTTTCGGCAGCCAGGCCGCGCCACCGGTGGCCACCAGCAGCAACGGCGCGCCCATGCCCAGGCCCAGGGCGAACAGTTTGAGTGCGCCACCCAAGGCATCGCCGCTGGCGCTGATGTACAACAACGCACCTGCCAGGGGCGCCGACACACACGGCGAAACCAGCAGGCTGGAGAGTACGCCCAGTATTGCCGCGCCTAGCAGCGAGCCGCCCCGGGTGTGGCTGGCAACGTTGTTCAGGCGGTTGCTCAGGGCCTGCGGCAGTTTCAGTTCGAACACGCCGAACATGGCCAGGGCGAATACCACGAAGAACAGCGCGAAAGGCACCAGCACCCAGGCCGACTGCAGGCGCGCCTGCAGGTTCAGGCCGGCGCCGAACAGTCCCATCAGGGCGCCGAGTATCGCGAAGCTGGCTGCCATCGGTAGCACGTAGGCCAGCGACAGGGCCAGCCCGCGCAGGCCACCGGCCTGGCCACGCAGCACCACGCCGGAGAGGATCGGCAGCATCGGCAGCACGCAGGGGGTGAAGGTCAGGCCGACCCCGGCGAGAAAGAACAGCAGCAGCGACTTCCAGGTCCAGGCATGTTCACTGGTGGCCGGGGTGCTTGCTCCGCCTTCGCCATCGATGCTCAGGCGTGCGGTTTCCGGTGGGTAGCACAGGCCTTTGTCGGCGCAACCCTGGTAGCCGACCAGCAAGGTGAAGGCACGCGGGTCGTTGCGCGGCAACTCGATATCGAGCACGCCGTGGTACACCTCGACATCGCCGAAGAACTCATCGTGCTTGGCCTCACCCTTGGGGATGTTCGGCGTGCCCAGGGCAATGTCGGCCGGTTCGGTGCGGAACTGGAAGCGGTGACGGTACAGGTAGTAGCCATCGGTGGCGACGAAGCGCAGCTTGATGGTTTGCGCATCGGCCTGGACCAGGCTGAGCTTGAAGGCCTCGTGTACCGGCAGGAAGTCGGCGTTGTTGGCCAGCGAAGCTGCGCCGAGGGTGGCGCTGGGGCGGTTGTCGAGCAGGCCCGTGGCGAAGGCAGGGCTGGCCAGCAGCAGGAACAGCAGGAAAAACAGGCGGCGCATGGCGGACTCGCGAGGTGGAACGTGCTGGGCATGATAGCGGAGTTGGTGCAGGTTGGGGCCAATAGCTCTTGGCATGGCATGTGTGGTGCCTGGGAGATCGAGCGCCGCCCGCGCGGCGCTTCGCGGGACAAGCCCGCTCCCACATCTGTTTCGGGCCAGTTACTCCTGTGAGGTCACCTCTATCCGCTTTGTCTGTTCCTTTCGATATCCAAGGTTGCATCGCAGCTTTTAATCAATCTCCAGCCATGCACCAAGGCTGCAACCCACCTGGCACAGGAGTAACTGGCCCGAAACAGATGTGGGAGCGGGCTTGTCCCGCGAAGCGCCGCGCGGGCGGCGCTCGATCTCCCAGGCACCGCACATATCATGGCGAGCCCCTGCCTGCTCAAACCCTGAACTCCCGCACCGCCCGGTTCAGTTCCCCCCCCAGACTCAGCAACTGCTCGCCTTGCTCACGTCCCTCGCCAATGCGCTGCAGGTTGTCCTCACCCAACTCATGAATCCGCTCGCTGTGGTCGCGAATCTCACTCACGGCACCGCTCTGCTGCGCCGTGACATCGGCAATCCGCACCGCAGTATCCGAAATGGTGCGAATGGCACAGACAATCTCGTCCAGCGCCCCATCCGCCGCCTGGGCCTGGTTGGCCGTGGCCTCAGCATGTTCGAGCTGCGCGCGCATCCCGGCCACCGAACTTCTGGCTGCCTGCTGCAAGCGGTCGATCAAGGCCTGAATCTCGCCGGTAGCCCCGGTGGTGCGCTGCGCCAGCGAACGCACCTCATCGGCCACCACGGCAAATCCACGGCCCATCTCACCGGCCCTGGCCGCTTCGATTGCGGCATTCAGCGCCAGCAGATTGGTCTGCTCGGCAATCGACCGGATCACCGTCAGCACGCCGCCGATGGTGGCCGACTCTTCCGCCAGTTGTTCGATCATGCGGGCGTTGCCCTGCACTTCATCGACCAGCTCACGCAAGCCCGACAGGCTTTGGCCGATCACCGCCTGGCCCTGCTCAACCGCACGCCCGGCATCGCGGCTGGCGTCGGCGGCGGCGCTGGCGTCGCCGGCCACTTGAAGGATGGTCGCTTCCAGTTCACCCAGGGCATCGCGAATCTGCCCGGTGTCGCCCGCCTGGCGTTCGGCACCGTCGTGCAGGGCGGCGCTCATGCCAGCCAGGGCGTGGCTGCTGCCAGCCACCTGTTCGGCGTTGTGGCGGATGGTGCCGACGAGCTCCACCAGGTAGTGGCGCAGGCAGTTGAGTGACTCCTGGATGTCGCGCAGTTCACGGTTGGTCTTGCCCATGGCAATGGCCTCGGCGAAGTCACCCTCGGCCCAGCGCGACAGGGCCGGGGCCAGGCCGGTCAGGGTGCGCGCCAGGCGGCGTTGCAAGGTATCGATCAGCAGGGCGATAAGCAGGATCAGGCCGATCATCAGGCCCTGGATGATGCGCACTTCGGCGGCAATTTTCGCGTGCTGGCCGCGCACCTCGGGCTCCAGCGCCGCGATGGCCTGCTGCACGGCCTCCAGGCGCTGGCCGGTGCTGGCGGCCAGGGCAACGCGGCGCTCGATCTGTACGCGGGTGCGTTGCAGTTCGGCCGGGTAGCGGCTGAGCAGGCTCTGCAGTTCGCGCTTGAGGCCAACGGCCAAGTCTTCCTGCCGGGCGTTGGCCTGGCTTTCCAGGCCCATCATCGCGGCGAAGTCGTTGGCACCGGATTCGGCGGCACGGGTCACGCCCAGCAAGGGCAAGGCATCGATCGTCTGGGCCTGGGCGCGGATCAGTTGCAGCTCGCGCTCCACTTCGTCGGCTAGTTCCGGGCGGGCGCTGCTGACCAGCTTGTCCCGGGCCAGCGACAGGCGACCGAGGTGCACGGTGGCGTCGAGCAGCGGTGTCAGGTAGCGGTTGGCGTCGGCGCTGCCGCTGTCACGGGCGTAGCCTGCCAGTTGTTCGAAGTTGGCGCCCAGTTCCCGCTCGGCCTGCAGCAGCAGGGCTTGCGGGTCGCCGGCCAGCTTGCCGGCGGCCAGCAGCTCTTCGCCGGTAAAGGCCTGCAGGCTGTCCAGGCTGGGGCGCAGTTTGTCGGCCAGTTCGCCGGGCCACTCGGCCAGCTCGGCCTGCAGCTGTTGGATGGCCTGCATCGCTGCGGCGTGGCGCAGGGCATCGCCGCTGCCCAGGTACGCCTGGATATTGCGGGCCGCCTGGTTCTGGAATTGCTGGGACAGGCCCAGGTAGCGTTCCATCAGCTGGTAGGGGCGCTCCAGAGCCCGCTGCGACCACCACAAGGTGGCGCCCAGGGCGATGCACACGGTTACCAGCAACAGGGTGTTGAAATTGGTCAGCCACTTCAGGCGCATAGCCGCGAGCTTCCTGCGGGGAGGAGGGGAGGTCGGTGGCTGAAGTTATTGCGATCTTGTGACGGGGTGATGACGGCAGGGGGTTGGCACCATAAAAAAGTGGCACAGTGCCTCTATTTTAACCTGTGCCGGCCTCTTCGCGGCTGAAGCCGCTCCCACAGGGATTGCGCAATCCGTCAGTCCGGTGGAGTACCTGTGGGAGCGGCTTCAGCCGCGAAGAGGCCGGCACAGGCAAAGTTTGGTTCAGGGTTCCACACGCACCACGCAATTACGCCCGGCATGCTTGGCCCGATACAGCGCCTCGTCCGCCGCACTGGCCATGGTCAGCGCATCCAGCCCCTCATCCAGCTGCACCACCCCGGCACTGAAGGTGCACTGCAAGTCCCGCGGCTGCGCCGGGTAGAGAATCTCGGCAAAGCGCTGGCGGATTTCGTCCAGCACCTTGTGCGCCGCGTCCAGCGCGGTATTGGGCATGACAATGGCGAACTCTTCACCACCATAACGGCCAATGAAGTCGGTCTTGCGCAAGCGCTGCTTGAGAAACAGCGCCAGGCTCTTGATCACCCGGTCGCCCATGGGGTGGCCGTGGTGGTCGTTGATCTTCTTGAAGTGGTCGATGTCGAGCATGGCAAAGCTCAACGGCTGCTGCTCTCGACGGGCGCGGAAGCTGCAGTCTTCCAACAGTTGCAGGATATGGGTGTGGTTGTACAACCCGGTCAGGCTATCGCGCACCATGCGCGCCTTCAGGTGCCGGGCACGGGCGGCGCGGTTGCGCACGGTAGTGATCAGGTGGCGTGAGCGAAACGGTTTGGTCAGAAAATCATCACCGCCTTCGCTCATGGCATCCAGCTGCTTGTCCAGGTCGTCCTCGGCAGACAGGTAGATGATCGGCACGCTCACATAACGGTCGCTGTGGCGGATCACCTTGGCCAGCTCAGGGCCGGTGCAGGCCGGCATGTACAGGTCGAGGATGATCAGGTCGGGCTGGAAGTCGGCCAACTCGGTCATGGTGCGGACCGGGTCGGTCAGGCTGCGGGTGATCATGCCGGCGCTGGCCAGGACGCGCTCGGTGTACAGGGCCTGGGTGCGCGAGTCGTCGATGATCAGCACGCGCAACGGGTCGTGCTGGGTGGCATTGGTCAGCAGTTCGACCTTTTCCAGCAGGCTGGAGGCTTCCAGGGTGCCGGTGAGGAAGTCCTGGCCACCAGCGCGCACGGCGGCCAGGCGGGTCGGGGTGTCGGTTTCGTGGTGGCTGAAGAACAGCAGCGGTATATGTCGGGCCAGCCCCTCTTGCACCTGGGCAGCCAGCAGCAAACCTTGGCCGGCGCCGTTGAAGTCGACGTCCATGATGATGGCCGAGGGCGGGTATTCGCCGATCGACGCGTTAAACGCCGCGGCGCTGGCCAGCGCCTGCACCACCAGGCCAAAGAATTCCAGTTGCTGCGCCAGGCGCTGGGCACGCTCGTGGTCCTGCAGCAGGATGTACACCGGCTTGCGCAGGGGCGGCAGCAGCACCTGGTCGAGCGGGTCGCCCTTGCGCAGGCCGCTACGTGTCAGCTGTTGGACGGGGCACGGCGGGCTCGGCTCGACTGCTTGGCTCATGTCCTGGCTACTTGTAGGTTAGGATGTGCAGGGGCGATGATGGCTCTATGCTAGCAGTTCCTTTCAGGTGCGTGAGTGCTCTGCATCAACAAAGCGGCCAGAACGAATATTCAGTTGCTGACCGATTGGTCGCTTATGCGTAGGGCGGTGTCTGCTTTATAGTGCTGCCACGCGGGCTTGCCGTGGCACCCTGGCGCAGGCCTGTGGTCCAAGCCCTGAACCGTCGAGACTGATTAAGGACAAAGCCATGCTGGACTGGAAAAACCGCGAGGCCAAAGCCGAGCCCCGCGAGCGCGTCGATGGCCGTGGCGCCGCCGCCCGTAGCTACCTTGGCGGCCTCTGGAGCCGTGCCCTGGGAACCCTGATTGGGTTGTACCTGCTGGTGTGTATCGGCCTGGGCTGGTACTGGAGCCAGGAGCCGGAGCTGTTCCCGGTGCAGCAGAACGCCCAGACTGCAGCCGAGCGCGCTGGCCAGCAGATGGTGGTGGGCTACACCACTATTGAAACCCTCAAGACCGTGGCCGGCACATTGCTGAACAAGCCGGGTGGCTACATTTCCAACGACCGCTTCCCACCAGGGCTGTGGATGGACAACATGCCGAGCTGGGAGTATGGCGTGCTGGTCCAGGTGCGCGACCTGTCCCGTGCCCTGCGCAAGGACTTCGCCCGCTCGCAGTCGCAGTCCACCGAAGACGCCGACCTGGCCAAGGCCGAGCCGCGTTTCAACTTCGACAACAAGAGCTGGATACTGCCGTCGAGCGAGTCGGAGTTCGAAGAGGGCATCAAGTCGCTGACCCGCTACCAGACCCGTCTGGCTGCCGGCGACAAGGGCGCGATCTTCTACACCCGCGCCGACAACCTGAACAATTGGCTGGGTGACGTGGCCACCCGCCTGGGCTCGCTGTCGCAGCGCCTGTCGGCCAGCGTTGGCCGGGTCAAGCTCAACACCACGCTGAAGACCGAATCGCTGGTCGCCGGCCAGGCGCCGCAGGTGGACGAGGAGCTGGTGGAAACCCCATGGCTGCAGATCGACAACGTGTTCTACGAAGCCCGTGGCCAGGCCTGGGCGCTGTCGCACCTGCTGCGCGCCATCGAGGTGGACTTCGCCGACGTGTTGGCGAAGAAGAACGCCACGGTCAGCGTGCGCCAGATCATCCGTGAGCTGGAAGCCTCGCAAGAAGCCCTGTGGAGCCCGATGGTGCTCAACGGTAGTGGCTTTGGCATGTGGGCCAACCACTCGCTGGTCATGGCCAACTACATTTCCCGGGCCAACGCCGCGGTCATCGACCTGCGCCAGTTGCTGTCGCAGGGTTGATGATGGCTATCAGCCCAAACGAGGCCGCCCACCGGGCGGCTTCCGATCGAGAGCTGGTCACCTGGGTGGACGAAGCCGACCAGGTGCTGGGGGCCTTGCCCCGCGCCGAACTGCGCGCGCGCGGCCTGATTGGGCGTTGCACGTTCATTCTGCTGTTCAACAGCGCCGGTGAGTTGTGCGTGCACCGGCGTACCCTAAGCAAGGCGCTGTACCCGGGGTATTGGGATGTGGCGGCAGGCGGCATGGTGACGGCCGGGGAGGCGTATGCCGATTCGGCGGCGCGTGAGCTGGCCGAAGAGCTGGGGATCGACGGGGTGGAGTTGCGCTTTCATGAACGGTTCTACTTCGACCAGCCGGATAACCGCTTGTGGTGTGCAGTATATTCGGCGGTTTCGGATGCGCCGTTGCGGCTGCAGCCGGAAGAGGTGATCGAGGCGCGCTTCATTGGCCTGGAGCAGGCTGAGCAAGAAAGCCTGACAAAACCGTATTGCCCGGACTCGTTGGCGGCGTTGCAGCGCTATAAAGCAAGCCTCAAATAGATGCGTGGGCCATGCCGGCCCCTTCGCGGGTAAACCCGCTCCCACAGGGATTTCACGGGCCGTGAAACCTGCGCAGTACCTGTGGGAGCGGGTTTACCCGCGAAGGGGTCGCAAAACATTCGCAAAATGCCGCAATCCAGTACTTAGCAACAGCCGGATTTATCGTTAAACTGCGCGCCCTTTTCGGGCTGCCGCAGGTCTTGCGGTGGTAGCGCCGCCCCTGCCAGAGTGGGGCTTCGCGGTCGGGCTCAACCCCCTGGGGCCGACCAGTTTTTGTCCTCAGCACAGAGGAACAAAAGTGGCCAAGAAAGCTTCTTCCTTCGCCGCCCTTGGCGGTCTCGTTTACTCCACCGACGCCGGTCGGCACTGCCCCGACTGTGGCCAGCCGGTGGATGCCTGTACCTGCAAGCAGCAGGTCATCCCCGAAGGCGATGGCATTGCCCGTGTGCGCCGTGAAAGCAAAGGCCGCGGCGGCAAGACCGTGACCACCGTCACCGGCGTGCCGCTGCCACTCGACCAGCTCAAGGAGCTGGCCTCTACCCTCAAGCGCCGCTGCGGAACCGGTGGCGCTCTGAAGGATGGGGTCATCGAAATCCAGGGCGACCATGTCGAACTGCTGATCGGTGAGCTGACCAAGCAGGGTTTCAAGGCGAAAAAATCCGGCGGCTGATGCGGCCACGCGATTTTTTGCCCAGTGCTTTCTAAACTCGTTGCCGTGACCAGGGTCTACCCCAGGGCACGGACGAATCGTCATTTTTGGCTTTTACACTGCGCCCGCCTCCTTGCGGGGCAGTGTCTTCGACTTATTTATAGGGGACTTGAATGTCCGTACGACGCACACGCAAAGACGATGGTAGCCAATGGACCGTGGCCGACAGCCGCAGTGTTTATGGCATCCGCCATTGGGGCGCGGGTTATTTCGCCATCAATGAAGCCGGGCGCGTCGAAGTACGCCCCAACGGCCCCAAAAGTGCACCGATCGACCTGTTCGAACAGGTAGACGAACTGCGCCAGAGCGGCCTGTCGCTGCCATTGCTGGTGCGCTTCCCCGACATTCTGCAGGACCGTGTGCGCCAGCTGACCGGCGCCTTCGACGCCAACATCGCGCGCCTGGAATACCAGAGCAAGTACACCGCGCTGTACCCGATCAAGGTCAACCAGCAGGAAGCGGTGGTGGAAAACATCATCGCCACGCAGAACGTCTCCATTGGCCTGGAAGCCGGCTCCAAGCCTGAGCTGCTGGCAGTGCTGGCGCTGGCGCCGAAAGGCGGCACCATCGTTTGCAACGGCTACAAGGACCGCGAGTTCATCCGCCTGGCGCTGATGGGCCAGAAGCTCGGCCACAACGTGTTCATCGTCATCGAGAAAGAGTCGGAAGTGGCCCTGGTGATCGACGAGGCCGCCGAGCTCAAGGTCAAGCCGCAGGTCGGCCTGCGCGTGCGTCTGTCGTCGCTGGCCTCGAGCAAGTGGGCAGACACCGGCGGCGAGAAGTCCAAGTTCGGGTTGTCCGCCGCCCAGCTGATCTCGGTGGTACAGCGCTTCCGCGATGCCGGCCTGGACCAGGGTATCCGCCTGCTGCACTTCCACATGGGCTCGCAGATCGCCAACCTGGCCGACTACCAGCATGGCTTCAAGGAAGCCATCCGTTACTACGGTGAGCTGCGTGCGCTGGGCCTGCCGGTCGACCACATCGATGTTGGCGGTGGCCTGGGTGTGGACTATGACGGTACCCATTCGCGCAATGCCAGCTCGATCAACTACGACATGGACGACTACGCCGGCGTGGTGGTGGGCATGCTCAAGGAGTTCTGCGACGCGCAGGGCCTGCCGCACCCGCACATCTTCTCCGAGAGCGGTCGTTCGCTGACCGCGCACCATGCCATGCTGGTGATCCAGGTGACCGACGTCGAGAAGCACAACGACGACGTGCCGACCATCGAGAACAAGGAAGCCCTGCCCGAGACCGTGCAATGGTTGGTCGACCTGCTCGGCCCGACCGACATCGAGATGGTCACCGAGACCTACTGGCGTGCCACCCACTACATGGGTGACGTAGCTGCGCAGTATGCTGATGGCAAGATCAGCCTGGCCGAGAAGGCCCTGGCCGAACAGTGCTACTTCGCTGTGTGCCGCCGCCTGCACAATTCGCTGAAAGCCCGCCAGCGCTCGCACCGTCAGGTGCTGGACGAGCTGAACGACAAGCTGGCCGACAAGTACATCTGCAACTTCTCTGTGTTCCAGAGCCTGCCGGACACCTGGGCCATCGGCCAGGTACTGCCGATCATCCCGCTGCACCGCCTGGACGAAGAGCCGATGCGTCGTGCCGTGCTGCAGGACCTGACCTGCGACTCCGACGGCAAGATCAACCAGTACGTCGACGAGCAGAGCATCGAGACCAGCATGCCGGTGCATGCGGTGAAGGAGGGCGAGGACTACCTGCTGGGTGTGTTCCTGGTCGGTGCGTACCAGGAAATCCTCGGGGACATGCACAACCTGTTCGGTGACACCGACTCAGTGAACATCTACCAGAATGCCGACGGTAGCGTATACCACGCCGGTATCGAGACCCACGACACCATCGAGGACATGCTGCGCTACGTGCACCTGTCGCCGGAGGAGTTGATGACGCACTACCGTGACAAGGTGGCCAGCGCCAAGATCACTGCGCGTGAGCGGACCCAGTATCTGGATGCATTGCGTCTTGGTCTGACCCGGTCTTCGTACCTGTCGTCGTAATCCACGGGGCCGCTTTGCGGCCCATCGCGCCGCGAAACCACATGGGATTGCGGTTTCGCGGGAAATCGCGGCGCGATCTGTTGTAGGAGCGGCCTTGTGTCGCGAACTGAGGGCGCAGCCCTCACCGCGTCATACTCGGTAATGATCCATCGGCGTTGCATTTCATCGCCACGCCTATCCTGTGAATGCAACGTTCAAAGGAAGTCGACATGGATCGTCACGGCAACCATCGCTTGCGCCAAGGGCGCTTTTCAGAGCCAGGCCGGCTCTACCTGCTAACCACCATCACACGCCATCGCCTCCCGTTATTCGAGAACCTCTGGTTTGCGCGTTCGGCCATTCAGCAATTGCGGCTGAGTGATCGAGAGGGGAGTTGCCGTTCGCTGGCCTGGGTCTTGATGCCGGACCATTTGCATTGGCTGATCGAGCTCGGCCCGACCAGCCTGAGCAAACTCATGTGTGCCTTCAAGTCGCGAAGCAGTTGCGCGCTCTACCGTACAGGTGCCGAGCGACATCACATCTGGCAACCCGGCTTTTACGACCGGGCGCTGCGCAAGGAGGAGGATGTAAAGGCCGCTGCCCGCTATATCATCGCCAATCCCATTCGGGCTGGCCTGGTGCGGCGGGCTGGTGATTATCCACATTGGGATTGTGTGTGGCTGTGAATCCGCAGGTGAGGGCTTTGCCCTCAGATCGCGACACAAGGCCGCTCCTACAGTTGATCGTGATACCAGGCCGTCCCGCAATCCATGTAGTAGCGGCCTTGTGTCGCGATGGGCCGCAAAGCGGCCCCGGTGTCACCGAACCCAAAGCCCTTTTTCCTGCAACCGCCACCCCACCCACCCCAAACTTACCGCCCGCAAGCCCATGAACCCGAGAAACGCCAACCACAACCCATGGTTGCCGAACCCGCTCATGGCCACAGCCATCGGCAGCGCAATCAACACCGATAGCAACATCGCATTACGCATCTCCCGCGCCCGTGTCGCGCCAATGAACAAGCCATCCAGCAAATAGCTCCACACCGCAATCAACGGCAGCAATGCCAGGTACGGCAGGTACGGATAAGCCGCTGCCCGCACACTCTCGATGTCGGTCTGCAAATCGATGAACAGGTGCCCGCCCAGCAGGAACAAGCCGGCAAACCCCAGGCTGGTGATCAGCGACCAGCCACAGGCCACCACCAGCGAGCGGCGCAGGGTGTCGCGGTCGCGCGCACCAATGGCATGGCCGCACAGGGCCTCCACTGCATGCGCCAACCCGTCAAGCGCATAGGCAGTCAGCAGCAGGCCGTTGAGCAGCAGGGCATTGGCCGCCACGGTGGCCTCGCCTAGGCGTGCGCCTTGCACGGTAATCAGCAGGAACACCAGTTGCAGCGCCAGGCTGCGCAGGAAGATGTCGCGGTTCACCGCCAGCAGCGGCCGCCAGGCCTGCCAGCGCCTGAGCGCCGCCCACGCGATCTGCCCCGGGTAGGCGCGCAAGGCCGGGCGGGTAAGGGCCAGGCCGAGCAGGGCGGCGCTCCATTCGGCAATCACCGACGCCCGCGCCGAACCCAGCACGCCCCAGTTCAGGCCAAGCACGAACCACAGGTTCAAGGCGATGTTCAGCAGGTTGGTGGTCAGCAGGATGGCCAGTGGCGCCCTGGCGTTCTGGGTGCCGAGGAACCAGCCGACCAGCGCGTAGCTGGCCAGTGCCGCGGGCAGGCCGAGCAGGCGGGTGTGGAAGAAGTCTTCGGTGGCCTGCTGCAGGGCCGTGCTGGGTTGCATCGCGTGCAGCGCCAACTGGCTGAAGGGCAGGGCCAGCAGGCCGATCAGCAGGGCGAAACCGACCGCCAGCAGCAGCCCTTGCACCAGCACCTGGCGCAACACAGCACCATCGCCACGGCCGGCGGCCTGGGCGGCGAAGCCGGTGGAACCCATGCGCAGGAAACCCATCAGGCCGACCATGAAGGTGAACAGCGTGGCCCCCACGGCCACGGCGCCAAGCTGGTGGGCGTGGGGGAGGTGGCCGATGACGGTGCTGTCGACCAGGGCTACCAGCGGCACGGAGATGTTGGACAGGATCATCGGCGCGGCCAGGGCCCAGACCTTGTGGTGGGTGGGGCGGTGCTGCCAGTCGGTGGTCAGTGAGGTCATCGGGTGTCCTGGGAAATCCTGGGGCTGCTGCGCAGCCCTTTCGCGACACAAGGCCGCTCCCAAAACCGGAAGCCTGTGCAGTACCTGTGGGGAGCGGCCTGGCGTCGCGAAAGGGGCGCAAAGCGCCCCCGCTTTTCTAAATTGCCAGCAGTGTACCGGCCATGCAGCCAATTCGCGCGACCATAGTTGCGCTATAGTTGCTGCCCTCAACGTACATGCTGCCAAAGAGTTCTACTCCATGTTCAACAAAGGATTGTTGCTGGCCTGCGCGCTGGCTTTGCTCAGTGCCTGTGACTCTTCGACGCCGGACAAACCGGCGCCAGCCGAAAAGCCGGCGGCCACTGCGCCCGCCGCCACCCCGGCGCCCGAGCGCGAAGACCCGGCCGTACTCGCCAAGCGCTACGAGGGCCGCGAGCTCACCGTGCTGGATGTTTCCGAAGTGCAGCTCGATGGCGCTGCAACGCTGTCGATCAGCTTCTCCGCACCGCTGGATGCCAAGCAGGACTTCGCCAGCAAAGTGCACCTGGTCGACACGGTCAAAGGCAAGCTCGACGGCGCCTGGGAACTCTCCGACAACCAGATGGAGCTGCGCCTGCGCCATCTGGAGCCGCAGCGCAAGCTGGTGCTGACCGTCGACAAGGGCCTGCTGGCCGTCAACGGCAGGCAACTGGAAGAGGAGTCGATCAGCCGTCTGGAAACCCGCGACATGCAGCCGACCATCGGCTTCGCCAGCCGTGGATCGCTGTTGCCCACGCGCCTGGCCGAGGGCCTGCCGGTGATTGCCCTCAACGTCGACAAGGTCGATGTCGAGTTCTTCCGCGTGAAGCCGGACATGCTCTCGACCTTCCTGGTCAACTGGGGGCGCAACAGCAGCCTGTACTACTACCAGTCCAAGGAAACCCTGGACATGGCCGAGCTGGTCTACAGCGGCCGCTTCGACCTTAACCCCGCACGCAACACCCGCGAGACCGTGCTGCTGCCGATAGCTGGCATCAAGCCGCTGCAGGAGCCAGGCGTGTACCTGGCAGTAATGCGAGCCTCGGGCACCTACGACTACTCGCAGCCAGCGACCTTGTTCACCCTCAGCGACATCGGTGTGTCCGCGCATCGCTACCGCGACCGCCTGGATGTGTTCGCCCAGGCCCTGGAGGGCGGCAAGGCGATGAACGGCGTCAACCTGGAGATCCATGACGACAAGGGCAAGCTGCTGGCCCAGGCCAGCACCGATAGCGATGGCCACGCCCAGCTGCCGATCACGCCCAAGGCCGACACCCTGATCGCCACCCAGGGGGTGCACACCACCTTGCTGCGCCTGAGCAGCGCGGCACTGGACCTGGCCGAGTTCGACATCACCGGCCCGCAGGCCAACCCGCTGCAGTTCTTCATCTTCGGCCCGCGTGACTTGTATCGCCCAGGCGAAACGGTGTTGCTCAACGGCCTGCTGCGCGACCAGGACGGCAAGCCGGTCAAGGCTCAGCCGGTGAGCGTGGAAGTGCGCCGCCCGGATGAGCAGGTCAGCCGCAAGTTCGTCTGGGAAGCCGACAGCAACGGCCTGTACCAGTACCAGCTGCAGCTGGCCAGCGAGGCCCCGACCGGCCGCTGGCAACTGCTGCTCGACCTGGGCGGCGGGCGCAAGCAGGTGTATGAATTCCTCGTCGAAGACTTCTTGCCCGAGCGCCTGGCGCTGGAGCTCAAGGGCAGCAGCAAACCATTGTCTCCGGACCAGGATGCGCGCATCCAGGTCAATGGCCGTTACCTCTATGGTGCCCCGGCTGCCGGCAACCGCCTGAGCGGCCAGGCCTATGTTCGCCCGCTGCGTGAGGCGGTGCCGGCGCTGCCGGGCTACCAGTTCGGCTCGGTCACCGAAACCGAGCTGAACCAGGACCTGGAGCTGGACGAAGTCACCCTGGACCAGGCCGGCAAGGCCGTGGTCGATATCGAAAGCCGCTGGGCCGAAGCCCGCTCACCGCTGCAACTGACCGTACAGGCCAGCCTGCAGGAGTCCGGTGGCCGGCCGATCACCCGGCGCCTGGAACAACCCATCTGGCCGGCCGAGCGCCTGCCAGGCCTGCGCGGCCTGTTCGACGGTGAGGAAACCGACAGTGACGGGCCGGTGGAGTTCGAGTTCCTGGTGGCCGACCGCGAAGGCAACAAGCTGGCGGCCAACGACCTCAAAGTGCGGCTGGTTCGCGAGCGCCGCGATTACTACTGGAACTACTCGCAGAGCGATGGCTGGAGCTACGCCTACAACGAGAAGTTCCTTACCCAGAGCGAGGAGACCGTGAGCGTCAAGGCCGGCTCCACCGCCAAGCTGAGCTTCCAGGTGGAATGGGGCCCGTACCGTGTCGAGGTGGAGGATCCGGAGACGGGCCTGGTGTCCAGCGCGCGCTTCTGGGCCGGCTACCGCGCCCAGGACAACGCCGAAGGCGGCGCGGTGCGGCCGGACCAGGTCAAGCTGGCACTGGACAAACCGGCCTACGCCGACGGCGCTACCGCCAAGGTCACCGTCACCCCGCCCGCAGCCGGCAGTGGCTACCTGATGATCGAGTCCAGCGATGGCCCGCTGTGGTGGCAGGAGATCGACGTGCCCGCCGAGGGCAAGACGTTCGACGTGCAGCTGGACAAGCAGTGGGCACGCCACGACCTGTACATCAGCGCGCTGGTGATCCGCCCCGGCGAGCGCAAGGCCAACGCCACGCCGAAACGTGCGGTGGGCGTGCTGCACCTGCCGCTGGACCGCGCCGAGCGCAAGCTGGCGGTGAGCCTGCAGGCACCGGAGAAAATGCGCCCGAAACAGTCGCTGACCGTGAGGATCAAGGCTGCAAATGCTGATGGCAGCGTACCCAAACAGGTGCATGTGCTGTTGTCGGCGGTGGATGTGGGCATCCTCAACATCACCGACTTCAAGACCCCCGACCCCTTCGCCAGCCTGTTCGGGCGCAAGGCCTACGGTGCTGATCAGCTGGATATCTACGGCCAGTTGATCGAAGCTGGCCAGGGCCGCCTGGCCAGCCTGGCGTTCGGCGGTGACGCGGCGATGGCCAAGGGTGGCAAGCGCCCCAACACCACGGTGACCATCGTCGCCCAGCAAAGCCTGCCGGTGACCCTGGACGACAAGGGCGAGGGCCAGGCCACGGTCGATATCCCCGACTTCAATGGCGAACTGCGGCTGATGGCCCAGGCCTGGACCGAGGAACACTTCGGCATGGCCGAAGGCAAGACCGTGGTCGCCGCGCCGTTGATTGCCGAGCTCTCGGCGCCGCGCTTCCTGGCCGGTGGCGACCGCACCAGCCTGGCGCTGGACCTGGCCAACCTGTCGGGCCGTGCCCAGCAGCTGAACGTTGAAATCAGCACCGAAGGGCAGCTGAGCCTGGCGGCCAACGCCGTGCAGAACGTTGCCCTGGCTGAAGGCCAGCGCTCGACGCTGATGATCCCGGTACAGGCCCAGGGTGGCCTGGGGCAGGGCAAGGTGCATGTGCGGGTCACTGGTCTGCAGCTGCCGAACGAGCCGACCGGCGCGTTCGAGCGTGAGTGGACGCTGGGCGTGCGCCCAGCCTACCCGGCGATGCTCAAGCATTACCGCGTGGCCTTGAAGGACCAGCCTTGGACCCTGCCTGAAGCAGACCTGGCCGCCTTTGAACCCGCTGGCCTGGAAGCCAGCCTGGCCTTGTCGAGCCGGCCACCGCTGAACCTGGCCGAGCAGATCCGTGCCCTCGAAGCCTACCCCTACGGTTGCCTGGAGCAGACCACCAGCGGCCTCTACCCGTCGCTGTACGCCGATGCCGACAGCCTCAAGCGCCTGGGCATAAAGGGCGAGCCTGCCGATGTGCGCAAGCGCAAGATCGAGATGGGTATCGAGCACCTGCTGGGCATGCAGCGCTACAACGGCAGCTTCGGCCTGTGGAGCTCGGACAGCGAGGAAGAATACTGGCTGACCGCCTATGTCACCGACTTCCTGCTGCGCGCCCGTGACCAAGGCTATGGTGTGCCGGCCGAAGCGCTGAAGAAGGCCAGCGAGCGCCTGCTGCGCTACCTGCAGGAGCGCAACCTGATCGAAGTCGACTACAGCGAGAACGCTGAACACACCCGCTTTGCCGTGCAGGCCTATGCGGCGTTGGTGCTATCGCGCAGCCAGCAGGCGCCGTTGGGCGCCCTGCGTGGCCTGTTCGAGCGCCGCGCCGACGCCCGCTCTGGTCTGCCGCTGGTGCAACTGGCGGTGGCGCTGGACAAGATGGGCGACAAGCCGCGTGCCGAGCAGGCCCTGCAGGCGGGCCTGGGCATCAGTCGTGGTAAAGGCTGGATGGCCGACTATGGTAGCGCCCTGCGCGACCAGGCACTGATCCTGGCGCTGCTGCAGGAAAGCAACCTGGCGAGCCGCCAGGTCGACCAGCGCCTGTTCGCCCTGTCGGATGAGCTGGCGGCCAACCGCTGGCTGTCGACCCAGGAGCGCAATGCGCTGTTCCTGGCCGGCCGTGGCCTGCTGGGCAAGCCGGAAGGCCAGTGGCAGGCGCGCCTGGACAGCGCAGGCGAAGTGCGCGAGTTCAACAATGCCGAGTCCGGCATGAAGCTCGAAGGCCCGTTGCTGGCTTCGCCGCTGAGTGTGCAGAACCAGGGTAGCGAGACGCTGTACCAGCAACTGACCTTGTCGGGTTACCCGCGCCAGGCGCCTGCGGCCGGTGGCAACGGCATGCAGATCCGCCGTGAGTACCTGGGCATGAATGGCCAGCCGTTGGACTTGCACAACCTGCGCAGCGGCGACCTGGTGCTGGTGCACCTGGCGCTCAAGGCTGAAGACCGGGTACCGGATGCGCTGGTGGTGGACTTGCTGCCGGCAGGCCTTGAGCTGGAAAACCAGAATCTGGCGCAAAGTGCCGCCAGCCTGGACAACGCCAGCAGTGCAGTGAAGGAATGGCGCGAGTCGATGCAGAACGCCAGCGTGGTGCATCAGGAGTATCGCGATGACCGTTATGTCGCTGCACTCAAGCTGGACAGCTACGGCACCACCCACCTGCTGTACCTGGCACGGGCGGTGACCCCGGGCACCTACCGCGTGCCGCCGCCGCAGGTCGAATCGATGTACCGGCCAAACCTGCAGGCCGTGGGGGATGGGCAAGGGGAGATGACCGTAAAAGCCCGCTAAGCGCCTGTCAGGCGCGGACTATGTGGGAGCGGCCTTGTGTCGCGAAAGGGCCGCAAAGCGGCCCCAAAGCGGCGGAGCTGAAAATCTGGGGCTGCTGCGCAGCCCTTTCGCGACACAAGGCCGCTCCCACAGGTCCGCGCCGGGCAGTTCAATGTCAGTGTATTACCCAGCTCATCACCCACAACCCCAGCAGCAGCCAGATGATCCCGAGGATGATCGAGGCACGCATGAACGCGCGGATTGCCGAGTACAGCAGCACCAGCCCGATGATCAGGGCAAGGATGCTGAGCAGCGAGGTTTCCATGCCCAACGTGCGCGCCAGGCCATCGATGAAATTGCCACCGGCGCTGGCCAGCAGGTTGAACAGCCCGCTCATTGCGTCGACGATGAAGCGGATCAATGACCCCAGCGCCTGGCCCAGCCACTCGAAAAAACCTTCTACATGCATAGTTGCTTCCTGATGAACGAATCGGCGAGGTTGCCGTTCCCAAGCCTTTGGCCATCACCTGGCCAGGTCGGTTCCCGATGCCAAGCTTAACGCGGCCGCGTACCCGTGCGGGCAGGCTGTTGCGCGTCACGCTGCTCGGCATGCTGGTGCTGTTCGGCCTGTTGTGGCTGGCCGACCGCCTCTGGCCTCTGCCCATGCCCGGCGACGACCTGGCCCGGGTGGTGCTGGCCGAGGACGGCACGCCATTGTGGCGCTTTGCCGATGCCGATGGCGTGTGGCGCTACCCGGTCAGCTCCGACGAGGTTTCGCCGTTGTATCTGCAAGCGCTGCTGACCTATGAGGACCGCTGGTTTTACAGCCACCCCGGGGTCAACCCGCTGGCCCTGGTCCGCGCTGCCTGGCTGAACGTGCGTGGCGGGCGTGTGGTATCGGGCGGCAGCACGCTGTCGATGCAGGTAGCGCGCCTGCTCGATCCGCATGACCGCACCCTGGCCGGCAAACTGCGCCAGCTGTGGCGCACGGCGCAGCTGGAATGGCATTTGTCCAAGCGCGAAATCCTGCAGATCTACCTGGATCGCGCGCCTTTCGGCGGCACCCTGCAGGGCGTTGCAGCCGCCAGCTGGGCCTACCTGGGCAAGTCGCCCATGCACCTGACCCCGGCCGAAGCGGCGCTGCTGGCCGTGCTGCCCCAGGCGCCCAGCCGCCTGCGCCCGGACCGCCACCCCGAACGTGCCCAGCGCGCCCGGGACAAGGTGCTGCAACGCCTGGCCGAATACCAGGTGTGGCCGGCTCAGCAAATCCGTGAGGCTGCCGAAGAACCGCTGGTGCTGGCGCCACGTCAGGAACCGGCCTTGGCGCCGCTGCTGGCCCGACGCCTGAACAGCCCCGACAGCCCGCCGCTGACCCGCACCACGCTCGACGCCGCGCTGCAGCGGCGCCTCGAAGACCTGCTGCTGGGCTGGCGCGCACGGCTGCCGGAGCGCACCTCCGCCGCCATCCTGGTGGTCGAGGCGCAAACCATGGCGGTGCGTGCCTACCTCGGCTCCATCGACCTGGCCGACGAGCGCCGCTTCGGGCATGTCGACATGGTGCGTTCGTTGCGCTCGCCCGGCTCCACGCTCAAGCCGTTCCTCTACGGCATGGCGCTGGATGACGGCCTGATCCATTCCGAGTCGCTGCTGCAGGATGTGCCGCGACGCTATGGCGACTACCGCCCCGGCAACTTCTCCATGGGTTTCAGCGGGCCAGTATCGGCCAGTTCGGCGCTGGCGCTTTCGCTCAACCTGCCGGCGGTGCAACTGCTGGAGGCCTACGGCCCGAAACGCTTTGCCGCGCAACTGCGCATGGCGGGCATGCCGCTGACACTGCCGCCTCTGGCCGAACCCAACCTGTCGTTGATCCTGGGTGGCGCGGGCAGCCGCCTGGAGGACCTGGTGGGTGGCTACGCTGCGCTGGCTCGGGGTGGCAACAGTGCGCGGGTGCGTCTGCAACCGCAAGACCCGTTGCTGGAACGGCGCCTGCTGTCACCTGGGGCGGCGTGGATCATCCGGCGCATCCTCAGCGGCCAGGCGCGTCCCGACCGCGACCCGCATGCCGAGTTGGTGCAACGCCCGCAACTGGCCTGGAAAACCGGCACCAGCTATGGCTTTCGTGATGCCTGGTCGATCGGCGTGGGCCCGCGCTATCTGATTGGCGTATGGATCGGCCGCCCCGACGGCACGCCGGTCCCCGGGCAATTCGGACTGGCTTCGGCAGCGCCGCTGATGCTGCAGGTGCACGACCTGCTGAGCAACCGTGACAGCCAGCGTGGCATCAGCGTGCCGGTGGCGCGGGTACCGGCGAATGTCGGCGTGGCAGCGATCTGTTGGCCGCTGGGCCAGCCGATGAACAAACAGGACCCCAACTGCCGGCGCCAGCGTTTCGCCTGGACCCTGGACGGCACCACACCGCCAACCCTGCAGGCCGCCGACCAGCCACTCGGTCTGGGTCTGCGCGAAAGTGTGTGGGTCAATGACCAAGGGCTGCGTGTCGATGGCAGCTGCCCGGGCGCCAAGGCCCGCGACATCGCCCTCTGGCCGGCCCCGCTGGAGCCTTGGCTGCCACGCGTCGAGCGGCGTGCGGCGCGCCTGCCGGCCATCGACCCGGGCTGCCCACCGCAGGTGCCGGCCAGCGCGCCACCACTGTCGATCGTGGGCGTGCGCCCGGGCGACAACCTGCGCCGCCCGGCCACCAGCAGCGAGCCGTTGCAACTGCATGTGTCGGCGCTGGGCGGCGGCGGCCGGCGCTGGTGGTTCCTCAACGGCCAGCCATTGGGCGAAACCCAGGGGCAGGACAGCCTGCTGGTGCGCTTGCCACAGGTTGGGCAGGCCGAAATCAGCGCGCTGGATGAAAGCGGAGAGACGGCACGTGTGGCGTTCCAGGTCAGCGAATAGCCGTTCGACGAGGGACGAGGCAACACCTACGCTTGCAGGTAACGGGTGTGACCGGCTGGCCCCCCGCAACCCAAGGGAACATGGAGCGCCCTATGCGTCCTCTGGCCGTGCCCCTGTTGTTGCTGCCCTGGGCGCTTGCGGCCCATACCGAACCGTTGCCCGGTTTTCTCGACAGCCATGAGTACGAACGCCGTCTGCCCGGTGCCAACCTGCCGATAGACGCCTACCGCCCGGTCAGCGCTCACCTGCAGTTGGCTGGGGCGGATGGCGACAACCCCGCCTGGGCGCCTGCGAGTACCCCGTTGGTTTTGCATAAAGTGCGCTTCGAAGGCGGCACGGTGTTCCCCTTGAACGACCTGCGCGAACACTACCAGCCGCTGATCGGGCGCCAGACCACGTGGGGCGAACTGCAGCAGTACACCGCGCGGCTGACCCAGCGCTACCGGCAGGAAGGCTACCTGTTGTCGTACGCCTACCTGCCGCCGCAGGAGGTGGCCGATGGCCGGGTCAATGTAATGCTGGTCGAAGGTTATATCCATGATTACCGCGTGGACGGCGATTTAGGCCCGGCCAGCGACTATTTGCACCAGTTGCTGGAGCGGCTTACAGCCGAGCGCCCGCTGACCCGGGAAACGCTGGAGCGCTACCTGGGCCTGGCCGAGCGCCTGCCGGGGGTGACGATAGAGCCGCAGCTGGCCGTGGCGCGAACTGCTGATGGCGCCGTCCGGTTGACAGTGCATGCGCGGCGCAAGCCTTTCAGCGCTGCTGTTACCGTGGTCGATGGCAACCGTGACGACGCGGAGGCACTGCTGACGGCAACCAGCCACGCCCAGACCCGCTTTGCCGAACAACTCGAGGCCAGCCTGTTGCTACCACCGGGGGATGACCAGGTGCATTACCAGCGCCTGGCCTACAGCCAATACCTGGACGCGGGCGGCAGCCAGCTGCTGCTGTCGGCTTCGCGCTATCGCAGTGACCTCGGTACGCGTATTCCTCTGCACGATGGCCGTGACATCTCTCGCAAGCGCGACAGCGATCGCTATGCGATCGGCCTGCGCCAGCCGGTGATCGTCAGGCCGGATGAATGGATGGTGGTGCAGGGGCAGGCTTATTCGGTCAGTGAGCACTTCGAAGATCGGGTGGATGGGCTGCCAGTGGCACGGGACTACGACACCTACGTGCGTGCGCTGTCGTTCGAGGGCGACTGGCGCAAGGTCGAAGAGGGCCGTTTGCGTATTGTCAGCGCCGGTGTCTATCAGGGCCTGGATTACCTGGGGGCGCGCAGCGATGCTGACTACGATCTGGATTTTCTGCGGTTGCGGCTTTCGGGGTTGCAGAGTGATGTGCTGTCGGGCAACTGGCAGGGTGTAGTGTCTGGGGCGTTGTACTGGAGTGATGATCGGTTGCCTGACAGTGAGCGGGCGGGGTTTGGCGGGCAGAACTTCGGTCGTGGCTACCCGCGCGACCAGGCGGATGGAGACAAGGGCTGGGGTGTGTCTTACGAGTTGAACTACAGCATGCGCAGTAGCTGGCTGGCAGTGGTGCAGCCCTATGCGCTGGTGGATACAGCACAGGCCTGGCATAACCGGGGGCCGGTGGAGGACGCCCATCTGGCCTCGGCGGTGCTTGGCGTGCGGTTGGGGGATGGGCGCTTGTTCAATGTGGCGCTGGAGGTGGCCAAGCCGTTGGCAGATGTGGCTCTGGATAGCCTGGACCGCGGACCGCGCGTGACGTTACAACTGGCTATCCAGTTGTAACAGGTGAACCGAGGACCTGTAGGAGCGGCCTTGTGCTGCGAAGAGGCCATTTCAGGCGCAATCTTTTGCATGTCATGAGGGCCCTTTCGCAGCGCAAGGCTGCTCCTACAAAAAGCGGTGTGCCGACCGGTCACTCAATGGGTGGTAAAGCGCTGATGCACCGGCGACGAAGTGGGGGTCATTGCCAGCGCCAGCTGGGTGCGGTTGTGCATATGCGTCAGGCGCAGCACCTGCGACACATACAGTTTCACGGTATTTTCGGTAATGCCCAGTTCACAGGCGATCTGGTAGTTGGTCTTGCCCTTGCCCACCAGGCGCGCCACCTCCAGCTGGCGTGGTGACAGCTTCTCGAATGCTGCTGGCAGCTCGCTTTCACTCTCGTCCACATCACCGGCACGTCGGTGGATACCCTGGCCTCGGGCTTTTTCCAGGTCCTGGTAAAGCTCGTCCATGGACTCTGCCAGCTCTTGCAAACGCTGGTTCAACCCGCCCAGGTCGTGGAAACTGCGCTGGCGCTCCTGCACGGCCTGTTCCTGGCGACGCACGCCCTCCAGCAGCTCATCGAGGTCCATGGGCTTCTGGTAGTAATCGGCAAATCCTTCCCGCAACGCACGGATCACGTCCTGTTTCTCCGCGTGGCCGGTCAGCATGATGGCCTCGAACATACGCTGCCCGCCGAGTGCCTTCAGGGCGCGGACCAGTTCTATACCATCACGCCCAGGCATGAGCAGGTCACAAATGACCAGGCCAATGGCCTTGTCTGCCAGGTAGCGTTCGATGGCTTCATCAGTGGAGTGGGCCGGCAGGCAGTGATAGCCGTGGGTTTTGAGGAACTCACACAGTTGTTCGACGATCACCGGTTGGTCATCGACCACCAATATCTTCATTTCACTGAATGCTCTGGACACGATCAACTCCCTGTTGGTATGCGGTCCTGCTCCTGGGCCAAGTGCTCTGGCAAACTAAAAAATAGTCGCAGGTGGCGGATTTGTACAAATCCTGTACAAACATCGGGTCACGGGGTTGCTCATTGGATCCATACAGCAGTCAGAAGAAAGCCGGTGAGCACATAGGGGACGAACGCCTGCTTGTCGCCCATTTCTTCGGTCAGGGCCTGCAAACGCTTTTTCACCTTGGGGTTGAGCAAGGTCCACAGGCGCCGGCGGGTGAGCAGCCACAGCAGCACGCTGACACCGGCGCCGATGAAGGTGCCAAGTACGTATTGCGGGCTGGTGGCCAGGGCCAGGGCGCCCATCAGCTTGACGTCGTCGGCGCCGAAACGGCCGAGCATGTAGCCGGGCAGGGTCAGCAACATGACGATGGCCAGCGCCCAGCCGGCATCGCTGGCGTCGGCGCCGATCCAGCTGTGGCCGGTGGCGAAAAGCCAGGCCAGGGCGCAGGTAGCCACGCCCAGGGTGAGCATGTTGGATATCTGGCGCTGACGCACGTCCTGTTCGGAGCACAAGGCAAGCCACAGCAGGAGAACAATGCTTTGCATTGGCAGGTCGCCCTTCCCAAATGTTGAACACATCTACCCGGTCAGTCAGGTTTCCTTAAGTGAAGATAGACGGGAACCTGCGGGGGAGTGGGGTGGGAAAGGCAAAAAGACGTGGCCGGGATGGATTTTGTCGTTGTTGAAACAGGTCTTGCAGGCGACCCTTGCGGGAGCGGTTCCATCCGCGAATACCGGCAAGGCCGGTGCCATGAACCGCGTCTTTTTCTTCGCGGGTAAACCCGCTCCCACAGGGGTTACTTCCTGCTCCCCGGCGGGTAGTTCGCCAACACCTTGGCCACGGTGTTCTGGATGGCGCTGTTGCGCTCTTCCGGGCTGGGCGGGTAGTTGTTCATGATCTGCTCGGCACTGCCGCGCCAGACCAGCTTGCCGTCACGCCCATCGAACAGGTCGATCTGGATGGTCGCCACCTTGTAGTCGACGCTGCGGGTTTCGTTGTACATCGGGCCACCCCAGTAGCCGCCCCAGTAGCCCCCCCAGCCACCGCCGTAGTGGGTGGTGATCTGTTGCTGGCGCTGCTCGACGATCAGGTACGCGCGCACTGTCAGGTCCGGTCGAGCGCCACCTTGGACCGGGCGTAGGCCACGCTGGTCGAGTTGGCCGGCGACCGCCTGGCGAATGCGCTGCTCGGTCAGGTCGCTCTTGATTCGCGGGTCGTCCGGGCGGTACTGCAGGCCCGGCTCCTGCCATGCCCAGCTGCGGTAGGCGGCAAAGTCACGGCTGGCATCGAAATCCTGCTGGACGTTATTGCTGGAGCAGGCGGCGAGCAATAACGCGAATGACAGTAGAACGAGACGGCGCAACATGATGGTTCTCCGTTAGATATCAACTGGGAGGATAGCCGCTGAGCGCCTTGTGCACAGACGCGCGCAAGGCACTTTCGCGTTCACGCGGCGAGTCCTTGTCACTGCCGCTTTCGGCGCTGGCACTCCATACCGGCTGGCCACTGCGGGCGTCGTACAGGTCGATACGCACCACCATCACCTGCACCTCGTATGTGCGCACGATGGGCACGCTGGCATAGGCCCCGTAGCCATGGCGGTAGCCGCCATAGCCGACACCACCGTAGGGGTATGGGCCGTAGTAGGGGTCGTAGGCATCGTAGTCACGTACCTGGCGCAAGCGCTTTTCCAGGCGTATGTCGGCGCTGACCAGCAAGTCGCCGGGGCCGCCACGGGCAGGGCGCAGGCCATGCTGGTCGAGCGCGCCGCTGACGGCATCGGCCAGTTGCGCCGGGTCGGTATCGACCGAGCCGCTGGGCAACTGGCCGTTGCGCCAGCTCCAACTGCGATAGTGGCCGTAATCACGGGCGGCTGCCGGGTAGGCACTGGCATCGAAGGTGCTGGCCGCCTGGGCAGGCGCCGGTGGTAAGGGGCGGCTGCTGGCCACATACGGGTTGCTGCCCTGGCAGCCAGCCAGGGCAAGCGGCAGCAGGGCCAGGCACGACAGACGGTACGGCATGTATTCCTCCCGGCGGGCGGGTCAGCGGGGGCGGCAGACCCAGTGCAGGTAGCGACCGAGCCCGGCGAAGCTGGGGTGGCGGCGGTAGGCCAGTTCCATTTCCAGCAGGTCGAGCAGCTCGGCCTTGCCCTGGAACTCCTTGGGCATGTAGTCGTGGAACACCCGCACGCCACTTTCGCTTTCAACCTGCCACATAGGATCAAGTTGCGCCCTGAGTTCCCGTGGATCAAGCGGTTTTTGTGGGGTCAGGCTCTGCTTTTCACCCTCCAGCCGGTTGCTGCGCAACTTGCGGAAATGGCCCTTGAGCAGGTTGCGATAAACCAGTGCGTCGCGGTTGTAGAAGGCCAGTGACAGCCACCCGGAGGGGGCCGTGAGCTGGTGCAGTACCGGCAGGATGCTTTCGGGTTCGGCCAGCCATTCGAGTACGGCATGGCATAGCACCAGGTCGTAGGGCTCGGTCAGCTGGCCGAGCAGGTCTTGCCAGGGGGCCTGGATGAAGGTGGCCGGTTGGCCGGCTTCGGCAAAGCGCGCCCGTGCGCCGTCGAGCATCGGCGCGGCAGGCTCGGCCAGGGTCAGCTGGTGGCCGCGCTGGGCCAGCCACAAGGCCATGTGGCCCAACCCGGCACCGATGTCGAGGATGCGCAGCGGACGGTCGGGCAGGGCTTCGGCCAGGTCGGCCTGTAGCACGGCCAGGCGGATCGCGCCCTTGGCGCCGCCGTAGATCTTCTGGGCAAAGCGGGTGGCCAGCTCATCGAAGTGACGGTCGTTCATCGGGCGAAGCGCCTCTCGCTGTCGGCCAGCTTGGCTCGCACAACCTGGTCCATGTCCAGGCCCAGCTCACTGCACAGCAGCAACAGGTACAGCACCACATCGCCGATTTCCTGGCCGGCGTGGGCCAGCTTGTCGGCGGGCAGTTGGCGCGATTGGTCTTCGCTCAGCCACTGGAAGATTTCCACCAGCTCGGCCATTTCGACACTGGCGGCCATGGCCAGGTTCTTCGGGCTGTGGAAGCCGCGCCAGTCGTTGTTGTCACGGATCTGGTGCAGGCGTTGGGTGAGTTCTTGCAGGTTCATCGGGGGTCTCCTAATGCTGCATAGCTTCTGCGCAGGCCCGATGCAAAGCAAGGGGGCCGCTTTGCGGCCCATCGCGACGCAAGGCCGCTCCCACAGGAGGGCACTGGCATCAAGCCGAATGCGGTACCTGTGGGAGCGGCCTTGTGTCGCGAAAAGGCTGCGAAGCAGCCTCACGATTCAAAGCCGGTCCCAGCGCCCGACCATGTGCAGCACCCCGCCATGCCCATCCAGCCGCAGCTCTCCCGCAGCCCCCGCTTCACTGGCACCGAGCACCACCTCCGACGGCAGCCGCACCGGTTTGCGGAAATCCACCTCGAAGGCATAGCCACTGTGCGGCAGGTGCCCGCGCAGTGCCGCCAGGGCCATGGCCTTGCTCCACATGCCATGGGCAATGGCCGTGGGGAAGCCAAACAGCCGTGCACTGGCGGCGCTCAGGTGGATCGGGTTGTAGTCGCCGCAGACCTTGGCATAACGCCGGCCTATATCGCTGTCGGCGTACCAGCGGGTCGCCTCTGGCAACGCTTGCGGTTCGTCCTCGGCAGGTTCACCGGCCTCGCTTTCCAGCTTCAGCCCGCGCACCAGCATACGGCTGGTTTCGCGCCAGAGCAGGCCTATGCCGTCTTCGGCCTCGGTGACCAGGTCGAAGGTGCCGCCCTTGGCGTGCGGTTGCAGATTGTCCGCATACACCGCAAAACGCAGCCCTTCGATACCGCCCAGTGGGCGCAACACTTCGATGCGGTTGTACAGGTGCACCAGGCCGAGCAGCGGGAAGGGGAAGTGTGTGGCGGTCATCAACTGCAACTGCAGCGTGAATGCCATGACATGTGGATAAGTACCCGGCAGGCGGCCATCGTCGGTGAAGTGGCACAGCCGTCGGTAGGCGGCCAGATTGTCCGGCTGGACGCGGATGAAACAGCGCAGGCCGTCGCCCGGCAGATGGTCGCCGCTGATGGTGCGCTTGCTGGCCGCGCGCAGGTACAGGCTGGCGCGCGAAGCGGGGCTGTGCAGGTCGTGCCAATGTAGGCTCATGTTCAGGCCCCCATCAAGGCCTGGCCGCATACCCGCAGCACCTGGCCATTGACTGCACCGGACCCCGGCTGGCTGAGCCAGGCGATGGCTTCGGCGACATCCTGCGGGCGACCGCCCTGGCCCAGCGAGCTCAAGCGTCGCCCGGCCTCGCGCAGGCCCATGGGCATGGCGGCGGTCATATGGGTTTCGATGAAACCGGGTGCCACGGCATTGATGCTGCCGCCGCGCTCGGCAAGGCGGGGCGCCCACGCCTGGGCCAGGCCGATCAGCCCGGCCTTGCTGGCGGCATAGTTGGCCTGCCCGCGGTTGCCGGCTATGCCGCTGACCGAGGCCAGTAGAGTGATGCGCGTGTTTTCACCGAGGGCACCGTTGTCGTACAGCGCCTGGGTCAGCATCTGTGGCGCCTTGAGGTTGACTGCCAGCACTGCGTCCCAGTATTCCGGGGTCATGTTGGCCAAGGTCTTGTCACGGGTGATACCGGCGTTGTGCACCACGATGTCGATGCCGTCAGGCAGGGCAGCGAGCAGTTGCGTTGCCGCGTCGCTGGCGCAGATGTCCAGGGGCAGCGCCTTGCCGCCCAGGCGCGCGGCCAGGGCGTCGAGGTCCTGGCTGGCCTGCGGCACATCGAGCAGCAGCACGTCGGCGCCATCCCGCGCCAGGGTTTCGGCAATGGCGGCACCGATGCCGCGTGCGGCGCCGGTTACCAGGGCGCGGCGGCCAGCCAGCGGCCGGGTCCAGTCCTCGACCTGACTGGCACAGGCTTGCAGGCGCAGCACCTGGCCGGAAATGAAGGCACTTTTGGGCGAGAGAAAAAAGCGCAGGGCGCCTTCCAGCTGGTCCTCCGCGCCGGGGCCGACATACAGCAACTGCGCAGTTGCACCGTTGCGCAGCTCCTTGGCCAGTGAGCGGCTGAAGCCTTCCAGGGCTCGTTGGGCAATGCAGGCCAACGGGGTGTCGAGGTTCTCTGGCGCACGGCCCAGTACCACCACATGTGCGCACGGCGCCAGGCTGCGAAGCAGTGGCTGGAAAAATTCGCGCAACTGCTTCAAGGCGTCGCTGTCGGACAAGTGACTGGCATCGAATACCACGGCCTTGATCTTCGGTCCCAGGCCAGCCACCCATGGCTCGGCCTGGAGGTTGTCGGTATTGAAGCTGTAAAGCGTGTCGGTCAGGCGCGGGGCAATGGCTTCGACCTGGCTCGCCAGTGGCCCGCCACCCAGTACCAGGGCGCCTTCGACCGGGCGCAGGCGGCCGGCCTGCCAGCGCTCCAGCGGCGCCGGGCGTGGCAGGCCAAGGGCATCCACAAGACGGCGGCCGAGGTTGGAGTTGGCAAAGCCGAGGTAGCGATCGCTCATGAGTGGGTCTCCCGGAAGGCAAGCTAGAAAGTGTGGACCAACTTTGTGGCAAGGTCGTTCGAATTCGGTAAAAACACCTAGGCTGTACGGATCAGATTGTTTCAGGAGGAACAAACGCATGCGTTCACTTCGCCGGGTCGCGATCCTGGGCGGCAACCGAATTCCCTTTGCCCGCTCCAATGGCGCCTACGCCACGGCCAGCAACCAGGCGATGCTCACCGTCGCCCTCGAAGGGCTAATCGAGCGCTACCGATTGCACGGGTTGCGCATGGGGGAGGTGGCGGCCGGTACGGTGCTTAAGCACTCGCGTGACATGAACCTGACCCGTGAGTGCGTGTTGGGCTCGCGCCTGTCGCCGCAGACGCCGGCCTATGACGTCCAGCAAGCTTGCGGCACCGGGCTGGAGGCGGCGCTGCTGGTGGCCAACAAGATTGCCCTGGGGCAGATCGACTGCGGCATTGCCGGCGGCGTGGACACCACATCCGATGCACCGATTGCGGTCAACGAAGGCTTGCGCCACATCTTGCTGCAGGCTAACCGTGGCAAAAGCCTGGGCGAGCGGCTCAAGCCATTCCTCATGCTGCGCCCTCACCACCTGAAACCCGAATTGCCGCGCAACGGCGAACCGCGCACCGGGTTGTCGATGGGGGAGCATTGCGAGCGCATGGCCCAGGACTGGTGCATTGGCCGTACCGAACAGGACGAACTGGCGCTGCTCAGCCACCAGGCGCTGGCTGCCGCGTACGCCGAAGGTTGGCAGGATGACCTGTTGACGCCGTTTCTGTCGTTGACCCGTGATAACAACCTGCGTCCCGACCTGACCCTGGAGCAACTGGCCAGGCTCAAGCCGGCCTTTGACCGCAGTGGGCAGGGCACGCTGACGGCGGGCAATTCCACACCGCTGACCGATGGCGCTTCGCTGGTGTTGCTGGGCAGCGAGGAATGGGCCGAGCAGCAGGGGCTATCGGTGCTGGCCTATCTGGTCGATGGCGAAACCGCTGCGGTGGATTTCGTTACTGGCCGCGAAGGGCTGTTGATGGCGCCGGTGTATGCGGTGCCTCGGCTGCTGGCGCGCAATGGCCTGACGCTGCAGGACTTTGACTATTACGAGATTCACGAAGCCTTTGCTGCCCAGGTGCTGTGCACGCTCAAGGCCTGGGAAGATGCCGATTATTGCCGTGAGCGGTTGGGGCTGGATGCGCCGCTCGGGGCGATCGACCGCAGCAAGCTCAACGTCAAGGGTAGTTCGCTGGCGGCCGGGCACCCGTTTGCGGCGACCGGGGGGCGGATATTGGCCAACCTGGCCAAGTTGCTGGCGAGGGCAGGGAAGGGGCGAGGGCTGATTTCGATCTGCGCGGCGGGTGGGCAGGGGGTGACGGTTATCGTCGAGCGCTGAAGCAAACCCTGTGGGAGCGCGCGCCTGCCTTGATCATGAATCAACTGTTAGGCTTGTCTGGTCAGCACAACAAGAAACCGCCATGCCGATCATCGGACACCCCCGCGCCATCCCGGCGCTGGACCACCTGCCCAGGCCGCTCTATGCCCGTGCCGAAAGCCTCGGCGCGGGCTCCTGGACCACTCGCCATCAGCACGATTGGGTGCAGTTCTCCTACGCCATCAGCGGCGTCCTCGGGGTGTATACCCACGAAGGCAGCTACTTCGCCCCGCCCCAGTGGGGCGTGTGGATCCCTGCCGATGCCGAACACGAAGTGGTCACCTCGATGCAGGCCGAAATGCGCAGCCTGTACGTGCGCCGGGATGCCTGCCCGTGGGCACCGGAGCAGTGCCGTGTGCTGGAAGTGACCCCGCTGGCGCGCGAACTGATCAAGCAGTTCTGCCTGTTCCCGGCAGACTACCCGGAGGGTGACAGCGCCGAGGCGCGGCTGGTGGCCGTGTTGCTCGACCAGTTGCGTACGCTGCCGGAGGTCGGTTTTTCGCTGCCACTGCCACGGCACCCTGGGCTGCTGGAGCTGTGTAATGGCCTGATCGCTGCGCCGGACCAGCCGCAGACCTTGCAGCAGTGGGCGCGGGAGTTGGGGTGCTCGGAGAAGACGCTGATGCGGCTGTTCCAGCGGGAGACGGGCTTGAGTTTTCGCAACTGGCGGCAGCGCATGCGGCTGTTGTCATCGCTGGCGCTGCTGGAGGCGGGGGAGAGTGTGACCGAGGCGGCGTTGGGGTGTGGGTATGACTCCACCTCGGCTTACATTGCGGCATTCAAGCAATTGTTCGGCGCGACGCCGGGGGAATTGAAGCTTTAGTGATCGGTCGCCTGTGCCGGCCTCTTCGCGGGCACGCCCGCTCCCACAGGTACTGCACAGCTTGCAAAGCTGCGGTGATCCCTGTGGGAGCGGGTTCACCCGCGAAGAGGCCAGCGCAGGCAACACATCAGGTACGGAACCTGCGCACCAGTGCATCCAGCTCATTGGACAAACCGGCCAGGCTCTCCGAGTCCACCTGCGCCGCCTGGGCCAGTTCCGCCACCAGTTGCGCATCGCCGTGAATCTGGCTGATGTGCCGGTTGATGTCCTCCGCCACCTGATGCTGCTCTTCGGCCGCCGTGGCGATCTGGGTGTTCATGTCACGGATCACATCCACCGACTCGCGGATCTGCCCGAAGCTGTCACGGGCCAGGCCGATGCGGCTCACCGATTGCTGCGAAACCTCCAGGCTGGCGTGCATCTGTGCAGCCACTTCGGCAGTGCGGCTGGCCAGGTTGCCCAGCAGGCCGTCGATCTCGGCGGTTGAGTCGGCAGTACGCTTGGCCAACGCCCGTACTTCGTCGGCGACCACGGCAAAGCCACGACCCTGCTCGCCGGCACGGGCAGCTTCGATGGCGGCGTTGAGCGCCAGCAGGTTGGTCTGTTCGGCAATCGAGCGGATGGTGCCAAGAATCGACTGGATGGCGTTGCTGTCACGCTCCAGCTGCTGGATCGACTGTGCTGACTGCTCGATCTCCTGGCTCAGGCGGTCGACACTATGTACTGCGGCATCGATCTGCTGCTGGCCTTCGCGCGCCTGTTGCTGGCCGCTGTCGGCCGACTGCGCCGCCTGGCTGCAGGAGCGTGCCACTTCGTTGGCCGTGGCGACCATTTCATGAAAAGCGGTGGAGACCATGTCCACCGCTTCGCGCTGGCGGCCTGCGGCTTCGGCCATGTCGCTGGAAACCCGGGTCGAGCTGCTGGAGGTGCTGAGGATCTTGCTGGCGGCAGCACCGATGTGCTGGATAAGGCTGCGAATGGCACCGAGGAACTGGTTGAACCAGTTGGCCAGTTGCGCGGTTTCGTCGCGGCCACGGATTTCCAGATTGCGGGTCAGGTCGCCCTCGCCCTGGGCAATGTCTTCCAGGCCGTTGGTGACGCTGTTGATCGGGCGCACGATCAGTTTGGCGAACGTGGCACCGACCACGGCGAACAGGGCAGCCAGCACCACGGCCACGATGCCGATCAGCCAGGTCAGACGGGTGGTGGTCTGCATCACTTCGCTTTGTTCGATCAGGCCGATCAAGGTCCAGTCCAACTGTTCATCCGGGTAGATGTTGGCCATGTAGCGCACGCCATCAAGCTCCACTTCGGCCAGCCCCTTGCCGTGCTTGGCCAGCTCGGCGTACCCGTCGCCAAAGCTCGCCAGTTGCTTGAAGTTATGCTTGGCGTCACGGGGGTCGACCAGGACGTTGCCGTTGTTTTCCACCAGTAGCACGTAGCCGCTTTCGCCTAGCTTGATTTGCTGGACGATTTCGGTGAGGCCTTTGAGCGAAACGTCGACGTTGACCACGCCGCCGGGGTTGCCCAGTTGGTTGTCGACGGTGCGTACGGTGCTGACCAGCACGGCGTCGTCGGCAGCCCAGTAGTAGGCGCCGGTTCGCAAGGTTTTGCCAGGGTTGGCCATGGCCAGTTGGTACCAGGGGCGGGTGCGCGGGTCGTAATTGACGAACTTCTGCCCGGCCGGCCAGCCAACGTAACCGCCGTCACTCACCCCGTAGGAAAGGTAGGCATAGGCGGGATGTGTATTGGCCAGGCGGGTCATGAAGTCGAGCAGTTTGCTGGCCTGGTCACCCAGTTCGTAGGACGGGGTAGCGCTCATGTACTTGTTCAGCTCGCTCCCCGTGGCGGCGACCAGCGGCTGTGCAGCCATGTACTCGACATTCTGGTTGATGCCCTGGAAGAAGATGTTCATCGCATTGCTGACCTGGCGAATTTCCCGGCTGCTGCCATCGAGGAATCCGTCGCGAGCTTCGCCGCGCAGGTTGACGACCACCAGGGTGGCCACGAGGACGATGGGCAAGCCGGCGATGACCGCGAATGCCCAGGTCAGTTTCTGTTTGATGTTCATCGACGCTCCCGGATTGTTATTTTTCGACACACGAAGCAGCTAGCAACTGCATCGGCATGATCCGGGTTTTATGTAGGGGAAAGCCCGTAATTACTGGGGAAAGTTGTCTTTGGTGACTATTTGGTCGTGTTTTGACGTATATGGCATACCAGCGGGGGTGGGCCGCTCAGTGGCAGCAGCCACCCGCAGCGCCGTTGGCCAGGTCCTTGAGGATCGGACAGTCCGGGCGGTCGTCTCCCTGGCAGTGCGAAACCAACTCACCGAGGGTGTCACGCAGGCTTACCAGCTCCTCGATGCGCCGGTTCAGCTCATCGATGTGCTGCATGGCCAGCGCTTTCACATCGGCGCTGGCACGCTGGCGGTCCTGCCACAAGGTCAGCAGCTTGCCGACTTCTTCGAGGGAAAAGCCCAGGTCACGGGAGCGCTTGATGAAGGCCAGGCTGTGCAGGTCTTCCGCCTGGTACAAGCGGTAGCCGCTTTCGCTGCGCGTGGCGGGTTTTAGCAGGCCGATGGACTCGTAGTAACGGATCATCTTGGTGCTGAGCCCGCTGCGGCGGGCGGCCTGGCCGATGTTCATGGGGCCTCCTGGTTGCTGCTGGTAGGTTTCCAGGCCTTGAGCCACAGCGCGTTGCTCACCACACTGACGCTTGACAGGGCCATGGCGGCGCCGGCCAGTACCGGGTTGAGGTAACCCAGCGCAGCCAGCGGTATGCCGATCAGGTTATAGATGAACGCCCAGAACAGGTTCTGGCGGATCTTCGCATAGGTCTTGCGGCTGATCTCCAGGGCGGCCGGCACCAGGCGTGGGTCGCCGCGCATCAGGGTGATGCCGGCGGCCTGCATGGCCACGTCGGTACCGCCACCCATGGCAATGCCGATATCGGCGGCGGCCAACGCCGGTGCATCGTTGATGCCATCACCGACCATGGCGACTACGCCATCCTGCTTGAGCGCGGCCACGGTCGCGGCCTTGTCGGCCGGCAGCACTTCGGCATGCACGTCGTCGATACCCAGGGCGTCGGCCACCACTTTGGCGCTGCCGCGGTTGTCGCCGGTCAGCAGATGGCTGCTGATGCGTTGTGCATGCAGGGTATCGATCGCCTGCGCGGCGCCGGGCTTGAGACTGTCACCGAAGGCGAACAGGCCCAGCACCCGCGGCTGTGCGCCGCGTTCGATCAGCCATGACAGGGTGCGCCCCTCGGCTTCCCAGGCCTGGGCCTTGGCGGCCAGGTCACCGGGTGGCAGGGCGCTTTCGTCGAGCAGGCGGCGGTTGCCCAGGGCCAGTTCTCGGCCTTCCACGCGCCCGGCGATACCACGCCCGGTCAGCGACTGGCTGTCGGCAACGTCAGGCACGTCAAGGCCCTGTTCGGCACAGGCATCCAGTACCGCCTTGGCCAGCGGGTGTTCGCTGCCGCGCTGCAGGGCGCCGGCCAGGCGGTGCAGGTCGGCGCTGCTGCCCACCTGCGCCTGGCTGTGGACAACACGTGGGCTGCCGGAGGTGAGGGTGCCGGTCTTGTCGAACACCACACGGTTGACCGCATGGGCTCGCTCCAGGGCTTCGGCATCCTTGATCAGGATGCCATGGCGGGCGGCGACCCCGGTGCCGGCCATGATCGCTGCCGGCGTGGCCAGGCCGAGGGCACAGGGGCAGGCGATGACCAGCACGGCGACGGCATTGATCAGCGCTGTTTCCAGCGGTGCGCCGGCCAGCCACCAGCCGACCAGGGTGATCAGCGCCAGTACCAGCACGGCCGGGACGAATACCTGGCTGACCCGGTCGACCAGCTTCTGGATGGGGGCCTTGGCCGCCTGGGCGTCTTCCACCAGGCGGATGATGCGCGCCAGCACGGTTTCGGTACCCAGTGCCTGTGTCCGGACCAGCAGCCGGCCTTCACCATTGATGGCGCCACCGGTGACGCTGTCCCCGGGCTGCTTGGGCACCGGCAGGCTCTCGCCGCTGATCAGGGCTTCATCGGCATGGCTGCTGCCGTCTTCGACCACGCCATCGACCGGGAAGCGCTCGCCGGGCTTGACCAGTACCAGGTCGCCGAGGCGCAGTTGGGCAATGGCCACGTCTTCTTCCCGGCCATCGACCAGGCGCACGGCACGTTCCGGGCGCAGGGCTTCGAGGGCACGGATGGCGCTGGCGGTCTGGCGCTTGGCGCGGCTTTCCAGGTACTTGCCGAGCAGCACCAGGGCAATCACCACCGCCGAGGCTTCGAAGTACAGGTGCGGGGCCATGCCGGCGGGGGCCTGTGCCCACTGGTAAAGGCTCAAACCGTAACCGGCGCTGGTGCCCAGGGCCACCAGCAGGTCCATGTTGCCGGCGCCGGCGCGCACGACTTTCCAGGCGGCCACGTAGAAACGCGCACCGAGAACGAACTGCACCGGTGTGGCCAACAGGAACTGCACCCACGCTGGCAACATCCAGTGCAGGCCAAACGGTTGCACTACCATTGGCACCACCAGCGGTAGTGCGAGCAGCAACGCTGCGCCGACCGCCAGGCGTTCGTTACGCAGGCGGCGTTGGGCAGCAGGCTGGTCGTCCTTGGCGGTTTGCGGCAGGCTGGCGCTGTAGCCGGCCTTTTGCACGGCGTCGATCAGCAGGTTGTCATCGAGGGCCGCGAGCACTTCGAGGTGCGCGCGCTCGCTGGCAAGGTTGACACTGACCTGCTCAACCCCCGGCAGCTTGCCGATGGCGCGCTCTACGCGGCCGACGCAACTGGCGCAAGTCATGCCGCCAATCTGCAGTTCGACGGTGCGGGTGGGCACGCCGTAGCCGGCTTCGCGTACGGCGTCGACCAGGGCGGGCAGGCTGTTGGCCGGGGCCTGGACCCGGGCCTGTTCGGTGGCGAGGTTGACGCTGACCTGTTCAGCGCCGCTGACCTTGCGCAGGGCGCGCTCGACCCGGCCAGCGCAACTGGCGCAGGTCATGCCGGAAATCGGCAGGTCGTATGTGGTGGATGCGGGCATGGCTCTCCTCCTTGGACAGGCCTCTAGCATCAACCTTGCCACGCAGGTAAGGTCAATAGCCCAGGCCGGCTCGCTTCAACTCCAGGCCATATTGCCCCATGGCGATGCGGTATTTGTTGATCTGGCCCGCCTGCAGGTTCAATCGTGTGCTGCGCTGGTCCTCGATACCCGCGGCGCAGCCCGGCACTTGTCCGGGCAGCACGCGCAGGCGCACGTCTACCGGGCCGGGCGGCAGGTTGAACGAGGTGGACTGCTCCTGGAACACGCGCCCGGAGAGCTGGTCGTTGAGGTAGACGCCGATTTCGCAACTGGTGGCCACTTCCAGGCGCTCCCGGGAAATGATCAGCACGCTGTAGTCCGAGTTGCCCTCGGCGTTGGCCGGTGGCACTGCAGCCAGCGTGCTCAATAGCCCGACGACGCCCAATGCTGCCCTGAACATGAAAAATCTCCTGCTTGCCTGATCATCAAAAGCGCAGCTTGGCCGACCCGCGCGCGGATTTCCACCCCGGCCGTTGCCGGCAGGTCTTGACCTTGCCCCGATGGCAAGCTTGAGACTCATGGAAAACCTGAAGGAGGTAACCCCATGCAAGTGTTCAATGTACAAGGCATGACCTGTGGCCATTGCGTGAAAGCCGTGACCCGGGCGGTGCAGGAGCAGGATGCCGCAGCCAAGGTGGAGGTCGATCTGGCGGCGAGACAGGTACGGGTGCAGAGTGAGTTGGCGCAGGAGCAGATCCTCACGGCAATTCGCGATGAAGGTTATCAGGCCGAACTTGCCTGAATACCTACCTTTAGGAGCGCGGCAGCCCTTGGGATTGTTGCAAATGTTTTCACATTGATAGGGTCCACAGCAGGTAGAATCAAGCACTTGCTTAGCCTGCTATGGATCCCTGATGAACCTGCGAATGGTGCTCATCCTGGGCGCACTCAGTGCGTTCGGGCCCTTGGCGATCGATTTCTACCTGCCCGCCTTCCCGGCCATGGCGCAGGCGTTCGCCACCGACGAAAAACACGTCCAGGCCACCTTGGCCGCTTATTTCCTTGGCCTGTCCATCGGGCAACTGGCCTACGGGCCAGTGGCTGACCGCTTTGGCCGGCGCAAGCCGCTGATGTTCGGGGTGACCCTTTTCACCCTGGCGTCACTGGCCTGTGCCTATGCCCCCAACCTCGACATTCTGGTGCTGGCGCGTTTCGTCCAGGCGCTGGGCGGGTGCGCCGGGATGGTGCTGTCACGGGCCATCGTCAGTGACAAGTGCGACCCGGTGGCCTCGGCCAAGGTGTTCTCGCAATTGATGCTGGTCATGGGCCTGGCACCGATCCTGGCACCGATGCTGGGTGGAGTGCTGGTGAACCTGGCCGGTTGGCAATCGATCTTCCTCGCCCTGAGCCTGTTCAGTGCAAGTTGCCTGCTGGCCGTCAGCCTGGGCCTGCCGGAAAGCCTGCCCGAGCACATACCTCGGCAACCGCTGTCTGGCGCTTTGCGCCAGTACTTGCGCCTGCTCGCTGACCGGGTGTTCGTCGGCCATGCCTTGACCGGTGGTATCGCCATTGCCGGCATGTTTGCCTACATCGCCGGTTCACCTTTCGTATTTATCAAGCTCTACGGCGTGCCGGCCGAGCATTACGGCTGGTTGTTCGGTACCAATGCTGCCGGCTTTATCCTGATGGCGCAGGTGAATGCACGCTTGCTGGCCAAGCGTGGGCCGGCGTTCCTGCTGACGCGTGCGGTATGGTTGTACCTGGCTGCGGGCCTGGTGTTGCTGGGCGTGGCGGCATTGCGGCCCACACAGCTTTGGCCACTGCTGGTGCCGCTTTTCGTCTGCATCTCCAGCCTCGGCTGCATCATCCCCAACGCCTCTGCCTGTGCCATGAGTGGGCAGGGTGCGCGGGCCGGCAGTGCCTCGGCGCTGATGGGCTGCCTGCAATTCAGCGTCGCCGCCGGCGCAGCAGCGCTGGTCGGGTTGCTGCATGATGGCAGTGCAGTGCCGATGGCGCTGGTGATCAGCCTGTGCGGCGCACTGGTGGTCAGTGTCGCGCTGCTGACCCGACGCCTGCCGGCCAAGGCTCCCGCATAAGCGGGTGGGGTGCCTGCAGGCGGGTTTCCAGCGTGGCGACGAAGGCACGCGCCTCGGCCTCGCTGCGGAAACTGACCACGTGTTGATCGAGCTGGACCTGCCAGGGGCAGGCGGGGTTTCGGCTCGACGCACTGACGACAATCTTCATCGGGGCATACCTCCAAAGGGGGGGAGCGGATGAAGTGTAGCGCTGCCCCTTCTGCCTGCCACGACCTGTATCAGTGTCCTGACTGACGGTCGGCGGGAGCATTTTCGACACGTTTTTTCCTACCTGGGGCGCAATGCCCGCAAGCACGTGGAACCTTCGCTTTGGCTTGCGCTACTTGCGGAAATTGGTTGTCGGCCGCGTCCGAAGTTGCATTCGGTGTTTTCTCCGCCTGTCATTGCCGTGCCCCTGCCAAAGTGTGCCGGGCTGCTTGCCCGCGCGGTCCGGGCAGGTTTCACGCACTGTTCCACTGCTTGCCATGGGTAGACATACCCAGTGCTTTTTTCCTGCGGTGCCACTGTCGCGGCGCTGCCTGAATGGCATTTTTTGCGGCATATACTGGCGAGCCAGGCCAGTGCCAGCGAGAGGCGCTTCCCTGCCAGGGTTGGCCATCGCATCCACACAGTGAACTTGCAGGGAGTGACAGGGACATGAACGCAGCCAGCAGTATCAGCCAGATCGCCAGCCTGATGGCCGACCCCAAGCGCAGTGCCATGTTATGGGCATTGATCGATGGCACGCCCAGGCTGGCCAACGAGCTCGCGGTAATGACCGGCCTGACCTCGTCATCGGCTTGCGCTCACCTTTCGTTGTTGTCGTCGGCCGGTTTGCTCAGGCACGAAGCGCGGGGCCGCAAGCGCTACTTCAGGCTGGCCACCCCACAAGTCGGTGCGGCGGTGGAGGCCCTGGCCAGTGTCCAGCTGGAGAGCGCCAGGGGGGAGCGGAGCAAAGCGCCGGTGTCACCACTGCCCATGTCGATACGCAGGGCGCGTCGCTGTGGCGACCACCTGGGCGGGGAACTGGCCGGTGAGCTGTATCACCGTCTGGTGGTGGCCGGCTGGCTGGAGGGTAGTGGGCGACAGCTGATGGTGAGCGAGGAGGGGCGGGCGCAGCTGGCTTTGGTCGGGGTCTACATCGATGCCTTGGCGCCGCATCAGCAACGCGGCTGTGTGATCTGCCGCTGCACCGAGCGGAACGACCAGGGGCCGCACCTGGGCGGCGTGCTGGGTCAGGCCTTGTTCCGGCTGTTCCTGCAATCTGGCTGGATGCGTGAGGCCGAGGACTCGCGGGCCTTGCATATCTCTGCGCTGGGTATCCAGCAGATCAATCGCATTGCCCGCGTACCGACGTTGCAGGTCGGTTGACCGCAACACCGTCTGTCATTCAGGCCAGCCGGGCATCCAGGCTGTTCTGGGCCAGGCGACGGGCCTGGTCTTCGGTCATGCCCAGGTGGGTGTACAGGGCGTGGAAGTTCTCGGTGACGTAGCCACCGAAGTAGGCTGGGTCGTCCGAGTTGACCGTGACCTTCACGCCGCGCTCGAGCATGTCGAGGATGTTGTGCTGGCTCATGTGGTCGAACACGCAGAGCTTGGTGTTCGACAGCGGGCACACCGTGAGCGGGATCTGCTCGTCGATGATGCGCTGCATCAGGCGCTCGTCCTCGATGGCGCGCACGCCGTGGTCGATACGCTTGACCTTCAGCAGGTCCAGGGCTTCCCAGATGTACTCGGGCGGGCCTTCCTCGCCAGCATGGGCAACGGCGACCAAGCCTTCACTGCGGGCGCGGTCGAACACGCGCTGGAACTTGCTCGGTGGGTGGCCCATTTCCGAGCTGTCCAGGCCAACGGCGATAAACGCATCGCGGAACGGCAGGGCCTGGTCGAGGGTTTTCTGTGCTTCATCTTCGCTCAGGTGGCGCAGGAAGCTGAGGATCAGGCCGCTGCTGATGCCCAGTTGCTCGCGACCGTCCTTGAGCGCCTGGTTGATGCCGTTGAGTACGACTTCAAAGGGGATGCCGCGGTCGGTGTGGGTCTGTGGGTCGAAGAACGGCTCGGTGTGGATCACGTTCTGCGCCTTGCAGCGTTGCAGGTAGGCCCAGGTCAGGTCATAGAAGTCCTGCTCGGTGCGCAGCACGTCGGCGCCCTGGTAATACAGGTCGAGGAACTCCTGCAGGTTGTTGAAGGCATAGGCACCGCGCAAGGTTTCCACATCGGCCCAGGGCAGGGCGATCTTGTTGCGCTCGGCCAGGGCGAACAGCAGCTCGGGCTCCAGCGAGCCTTCCAGGTGCAGGTGCAGTTCGGCCTTGGGCAGGGCGTTCAACCAGTCATACATAGTGGGGTCATCTCAATCAGGTACGGTTGTCGTCATTCTACAGAGCCTGGCCGGGCATTTCGCCCGGCCAGGCTGCGACCTGATGAATCACCAGACCAGGGATTCGCCCTTGTAATTGATGAAGCGCAGGCCGCCATTGCCGCTTTGCGCCTTGATCTGTTCGAGCATGCCGCGGGTGCTGGTCAGCACGTCGATTTCGGCATTTTCACCGCCCATGTCGGTTTTCACCCAGCCCGGGTGCATGGCCAGCACGCACAGGTCGGGGCGTTGTTGTTCGACGACGAAACTGTTGATCATCGAGTTGAGCGCCGCCTTGCTGGCCTTGTACAGGCAGACTTCGCCGCCGTCGGGGATAGTCACGCTGCCCAGGATCGAGCTCATGAAGGCCAGCACGCCGCTGCCTTCGCGTACCTGGCCGACCAGGCGGCGGGCCACACGGATTGGTGCCACGGCATTGGTCATGAACAGGTCGCCGATGTCCTTGTTCTGCACCGTTTCCAGGTCTTGTGGCAGGGGGCCCATGACCCCAGCGTTGACGAACACCAGGTCGAACACTTGACCTTGCAGGCGTTGCTTCAGGCCATCGAGTTGAGCCGTGTCGTTCATTTCCAGCTGCTCGATGCGCACGCCGGGCACATCGGCCAGGGCGCCGGGCTGCTGCGGGTTGCGCACGGTGGCGGTGATGTTCCAGCCGTCTTCGTGCAGGCGCTGCACCAGGCCCAGGCCCAGCCCGCGCGAGGCGCCGATGATAAGTGCAGTTTTTGCGTTAGCCATGTGGACGCACTCCGTGATCAGTTTGCAGGGAAAGGTATTGAGGATAATGCACTGGGGCCAATTTGCGGCCCTTCATTCAAAAGCGGTGCAGTACCTGTGGGAGCGGCCTTGTGTCGCGATGGGCTGCGAAGCAGCCCCAGGATTTCAGCAACACCCCATAAATTGCCGGGGCCGCTTTGCGGCCCTATCGCGACGCAAGGCCGCTCCCACAAAGGATCGCGTTCTCCTGTGGGTAATTCGGCGTGCGGGCTGGCTAAAAAACGACCAGTCGCGCCGCGCCCTTGTCTGGGCGGGCACTTCGCCTGTTGGCGCACGGGTTATCCACAGGCTGTTCCACAGTTATTGTGTGCAAACCTAGAGGCAGCAGGCTGGCGCCTCTGGCCTCGTGCTGGGGATAACTTCTAGGCTTTCAGCAGTTTGCCGCTGTCATCAAACGGTGATCAAAACATGATCAAAGCTCTGTAGGCCTTGAAAGCATTGACCTGCAAGCGAATGCCCCAAGCTTATCCACAGGCCGACCCACAGTTGTTGTGGGCAATGTTCAGCGTGCTTCGAGCAGAATGCGCCCGCGGCTCAAGTCGGCCAATTGCTGCTGCAGTGGCGCCAGGTGGGCGTCACCGAGCGCAATCAGCAGGTCCACTCCGTTTGCAGTGAACTGTTCATCCAGGACCAGTCCGTCAACCTCTGCAAGGCGCAACTTCACCAGCGCCAGTTCACTGAAACTGCAACTGCAGGTGAATTCGCTACGCTGCACCAGCAGTCGCTTGGGTGCCTGTTGCAGGCACTTGTTGGCGCCGCCGCCATAGGCCCTGGCCAAGCCGCCGGTGCCCAACTGGATGCCGCCGTACCAGCGGATCACCAGCACTACCACCTGGTCGCAGTCCTGCGCTTCGATGGCCGCGAGGATTGGCCGCCCCGCGGTACCGCCAGGTTCGCCGTCATCGCTGCTGCGGTACTGAGCGCCGAGCTTCCAGGCCCAGCAGTTGTGGGTCGCGGCCAGGTCGCTATGGCGTTCGATGAAACTCATCGCTTCGGCGGCACTGCTGATCGGCCCGGCGAGGGTGATGAAGCGGCTTTTGCGGATTTCCTCGCGGTATTCGCAGAGGTCGAGCAGGGTAGAAGGCATAAATGACGGTCAGGCAGCGGGCTTGATGCCGCAGCCCTTCAGAATGATGTGGATAAGATTGTTGCTCGCGTCTTCCATGTCCTGCTTGGTCAGGCGGCTACGGCCGGTGACCTGGCAGATCTGGGTGGCGAAGTCGGCGTAGTGCTGGGTGCTGCCCCACAGCAGGAAGATCAGGTGCACCGGGTCGACCGGGTCCATCTTGCCGGCTTCGATCCAGGCCTGGAACACTGCGGCCCGGCCGCGGAACCATTCGCGGTAGTCGGCACTGAAGTACTCGCTAAGGCAGGTGCCGCCGCTGATCACTTCCATGGCGAAAATCCGCGAGGCTTGCGGGTTGCGCCGGGAGAACTCCATCTTGGTGCGGATGTACTGGCTCAGGGCTTCGCCCGGGTCGTCATCGACGCTCAAGGCGTTGAAGGTGCTGTCCCACAACTCGATGATGTTGCTGAGCACGGCAATGTACAGGCCCAGCTTGTTGGTGAAGTAGTAATGCAGGTTGGCCTTGGGCAACCCCGCCTTGAGGGCGATGGTGTTCATGCTGGTGCCCTTGAAACCATGGCGGGCAAACTCGTCTTCGGCGGCCTGGATAATGGCCTGTTCGTTCTTCTGGCGGATGCGGCCCGCGGGCTTGCCCGAGGCGGAGAGGCGATGCGCAGGGACTTCTAGGGTCATGGACGATTCCGTACGGGTCAGTGGCTGCGGCTGTCGGACAAGATTACCTGCCTGTGCCGAAGTGACAAGCGTTTGCGGCACAGACTGGCATCAGCGTGTCGCAGCCAGGCTTTCGAGGAAGCTTTCCAGCACCAGGTTTGGCCGCCGGCCTTTGCGCGTTACCCAGCTGAGGCTCAGGTCATAGAAGCGTTGCCGGGGCTTGAGGGCACGCAAGCGGCCTTGCTGCACCCAGAACGTCGCGTAGTGGTCTGGCAGGTAGCCGATGTAGCGCCCGGTAAGGATGAGAAACGCCATGCCTTCGCGGTCCGAAGCACTGGCCGTGCAGTTCAGCGCCTGGTAATGCGCCTGGATTTCGGCCGGCAGGCGGAAGGTGGGGGTGATGGCTTCCTGGCTGTTTAGGCGGTCGTCGTCGATCTGCTGGTCATCGGCATAGAACAGCGGATGGCCGACCGCGCAGTACAGCAGCGAGCGCTCGCTGTACAAAGGCTGGTACTCGAGGCCCGACAGCGGGCTGGTCTGTGGCACCACGCCGACATGCAGGCTGCCATCGAGCACGCCATGCTCGACCTGGCTGGGCGCGATCATGCGGATCTGGATGCGCACATCGGGGCCGCGGTCCTTGAGCTCGGCCAGGGCATGGGTGATGCGCATGTGCGGCAGAGTCACCAGGTTGTCGGTCAGGCCAATGTTCAGCTCGCCACGCAAATGCTGATGCAGGCCGTTGACCTCGGTGCGGAAGCTTTCCAGGGCGCTGAGCAGTTGAAGTGCCGAGTGGTAGACCTCGCGGCCTTCCTCGGTCAGCGAAAACCCGGCGCGGCCGCGTTGGCACAGGCGCAGGCCGAGGCGTTGCTCGAGGTCGTTCATCTGCTGGCTGATGGCCGAACGGCCAATGCCCAGCACGTTCTCGGCGGCCGAGAAGCCGCCGCACTCGACGACACTGCGGTAGATCTTCAGCAGGCGGATGTCGAAATCGCTGACTTGGGCGAGTGGATCGGGGCGTCGGCTCATTAGTTTAGTCAGGGTCTGTCTGAAGATTAGAAATGTTGGCTTTTTCAGACTTTATCGCCATGCCACCTTAGCGGCAACAACATCCATCGTTGCCTAATCGTCTTCCGAGGAACCGCCGATGAACATGCCCGAAACCGCTACCGCGGGTATCGCCAGCCAGCTCAAGCTGGATGCCCACTGGATGCCCTACACCGCCAACCGCAACTTCCAGCGCGACCCACGCCTGATCGTGGCGGCCGAAGGCAACTACCTGGTCGATGACCAGGGGCGCAAGATCTTCGATGCCCTGTCCGGCTTGTGGACCTGTGGCGCCGGGCATACCCGCAAGGAAATCACCGAGGCGGTGGCTCGCCAGATTGGCACCCTGGACTACTCCCCGGCCTTCCAGTTCGGCCACCCGCTGTCGTTCCAGCTGGCCGAGAAGATCACCGAACTGACCCCGGGCGATCTGAACCATGTGTTCTATACCAACTCCGGTTCCGAGTGTGCCGACACTGCGCTGAAGATGGTGCGTGCCTACTGGCGCCTGAAAGGCCAGGCGACCAAGACCAAGATCATCGGCCGTGCCCGTGGCTACCACGGCGTGAACATCGCCGGCACTAGCCTGGGTGGCGTCAACGGTAACCGCAAGTTGTTCGGTCAGCTGCTGGATGTCGACCACCTGCCTCACACCGTGCTGCCGGTGAACGCCTTCTCCAAAGGCATGCCGGAGGAGGGCGGTATCGCCCTGGCGGACGAAATGCTCAAATTGATCGAGTTGCACGATGCCTCCAACATCGCTGCCGTGATCGTCGAGCCACTGGCGGGCTCGGCTGGCGTACTGCCGCCGCCGAAGGGTTACCTGAAGCGCCTGCGTGAAATCTGCACCCAGCACAACATCCTGCTGATCTTCGACGAAGTGATCACCGGCTTCGGTCGCATGGGCGCGATGACCGGCTCCGAAGCCTTTGGCGTGACCCCGGACCTGATGTGCATCGCCAAGCAGGTGACCAACGGCGCCATCCCGATGGGCGCGGTGATCGCCAGCAGCGAGATCTACCAGACCTTCATGAACCAGCCGACCCCGGAGTACGCCGTGGAATTCCCGCATGGCTACACCTACTCGGCCCACCCGGTAGCGTGCGCCGCCGGTATCGCCGCGCTGGACCTGCTGCAGAAGGAAAACCTGGTGCAGGCCGCCGCCGAGCTGGCGCCGCACTTCGAGAAGCTACTGCATGGCGTGAAGGGCACCAAGAACATCGTCGATATCCGCAACTACGGCCTGGCCGGTGCGATTCAGATCGCTGCCCGCGACGGTGATGCCATCGTGCGTCCATACGAAGCGGCGATGAAACTGTGGAAGGCAGGCTTCTATGTACGCTTCGGTGGCGACACCTTGCAGTTCGGCCCAACCTTCAACACCACGCCGCAGGAGCTGGACCGCCTGTTCGACGCAGTGGGCGAAACCCTGAACCTGATCGACTGATCTTTCCGATTCTGATGGCAGGCGCGTGAACGCATCGCGCGCCCGCCTCAACCTTCTTTATCTGGAGTTTTGCATGAGCATTGTTCAGCACCTGATCAACGGCGAACTGGTTACCAAGGGCGAGCGCACCGCCGATGTCTTCAACCCGTCCACCGGCCAGGCCGTGCGCAAGGTCGAGCTGGCCAGCCGCGCGACCGTGCAGGAAGCGATCGACTCGGCCAAGGCGGCCTTCCCGGCCTGGCGCAACACCCCACCGGCCAAGCGTGCCCAGGTGATGTTCCGCTTCAAGCAATTGCTGGAGCAGAACGAAGCACGTATCTCGCAGATGATCAGCGAAGAGCACGGCAAGACGCTGGAAGATGCCGCCGGCGAACTGAAGCGTGGCATCGAGAACGTCGAGTTCGCCTGCGCCGCGCCGGAAGTGCTGAAAGGCGAGTACACCCGCAACGTTGGCCCGAACATCGATGCCTGGTCCGACTTCCAGCCGCTGGGCGTGGTTGCCGGCATCACCCCGTTCAACTTCCCGGCCATGGTGCCACTGTGGATGTACCCACTGGCCATCGCCTGCGGTAACGCCTTCATTCTCAAGCCTTCCGAGCGTGACCCGAGCTCGACCTTGTTCATCGCCCAGCTGCTGCTGGAAGCCGGTCTGCCGAAGGGTATCCTCAACGTGGTGCACGGCGACAAGGAAGCGGTGGATGCGCTTATCGAAGCGCCGGAAGTGAAGGCGCTGAGCTTCGTCGGTTCGACGCCGATCGCCGAGTACATCTACGCTGAAGGTACCAAGCGCGGCAAGCGGGTGCAGGCCCTGGGTGGTGCGAAGAACCACGCTGTGCTGATGCCGGATGCCGACCTGGACAATGCCGTCAGTGCACTGATGGGCGCGGCCTACGGTTCGTGCGGCGAGCGTTGCATGGCCATTTCGGTGGCGGTGTGCGTGGGGGATCAGGTGGCTGACGCCCTGATTGCCAAACTGGAACCGCAGATCAAGGCACTGAAGATTGGTGCCGGTACCTCGTGCGGCCTGGACATGGGCCCGCTGGTGACTGCTGCTGCCCGTGACAAGGTAGTGGGCTACATTGATGATGGTGTGGCTGCTGGCGCCAAGCTGGTGGTGGATGGCCGTGGTTTGCGGGTAGCCGGTAATGAGGATGGCTACTTCGTCGGCGGTACCCTTTTCGACAAGGTGACCCCGGAGATGCGCATCTATAAGGAAGAGATCTTCGGCCCGGTGCTGTGCGTAGTGCGTGTGAACAGCCTGGAGCAGGCCATGCAGCTGATCAACGATCACGAGTATGGCAACGGCACCTGTATCTTCACCCGTGACGGTGAAGCGGCGCGCCTGTTCTGCGACGAGATCGAAGTGGGCATGGTCGGTGTGAACGTACCACTGCCGGTGCCGGTGGCCTACCACAGCTTTGGTGGCTGGAAGCGTTCGCTGTTCGGTGACCTGCATGCCTATGGTCCGGACGGGGTGCGCTTCTATACCCGCCGCAAGGCGATCACCCAGCGCTGGCCGCAGCGGGCCAGCCATGAGGCTTCGCAGTTTGCCTTCCCTAGTTTGTAAGGGATGAAGCAGAAGCGGGGAGGCCGACAGGCCTCCCCGCTTTGTTTTTGGGGTTTGGATTTTGATTGTTGGGTGCGTCAGGGCGGCTATGGGCCTGTCTTGAGATGGTATTGGCTGTGGAGGGTGCCTGTCTTTGCGCCTCTGGCGCCTATGAGATCGAGCGCCGCCCGCGCGGCGCTTCGCGGGGCAAGCCCGCTCCCACATTTGTTGCAACGTGGCCATGTCTGTTAGGCCATGGTTGTCAGCCTTGTTGGTCTGACACAATTTCTCGGCTGCCG
>PJTS01000095.1_pt1 | contig 83805 bp, 72 predicted proteins | sample 1512251 | NCBI WGS metagenome assembly PJTS01 (sample SAMN08177686, study PRJNA422409) | Soil metagenome, whole genome shotgun sequencing project. | isolation source: Soil (2) enriched on wood chips: alkali lignin treatment | place: USA: Madison | collected 2015-01-15 | reverse complement strand
GAATCCAGTTCGATCAATTGTATCCACTACATAAGAAACAGGAATATCATTGATCCAGGTACGCATCTCATCACCGATTGCCTCTATTCTGATATGATTATACTCTTCGGCTTTGTACGCTTTCTTTGCATTTTCATTGAGATCTAGGGGATAAAGCCAACCGCGGCGGGCTTCATCATAAATACCACCTGTCCACGCCCTGGATGACGGGTCTATCTCCACTTGTCTTCCATAGACTTTGCCACGGCCATCATTCGCTTTTGGATCAAGATGACTCCGGGTTTGGATTCCTGAATTCGTTTGACTACCTTCCAGCTTAACATCTAGTTCCAATATGAAATCACCATATTCTTTTTCTGTGATTAAAAATGAATTAGGCGTTCCTTTAGTCATTCGCCCCACGATTGCGTCCCCCTCAATAGAATAAGGAGCTTTCCCTCCAACGGTTTTCCAGCCATTCAGCGTTTTTCCGTCAAAAAGATTTGTCCAACCTTTTTCTGTGGCCTTATTCACCTGCGCATGCGATAAAATTGTATTTCCAACCATCACTGCCACTAAGACAGACTTAAATAATGTGTTTCTTTTCATTGAGATAATTACTTCTTGAGCTCGTATGCCCGGTTTATTTATTGAATATTGGTCTATTAATCACACTATGTGTACGCTATTTTTCAATATTGGGATATTAAAGTTATAATACAGTTTAATCCCTCTCGATTTAGGAGATCGGTACACCGCCCTCAGCCATTGGTTATTTTTTCAATTGGCTTTCATAAAACAAGATATCAATTAATATAGGTGAAACGAATCAAATGGTACGATTTATTTACGAAAACGTTTGAAACAATAGAAAAGCCAATACGTAAAACAATCGTAATGAAAATATGACAAAAACACCGTATAGCCTTTGCACTTATAGCGCAAACAATTAGGTATAAATACACCTAAAGAAAACTAAAAGCCACGAAAACAAATAGATACACTGTGGTAAAATAGTATAGTCCTAAAACGAACCTGCATCGAAAGAATAGGCTTCTAGGTAAAAATGAAACACTAACGATTCGAGAAATCTAAGTCACAGAATTAACTCGTCTAACAGCCTCATCTCTACTAATACCATTCGACCAATCCTGTACCAATGGATGTTCAGACTCATAAGGTATTAATAATGGCCGATAACCATTCAATTGGCATGAGACCTGCATATAAAGTCCAATTGTAGAAATTTCATAATCTGTTATCTCATTACATAGCATACCAAAATAGCTTTTTTCCTCGACCTCCTTAGCCGAAAATATAAGGCGATAATCGTCTATCGTTTCTTTGCTTACCGAAACCCAAACACCATAATCTAAGGTTTCGTCATGATCCAAAATAGGAATCTGCAAAATAACACGAATAAAATAATCGATCTGATCTTTATGATTGATGACACAAAAATCATCATCTTTATCTGCAAGACTCTCTTTATCAGCGGGGTCTAATATATCATAATGAAAAGGGGCATTAAATGATAAGGATGGTAGTTCCGTATGTTCTGCGCCGCAATTTTGGCAAATAAAAGTATCCATATATATCGTACTCAAAAAATTTTATTCCAAGGTATTTCTTCATTACAAACTTAATCAAACTTTCAAATTCTCCTAAAAATAAATCCTATCGATGAGGATTAGGTAAAATTCATAATCTCAATTCTTCTGTTATAGCAGCAGTGTTTTGAATTATTATAATAAATTTTAAAAAAAATTTGCTAAAGTGTACAAAGTACACTACCTTTGTCATATCATAATTTAGGTTTATAATTGGTTATTTAAGGTTTTCATTCTCCCCGTTTGGAAACCTTTTTTTATTTCCATTTATTGACGATCCATACGCTTATTTTATTCAAAATACATTTTCAAACAGGATATTCCAATCATTCAAGTTTTCTCCATTGTTCAAATCATACCACATCATAAATCATCGTTATTCTCTGATTCATATTTGGCTTAACACTTATTCCCAATACAGCCCCCTCTTCTCTTACATCGGTACAATTAAATAGTCTCAGTCATTTAAAATTGTTATATAACTCTTTTGAAAGGCTATTCCTATTCAGGATAATAAAATAGTCCATAACTAAGATAATAGCCCCCTACTATCCATATCAAAATTAACAGTACTTTTTCATGTACGCTTCAGTGATCATTATGACTATTGAATTTCTGACCACACAGTCACTATAGTCATTTTGGGAATTTCCATGGTTCTTAATAGGTTTTTCTCTTTTACCCTAAAACAGGATCACCCCTCTATTTTAAAAAATAAAATAAAAACAATCAGTAAAAAATTTGGAGAATACGAAAATTATACACAACTTTAAAGCACAAACATATATTCCAAATAGGCTACAAAGTAGACAAAGGAAATTTTTTTATTTTAAAAAGACGATTTTATCTTTGAAGATCTCATTGATGAAATTTTAAATTGGTTTTTTTGCAGAAAAACTTCACTTAACTTATAGACAGTAGCATTTTAAAATATGACAACCAACTCCATTAAGGTATATACGGTAGTTTCAAAAGAAATTAAAGAAGATCCAGATGTATTCACTAACCTAGAAGGTGTTTTTTCTACTTATGAAAAAGCACAGGAATATATTGATCATTTTTTTGGCAACGCGAAATATGGCTATCGTTCTATTGTACCTACTTTTTTGGATCCCTTTCAAGATGAAATCCAGAATAATGATTCCTATTATAGTATTTCCTCACAATTGATTGACAATAAATTAGAAATTGAAATCTGCAAAACTTCATTTGCCGTGGTTCTTTCAGAAGTCGGTCGACTCCGTGTAGATGACGCTACGTCAGAAAAACCAATGGAGATCAACTTACATTGTTTTGCTCGATCTGAAGAAAAAGCTATTGAAAAATTCAATAATTTGATTAGCGATTATGCAAAAGAACACAATCTACATTTTCTAACTAGCCCTTATCGGATAACCGATTCGGACCAGTGTTATTAGTTTTCTCAACAATGTTAGAGGTCTTTTAGGTATTTATTTTTTTTCGAATTTCACTCAGATATTCTGGAGTAAAGCCCAAAAAAGATGCAATAAGATATTGTGGTACACGTTGCACAAACTCGGGGTATTTACGTAACATATCGCGATAAAACTCCTCTTTAGGTAACGAAAAAAGATATTTAACACGCATTTGTGCCGCCGCATATGCTCTCTGATATACAAAACGAAAATAGCGTTCCATCAATGGAAATTCCGCCATCAATTTTTCCTGATTTTCCTGACTAATATATAAAACTTCCGAGTTTTCAACAGCTTGTATATAGAATGAACTCACACGCTTATTTTCATAAGCCATATTGTCCGTGAGCCACCAGTTTTCAATAGCAAATTCAGTGGTTTGTTCCACACCTTTTTCATTTACAAAAAACTTACGTAATATTCCTTTTAACACAAAATAGTGATACCTGCAGATTTGGCCTTCTTCCAGCATATTCTCCTTTTTTGCAACTGAATTTATGTTAAAGTATGTTGATATACGCTCAAATGTTACATCATCAATCTGAATAAATTTCTCCAAATGTGCTCTAAATCTTTCCAATGGCTTTCATTTTATTTTGACAGTCCATATTTCACCATCTAATGCAAGGTACTATAAAAAGTTAATTCGGACAAAGCATAAGTAACACTTTCAAACACAATCAACAACATTGTAAAAATCAACATGGAGGTTTCTGATCGCTAATTGCTCAAGGAACATACCTCCGCTTTATTGGCAAAAATCTTTTAATAGAAGGTATTAACATCTCCAGCTTTTCTTCTGATAATTTCTATATTTGAATTATTCATGCCCATATGGCTTAATGGAGACTATCATGGAAGATCGGACTTTTGCCTTTATCAAAACAGATAAAAAATTGCTAAAGCTTTTTTTTAATGAAATCAACGTGATCAAAGGATTGGGAAACTATGTCGAAATTCATACGACAAGGCACAAAAAGTATATCTATTACAAAAGTCTCAAAGATCTAATCGAAAGCTTACCGCAAGAATTTATGCGCGTTCACAATTCGTACATAGTTAATCTCAACAATATTGAATCTTTTGAAGACAATCAGCTTATATCCGGTGATCTAAAAGTAACGGTTGCAAAGAGCTATCGAGATTGTCTTACCAACACACTCAATAAGATGATGCTCTGACAACCTACATATCCTAAAGAGCCATTCACATATTATTTCTAGCAAGTTATATAAAAAAGTTTCTAACCCCTCTCTTTCATTTTAACTTTGAAAAAAACAAAGAGAATGTGTAAACAAGAAGTATTAGATTACATCCAAAACAATAACCTCATTGGTATAAAAGCAGGGGTTGGAAGACCTGATTTTTTAGATATCTGGATGGTGGTTGTTCAAGGTCGAATATTTGCAAGATCTTGGGGATTGGCTGAAAGAAGTTGGTACAATAGTTTTTTGAAAAATCCAATTGGCCAGATTAAATGTGGTACAATTCTTTACCCAATATGGGCAACAACCGTAGATGATAGCCCTGAGTTGACTACTGCAATTAATCAGGCCTATCTAACAAAATATAACCAGGGCTACAATAGTGTTTATGCGCAATCTATTATCGCTGAAAAGCATGTTGCTAAAACTATGGAATTTATGATCGATGAATTCGAGTCTCCCGTTATACAACCGAATTCAAGCATCATTTGAAATCAGGACCATGTGTGGCCATATTTCCGAATATATAAATAACCAAATATGGGGAGTGCAAGCATTTGGAAAAGAAAAATCAATAGTGAGACAAGGCCTTGTGCTTGGTTATCATTGGCTCTAACCAATAGTTGTGCCCCCAAAGGCCCATTGGAAAACAGCAAAATATTGACGACATTCCAACCGAGGTGAAAAGCTATAGGCAGATAAAGAGATTTTGTCACATCATAAGCTTTGGCTAATACCCATCCAAAAAGCCCTGTCATCAACAATATCGTCAACATCTGTATTGGATTTCCAAAAAGACCATAGGAAAACCAATGGTAAACACCAAAAGCTCCAGCGGAAAGCAGACAGCCCCATCTAGATCCCAGCTTTTTTATCATGACATAAAGTAGTGCACCTCTAAACAACAGTTCTTCGAAAAGGACAGATTTTATGATCCACCATGTACTATTGATCAAATTAGCACCAGATAGTTTCGGATTAAGCATCCAAAAATTGTGTACCACCGCAACTTTTATATAATGATAGACAGCACATAACAGACCCGCCATAAAAAATCCTACACACAAATTTCCAAGCCTATTTTTCGTTGGAACAAGTCCGAGAACATTAAGATTCTTCCGCTCGAGGATCCACAGCAAAAGCCAAGATATAATCAATATGATTATTATACCTACCATACCAATAACTGTTGTCGTAATAACATACACCTATAGATTAAAAAAACAAAATTGCTTGTGGCTATAAATTACTCTGTGTTATTCACTAAAATAAGGTAATCGTCTATCAAATATACAAAAGATCACGAATTCTCTATTGCCATTTGAATATTTCGGGTTGCAGTTGTTTTACAAAATCATACAAGAAAGGGAGCTGTACAATATCTTTTTCATCGGCAATGCTTCCATTGAAAGTAATTATATCTAGATCGATGATTCGGGGCGTGTTCTTATTCTCGTTTCTGAGGCGTCCCATATCCAATTCGATCTGTTTTAATTTACGCTGTAATTCCTCCAAAGGTAAACAGGTATGCAATAATAATGCGCCATTCAAAAAATCAGGCTGGGCTTCAAATTGAAGGGGTTTAGTATAGATAAAATCCGTTTGGTTGCCCATCGTTCCCAATTTCTGAATATAATTCAGGGCGCTGATGATATTTTCTTCAGGATCGATATTAGAGCCTAACAAGATCAAAGCCGTATTGATTTGATCGTCTTTAGATCTCTTTACATTATCCGTAGCCCACAGTGCATATGCTTTCGTTCCTTTCATTTTCTTCTTATGTCCCTTTTGAACCAGTCGGTGAGCTAAACGTTCAACGCCATCAATATACAGGATCCGTCCCATAATAAAGGAGCTATCCTCCTAAAATGCAAAGCTATTTCAGAGCTGAACTTTTCATTATGCGGTCCCCATTTGTCCATATGGTTTAAGTAAACACTACTTATCATCATCGGATAAACTCTGTAAGCAATTTTTTTGCCAATAAATCATCCAAATAAATCAAGCAATATTCACTCCTCCAAAATACAAGAGATAGACTAACCTATCAACACCAAAGATCCCGCTTCCGAGCATTTCATGCTCTAAATAAGCGTTCACTTGGTGATGAGGTTTATCAAAAATATTGATTTTTTAAATAGATTTTTTAGTGCGTAACTCAAAAACAACCTGAGGTTATGAGTTATTCAACTATATAACGGAGCTCATGTGCTTCCGTCAGTTGTGGTACTTCCAAGTTATGGAGCATTTTATCCAATACAGCATCTGGCAGCGGATAGGCTCTATCTCGATTTTGTACGCGCCATTGACGGTATGGTTTTTCGATATAGACGAGCTCAACATAGGCCTGGTAACTAACAAAGAGGTCTATCAACTGCTTCCGCATTAAGGCCGTGATATTAGTTGCATTCCATATAAAGTCTTGGCCCTGGCGTAGATAAATCTTAGCCTGTTCTTTCGCTTGTTGCACTACCCAACCATTCCGCTTTCTATCTGTTGGTTCGATACGATATTTACGACGAATATCGTCAAGACTAATGACTGGTATATCCTTGTTATGGTTAGCGATGTAATGATCCTTTCCCATACCAGGCAACCCAGACAGCATGATGACCGTTGATCTAAAATTATCAAAAGGAATATAATCCACATAACCATCCGCCCTGTTGAAGTAGGTAAATTGAGCATTTGGGGTCGAAAAAGATCGAGGTGACTCCCAGCAGTCAATCTCTTTTACATACATTTCAAATAGCTCTAGCGTATCAAGCAATGCTCCTTGATCCTGACATATTCGCCCTTGGGCATCAGCCTCGGCTAGCAGTTTCAATTCTAGCATATTTACCCTTAATGATGCCTCTAACGCGCTACGCATTGGATCAACTTTGTCCATCAGCCAGAGCGGCAGACCATGAAAACGAACCAAACCTACAATTTCTTCCCGTAGGGAAAAGGGAGTTTCCACATCACGAAACAATATTTCACGTGCTGTCTGTGCACCTTTTCGCGCATGACTTGGCGAACTAATCCGTCCCTGTCCATCGACTACGGTCGTAGACATTTTTTCGACGTCGTGCAGTAATGCGGCAGCCCAAAGCAGCTCTTGTCGTTGCCTACCTAATTTCCTATAGATATTGGATTGTTGCAATTGCTCAAGCACTAGCTGGGTATGAATAGCAACATTACCTTCTGCGTGATGAATCGGATCCTGCGGAACATTCTGCATAGCTTCTACCCAGGAAAATTGCTTTTCCAGTTTTAGCCAATCTTTATCTGTTGTTAATTTCCATTCCATTAGTTTTTTCCCCTTTCCCAAATAAGTTTTGTTCTTTTCCAGGCTTTAGTCCAATGTTCATCCGTCTGTACATGTCCTTTTCGCACATACTTAAAGATATTATGCTGAAATTTGGAGGCGGGATAAGCCCCCGCATTTCGGCAAACCAGACCTTCTGAGGTACAGCTAATTCCTGTTCCAGGATCTACAGACCCAAAGATCGAAGGTTGAGATGCCAGGTGTTGTACAGTTTTTTCCAACTGTGTTTCCGTCAGATCTCGTACACTGTCCGATCGCAATACTGGTACCGTCGGCAAGTCAAACAAGTTAGCATAGAAGGTAACTTCCTCCCATGAAAGCCAGACCTCGTTGATTCGAGCCGCAAATACAAAGTAATAATGCTCCAACTGTGTATACGCTATAGAATGAACCGCATAAAGGTTTTCACCGAAAAACTCCAGGTCGCCCAAATCATTTTTCAATCGTCCCCAATGTTCCCGTAATTGTGCTGTCCAGGGGGATGTCGTTGGAGCAGCATGTGACCGGGCAAATACACCTCGTTTGGATAGACAATTGTTTTCGCCATCCAATTTTTCAGTGTAAAGTAGCTGTGAAAAGGATTGTATATCCGTCCAGTACTCATGATTAAAACGATCGTCACTGCTGGTTCCCGGTGAAAAAGGAAAATGGTAGGTACGACCATATTTTGTTGATTCCATTTTTTTAAATTAAAGTGAATAATACTGATTAAAAACACAGGTATAGCAGTAATCGAGTTGGGCATCTATCCCATCTGATTAAATTCTTCCTGCATATTGGCACAGTATTACATGACCTTACGTTCTAAAAATGTATAACAATTATGATCTATTTCGGCAAAAATAGCTAAATTTCTCTAAAAATAAAAAACCGCTATACCATCAGACATAACGGAAAACCAAAACCTATAAATAAAAGCCCTTTATGCAGGGTTCATATGGCTGTTATATTCTAATATAAGCATCCCATCCCGCACGCGTGTAATCCTGTTGATTATTTAAGAAAAGCTTAACATTATGTCCTCTAAGGCCTTTCCCACTTCTCAATATTTCACTAAGCTGTTCCCGCTGAATATTTTGCAACAGCATTTTCTCAATAAAGGGCTGTAATTTCAGGTCATCCGCCACACGTTTTATTGGGTATTGCACAAAGAACATATTGATCGCATAATTTTTTGATATTTTGACAATCCAGTCTTCCATCCCGATCTTCTTTAACTGATCAAAGATTGTCGGGCAATCCAATGTTGTACCGTTACGCAAGATAACACATTTAGTTTCTGCTGTTGTATATACGGCGACAATATCAACAAATCGAAGTTGCTGCAGGTTGATCTGTTGTACAAATTCTCCCCGCTTATCTAACAGGTCCCCCAATAGATATACATCGATGTTATCAATATCCACTCCATAGGGCTGTTCTTTCCTCTTCATCCCACTCTCTTTTATGGTTCGCTTTTCGTTTAGAGAAATTATCGCAGGGGTCTGTTCGAACTGTTCAAATGCGGGTCTTTTTTTGATAAAAGGTCTCCTTTTTGTCACCATTGGCTGTGGAGCTGGTAGTTCTTTTTCTAAACTTACATTGTGCACTATCTGCATGAGTGGCCGATTATAGATAACAGCAAGGTTTTGCCGTTGGCCAACAGAATGATAGAGTAACGACCAGTTTTCTCGCATATAGACCATTAGACTATATGAAACAAAAATAGTGGCATAACGTATACCATAGATCTGCATATGTAATTCAAAAAGCATCGATCGTTCCACTGACGACTGACTGTAAACAAAGATAACAGCTACATATAAAAGTATGAATGGAAAAACAGAAACCAATAAAAGTGAAAAGAAAGCGATAAAATGCAGAATAATATCTAGTCCGGGTATGTTTTTGGCCTGTTCCCCCAGTCGCTCACGCATGTAAGGTACACTCCAGTACGTAGGCAAATTAAGTACTAATGATACTATTGTTGCTCCAATCCAAAAAACACAGAGCATAATAACAACCAAAATCCAATATTTCAACTGATCTGACCGGTCCAAAAAACCTTGAAACGATATTGTTTTTAGATTAAAAACAATAGACAGCATCAGCGAACTCAAAAAATAAATGATAGATTTCATGACGTTTCTCCGAATTAATATCTGGTTAGGATAACTAAATTAATAATATCTACTCACAAAAGTATACTAATATAACAAATAATATCAAAATCACAAAACAAAGCATCACGCAAACGATAATATTTATAAAAAAATAACAAAAGAATAACACTATTAAAAGCTCAGATACGATGATAAACGAACGATAATTGCTATTTTAGAAAGTCAATTGATGTATTAGAAAGGTATAACCGACCAATAACCTACATTTCACTGTCGTGTTATCATATTTTTAAGCAAAAATCACACTATTTATGATCAAAGATTGAGATATTGTAATATAATAAATTTAAATAATGAAACAGCAATTCAACAACCATGGTGTAGCCAAGGTACAATTTAGAATCTTGGCTTTGCCAGAAAGTTTGCTCGAAGTCGAGGTAAATGCTATTCGTCAAAACTTTCTATCCTGGATGGCCGCAAACTTCGCATTGACCACTAGTCAAAAATTTCAATTGATGACTATGCCTGATGATTTACAGGAAACTTTAAGCCAAGCTATCGCTAATAGCTACGAACTTGGGCAGGCCGTTCAGTTTTTCAAAGAAACCGCTTCTAAGGACGATCAACCTGATTTGAAGGATATCGTGATCAACGGTGCCGAAACAATGGCTGAGGTAAACAGCCAAGGTCTCAGAAAAGCTGATTTCACAGGACAGCTGGCAATTAATATTCGCTATAAAGTGAGTATGTAATTTATTGAACGATTATCTAGTCCAAAACTGGGCTAACCCAATAAACACCTTTAACACTAATATCCGGTTTATTTTCTATCCCGAGGATTGAAAAGAAATCGGATATTAATACCAAGGACTTTCTTGACGCTATTTGTAATGAAATGAAGATATTGGATAACAAAATCAGATCGCGATTTAATATGCTATTTATCTGGCCTCAGAAATTATATACCTACAGTAGCATTGGCCAAGGTTTTGATACGGCTACGCAATACAACATACATTGCGCTAATATAGCCAAAAGCCTTACGCGACTATCGAGCAGACCAATTACAGTAGATAAATTCCTTTCTCCCGCGGCTCACAGCAAACAATGTAACAATTCAAATGAACGGGTTCCGCTTCCCTTCAAAACATGCTACACTGTTTGCCTTTGGCAGCCTTATTTTTGGTTAACTGACACTTATTCGGCCTTGATCCAAGGCAATGATCAGCTCAGTCTACTCAATGACGCCAACCTGTATGCTGCTGCAGCTCAAGCCGACATACTTTTCTTTAGTAGTGGTGGTAACTTTTCGGTCAACGACATTTTAGAGCAAATCGACCTCAGTGATAAATATGTTATTATTATCTCCACCTACAGTGAACAAGAAATACGTACGAATATCAAGCACCGCATCGACCATTATCAAAATGCATACCTCGTCGATTCACAAGCTGAGTTTGACCAATTCATTGCCAATGTGCTAGCTAAGGCTACCAAAACAGGATTAACAGCAAGCTAAAGCTTGTAGTCCTAGCCATCGTTAAAGTTTAATTATTTATTTTTCTGAACGATCAAAATCCACATGGATACTGCTGCTGCCACACCACCGAAGAAATAGATGGATTGATACCCATGCCATCCTGCGATAATACCCGCAACTGGTCCGGCTATTCCTAGCGAAATATCAAAAAATGCAGCATAGGCGCCCAATGCCGTTCCACGCATCTGTGGACTTACCTTTTGTATAGCGAGCACACCAAGTGCTGGGAAGATCAGTGAGAATCCTATTCCAGTGAGACTACAACCTATAATCGCCATGGCTTCCGAACTAGCGAAACCAATCAGCATCTGCCCTATCATTTCAATCGCTAAGGAGACCATAGCCACCTTATAACCACCAAATCTATCCGGAAAAGAAGCACAAAATACTCTTGTCAAAACATAGAAACCACCGAAAGTTAAAAATGCTAAGGACGGATTTATCCAGCTTTTCTCCGTAAACAGCAGCGTGATAAAAGATGAGATACAGGCAAATCCTATGGAAGAAAATGCTAACGCAAGCCCCTGTTCAGAAATCATCCCGATCACCTTATAGAAAGGCGTCCGTTGATGCGAGGGATCCACTGGCAGATTGGGTAGCTTGATCGTGCAGATCCAACTTATGGCAGACAATATAATCATTAACCCAAAAACATAGCTCGTACCCCAAGATGTAGATAGATAAATAGCTAATGGTGCTCCCAAGGCAATACCAGCATACATAGCAATACCATTCCAGGTCATAACTTTCCCCGATTTTTGATGCCCCACTAGTCCAATACCCCAAGTTAAAGCGCCAGTAATAGCCAAACTTTCAGCTATACCATGTGCTATTCTTGCAACAAAAAGCATCAATAAAGCCAATAAGTGAAAATCCCGAAGATGATATGCTGTCATATAGATCAAGCCTGTTAGCATTGTCATAATGACACCATACTGCTTAGCGGTCTTAGCGCCTTTGGTATCAGCTATTTTTCCAGCAAAAGCTCTGGTTAACAAGGTGGCAATAAATTGAATTCCCACTACCGCTCCCACAATTAAAGGGCTAAAATGAAGTTCATTTTTTATCAACGCAGGAACTGTTCCCAACGTGATACCGATGCAGAGGTATATCGCAAATACCGAAATCATAATCGGGCTGATTGTCCACATCGATTGGTTTTCTTCTTTCATATCTGTATATATTATTTAAATTTTACAGATGCAAAATTAGATAGCCGTTTAGTATATTATAGGTCGTTATTCATGCATATAATTAGACAAATAATGGTTATTTTGTCGAAACTGCCCTGCTGTACACCCCAAGTTTTTCTTGAAAAACCTCGAAAAGTAGGTATGGTCTTCGTAGCCGAGACTAAAAGCGATTTCTTTAACATCCATATTTGTATAAAATAGTAGTCGTTGTGCTTCCAATAATACTTCGTTCTGTATCCAATAGCTAGCAGTAAACCCTGTTATCTCCTTACTTACTTCGTTGAGATACAATGGTGTTATATGGAGTTGCTCAGCGTAGTCTTTTACCTGTTTAACTTCCTTAAACTGTTGGCTTATTAAGTTTTTAAACATCGTCACAAGCAGGTATTTGTGGCTACCTATTTTCTTATGTATTTGACTTTGGGGTACAAAAGCTGCTGTTAAATACCCTATCAAGGCATTGACCTGTGCATGGAGAATAGATTGATAGAAGATTTGCTCTCCTTGTTCGATAAAATCGTATAAGATCGCAGCCAATGCAAATACAGGATGATCTGGTTTCAAGCTGATAACCTGTCGATTATACATAAAAGAATCGATCATAGTTCTATATTCCATAGGAATCAGTTTAGGCTCTACAAAAAGCATCCAGCATTTAGCATCTTCATTCAATAGACATTGGTGAACTTGACCGGGCGCGACGAAACAAACCGATACCTGCTCAAGCATCCATTGTTTAAAATCGATGGTCCAACATGACCGCCCCTTTTGCTGTAGAATAAACATATAGTGATCATCCCTATGGGGTACGGCAGGTCCTTGAGAGAGATCCTTAAAGGGAAGCATCTCAATTCCCTGGGGGGACAATTCCTTGTTATGGATGGGTATCATAGTTTTCAGTAAGCTGCAAAATCTATACCTTCTAAAGTTGCGACTGCAATCGGATCCAGTTCAAGATAAGAAGTAAAATAAAGATACCAAGGATATACTTTTCTACTTTATTAACTTTGACTGCACCAAATTTCCAGACGCAGACCCGATCGATAATGAGTAGTAGCAGACTTGGAATCAAACCAAATATCCCAATGTACATCGCCATTAATTTATCGGGAGCAGAATGCCCGGTAGCCAAAACTGTAACAGTTATCGCTACACAGATAAACCCAAGTATCCCAAGGATAAAAAAAAGTGTCCCTTTTGCTTTTAAGAATTTTATCATCTTTAGTTTTTTATTTCAATTCCACTTGAAGTAATGTTGATTTGCTGTTAGGATCGCTCAAAATTACGGATTTCAATGCTTTAAAAGATAAAAAAACAAGCCCCCGAAAATTCGAGGGCAAGTGGTCCAAAGTCGGTTCATTTTTCTAGTTCACTAGGGAATGTTCCGAACCTTGCAACCAAGGATAATAGCTAAGTTAGTTAATTTAAATCACACTATTACCTGTGAGCTTTTATTTAGCGCTCCGGTTCAATAAATCCAGCCCATTATAATGCAAAAATTTGTATTTAGTTTATTATCTAAATCGGTTTTATTTAGGATATCCTCGTTATTCACTTGTTTAACGAGGACGATGATCATATGAAAATTTGCACTCGAGAATGTTGGAGCGGGCAAATATGAGAAAATTTGTTAGCTACATTTTTGTTATATTCGACAATTAAATAACGCACATGGACAATAACATCATTGATAAGGTCGCATTAATTCATATTTCCAATAAAAAAATTTTAAGTACTCGTTCCAAATCTAAAGACAAACTTTACTTCCCCGGTGGAAAAAGAGAACATGGTGAAAATGATTTAGCATGTTTAACGCGAGAAATACATGAGGAGTTAAATGTCAATATTGTCGAAAACTCCGTTAGTTTTTTTGGTGTTTTTGAAGCAGTGGCTGATGGACGTGAAAAGGATATTGTAGTACAAATGTCCTGTTATTTTGCTGAGTTTACTGGCACATTGACCGCTTGTAACGAAATAGAGCACTTTGAATGGATAAGTCTTGTTGATAAAGATAGAACTTCAGCCGTAGACCGTTTAATACTACAAAAACTATACGATCTAAAGCTTATTGATTAAAGGGGAGTAGAAAACTTCTATTAAGCTATTGTCTCTCAAATCGCTTTATTTGTTTCTCTCAGTTAGACACTGGTCTGCGCATCAGATCAACAACACCGCTCAATACGACATTGGAAAATTAATTTTAGTTCGCATTTATAATGGATAGAATCAGACATTTATTGATATTTATAGCTTTTGTATTGTCCCTTAAGTCATTTTCACAGGAACAACTCTATTACTTTACCGATGCAGATAGCAATCTGGTTGGCGTGCGTACACTAACTGGCAAGACAATTATTCCATTGCAATTTCCAATGATCAGATACTATGATTTTGAAGAACCCATAACGACAGCTTTTATTGAATTTTCCTATACACTATCTGATACAACGACCAACCGGATGAACCCTAATCAATCAGTAGGCTGCGTATATGATAGAGAAGGAAATTTCATATATACTCCATTTCTTTATGATAATGGTCCCGATTATTGGCAAGAAGGCATCCGTCGTTATGTCTCTAATGGTAAGGTGGGCTATGTTGATATAAAAAATATAATGTTAACCCCAGCTAAAACTGGCTTTGCAGACATGTTTAACTATGGTTATGCCTCATTCTATGAAGGGGCTGTATCAAAAGTCTATGAACCTGGAGGTGAACACTGGACAGTATCCCCCACCGATGACAAGGGCGAAAAATATCTGGTCAACCGAGACGGGCAAAAAGTGCTTGGAAGTAAAAGCCCAGCTTCGACTAAAGACTATTACTATGGCGGGTTGTACTATCCATATCCTTTTCACTACACTGCCGCCGAACAACTTATCCTGAATGGTTTAAATCAATTTACAGCGATTCAGAAAGTTGATAAACTGTTATTTTCGAACGGTCAGGCCAAATCAGATACTATTCAATTTGAAATCGTTGGAAGGCCTTCAAAATTCACTCCTTACTACACCGTACAGGGGTATAAAGAGCAGCATGCAGACGACAATTGGGTAATTGAAGCTACAGCAAATGGCCAATACTTTTATACGCGATATAATGAACGAGTTGCGCTCGGGCAATGGATTGATGAGCAGCTAGCAAAAAATCAATAACATCTATAATAAAGTAAAATAATGTAAGAATCTAGAAAATAGAACAGAACGCACACAACTAATTATAAACTTTTATTATTAAATAAATTTAACGATATTTAATTTTATACACTTTATTCTCGAATATATTTTGTAGATCTTTACTCAAATTAACCGTATGAATAGTATAAAGGCCACTGCAACCCATTTTCGCTATAAAAAGCATCCTGGAGATTTATTTAGGGACACTTCTGTTCAATTACTACCACACCCCTATAAAAATCAGTCAGAGTTTTGGGTATGGTTTCATCCCTCGTACCATCGCAGTGAAGATATTGCCGATCTGAACGAGTTGTATAAACAACTCCACAATTTTTCCTGCCGGGAGGAAATCACAGAAGCTAATCCGGAATTATGTTATACCGGCATACCCAAAGAACGAATTACCGAAGAGATAAAACTTCTTGAGCACAAAATATATCAGGATTGTTTCGAAAACTTCTATTTATTGATTATTGAAGGACATATTGAATTAATAGAGAACAATCAGCATGGGAGAAGTGAATCTCTATCTTAATTATTGTTAGCCATTATTATTTTAGGCTGTCAGTTTTTAGCTAACCTACGCAATTAATGTTCAGCCCTATGTTGTAATTGTATACATATTGTATTGATTATCCTGAAGTATCAGTATACAAATGAGTAAAAGCTGATATTTATGAAATTCGACCTTATTCAAAAAAGTGGAAGAATAAAGATAATTGTAAAAGCGGATATCATTTTAAAAATGATATGTAAATTTGTCTTAAATACTTGGCAACCTTAATTCAATTGTTTACAACCATTTTATAACACCGATAAGATGAATGACTTTCCTAGATTAGAAACAGATAGACTTATTCTCGACAAAATAACTGTGGAAGATATTCCGCAGATAGTATTATACCTTCAAGACAAGATCTTTTCTGATTATACGTCAAATATTCCATACCCCTATCGGAAGGAAGATGCTGAATTTTGGCTTAAACTATCGGCCGAGGCCTTTAAAAATCGAAAGGGATTTACCTTTGCAATTCGGGATAAAACAGGGAAATTTCTTGGAGCTATAGGTCTTCACGATGAAGGTTCGGATAAAGCGGAATTAGGTTATTGGATCAGCATTCCAAACTGGAATAATGGTTATGTCACTGAAGCTGCAAAAGCTATTATCGATTTTGGGTTCAGAGAATTGAATTTCAATAAGATCTATGCCACTTATTTTCCACACAATCCAGCTTCAGGAAAAGTCATGGAGAAAATAGGTATGAAAAAAGAGGCCCTACTGAAACAGCATCTGAAGAAAAATGGAAAATATTATGATATCCCAATGTATTCTATTTTTAAAGAAGATAGGAGATAATATTTTACGCGCTTAAGGAAATAACAGTCCAGTTTTTGTTCGATCTCAGTAGAATTGGATTTGTTTTTACTTTCTAGCGGATAAGATATTGGTAATGATACTAGACTCATCTTTTCAAGCAGATATTTACCTATCAGCATATAAAATAATACTACCCTACTATAATCCAATAATGAAATGGAGGAACCGTTTTTATCTAAAAATTCGGTAAATTCACGGTATAGACAAACACACAAAGCACAACATGAAAGTATTTGCATTTGCTGGAAGCAATTCTTCCACCTCAATCAATAAACAATTAGTTAAGTTTGTTCTGAAAAGTTTTAGTGACCATGAAATAAACTTGATTGATCTCAACGATTATAATATGCCTGTTTTTTCTGTCGATCTAGAAAAAAATGGTTTTCCAGAGGAGGCTCATCGTTTTCTGGATAATATTACCGAAAGCGATATCATTATCTGTTCATTAGCGGAGAATAATCGTTCGTATAGTGTTGCCTTTAAAAACGTTTTCGACTGGGCTTCCCGAATAAACGTAAAGGTATTTCAAGACAAACCAATGTTACTAATGACTACCTCTCCTGGCGGCTATGGTGGTGGGAATGTAATGGCCGAGGCTCAAAAATTCTTCCCGCAATTTGGCGCTATCATCAAAGAAAGCTTTTCACTGCCAAAATTCTATGAAAATTTTGATCTGAACAATGGTGTCATTAACCCCGAGCATCTCAGCACACTCAACGAAAGAATAGACAACTTTAAGAAACAACTATTCTAATCATTTTTTCAATTGCATGGATGTCGACACAGAGAATCCACTTTTTTTGAGTTAAAAAGGGGGCATTGCATTGAAATGTCCCCTTTTTATAACCTTATTTGATTAATTCTGTGAGTTTATCAGTTAGTTGTTTGCCTTTTAAATTAATACCGACGATCTTCCCCTCAGGCGATATCAAATAATTTTGCGGAATAGCCTGAATACCATATAGCTGGGCCGCGTTATTTTGCCAACCATTTAGATCAGATATCTGTGGCCATTTCAAACCATCTTGTTCGACGGCTTTTGTCCAATTATCTTTCTTTCCTGGTTTATCAAGTGAGATTCCCAAGATTTCAAAAGCGGGCCCTTTAAATTGCTTATAGATTTCAACTAAATGTGGGTTTTCGGCACGACAAGGACCACACCAAGAAGCCCAGAAATCCAATAGTACATATTTACCCTTGAAATCCGATAATTTCAGCAACCGACCATCTGGTGTCAATTGTCCGAAATCCGGCGCTGGTTGTCCAATTCCCAATTTCTTGGCAAGTAGTATTTCTCCTTCAAGCTTCTCTCCTATTGTTGTTTTTCGTAAGTTAACAGATAATTTGAGAAACAGAGGTTCAATCTGGCTGACATCACTTCCATACCGTGCTACTTCCTGAAGTGCCAATAAGCTAAAATAATTATCCGGATTTTCGACAATAAATTTACACTGTGCCTGTACACGCAGCTCTTCGATTTTCTCGATCTCTGTCGAGACCTGCCTCAGTGCTTCTTCGTTTCGATTTTTATCCTGATATAAGTCAGCACGTTTGGATTGCTGAGCGATCAGCTGCTGCTCATAGGAATGTAAATAATCTTGATATTTCCGATAAGCAGCCTGCAATTGTCCTCCTTTTACAATAGATGACTCAAAAGGATCTTTAATAACAATTTCTGTATTAGCCTCAAGAGGGTCTACATAAAATGTAAGACGTTGCATGGGTCCCCCCTTTCTATGGAAAAATGAAGTACCATCTTTAGAATAAAACAATATGACCTGTGTAGGTTCATCAATTTGTCCTTTATAAGCTACATTTGACGAATTTAAACTTACAGAATCTATTTTCAGTTTTTGACCAACAAAATAGCGGACAAATACCTTGGCCTCTGAAGAAGGAGGCTGTCCGTTGAGAGTCAGCTTAAAATCTTGTTTTTGTCCCACGACAATTCCAATCATAGATAAGCTCAAAAGAGCTGATATAAATATTTTTTTCATGTTGATTGTTAAAGTGCTTTGGCACGCTCCAATAGCGCATCCGCCAGTTTAATGATTTTTGAAGTTTCCAATTCAGCCAAGCCTCTCGCAGCTTCTGCCGCTTTGATGGCTTCCTTCTTTTTATTCAATGCAATGCAGATATCTGCCAGGGTTCCCTGATTGGAATAACTCGATGGATTCATCTCTGCAGCCTGTTTTGCAAGGATGTAACATTGTTTAAGGATAGCAGGTTTAGCAACATCTCCTTTTGCATTGGCATTACGTCGTGCAATAAAACTAAGCTTCTCATCCTCGTCTTTTAGGAGTCCCTTCCGCAATTTGTCAGTCAACGAAACAAACTCTTTTTCTGTACCATGAGCTGCGATCCATTCAACCTGATACATTGCAGCGTCAATCTTGTGTTCCGGTTTATTTGACTGCTCAAAATAGACCAGTCCTTTTCTAAATTCGTCGGCTTTGCTATCACGGATGTAACCATACATCGCATATCGCAAGAGCTGTATTTCCTTATTCTCAAATTCAGTTGCCAAGGCTATGCTTTTAAAATACGTCTTATTTGATTCGAAAAATTTACCATAGCGATCCTCCATACTCTGTGCCATCATTTTTATCGTTTCCCAACCATTTGGACTTCTTAAAAACTCATCAGTGGCAACACTATCCAAAGCTTTTTTGGCATTATTTGTAGCCTTATTGTCCGTCTGTTCCATAACTTTTATATAGCGCAACAGAAAGTTAGATTCACGAACTCCCTGATCATACTGCTTACGCAGATTGGGAATTTGGTAGTTGGAATCATTCGCCTGTTGTGCCTGCTTCAGGAAAAGATCGGCCTCCATACGGGACTGCGTTCTATAGATCAATGTCCCCTGCCCATCCAGAAACAAATAGGTAGGAAAACTTTTTATCTGATAATTTTTTGCAATGTCCACTCCCTCACCTACCTCACAATCAAACTTGGTATTAATAAATTTCGAATTAAAGTAATCGGCAACTTCAGGCTGTGAAAACACATTGCCTTCCATCCATTTACAAGGGGCACACCAGGAGGTAAAACCATCTAAAAAGATCAGTTTATTTTCTTTTTTTGCTAATTCCTTCGCTTCGCTAAAAGTCACCTTTTGGAATTGTATATGTTCTTGCGCCAGCAATATTACAGACTGTATGAAGGCCAGCGATGTCAATAATAGTTTCTTCATGAAAGTATTTTTTAAAACTTGGGACCAATCTTTGCTTATAATGGGCAAAGATTGGTTAGGTAAAAGCATTTATATTTTTTATCGTTCATACTGTGGAATTCCCGGATTTAGAGAAAGTACTTTGGGTGGTACCGGAAGTATCATTCTAAGGTCTGTTGACTCCATTTCAAATACTTTACTGGCCAACGGATGCTTAATTGATTTCTTATAATTATCCGCAATAACCAAACGTTTCAAATCGATAAGTCTAGTCGATGCCATAAATGGCATTTCACGTCGTCTTTCATCTAGGGCCAACTGCAGCGCAGTTTTCGGATCACCTGCTGTCAATGCTTTATTATTTTCAATACGACTATTTCTTAGTGTATTCAAGAATTCTAAAGCTTCCCCCGTATTTCCTATACGTGCAGCTGCTTCAGCAGCGATCAGAAATAATTCTGGTGTATTAAATCCTGTACTAAAGTCAACATAGGGGGCATAAAGTACACGTCCAGGAAATTTAATTAAATTAGGACCAAAGGAGGCTTGATCACGACAGAAAAATAATTCGTAACGCTTGTCATTTGCTCCAACCGGGAGATCTTTTGCATAGGTATCAATCAGTTCCTTGGATGCATAAAATTCAGCATTTTGAGAACCTAAACTACTTGTACCGGAACGAGTCCATATTGACTCTATATTGGTTCTAGCATCAGGAAACTGTGAGGAATTATCGGTCTTGAGACATACACGTCCAAAAGTTGTCTTATCTTTATTTGTATATAGGTTGTAGTTGATCAGATTTTTATTCAAAGCTAGCGCCTGTTTAGCATTCTCCAAAGCCTCTTTGAATTTCCCCTGATATAGGTATACCCGACTCAAGAAAGAATACCCCACAGAACGTACGGCCTGAGATTTGTTTGACTGTGCTGTACTCAAGTGCGGTAGTGCATCATTAAGATCGTTAAGCACTAGGTCATAAATGGCTTGCACAGATACACGTTCATATTTTTGATTAATATCTTCCTTTAGAACCAAAGGTACACCCAAATCCTTAGCCGCATTAGCTGGATTATAATGAGCGGCATAGATATTGACCAGGCTCAGATACTCAAATGCCCGGCCGATCTTTGCTTCCGCCCAGACCCTTTTCTTCTCAGTTTCCGAACCGTCTGTCGCTACGAGCACATTATTTATAATCACATTATAGGTAAAAATATGGCTATAAGCAGTCTCCCAATAAGGGTCATATTGACCATCCTCAAAAATTGCACCATGAGCGAGACTATAAAGCTGCTTCTTAACATAATCATAGTAATCAAAACTAGCCGCAGATTGCACGTCTTGCGGATCGCCAGACTGTAGATTGTCTGTTAGGTAATTGGGGTAAACTGGGGAAGCACTAATTAATCCCTGATCATTTAATAATAATTTGTAGTCATTAAGATTTTCGGGAATAGTAAATCCCTTGGGTTTTATATCTAAGTATTTATTGCAGCTACTTAACGTCATTAAGCCAAATAACAGTCCTATATATATTTTTTTCATGATATCTTCTTTTTAAAATCCTACAGAAACACCTAAGTTATAAATCACCGGAGCTGTGACTCCACGACTAGGGCCCGAAATATTTGTACTCGTCGCTGTTGTATAACCTACCCAAGCTTCTGGATCGAGATTTTCCTTGTTAGCCGCCCAGCGCCAAGCATTCAATACCTGCCCAGTCAATCGGATATAACTTAGTTTGGTCGGTGCAATCCATTTGCTTGGAAAATTATAAGACAGGGAAATATCTCTCAATTTAATGTAATCTGCCTTTTGTACAAATTTATGTGCAGCATTATAGATGTCCGATATATTACCGGAGGCAGCTGAAATGAACGCTGGAGCAATATCCGGATTATTTTCATCGCCTGGTTTTTTCCAATAATTCAACCAAAGCTTATCGAAATTACTGTTATAGTTCAGTTCGGCGTATTTACTTAAAAACTCCGGATGAACACCCCGCATCACATGACCACCATTGAAAATAAACATAAAGGAAAGGGTCAGATCTTTGTATTTAAATCCATTTCTGAAAGAAACATTATATGGGGGTATTGTCGTTCCTTCGTAAATTAGATCGTCGACTGTCAGTTGCTGTGTACTTTCGACCAAACTGCCATCAGCCTTTCTCGCCAACGGTCTTCCTTTATCGTTCAAGCCCGCGTAATCGATGCTATATAGACTTCCCATAGGCACCCCAACACGATTTTGAGGCATATAATAATAATAGTAAGGTGTATTTTGCTCCACAAAAAGATTCGTGATCTCATTTTTATTATAGCTGAAATTCAGGGTACTATTCCAACTAAATTGTTCATGTTGAATCATTTTACCATTAAGTCCCAATTCAATACCCCTATTCTGCATATCGCCATAATTGAGCAGCACGACATCCCAACCCAATGTTGGATCCAAAGGTGTATTACCTAACAAGTCTGTTGTTTTCTTATTGTAGAAATCGATACTTCCTGAAAGTCTATTTTTAAATAAGGAAAAATCCAGTCCAGCATTCCATACAGATGTGCGTTCCCAGCGCAATAATGGATTTGGAGGTGAGTCAATTGTAGCCTGTAGTTCACCACTATATGGATTAACCGTTTTACCTACTCTTGAAATCAAATATGGTCCATTGTCTTTCGGGACATTCCCGTTCACTCCATAGGTCATCCGTATTGCCCAGCGATCTAATGGTTCCCAATTTAATTTTGGTAATTGGTACAATGCGCCAATTGACCATAGCGGTTTATATTGATTTTTGATATCCGTACCGAAGAGGTTGGATTGATCCATCCGTATACTTCCACTTAATGTCAGCTTTTTGTTGTATGTATAAGATCCGTTCGCATAAAAAGAGACAAATCGATCAATTACATCACGGAAACCCTCATCTTTATTTCTGGAAATAGTATAACTATTGAACAGTGCTTGAGTATTTGGAATCATTATACCAAACAATTCTTCGTTAATTCCTTTAAAGGCTAAACTACTCTCATCATAACCGTATTTATAAATATTGGTATAACGATTGTGAATCTGCCTCCGTTCCGCACCGGCAATAGCGACGATCTCATGTTTATCTTGGATATTATTCTGATAGCTGAATTGACCACGGAGGGTGTAACTATTGACATCATTGCGTTGCTCAAAAAATTGCCCACCTTGCGGTATATTGCGTTTAATCACCCCGTCTTTTCCAATCTGTGTGGCATCATTAACCATACCAGCAACCGATTGCGCATTCTTTCTATTTATTGTACCCTTGTACCCTTCGGTTCGTTCATTTTGATAAGATAGATCAAAATCCAACCCTTTAATAATCTTAAAGTTGGCCGCAAAATTGAAATTAATATACTTATTATAGAACTTTTCATGCACAGCTGAAACATGATTTAGTGGTATATAAGTTTCATCTTCCAGGCCTAATCCATTTAGTCGATCTATCTCAAATTGAGATTTAGATCCGTACCATTGAGCCGGGGAGCCATCTTCATTACGCAATAAGAAATAGGATGCTTTCGTACCAACATACTTTTCATTAAAACCGATATAATTGTCATAGAAATTAAAGCCGATATCGCCCTCTCTATTTTGGTTTTTCCCTAAAATGTTAGCTCTAAAATTAAACCAATCAGTCACTCTAAAATTATTTTTCAGACTAAAACCTAACTCTTTATTCGTAGCCCTTCCTTTGTTATAGTCACCCGGTTGTGTATAATTAAGGGAGTAGTGATAAGTGTAACGATCTGATCCACCAGAGATCGCCAAATTATGCTGTTGATCAAACCGGGTCGTATTCAGAAATTCCTCCATTTGACTAAATCGATCGCGATTACGATAGACATCCAATTGTTTTTCCATTTCCGCTTCGGAGATTACTCCCCCTTTGTGGTTATAAAGAATTCGGTAAACGTCGTTCATTGATTTCCGAGGATCAATCGCGGCATAATCACCTGATCTATAATTGAACATCTGTTTTTGAAAATCAACCAGCTCTGAACTGCTCATCTGGTTGAGATACTTCCGGCTAGGGAGACCACGGAAAGACAAGGTATTGCTATAATCAACCTTGGTTTTACCTGCTGTACCGATTTTTGTTGTTATCACGATAACACCATTGGAGGAACGTACACCATAGATTGACGCAGCTGAAGCATCTTTTAAAACAGTAATAGACGCAATATCATTGGGATTGATAGCAGTGAGATCGCCTTCATAAGGCATACCGTCAACGACAATTAAAGGTGCGGCCTGCGCATTAATTGTCGAACGGCCCCTCACCTCAATACCAAGATTATTTTTTTCATTTTGGGGACTGGAGGTGTTACGAACCAAATTCAGGCCAGGAAGCAATCCGTCAATCCGATCCAAAAGGTTCGGTTGCAATCGTCCTTCCATATCTTTGGCAGTCACTTGCGCAAACGAACCAGCAGCGCGCTCTTTACTGATCTTTTGATACCCCGTATTTACGGTTACATTAACCTCTTGCAATTGTGCATCTATTGCATGCAGCCTAATTGTTCCAAGATCAGATTTTACAGGTAGTGAAAGTGGCGAAAATCCGACCATCGTAATCTCCAATAAACTGTTTGCACTGACGCTACTGATTTCAAAATACCCATTTTGATCTGTCGTTGTACCTTGAGGTACACCTTTGACACGAATGGTCGCACCTTGTAAAGGACGATTGTTATCATCAACAACAAAGCCCTTGATCAGCATCTTTTGATCTGATAAACTATTGTAGTTCGAAACAATTCCCCCTTGTTCGGCTTTTTCACGTACAACGATTATCTTTCCCTTAATTTCAAAACTAAGATTCAGATCATTCAATAATTTCTCAAGTGTTCCATTCAATGTTCCCTTTTCAACATTGAGCTGAACCTTCGTATCTGGATCAATAGTCTTTGCTGCCCATACATAGGAGTAGCCTGTCTGTTTATTGATTGTCGAAAAGACTTTTCTCAACGAAACAGATTTTTCATGAATAGATACACTTTGTCCGTAAGTTTTAGCTCCTACATGAAGCAAACAACAGGACATCATAATGGTAGTAAGCGATATACGCATAATGTTTCCCCTCCAATGCGACCTTCCCCAAAAGTCTGTCCGATCGCTGTTTTTCATAATTTCCGCTTGTCCGTGTAGGGCACGACAAACTTCTGCATAATTTTTATACATTTGTTTTAGGTTAAGAATTAAAATTCAGTTACAGTTAGAATTGCTTGACCAGAAGCCCTATTTGTTGCAAGCGTTTAGGGCTTCGTCTTTTCATTTAGATTGCTTTTTATCTACATAAATCGTGTTTTCTTTAAATTTGAAATTGACTTTTCCTGTACTCTCTAGTACATTGATAATATCTTTTAAGCGGCTATTACGGGACAACATCCCTTCAAATTTTTCTGACTTTATCTCGTTATCGAGGTAAACCACATTGACGTTATACCAAGCAGAAATATCCTCCATAATAACAGACAGCGGTTCAGAGTTGAATATAAAATAACCATCTTTCAATGCATTACCAATTTCAGTATCTATGGTTCTACGTTGGATATGACCAATATTGATATATGCCTCCTCTCCAGGAGATAAAATAATCTGCCTTTCTCCTTGTTGAACCTTCACTTTTCCTTCATATAAGGTAGTCCTAAAGTCACTTAGACTTTTATTTGCCTTAACATTAAAATGCGTACCTAATACCGTCACATGAATATTTCCGGTTTGAACATTAAATGGTTTCACTTGTGATACTTCTCCTGAGGAGAAGTATTTCTTTGCTACTTCAAAATAAGCTTCGCCTATCAATCGAACTTGTCTGAGACTATCTGTTTCATAATAATCCAATTGGGTCTCAGCATTCATCCAGACCTTAGTACCATCTGGTAAGAGAACGGCCATTTTACCACCTTTTGGGGTAGAAATAAGTAAGCTATCATTGCCCTTGGTCAGGTTATTGGGTAGAGTAGCCAAAGACAATACAGTATCTTTAGGTGAAATAGCGATCGAATCTCCATTTTTCAGGTAGATTGTACCTGCGGTTTGAGCGGGGAGGATTTTTACGTCTGGATTTGCCTGATATCCAGTATCCATCAGGTAACGAACAAAAAATAATGTTAAGGTACCTATTAGTACTGCAGCGATTCCATACGACCAAATCCTTCTAAAAGGGAAAATAGTTTTTGGAGCGCTCAGATGCTCCTGTTCAAAAGTTTCAAAGGATGCTTCCCAATCGTAAGCATATAAGCCCTTCAAATCTCTATCTAACATCTCCTTGTTATCCAACATATCACATACTTCTCGGTTCGAAGCCGCATTGAGGCGCCAAGAATCTAGTTGCAATTGCTCCTCATAACTTAATCCTTCAAGTTTTGATTTACTCAATAAATAGATGATATGTTCGGTTGTATGCTCCATATTGCTTTATATACTTAAAACAATATTTTGATTTCGTTTCTCTAAAGAGATGGGGAATGTTTTTATAATCAACTGAAAATCAAATTTATAATTTACAACCTAATAATACAGAAGGAGTAACAGTAAACAAAAAAACTGATCAGGCCTAAGCCTTTGCCTGAGAAGTTCAATTCCTCTTTTCTTTTGATTATATACGGTACTTGTGGTAATACCTAAGGAAATCGCAACTTCTTGTGGACTTAAATCTTCGACGACCAGCTTGTATATTACATGTCGACACTGTTCTGGCAAGGTCTCTATAGCGTCGTGAACCTCACGTAGCGTTTCTAGATAGATCATTTGATGGCTGACAGGCAAATCTATCAGATCAATCTGTGTGATATAGTTATCAGCAAGCTGTTGTGATCTCTTATGTTGTTGAATCCGATTAAGTGCCGCGTTTCTGCAACTTGTATATAAAAAACTCCGGATCGACTCAAAATGATTAAAATCGCTCCGTCTTTCCCATAGCTTTAAAAACACATCCTGGACAATTTCCTCAATAATAACTTTATCCAAGTTCATTTTTTCGAGAAAATAACACATTGGACTATAAAAGGTTTTGTACAAGAACTTCAACCCTTCTCTTTCACCTTCACGAAAAGATTCGATGAAATCTTGTTTATTGTGTTCTTGATTTACCTTGTTTTTCACAATTCAATATTACCTAAATTTTAAATAAATATGAACCGCCTGGGTTTAAAATTTCATATTCTGTTAGTTATATATATTCTTGTTATTACATTTCAGTAAAAAACAGTATATATAATCCAAAAAAAAAGTAAAGTACTTGCTATTTCTTATAATATCAACGGTGCAGGCTCCTCATAATATTCCTCATTCCATTTTGCTAACTGACACATAATCGGAATAAGTTCCTTTCCCTTTTCAGTCAGAGCGTATTCCACCCGAGGAGGTAACTCTTTAAATTCCTCCCTCAAAATAATACCATCTTCCTCCAATTCTTTTAAAGAGGATGTCAGTACTTTTCTTGAAATATTTTCGATCAATGCATCGAGTTGTCCAAATCGGGCTTTTCGATCTCTTAGTGTGTATATAATAATGGGCTTCCATCTTGTCCCCAAAATTCCCATAGAGCGTTGCATCGCGCATGAACAATTCTTAAAATCAGTTCTTTTCATTGCCAAAACATTTGATAGTTACGCAAAGGTAACTACTTTATACTATCAATAGTTACAAAAATACACTATTTAAAATATCTTTGTAAAGAAACTCGCAAATGATATAAAAAAATGAGCATACAAACACTTTTCAGTCCGTTCCAATACAAAAATCTTGTATTAAAAAACCGTTTCGTCATGGCTCCCATGACACGAGCATTTTCTACTGACGGGATCCCTGGAGATGTCGTTACAGGTTATTATGAACGACGGGCAGCTGGGGACGTTGGTTTGATTCTAACCGAAGGAACTGTAATCGAAAGGCCAGCGTCAAAAAACTTAAAGGACATTCCAAATTTTTATGGAGACCAAGCTTTAAACGGCTGGAAGAACATTCTAAATGCTGTCCACGCAAAAGGAGGTAAAATAGCACCTCAAATATGGCATGTAGGGTATACCCCAATGCAGTGGACTCCGCCAGCAGCTTTTGAAAGTCCCGACACAATGACTTTGGCCGATATAGAAAATACTATCCAAGCGTATGCTGATGCTGCAAGATCTGCAAAAGAGCTAGGTTTCGATGCCTTTGAAATACACGCCGCACATGGTTATTTGATTGATCAATTCTTTTGGGAGGGGATGAACCACAGATCAGATGAATTCGGTGGTAAAACCATAAAGGAGCGTTCCAGATTTGCTGTCGAAGTTGTGAAAGCAATGCGAAAAGCCGTTGGACCGGATTTTGTAATTATCATCAGACTATCACAATGGAAACAACAAGATTATACGGCAAGATTAGCCCCTACCCCAAAGGTAATGGAAGATTGGATTTTACCATTAGTTGATGCAGGCATAGATATTTTCCACGGAAGCCAACGACGCTATTGGGAGCCAGAATTTGAAGGCAGCGATTTAAATTTCGCCGGATGGCTGAAAAAGGTTTCTGGCCAACCGACAATAACGGTAGGGTCGGTAGGACTTGACAAAGATTTTGGTGAAGTATTTACCAATTCAGAATTTAAGTCGTCTCCAGCTTCACTAGATGAATTGGTACGTCGATATGAAAGAGGGGACTTCGATTTGGTCGCAGTAGGTCGGGCGATCTTGCAAGATCCAAATTGGGTAAAAAAAGTTCAAGCAGAACGATTCGAAGACTTATCTATCTTTGAGGCTAAAAGCTTAGCAACATTGTCTTAGCTAGTTCAATGAGCGAAGTATTCTAATAATTCATATTAACAGTTATATGATAATAATCCGTAAAAGACGAGCTTTCGCTTTTATGGATAAAACAAGATATCCACTCGTTTTTGGGTATCTTGTTTTTTGTTAATAAATCATATGAACTTCCCTAGCCTAATATTTTTCTAATTTTGGATACCGACACATTATTAATAAATTGTAGTCAAAATGCATTTAAACCTACCATCATGTCCGATACCCATATTTATATACTTAGTGGATTAGGTGTTGACCGAAGGGTTTTTGACAAAATAAATTTTGGGGGCTTAAATGTCATACACTTAGAATGGATCCCTCCAATTTCAACAGAATCAATTTCATGCTATGCACAACGATTATCCACTAAAATTACGACTAAATGTCCCGTTCTTATTGGATTATCTTTCGGTGGTATGGTTGCCATGGAAATAGCTAAAATTATTGATGTAAAACAAGTTATTTTACTCGCATCGGCAAAAGATGATAACGAACTTCCTAAACTTTACAAACTTATCGGAACACTGAGAATCCACAAATTTATTCCTGCTTCAGTTCTAAAATCACATCATATTTTATCAAATTACTTCTTTGGTATAAGCTTAAAAGAAGATAAAATGATGCTTAAACAAATACTACAAGAGACCGATGCTAAATTTCTGACTTGGGCGATCAATCAAATCGTAAAATGGAAAAACAAAACTATTCCGAACAACTTGGTCCATATCCATGGCAGCAAAGACCGCATTATCCCAATTAGAAATGTAATCCCCACTTTTATCATTCAAAGAGCCGGTCATTTTATGACAGCAACTCATGCAAAAGAAATTGAATCGCTCATACAGAAGATACTACATAAAGATCTAAACCATTAATAGCTCTATCTAATCAGTAACGATCTATCAGCCGAACCACTGCGATAAAGAAGCTTAATGACTAACTTTGGATAAATATTAAATACAGAAACAGCTTAATTTTCCTTCCATTTGATGGTAGCTTATATTTTCATGTTATCTTTCAACGAATGAAAATTGTCACCATCAATTATTTTAATATCAGGGGAAAAATTATATATCCTCTTCTATCATCCAAAATCTTTTCTTATCCTTTCATTTATGTATAAAAATTCATTAATTTGTTCTACCAGTACATGGAAGACGCATTAAACGAATCCAAATTATTCCTAGCTTTTCTAAGAAAAGATGAAAAAGCTTTTGAATTCCTATTTCATAGGTTTTATTCACCATTATGCCTATATGCGATCAAGTTCGATATAGAAAAAGAAAGCGCGGAGGAGCTTGTCCAAGATGTTCTTTTAAAAATTTGGTCAACAGACTTTCATTTTGATTCTTACGACAAGCTAAAGTCATTTCTTTACCTGAGTACAAAAAATGCGACTATCAATTACCTGGACAAGCGAAAAAGACGCTTGACAAATTATGACAATTATGCCAATCAAATAAGCAGTATTGTTGAAGACGATAGCAGGTGGATTATTTATGCAGAAACATTACAACTGATCAAAAATGCCTTAGAAAAACTACCTACTCAATGTGCTACCATTATGAAATTAAATATCATAGATGGCCTAGATACGAAAGAAATTGCGCAAAAATTAAATATAACTAGCAGCACTGTTTACACACAGAAAACAAAGGGGTTGGCTTTGCTAAAACAGCTATTAGACAATGGCGATTATCTTCTATTATTATTATTAATCGACACATTGAAAAAATAAAAACACTAACAATCAAACAATTACAAATAAAACTAAAAAAGGAATAGCAATTCTAGCTTCGAATTCTGTTATAATTATAAATACTAACCAAAGAATTTATGGAGCTGAGCCCTTTCGAAGTAAGTGAATTAATATCTGCAAAAAAGCTTGGGATCTTATCCGATGAGGGTGAGACAAAATTGGATCATTGGCGGTCCTCCTCAGCACATCATGAAGAATTATTTCAAAGCTTGGTTTCAAATAATACCTATGAACAAGATGTCGATTGGGCTTTTTCTTTACCAGTTCATGAGGTAATTGAAAAAGCAAAAAGTAAGATTACATTTGAAAGACCTAATCTCTTTCATCTTATTATTAAAAAATATGGGATCGCAATTGCCGCCTGTACAATTGCGGCGCTATTTATCCTCCTTTGGAATCTTAAGCTCGAGCGTACCTCACGGAATATTGTTCCAGGCAGTTTTCGCGCTTCCATTCAACTTGAAGATGGAAAATCACTACAACTACCGGTCGAAAAAAAATATTTCAACATTTCTGAAGAATTAAAAAAAATCACGTCAAATAATCCTTTAAAACAGGGAAAAACATTGATTATAAGCACTCCAAAAGGAGGTCAATATCAGATATTGCTTCCCGATGGCAGTGCAGTTAGATTAAACGCCGCTTCTACGTTGATATTTCCGGAGGAATTTGATCGTAAACAAAGGACAGTAAAGCTTATTGGGGAGGCTTTTTTTGAAATCAGCAAAATTAAAAATGGAGATGGTACCGCTGTTCCATTTTTCGTACAATGTAATGAACAGGAAATCCAGGTGCTGGGCACAAAATTTAATGTAAGCAGCTATAGTGAAGACAAATCCACAATCACAACGCTAATGGAGGGATCTGTAAAAATCAATTATAATAGTACGGCCACAAAAGAAGCTATCATTTTAAAACCAAACGAACAGGCCGTATCGACACTTGGTCAAAATACTTATAAACGTGAAGTAGATAATCAATCCGATATTGCCTGGACTAAAGATCAGTTCGAATTTGTCGCAGAGCCCTTGGAAAACGTCATGGTTAAACTTGCACGGTGGTATGATTTCGATTTTGAATTTATAGATCAAAAACTAAGGAAGGTAAAAATTGAAGGAATTATTCCGCGTTATGCCAGTGCTGAAGATTTATTTAGGTTATTATCGAAAGCCAGTAACGCCAATTTTATTGTAGAAAAATCAAAAGTTAAAATAAACTAACGTTATTAATCTAATATCACTAAAAGAAAGGAGAACACACCCGCAAATTTATGTCAGATTGATTAAGGAGACGCGCCAACGTCCCCTTAATTAAAGTTAAAGGATCGTAAACTACCATTATTTAAAATCAATTAACCGTAACAAATGTATCATTTTTTTACCAAAAAAGATGTTGGAGACTTCTTTTGTGTAGTCCCGACAGATGAACAAAGTACAGGTGAAAAATCTGTATCGCGTATATTTACCAATGCGCTTATGAAAATCTCTTTATCATCACTATTACTTTTAGGGATGATGGGGGTCCAGGCCAATACCATGGCACAAAGAGTCAATATCAACAAAAAAAATGTTAGTCTGCGAAAGATACTGCAAGAAATTAACATTCAGACGGGTTACCATTATTTATGGGCAGCACCAAATATTGATCCATTGACCTGTACCTCTGTCTCATTTAACAATCTCCCTTTACAAGAGGCATTAAAAACCCTTGAAAAGAATACCCCCATCTTTTTTGAACTGGAGAAAGATATGATCATGGTTAAACAGCGTCAGTCTGAAATTGGTGGTATTCAATTAAAAGAAACAATACTACTACTTAATCTTAAAGACCAGTCCAAAATAAGGGGAAAAGTTGTTGACGAAAATGGCAATGTACTTGTCGGTGCCAACGTAATGATACAAGGAAGAAAAAAAGGCACCATCACCAATGGTAATGGAGAATTCACTTTAGATAATTCTTCCGTAGGTACAAATATCATCATATCCTATATAGGGTATGAAAGCATCACTATCCCAGTCACAAACAATCTTGGAGTTATCACACTGGCATTAAAAACGGGGACATTAAATGAGGCGACAGTAGAAGTCAATACTGGATATCAGAAACTCCCCAAAGATCGCGTCACTGGATCTTTCAGTTATGTTAGCGGTGAAAAACTGGAAAGAAAACTAGCTACGGATCTCAAAAGTGCTCTTGAAGGACAGACAACAGGACTAACTATTGATAAGGCCGGCAAAATAGAAATTAGAGGTGTCTCGACCTTTAATGCACAAAAAACACCTTTGATTGTCATTGACGGTTATCCCGTAGAAACAACAATAGATGATATCAATCCAATGAATATAGCGAGCATAACCGTGCTCAAAGATGGCGTGGCCGCATCAATCTATGGTTCTAGAGCAGCCAATGGCGTTATTGTTGTTACCACAAAGTCTGGACAAAACAGTGAACCTAAAATAAGCTACTCAGGCTTTGTAAATATTATTCAGAAACCACAGTTAAAGTATCTGAATAAAGCGACAACATCAGACTATATTGACGCAGAGATAGACCTTTTCAACCTGAATCCAAACGGTCCCTCAACGATGGATCCATATAATATGAGCCGGGTAACCTATCTATTGATGCAAGAGCGTGAGGGGAAGATTAGCCACCAAGATGCAATGACCGAGATCAATGGACTACGCGGTATCAATGCTTTAAATCAAATCCAGGATTTGTTTTTCAGAAATAAAGTAACCCATCAGCATAATATCAATATCGCCGGCGGATCGCCTAAAAGCAGTTATAATTTTTCCGTCAACTATCAACAGACCAAGGATAATCTCATTAACAATGATTCAAAACGATTAATCACCGATTTTAAAAACGAATGGCAGCTTTTTCCATTCTTAACCGCTGGAGCTGCTGCCAATTTCACGTATAATAAAGGCAATAGTACTTCATTTACATATTCTACCATTTACGGTCCAGAATTAGTAGGTGACAATTATCAGTCTTTAGTTGGTTTTTCAGGAGGATCAATGATTATGCCGTATACCAATCTATTGGACGGCAATGGCAATCCGGCAGCAATATGGGGTATCAGTCAATATAAGGTAAATACCTACAAAAACACCCCCGGCATGAAGTCCTGGGATTATGTTCCTTTAGAAGACATGGGGAAAATGCCTAGTTATAGCAATGTCTATAATTTTAGGATGAGCGGGTTTCTAAGAGCCAATATCGTAGAAGGACTTACAGCGGAAGTCGGAGGTAACTGGGTCAAAGGAACGGCAAATGTCAAAAATATCCAACGTGCAGACTCCTATAATGCTCGTATCGCCTATAACGATGGCACCTCCAAATCAAATCCCGCTAATCATTATATTCCTGATGGAAGCATCTTGGACGAATTCAAAAATATCAATGAAACCTGGACGCTCCGTACACAACTCAATTATCGCAAAAACTTCTCCGATAACAAACATCTGTTGCACGCTTTAGTCGGAAACGAAATCAGAAAAATCACCTCTGACAACAATAGATTGGCTACCCGAGCTGGCTATAATGAAAATGCAGGTTCATTTATCCCTGTCAACATCAAAGATTTTACTGCCGGAATTTACAACGCAGATATGCTCTTCCCCAATGGAAGCGTATCACTGACCGATGGTTCACTAACATATGGAGATAATCGCTTTGTATCCTGGTATGCCAATGGATCATACGAATATGACAATAGATTTATTTTAAGCGGAAGTATACGCCTGGATCTCACCAATTTCTTTGGTACAGATAAAAAGTATCGCTACAAACCGCTGTGGTCACTTGGAGGAACTTATAAATTAAGTAATGAGAAATGGTGGGATAAAGCCGTTTTCAGTAAACTTAATATCAGAGGTTCCTATGGTATCAATGGAAATATTTCCCTGAGAAATGGTCCGTTTTTGATTTTGAGTGTTGGCAGCTACAGTCCTACAACGGGTGGAGTTTCCTATGGCGTCTCCTCGCCTCCTAATAAGCAATTGCGTTGGGAAAAAACGAATATTGCCAATGCGGGAATAGACTTCGGTTTATTCAACAATGCGATAGAAGGTAGCTTTGATTATTATAACAAGAACAGTTCTGACCTCTTGGCTGCTGACGCCGCGGATCCGACACTAGGTTTTAGCTCGCTAACAAAAAATGTAGGGAAAATGACCAATCACGGATTTGAGCTCGGGCTCAATGTCCACGCCATCAAAAACAGTAGATTTAGCTGGGATATTTTGCCCAATATTTCCTTTAACGCAAACAAAGTAAAACACTACAATGTAAACCGCCCATACACAGGTAATTACACTACTCCAGGAGGAATCATGGTTGCTGGATACCCTTCAGACGGCTTGTGGGGCTATCGTTTTGCAGGTCTTAATGAGCTCGGTCAAACACAAGTTTATACCAGGGACAATCAGGTTGTATTGGCGAGCAATGCTGAAGTTACCGACTTGGTCTATCAGGGAACCTTTAGACCAAAATGGGATCTTGCTTTAACAAATCGCTTCAGCTATCAAAACTGGGACCTATCTTTTATGTTTATAGCAAAGCTAGGGCATAAATATAGGAAGGATACGTTTAGTGGATCCAATTATCAAAACCGACATGTAGCCGAAAGATGGCGGAAACCTGGAGACGAAAAGAATACAATATATCCCGTTCTGGAAGAATGGAATATGGATATGTTCTCCTTCCCTTTTGCGGATGTCAATGTAGGTAATGCAAGTTATGCCAAATTAAGAGACATCACACTTTCTTATAATCTCGAGAAACTGAGCAAAAGAATTGGTCTTACAAACGCAAGAATATTTGTTCAGGGCAGAAACCTATTTCGTATTACGGCCAAAGGTGTGGACATAGATCCCGAAACTACAGAATTCAATGTAAGTGGTGGTACGGGGGCAGGAACAGATCAAGGATTTACGTCACTGCCTTTACCACGCGAGATATTTATTGGTTTACGATTCGGACTCTAACCTAAAAACTAATTGAAATGAAAAAAATAATATACCTTGCACTGGGCCTGGTCTCCATATCGACCTTCTCCTGCAACAAATACCTGGATGTTAAACCTATTGGACAGTTGATTCCTTCAAAAGTCGAAGATCTGGAGAATTTATTGAATAATACAAATACCATTAGCTCATTTTATGCAGACAACAACAGAGGTTGCTTCTATGCTTTTATGGGTGACAACTTAACAATCAGTGAAAATCAGGCTATATATCTGTACAAAAGTACACACCCGAATGTAGATCGTTGGGCTGCATTTAAATTTTATTACCCCTATACAAATCCGATAGATCCCCAATACACATGGGAATGGGCCATCTATCGTGCTGTGGGCATATTCAATATAGCCATTGATGAAGTTTCAAATCTCAAGGGGGAAAATTCAGATCTGGGCAAAATAATTGTTGCACAGGCAAAAGCTGGAAGAGCTTGGTCCTATCTGGTCGGAGGACTGGGTTATGGCCCGATGTATGATCCTGAAGGTAAAAATGATCAAAAAGTGCTTCCTTACCGGACAACTGGTTCACCGAACACTCCCAATCCCAGTCTCGCCAGCACAAATGAAATTATGGATCTTGCAGAAAAAGATCTGCTCGACGCATTGACCGGTGCTCCAAATACCGTTGGAAACCCAACCCGTGCAAGCAAACCAGCGGTTAATGCTTTGTTAGCACAGCTATATATGTTCAAAAGAGATTGGACCAAAATGTCCAAATATGCAAATGATGCATGGGCGCAAGCCATAGCGGCCAAAGGTAATACTGATAATCTTATCTATAACCTAAATAAATTCAGTTATAGACAAGATCCAAATGCATCTCCACCAGCTGGTACCGATGCCGAAGTTGGTCTTGAGTTACTAGGCGAAGATAATTTATTGAAACAGACTTACAACAGGGAACAGCTATTTTATCGCCCTACCCCCTATAGCTATTCTCCCTATCCTTCGGAAGAATTTATCAATCTATTTGATAAAAATGCAGATCGGAGATACAAGCTATTTATGCTCAAAACGCTGGGTTATTCGGTGGTTGAAGGCGGTGTAAAACATGATGATGGTGTGCGCCTTAAGTATTATAGGGACAACAAAATGATCGCTTCACAGGGAATAACTTATCCTGAGCTGCTATTGATAAAAGCGGAAGCAAATGCAAGGTTAAACCAATTGGGACAAGCGTTAAGCGATCTCAATATGCTACGCAAATACCGCTATTCAGGTGCAAATACAGATCTTCAAAATGGTGGGGCTTTCAGCCAGGATCAATTACTAGAGGAAATCCTGAAAGAACGTAGACGGGAAATGCAGCTTGGCACTTATCAACGGACATTCGACATCAAGAGACTGGCACTAGATAAAGGAAAACCTTGGTCGAAAACACAGGTCATACACACCATAGGTAACAAATCCTACAAAGCGGATGTCATCAGTAAATTTTTCACATTACAGATCAATAATCCGACCATACTTGCTAATCCAAGCTGGAATTTACAGCCCAATAGCGATCCATATTTACCTGCTGGACTAAATTAATAGATCTATCAATTGTACATTAAAATTTAAACTTTATTGAAATTTATCATGAAATCTAAAAATATAATAATAACAGTCCTTGTGGCACTATTTTTCTTCTCATTTAATACCCTATTTGCTCAGATCGATCTGAAAATAAAAGGTAAAGTGACTGGCGACACAAAAGGATTTAATAAGATATATATTTTCAAAGGTCAGTCTCAAGATTCCACAGTAATCAGTCCAGATGGTGAATATCAGATAACTATTACATCCGAAGCTCCGGATGTAATGTATTTCTATCTTCAATATGATAGTAAGGTCAAAGGTTATGTCTCTCCATTTTCTCTATTTATTGAAAAATCAGGAACGCTACAACTTGATTTTGACATTGACAAAGGCATCTCCTCAGCCCGAATAAATGGACCTGCCCGTTCAGTTGCATATTTCGATTATTCTAGAGCCAAAAAGTCTATTCATGAAAGGATCAACAAGGAAATCACAAGTAAATTCGGTGAAGAAGCACTGAAAGAAGGGACAACTAATTTTGAAAAGGCAATGGATTATTTCGAGAAGCGTGAGACACAATTAAATGACTCGCTATTTGCAAAATATTTTAATCCGAATGGAGCAGATGCACCATTTATGTTATTAGGAAGGGTCAGCAGGCTATCTCTCGCTCAATTAGAGCATAATTATTCCCAATTATCCGCCTCACTCAAAGAGACCAAAGCAGCCAAGCAGTTATATGAAAAAATTACTAGCAAAAAAAGATCCAGTATAGGATCTACTGTAGCGAACTTCGTCCTTCCCGATACTACCGGAAATGATTTTTCGTTCAATAAGCTCAAAGGAAAATATGTATTGATTGATTTTTGGGCATCCTGGTGCGGTCCATGTCGGATCTCATTTCCTAGACTCAGATCGGTTTACCAACAGCTAAAGGGTCAGAACTTCGAAATTATCAATATCTCCATTGACGCAAAGCTGGACGACTGGAAGAAAGCGGTAAAAGAAGAAAATAATCCCTGGCCACAACTACACGACAAAACGAATTTATCAAAATCGGCTTTTTTTGTCAGCGGAATTCCTACCGCATATCTAATTGATCCGGACGGAAAAATTGTGTTTAGTAGCGTAGGATCCGACGAAAAGGGCGGTGGACCGATGGAAGAAAAACTTGAATCCGTATTTGGTGTCAAATTAACCAAATAACGAAAAACCATGCCCCGCTGTCGAAAATAGTGGGGCATACCATTTTCACCAAAAGCTGTCCCTGCAATAAAACTTACGCTTTTCCTTATCCCTCGCAGCGAACCGATACGCTCGTCTTTCCAATACCCAACGGCCAACTCCTGATCGGGGTGAAAAATCCGAATTGCTTTCTCACGGTCCTTGCACCACGAATCCATTCTATCTGAACTAACGGGGCTATCCGCTCACCTTATATAATAATCTTATAAAACAATAACAGTAAAAAAGAAGTTATAAAATAGAATATTGGTTTTCACAATTCATTCAGCACCGTCATCAGGTCTCAAATAAATACCGAGTATGTTCAAAAGACTTTTATTTTATTTCCTATTCGCTCATCTATTATGCTCTACAATGCAAGCACAAGAAAAACTCGCTCTAGATCCGAAACTAGAAGTCGCGGCATCTTTTGGAGCCTACCGTCCCATCGGCGTCAGTGCAACTTCGACAAATAGATTATTCGTATCATTTCCCAAACAAAACAAAGATTATCGGTACGCCCTTACCGAAATCATTGATGGTAAAAGCATCCCCTATCCTAATGAAGTATGGAATAGTCAAGGGGACGAAAGTTCACATTTTGTAAACGTTCAGGACATCTTTGTGGATGCACAGGACAACTTATGGGTATTAGACTCTAAACCATCAACCTCTGGCTCTATTTTCGGTCCAGATGGTGCAGCTCCTACCGGACAATTCAAACTCCTTAAAATCGACACAAAAAATAATCAAATAGCACGAATTTATACATTTGATGATCTTGACAAAGCGAAATCAGGTTTGAACGATGTACGCATTGACCTTGAAAAAAATCTAGCCTATCTTTCTGATCCTGGTCAGGCCGCAATAATTGTGCTTGATCTTCAATCAGGAAATAGTAGAAAAGTACTGGAAAAAAGCTCCTTCACATTAGCTGATCCGGAAGTTGTCATCTCCTATTCCGGCATAGACATGCGTTATAAGGACGGTAAACCCTTTCTCTCTCACGTTAACGGGATAGCGCTAAGTCATGACTTTAATTATTTCTATTTTAAACCAATTAATAAAAAGCACTTATACCGCATCGCTACAAAGTACCTTGCGGATGATACACTATCCCAATCAGCCCTGCAAGGCAAAGTAGAAGACATGGGAAATGTAGGCGTCACACATGGCTTACTCGCGGATCGGAACGGTAATATTTATCTGACGACCTCAATGGATTACAGTATCAAATACTTGAGTCCAGATGGACAAATTCATCTATTGACACAGGATCCCAGATTGTTATGGCCGGATTCTTTGGGTATAGATGGGAATGGTTATCTTTACTTTTCATGTGCACAACTATCCAGAGATCCGCAATGGAACAATGGCATAGACCGAGTTGAATTACCCTATCAGGTTTATAAAATAAAGTTGCCAAAGTAATGATGTATACTTAAAAAAACATATAAATGAATTCATTGATAAAACAGCTCGCTCTAGTACTGCTCAGTCTCGTCTATTCGTTATCAAACGCGCAGACAGATCGCCCTGTACTGGATATTATGCTCAATAATTATCACTATCCTTATGAAGTACATTACTTGAATTTAAAGAGTCAGGGTGAAGAAATAAAAATGGCCTATATGGATGTCAGCTCACAACAACCAAATGGTCAGACCATGTTATTACTCCATGGCAAAAATTTCAACGGAGCATACTGGAAAACAACCATTCAGGCACTAAATTCGGCTGGGTATCGCGTTATAATACCTGATCAGATTGGATTTGGCAAATCTTCGAAACCCACAGCTTATCAGTTTACTTTTCAGCAGCTAGCCCAAAATACAAAATTGCTTTTAGACAAGTTGGGACTTGATAAGGTCGCCTTACTTGGCCACTCTATGGGCGGGATGCTTGCAACGAGGTTTACATTAATGTATCCCGAGACTGTAGAAAAACTTGTTTTAGAGAATCCCATTGGACTGGAAGACTGGAAACTTGTCGCTCCATATACTTCCATCGACCAAAATTTTCAAACGGAATTAAAAGCTGGATATGAAGCTGCAAAAAAGTACCAAAGCGGATTCTATTACGACAACAAATGGAAGCCGGAATACGATGAATGGGTATACCTACTTACGGGTTGGACAAAAGCTAAGGATTATTCCATCGTTGCCATGGTAAATGCCAAAACATCAGACATGATCTTTACCCAGCCTGTTGTTTATGAATTTCAGCATATAAAAACACCCACCCTCCTCATCATCGGTACGCGAGATAGAACTGCAATCGGTAAAGCCAACGTAAAAGATCCTAAAGTAGCCGCAAAAATGGGGCTGTATCAGTATTTAGGAAAGGAAGCACAACAAAAAATCAAAGGGTCAAAGCTCGTCGAGCTTGATAACGTCGGACACCTGCCCCATATTGAAGCTTTCGACCGATTTATCAGACCTCTTGTTTCATTTCTGAAAGACTGATAGCATCATTTCCTCCGTCTAAGGGGCTCAACAAAAAAATTCTTCTGTATATTGTTGTTGAATAATAAGAAGTATTCCCCTACACATTATCTTTTCAAACACTTTTGCAACAAGATGTCACGTACTCTACGAAAGCTAAGCAGTTGTACAAACTGCTTATTGCTCATTTAAAAACACAAACAACTACCGATCAAACAGATAAGAAAACCCCTTTTTTATCATTAAGTTTCCGCCGATAGAAAGAAAGCGAGATCGCTCTAACCCTAACCAACAATATATTTAGCAAAAAATTCAATAAAATTTCACAAAACTAATATTTTTAGTATATTTGAATATCAATTTTAGACAAGGTCTTTATGGAACAGGCAAAAGGATATGACAATAAGGAATTACATGTTGGCGATATTGTTCGCTTCCATACCCCCTATCCCGATGAGGATCCCAATACAATCTTTATTGTACTTTGGTCGTATTACGATCCGGAAGGTAAATCGTCAAGAGCTGAAGTGGTTAAATTTGATCCAGTTCTTAAACATTATCCTGTGATTCAAAAATGGTTTATTCGAGACTTGGAAAGAGTACCCGAAGTCAGCCCTGAATTACTCCAACAGATTGCGTTATTTATGAAAAGTAAACTGGGGAATGCGATCATAAGCAAGTTGGTAGTTTAAATAAAGTTGATAGTCTAAATAAAGTCCGACAAAAAAAGTATAAAACACAATGGAAAATAAATTCAAAGCAAATAGAGAATTCACATCACGATCGATATGGTCCGATTGGCGTGAACAACTTAAAGAAAGTGAAATAAATGGTTTACTTCAACGACTTGAAGTGATGGATCGGGAGGTACTCCTTGATTGGTTACAATGGCATAACCCAAAAGGCAACTACACTGACCATAAATGTATGGAAAATAACGTAAAACCGCTTTGCAAATCAAAAGCTGTAGAATATACCTATAGAGAGATCTTGCGCAGTCATACGAAAAAGCAGTTTAATAGCATTTCGAATGGCCCCATACAACTTATGTTTAACAATTAATTGCTCAAACTATGGAATCTCTCATCAAACAGATTATCGGCTATCAATTACCAAAAATCATCGCAATGGAGTCTCAACGAAAGGATTGGCGCTATCAGCTACTGGATTTAAAAGATAAAGCACTTTTTGATAGACTCTCACTTATGAAACGACAAGAATTGCTCCAATGGCTTCAATGGAATGATCGCAATGGGATTTATACAGACTATGACTGCATCCGAAAAGGCATTCCTTTATTCACAAAAATGCAGGCTCTAGCCACAGTCTATCATCAGATTATGCGCGACCATGAAAATTGGGATGGTTATATGGGGAAAGAATATATCCGTGGAAATATCCTTTAGACAAAAAATGGGCTTCATTAACGAAGTACATAACACGATTCATTGTAGGACTTGCTATGGATGCACCTCCTTATCTTAATGTTTTACTTAACGTTTTGACAAACCAAAAAACTCCACCTAAATTTATCTTAAATCATTTAGTTTAGCTATATTAGAGATTCCAAGTCTACACTATGGGAATCAATTATTCGCTAAATATCCAAACATTTGAGGAATACTATGATCAATGGAGTCCCAAAGTATTCCAATATGCGTTCAATAAAACCAGATCATCTTATTTAGCCGAAGAAACTGTACAGCGTGTTTTTATTAAGCTTTGGAAAAACTTAAATGAAAAAAATATTGATGCCACTGTAGAATCCCAGATCTTTTGTATTGCAAGAACAACAATTTTGGATCTGATCAAAGAAGAATATAACAGAAAGAAACTTCTTCAAACAGAAAATGAGCTCATTCAGCGCTATTCCCCGCAAGATGATTACTATGCCAAACAGCTTGAAGGGACATTACAACATATCATTAATCAATTCCCCGAAAAGCGAAAACAGATCTTTATGTTGAGCCGATATTCCAATCTATCCCATAAACAAATCGCGGATAAACTCTCCATTTCATCCAAGACTGTAGAAAACCAAATTACCCTTGCGCTAAAAGCAATAAGAAAAGCATTATTGCTCTCCATACTGATGCTAAATCTTTTTTAATTTTCTTTTGGGGGATACCCTATTTTCAATCGTAATCAATATGTATGAAGATTACGAAAGAACTCGTCGAAAAATATCTCCGTGGAGAAGCAAATACCGAAGAAGTTAAAGCGGTTCAAACTGCACTGGATAATAATCGACTAAATTTGGATGATTGGCTTCCAGCAAGCGAATGGCATAATATAGAAGAACATGTAGCTTTTGAACAGCATGAGTCAATCAAACAATCCCTGATCAAAAAAATTACGATCAGGGATACAAAACAACGGATCTATACCCTATTGAAATATGCTGCGATACTTTTACTTGTCGGAACACTAGGCTGGGAATCTTTTCAATATTGGAAGACAACAACAAATACACCTACGATTACTTCTGTTCAAAAAAAACAAACTCCGAAATTGGAGTCCCCAAGCAACTTCTATTATATTAATTCTGGCAATTCGCCGATGGAGGTAGATGTTCCTGATGGATCAAAAATTGAACTTTATCCTAATTCGGAAGTTAAATTTGCAGATAACTTTTCTTCGCTGTCTAGCCGTGATATTCATTTAAAAGGAAAGGCAAAGTTTGTTGTTGCCAAAGACAAGTCAAGACCCTTTAATGTATATACCACTGGGTTAACAACAACCGCATTAGGTACAATATTCAGCGTAGATGAGCTAAAATCTTCGCAAACAAAAGTCAAATTATTTGAAGGACGTATCCAATTAAAGAGTCTAAAAAATAAAACAGGCTCCCCTCCTCTGCTCCTTGATTTTATACCAAACGAAGAAATAACCATCGATCATCGACAACTTCAAATTATTGCTGAAGAACGGATGAATTCATCCAAATTCAACAGAAGAGGTTTTTATTCCGAAAAACAAAATACACTAATCTTCAAAAATTTAGCCCTTAAAGATCTACTGCATATTATAAGTCAAAACTATAATATCAAACTTGAATTTAATTCCGAAGCCATCGAAAATAAATATTACAGTGGCACCTATGAAAATGACCCTTCTGTCTTCCGAAAAATACTATCAGATATACAAGAACTCCACCACATTACTATAACCATACAGAATAAAATATAATTTACTTATTTAATCCATAAATTATGCACAATTATTTACCTTCCAAACATGGCCTACTAACCATGTTTATGCTAAGAACCAATATCCGTGCTGATGTAAACTGGGGTTTACGTCTTGGACTAATGGGCCTTTTGGCAACTAGCTATCAAATCGTTAATGCACAACAGCAGGCAGCGATCAACGGCGTCATTCGCGACGAAGCGGGCAAGCCCATATACTCCGCAACAGTCACTATCCAAAATGTGACTAACAAATTCAAAAGGGCAACGACTAGCGCCGCAGATGGTACCTTTTCCTTTGATCAGATCCCAGCGGGTCAAGGATACCAAATCACCATTTCCTCTATCGGATTTAAAACCAAGGAACTGACAGATTACAACATCTCTGAAAGAGATAAGCTTGCCATCAATGTCAGTCTGGAATCGGTATCGGAAAATCTACAAGAAGTAGTTGTCACTGCACTAGGTATTAAAAAGGAGAAAAAGGCCCTTGGTTATACTGTTGCGGAGCTAAAAGGAGATGAATTGACACAGGGTAAAGAAACAAATGTTGCCAATGCACTTTCAGGAAAGGTCGCTGGCGTGCAAGTAAGCCGTGCCGCTTCTGGTGCTGGGGGATCTTCGAAGGTCGTTATTCGTGGTAACAACTCACTTGTTGGTAATAGCCAACCGCTTTACGTAGTCGATGGTGTGCCGATTGACAATCAAAACATTTCAGCACCAAACCAATCCGGTGGCACAGATTATGGTGACGGTATTGGTAATATTAACCCCGAAGACATTGAGACCATGTCCGTCTTAAAAGGACCCAATGCCGCGGCGCTATATGGTCAAAGAGGAAGTAACGGTGTCATCCTGATTACAACAAAATCAGGAAAAGCCGGTAAAACACGCTTCAGCTATGGTACCGACTATTCCTTTGGAAATGGTTTGGTACTCCCTGATTTTCAAAATGAATATGGTCAGGGACTAAATGGCACATTTACCCACTTCCGAAAAGACGATGGAACCATCGTTTCCATGAGTGAAGCCATAAAAAACGGTTACAGTGGTATCCCAAAAATGAGTGCAGGCAGGGACCGTACAACACGTGCCAGCTGGGGAGCGAAAATGGAAGGCCAAACTTATGAAGATGCCTATGGAAATGTACTGCAGCTAACACCTAAACCTGATACCTATGCATCTTTTTTCCAGACCGAAAAACAATTTGTCAGTAACTTAAGCGTAGACGGCGGTAATGAAAAAATAAACTACCGCTTTTCTTTTGCCAACACAGATGTGAAGGGATATATCCCGACCAATACTTTGAAAAGGAATAATTTCGGTTTACGCACACAAGCAAAAATTACGGACAAACTCCATATTGATGTAAAAGCAAATTACATTGCTCAAAAAGGAAATAATAGGCCAACATTGGCTGATGCAGCCGATAATCCAGCCTATTTATTTATCAGTCAACCACGAAGCCTAGGGAATGATATCATGTCCCAATATAAATGGACGGCACAGGAAATAAGCAGGCAGCTTGGTTTTTCGGGACTAACGGAAGGTCTGGAAAAAACTTACGCTACGAACAGTTCCACTGCCAATCCTTTCTGGACAATCCATGAAAATCACAACGAAGATCGCCGCGATCGCATCATTGGATTACTCCGCCTAAGCTATGACTTCGCTCCCTGGCTCAAAGTAGCAGCAACAGGAGGAACCGATTTCTATACAGATCAGCGATTCCGATACAGACCGATCAATACCTATCAGAGCTTAAACAGAAAAGGCGATATCAGAGAAGAAGTTATTCGATCCCGCGAAGATAACTTTGATATCCTTGCTAGCTCCAATTTCACTTTATCGGATAACATTAAGCTCAGCGCCAACATAGGGGCAAGTCATCAAAGTCGATATCTGCGAATGACAGGAAACGCTGGTAATCAGTTTATCGTACCTAATCTCTTTGTGATCAATAATACCACTACGAATACCTATATATTCGATCTTATCGAGTCTAAAATCAATTCGGTATACCTCTCAGGCCAATTTAGCTATAAAGATTATTGGTTTGTCGACTTTTCGGCGCGCAATGACTGGTCTTCTACATTATCCAAAAATAACAATTCGTTTTTCTACCCTTCGATAAGTTCCAGTCTTGTGCTATCTGATGCATTCAAATGGCAGTCAGAAGCGCTGTCGTTTGCTAAGATCCGAGCTTCCTGGGCACAGGCCGGTAGCTCCGGAAACCCCTACCAATTGACAGGTGCGTATAGTCTGAATCAATATACACATGGCGGTGTACCGATGGCTTCATATACCGAAATTATCCCTGATCCCGATTTAAAGAATGAATTGACCACGTCGATAGAGGCTGGTGCAGATCTCAGGTTTTTAAAAAATAGACTTTCACTATCCTTTACTTACTATCAGGCGAAAACAAAAAATCAGATTCTAGATGTACCGATTGCGCCATCAAGTCTTTACGTAAAAAATCGCATCAATGCTGGAGAAATCAGTAACAGGGGGATCGAATTTGTACTAGGAGCCACTCCTCTCAAAACCGAATCAGGATTTGAATGGAATACAACGTTTAACTTTAATAGAAACCGCAACAAGGTTGAATCACTTTACCCTGGTGTAGAAAGTTTCCTTTTAGCAACGGATAGAGGAATCAACGTCGTTGCCGAGGTAGGAAAGCCATTCGGTCAGCTTATTGGAACTCAATTTGCATGGATTAAGGATGAAAATGGAAACCGATTAATTGATCCAACGACAGGGCTCCCTTTACGTACTGCGGGACGAGTGGAAGCAGATCTTGGAAATGCGCAGCCAAATTGGATAGGCGGTTTCGGCAACACATTAAAATACAAAGGCTTCAACTTATACGCGCTTGTTGATATTCGTCAAGGAGGAGTGATCTTCTCACAATCCAATCGAGAACAAATAATTTATGGTACGAGCAAAAAAACGTTAGAAGGACGTGAGGGTACCTATGTCGCTGATGGGATGGTTGCACAACAAGATGGTGCAGGCAACTGGACAAGCACCGGAACAAAAAACAGTAAACAGGTGAATGCTCAGGATTATTGGAATATGGTTGCTAGTGACAAAGAAGTCATGGTATCTGAGGAAATGATTAATGACATGAGTTATATTGCAATGCGCGAAATCAGTCTCTCCTATTCATTCCCGAAAAATCTGATGCCACATCGAATGATCAATTCATTGAAATTGGGTCTATACGGTAGAAACTTATTCTATTTCCAACGAAAAACAGATGGTTTTTCTCCAGAAGCTTCTGCTTTCAATGTAAATAATAGCTCCATAGGTATTGAATCCACTTCCCTACCTATGATGAGAACCTTTGGCATTAACCTTACCGTTGGTCTTTAAAACACTGAATTATGAAAACGAAAATGATAAAAAACAGATTTGTTATCGCTCTTGTCTCCGTTGCAACATTTAGTGCCTGCACGAAAGACTTTGAAAAAATAAATACGCCACCAACATCAGTGACAACAATAGATCCCGCATTGCTTATGGCTAGAATCCTCCGCGATGGAACGTTTCAGGAGTCGGGAGAACTTCCAAACAATAAGTTTGGCTCTTGGATCCAGCATTGGGCAGGTGGCCCGGTTGTACCCGTATCTCGCTATTTTGAAGGACCAGAAAACCTGATATGGTCGCAGCATTTTACCTTGCTCAGAAACATCATTCAGATAAAAAAGGAGCTCAGCGGCAAAGAAGAAAGTCCCGAAGGTAGAAGTAAACTGGCCATAACCGAACTTTATGAAGTTTATCTATACCAACGGTTGACTGATCTATTTGGAGACATCCCCTATTCGGAAATTACCAACGATAGCAGAGAGATTAATCGAACCCCTAAGTTTGACAAACAAGAGGATATCTATCCCGCACTAGTTATAAAGGTTGATGCCGCTTTGGCACGTCTCACCGTTGGTGATCAATCTTATGGCTCCTCCGATTTTTTCTATGGCGGTAATATTGATAAATGGAAAAAATTCGGAAACTCCTTAAAACTGAAATTGGGCATGAGAATGCGTTATGCCAACCTCTCATTAGCGCAAAAGACCGTTACAGAAGCAATGACTTCTCCACTTGGGTTAATCTCAAGTAATAGTGATAATGCTGCAGTTCCTACATTTAATAATGCCCAAGCCGAGAACCAAAACCCTATATTACGGCAGATGACTACTGGGAGCGCCGACTTACGGTACTTAGCCAACACATTGGTAAACAAATTGAAGGAGTATAATGATCCTCGCTTAGGTCTACTTGCAGAACCAGTCACGATAGGCGGTGTTACCACCTATCAAGGAATTGGAGTAGCATTAACCGATAATGAACTTTCTCAACTGATCAGAGCAAATTACTCTACGGCTAACAAGTCAACATGGTTTAGCTTGAATTTTGCACCAATACCAAGTTATGCAATGACCTACTCAGACATTTGTTTTTACAAAGCCGAGGCAGCATTATTAGGTTGGGGCGCGACAAGTACAAATGCACAATCATTCTTTACAGATGGTGTCAAAGCCGCCTTTGCCCTTCCTCCGTACAATCTAACTTCCATCCCTTCATCCTATGAGCAAAATGTCATCAACCTAAATGGATTGACAGACGAACAAAAGATGGAGAAAATCGCTACTCAAAAATGGATAAGTTTATTTGGCCGAGATATGGAAGCATTTGCCGAATGGCGTCGTACTGGTTATCCAAAATTGACACCTGGTCCAAATCCGGGATCCACCAATAGACAGATACCACGTCGAGCTATTTACTCCAGTGAGGAGGCTGAATTAAATCAAACAAATCTCAAAGACGCTGTTTCCAGAATGCAGAACGGAGATTCCTTTTTGTCCAAAGTATGGTGGGATAAAAAACAATAAAAACAACAATAAAGGTTTGAGCGATACGAAATAATTTCGTATCGCTCAAACCTAATTACCAAAATGCTGCTGCTCCAGATTCTATTCCCCCACATATTCGAAATAGCTAATTCCCGCGACAAGATCTTCAATACTATTTTAGAGCAAAACAACTTCATTGCTTTTCGTACTGAATCTTTTTCAGCAATGATTTAGGTTTCTTTTGAAATTATATTTATCTTTCTTTAAGTATAAAATAAATCCCACTATCTTCAAGCTTTACAAAAATGAAAACAACCTCTTCACTATTTTTGCTAACAGTAGCATCTCTTTTTATAGGATGCGGAGAAAACGGTAAAAAAACAACATCACCGTCTCCAGACAGCTTACCAAAAAATAATCCAAGCTTTGGCTTCGAAGGGATTAAACAAGATTATACAACAAATGAAGAATTATCGTTTCAGATTACAAATACACCTAATGTAAAAATTGATTCCATCCTTTATTATATCAATGATTACCCTATTGCTAAAGTCACAGAAAACAATAAAGTAACATATAGATTATCAGGAGAGAAATTTGGCAAGCAAATCATTAAGGCGGTTGTATTTCATACTGGAAAATCCGAAGAAAACACAGTAAACATAGACTATTTACCATCAAACCCACCTCGAATTTTAAAGTACCGAATTGTTAATACTTACCCACATGATATCAAAGCTTTCACACAAGGGCTAGAGTTCTTTGGAGAAAACTTGATGGAAAGTACGGGCAATGGCGTTGGGTTAAGTGGAAATAAAGGTAAGTCAAGTATCCGCATTGTCAATCCTACAACAGGACAACCAATCAAAAAGATCGAATTAGCAGATTCAATATTCGGCGAAGGTGCAACCATATTAAATGGGAAATTATATCAATTGACTTACAAAAGCAATCTTGCCTATGTCTATGATATGACAACACTAAAGACAATAAAAACACTGCCATATTTCAAAAACATGGAAGGATGGGGACTGACCTCAGATGGTAAAAATTTGTATATATCTGACGGTTCAGAAAATATCTATGTACTCAATCCCAATGACTTTTCCAAAATTGATTATATCCGCGTTGCCACAAATGAGAAAATAGTTAACCAAATAAACGAAATGGAATGGGTAAAGGGAAAGATTTATGCTAATTTCTTTATGGAAGATGTTATGGGTATCATAGACCCAAAAACAGGTGCTATTGAGGGGCTAGTCGATCTTTCCAAATTACGAGAAAATGTGACACAACATGTTGATCTAGATGTATTAAACGGAATTGCCTACAATAAAAAATCAAACACCTTTTTTCTCACAGGAAAAAATTGGGACAAAATATTTGAAATACAGCTACTGGATTAACTAATCACTCGTTAGCTTATGATGTACACAATCATAAAGACAGTTTATTCATTAAAGTGCTATTCCCGATCTGGAAATAGCACTTTCTTACTTCAGGACAACAATTATTTCTTAATGATTTTTCCATCTTCATAGAGTGTATACTCTTCGCCATCGGCCTGTTGTAACACCATTTTTCCGCCGACAAAAATATTGCTAAATGTAAAAACAGGATCGGTCATTATTTTGCTATTGTAATCCATCAATCCCCAATGCTGCGGTGATTCCATATACATGATTCTATTTTTACCCGCAACATCCAAAACCTGATATTTAAAAGGAACCACAATAGCGCCGTTATGATCAATAAATCCTTGTTTGCCATCTTTCGCAACTTTGATAATCGTACTATCAATCGCCATAAGACTGGCATCCAAAAAGATAGACTCATACTGAGGCGAAACAACCTCCACTCCTTTCTCATTGATCAACCCTACACGTTGTTTACTATCTTGTACTTCAAAAAAGCCAAAATGTGGTTTTGTCGTAGTACTGAAATAGTTGGGCTGTACAATAACCTTTCCTGTTTTATCAATGATGCCAACAGTTCCTAAATCGCCATTAGCATCCGTTCGATGGAAAGTCGCAAGATTTTCGCCATCAAATCGTATAAATTGTTCGTAAGCAGTATCCGGATTTTCCCAAATGTCTTCTGCCGTATTATACTTTCCCGGTAGCTGACCGATAAGTAAAACAGCCTCTTCAACACCTTCTTTAGCAGCTTTGGTTGCATCCTGTCCCTGACAGGAGCCGCCCATAAGTACAATTGTTGCCACTATGCCTACAATTTTATATGGATTGTTTATTCTCATACTATTTCAAAATTATGCTTATTTATCAAATGTTATATACCCCATATACTTTAGACAGATACATTTTAAAAACGGAAATCTTCGACTCAACATTATTTTCTCATCTGCTAAGGCATTTCTTCATGCTTGTTAAAACCTGTTGTTATCATCTCCTGCAATTGAGGTGTAAACAATTTGGTTGAATGTGGCATTTTCTTGGCTTCGCTATTTAATCTCCATTGTGCATGCTTCTCAAGTAAAAATTGCAATCGCTGTGCTGTTGTCAATCCCGGCAATGTATAATATATACTATTTTCGCCTTCTTTTCCTTGCTTTTGAATATATCTCCCTGCAGTTACCTTAAATTTATTTCTTTCCTCAAAACTTCGGATAAAAGAGCTATCCTGATCAGCAATATCCCACATCGGATCACGAGGGCAGCAGACAGAACCATAGCTTTCCTTCCAATATACTGTTAATAGGTTTTCGGGCACTGTAGGTTTAGCAAAATCAATCACTGGATTTTCAAATCCCCCAAGCCGAACGCTATCAACTTTTACATTGTCCTCTTCCCGTCTGATATAGAAATAATAATTAGTGGTTTCTGGTTCCACGCACATTCCATTTTTTGAAGCCATTTTACTGACTTCACTGTAAAACTTCCAATCAGGAACAATAAGAATAAATTCCTGCAATTCAGGATAAAACTCCGATGACTTTTTAAAAAATTCTATTGGGATCTTTGCGCTCAAATAAAATACAGCTATTGAATCCCTCTTAAACTGTAATGGCAGATCCAATAGATAATTGCCCTCTAATCGTGCCACCTGACGATCTTCAATATTCATTACTCGATCATACTTTTGAGCTAGCCAATCCGGTCGTACAGTTTCCTGTGGATCGGGGGGCCTGATAGCCTGTTTTATGGCTTTAGTTTTACAGGATACAACAAATAGAAGTAAAACAAACATTAAATAAAACCTATCAATTGTTAAGCATGTTCTCATTGGCTGAAATTATGTTTCATGAATTATTTATTGTGCAGTAGCAACCTTTATCCCCACCTTATTTAAAAACTCAACTTGTTTTTCCAAACAAGTATCTGCCAGGACTGCTATTTTAGCTTTTTCATCAGTAATATCTCTTAATAACGCCTGTCTAGCACCTTTTTTCTGCTCATCCACATATTTGACCAACAACGTACCATAACCATCTGTAATTCTCGTCATGTAAGCTATTGTAGTCAAATGGAAGCTCTTCGCAGCCTCACTAGGCTTTAATGCATTAACTTCACTCTTTATTCCTTTGATATAGCTGCTCAGCGCCTGTACCTCTTTGAGCTTCATTTCGTAGGATAATTCATCCGTTTTATCCGCATCATATTCTCCTTCCAACAATTTATTATAGCTTTCATCCAACTTTTCTTTACAACTATAGAAAAGGCCGGCAATCTTCTCATTATATCCGAAGTCCAAATTACCACTACAGGATGTCAATGCGAATGTACTGATGATTAATGTCAAAATAATAATTCTCATATCTCGATTTTTCAACAAATAACGCATTTTCAAAACAAGCTCTTTAAGACAGTTAATATTCGTTACCTGCTTTTTAAGATTCGCTATCATTTGGATACAATTTTACCCCAGACAATAGCACGGATAATTATCAGATTAGTAAATACTGTAAAACAAGTCAAGGACAACAGCTTGTTTCTTAAGGAAGAATTGCGGAACTTAGAAAAAGAATATAGACCAGATTAGAAGACCGAGAATTTTACACGAATCAGGAAAATCAATGAGGAATCAAAAACGAAAAGAACTGAATAAAACACTATGAAACAACTAGCTTTATTGATCATGTTCATCGGAATGTCGAGCATGGTTTTCGGACAAGAAATTAGCCATTCAACTACCCAAACAATTACACAATCTGGAATAGGACTTGGTTCTGTAATTGCAGTCGTCACTTCGTGGGACCGCAACAAATCTATTCTTTGGGCGCTGATCCATGGTATCTTAGGTTGGCTATATGTTATTTATTTTGCATTTACACGGAGTAATAATTAATATTTCTACCGTTCATATTTTCAATACAATCAACAGTATTACATCCTTCTGTAAAACAGAAAACAAAAAGCAGTCAACCAAAATCGAAAGATCATGAGCATGATACAAAATTTCCTCCGTGTCAATCTAGAAACATTGAATAGTTTTCTCACTGATAGTCATTCATTAAGCAAAATGGTCTATAGCAAAGAAGCTATACATTTGGACAATTTGATAGATATTGATAAAGCTTGGGAGGGTATTTTCTTTTTATTGACAGGAGAATCAATCGGTACATACGATCAGGCCGCTCCACCATTATCCTGGCTACTAGTTGGTCCTAATGACATTGATCGCAATCAGGACATGGGCTATGGCCCAGCAACCTATACAGATATAGAACAAACCAGACAGATTGATTTAGCGTTAAAGGAAATTTCAATAGATGAATTAACACAACGTTTCGACTCCGCCACCATGCTTGAAAAAGATATATACCCAGATATCTGGGAGGAGGAAAATGCATTAGATTATCTGCTTCAATACTTCGAAGACCTAAAAGCATTTTATCAGATGGCCGCCTTGCATCATGAAGCAGTAATCCTATTTCTCAATTAAAGAGCAATCATTTCACGCTAATAAACACAATAAAATAACTATGCTTATTTCTGATAAGAGAAGTATCCACATTGAAGAATTAAAGGAAGTAAATAACATAGCCGTTTCCGACCTGGTCGCATTAACATTGGATATTGTCCAAGGAGGGGCCTCAGTAGGATTTATGCAGGACATAAACGAAGAAAAAGCGAGTGAATTCTGGAACAATGTCCTGGCAAAGGTCCAGCAAGAAAAAACAGTGCTACTTGTTGCAAAAGACAGCTCATCGGACCAGATCGTTGGGACCGTGCAATTACAAATAGACCTTCCTCAAAATCAACCGCATCGGGCGGACGTAGCAAAAATGTTGGTGCATTCAGCCTTTCGACGTCTTGGTATAGCTGAAAATCTATTGCAACATCTTGAATTAATTGCGAAAAAAATGAGAAAATCACTACTGGTATTAGATACTGTAACAGATAGCCCGGCTCATGCTTTGTACTTAAAATGTGGCTGGAAGGTCGTGGGAAACATTCCCAATTATGCACTTTTTCCTAATGGTACCCCCTGTAGTACAACCTACTTTTATAAAAACCTTGAATAGTATTCCTATTTGCAAAAAGAACCTCCAATAACTGTTAACTTATTGGAGGTTCTTTTGACAAAAACAATGATATTGCTTCTGACTATTTTTTGTACCACGCCGGACCAGGTTTGCTTCCCATTTGGAAAACAAGAGTAGCTCCGGACATGATCTGCTCATGTGTGATATAACTTGTTTCAAGAGGTTTTCCATCCAAAGTAACCGACTGGATGTAAATATTGGTTTTATTTACATGATCTGCTTTAATAGTAAACTTTTTCCCATTCGCAAGTTTAAATTCACTATGTTCAAACAATGGCGTACCGATTTCATACCTTCCGCTCACTGGATCTACTGGATAAAAACCCAGCGCACTGAATACATACCAAGCAGACATCTGTCCGCAATCATCATTCCCGCTTAACCCTGACGGATTATTTAGATAGAGTTTTTCCATCACTTCGGCAGCATATTGCTGTGTTTTCCATGGTTGCCCAATCGCGTTAAACAAATATATAGCGTGATGACTTGGTTCATTTCCATGTGCATATTGTCCAATCATGCCCGTACTGAAGATAGGCAGTTTACTGGTGTCGGATGGATGGAAGGTAAACATGCTATCCAATTTCTGCCCAAAACGTTCATTTCCGCCGACGAGATTGATCAATCCCGGAATATCATGTTGAACAGACCAGAAGTATTGCCAAGCATTGCTTTCACAGATATGTGCACTATATTCCTCTGGATCAAATGGCGTTACAAAAGCACCATGACTGTCACGCGGTTGCATAAATGATGTAGCGGGATTATAGACATTTTTATAATTTTTTGCTCTTGCAAAAAACGTAGTTGCCACCGCCTTGTTCCCCATCTTATCCGCCATAACCGCAATACAATGATCATCAAATGCATATTCGAGTGTGCGTGACAAAGACCAGTTCTCAGCATTGTATTTATCCACAACATCATAAGGTACATAACCCAGCTTTTTATACAATCCAATACCTCTATAGTTGTCTATGTTTGCTGTTGTCACACAAGCTTCCAGCGCTTTATTGACATCAAAATCACCTATTCCTTTCAAATAAGCGTCCACAATAACTGGGATTGCATGATTGCCAATCATCATATCGGTTTCACTGCCATAGATATTCCATACAGGCAAGCGACCATGCTGTTCGTAGAATGTAATAAATGATTTCACCATATCATTTACCCGATTTGGATCAAGATAAGTAAATAGAGGATGTGAAGCACGATAGGTATCCCAAAGCGAAAAAGTACTGTAATTGGTCCAACCTTCGGCCTGATGTATTTTTCTATCCGCACCAAAATAAGCCCCATCTACGTCTCCAAATATGGTGGGGGCCAACATCGAATGGTACAATGCTGTATAGAACTTTACTTTAGCTTCTTTGTCCGCAGTCCGAATAGCGATCTTACCAAGCTCTTTGTTCCAGTTATTCTCAACTTGTTTTAAATAGTGATCAAAATCATCTGTTGGCACCTCAGCTTTCAGGTTTTTGGAAGCACCATCCATACTTACCCCCGAAAGAGCTGTGCTAAGCGTCACTTGTTCACCAGTAGATGTTTTAAAATCAAAACGTGCCTTGAAAGCAGTACCAATACGTTTGGTCGTTTTTGTTATGCTGTCAACACTTGACTGTATCGCCGAGCTATCGATGTGAACTGCAGTAAACGGCTTTGAAAATCGGGTTTCAAAATAGACACGTTGGCCTCTGGCCCAACCTTCTGAAAACCGGTAGCCACGCACAGTGACCGAATCGACCACCTCGATGTATGAATCTATTGTGGCATCCCAGTTCATTGCTTTCTTTAGATCCAAAAAAATAGCCGATTGAGCCTTAGGGAATGTATAACGTTGGATACCACAACGTGGGGTTGCTGTTAGCTCCACATCGATATTATAGTCCGTCAGCTTTACTTTATAGTACCCCGCATGTGCCTGTTCGTTTTGATGGGAAAACTTGGAATGAATACCCAAAGGTGCCGCGGCTTCATGATAAGGCAATGTAACTGGCATAAACGATATATCATATAGATCCCCAGCCCCCGTCCCACTTAAATGGGTATGACTAAAGCCCGAAATCGTGCTATCGGGATAAAAATAACCCGAAATACGATCCCAACCGGGCAATCCATTATCTGGACTCAATTGCACCATACCAAAGGGCGATTGTGCTCCAGGATAGGTGTTACCCGTAAAATCTGTCCCTATAAAAGGATTGACTGATTTTGCATAAGAACCTTCAGCCGAATCCCGCTGTGAGGCACAGCTCAGTATTCCCAATAAACCTGCGCATGCCAGGTATTTCATATATTTCATAGTGTAGATAGCTTCTTTAATCTGCGTGTCATTTATCTGTCTCCCGTAACAATCAGGATATCTTTGCTATTAACCAAAACTTGATGGCTTATCTTAAAACCTCCTAATGGCTTTCCATCGACGATAATTTTTTTGATGAATTCTCCATTGCCCTCTTTTTGGCGTCTAATGGTCACACGATCAGACTTAGGATAATACTTTTTATCAAGTTGAATAGTTACTTTATCAAATACCGGAGTAACGATCGTATAATCTGGCCTGCCAGGACAAAAAGGGTAAATCCCCATCATATTCATTAATGCCCACGTCGACATTGTTCCTGTATCATCATTTCCTGGGATCCCACCGGGACTATTCGTAAAATGTTTATCCAGAATTTGCTTAACCAATTTTTGTGTACGCCATTCCTCACCTTTTATTTCGGAAAAAACATGTGGATAAAGCATGTCAGGTTCGTTGGTAACATCAAAATACCCTTTATCAAAGGTGGCCTGTAATCTGTCCACAAATTTCCTTTTACCGCCCATCAGTTGAACTAAACCAGGGATATCAAATGGTATCGCAAAACTATAATTCCAGGCATTCCCTTCATGGAATCCATGGTTAGGCTCAAAATTAGCCCCCATCAATGGATTGAAAGGTGTCAAAAACGAGCCATTGGGAAGAATAGGTCGAAAGGTTCCATACTCTGGAGAATAGTAATGTTTGTACCCCTGTGCTCTCTTACCAAAAGTCTGTGCATCTTTAGTTTTTCCCAACGAGTTGGCCAACTGCGCTAAATTCCAATCAGCTACATAGTACTCAATCGCATGGGAAACTGAATTATCAAAAGAATCGCGAAGAGGAACATAACCATACTTGACATAATCGGCATTGTCCGGACGGATTCGATTCGTCGAATCCGTTGTCGTCGCCGACTTCAAAAAAGCCTCATAAGCTGTATTGATATCATAGTCCCGAATGCCTTTCATCCAGGCATCAACGATCACAGGTACTGCTGGATCACCGTCCATGGTATAGCTTTCACGGCTATAAAGTTCCCACTTAGGCATCCATCCATTTTCTTTATAAATATCAATCATGGATCGAATCATTCCAACCTGTTTATCTGGATAGACCAACGACATGAGCGGCTGTACATTTCTGTACGTATCCCATAAAGAGAATACGGTATAACGATTATGATCCGCAACAAGGGTCTTTCTATTTTCCATAGCAGGATATTCGCCGTTAACATCCTGTAAAATATTTGGATGAATCATGGCATGATACATAGCCGTATAAAATACCGTTTTTTGATCTTCGGTACCTCCTTCAACCTGAATTCTTGATAATTCATTATTCCACAAAGATGAAGCTTGTGTCCTGATCCGCTCAAATCCAAAACCAGGTTGCTCGACGTCCAGATTTTTTCGTGCATTTTCAACGCTTACGAAAGATACCGCCAACTGAACCTCTAAGCTCTCATTTTCCTGAACATCAAAACTCAAGAATGCCCCAAGATCGTCTCCAGACAATTGGCTCGAATAATCGGTAAAAATCTTGTATTTGCCAGCATCTTTATTCCAATCATTCTCCCATTTTTCACCGGCACGCTGAAATTTCCAGTAACCTTTCTTTGCGGGCTTTTTATTCACTCGCATCACGAAGAAAATCGGATATACGGCCTGATTGTTGGTATAACAGAACGAACCCAATAATTTCGAACCTTCAAGTTCCGTATCACTGACATAGCGAACCGTGGCACCCGTTTCATTCGTCAGTCCCTCCCCTAAATTGAGTAGAATATTAGCCTGCCCTTTAGGGAAAGTAAATTTAGAGACACCCACACGAGCAGTTGCGGATGTCTCGGTTTTGATACCGTATTTTTTTAACACATTACTATAATAACCTGGATGAGCCTCTTCCTGTGTATAAGTACTTCCATATTGATGGTAGTCGACTTCTAGTTTTCCAGCCGTTGGCATCAGCAACAAACTTCCCATATCAGGACAACCTACACCACTCAGATTGACATGTGAAAAACCGGTAAAATAGCTATTGCTATGTTCGTAAGGTGTAGACCACCAACGTGCATCCTTATCAAAGGCATTAAGTGATGATCCCATCACATTAAAGGGAGACACATTCATTAAACCATGAGGTACCTGAGCACCGGGATTGGTTGTACCATAGTTACTGGTACCAATAAAAGGATTGACATAGTCGGTTGGTAGTTTTTGCGCAGCCGCTTGCTCCCAAACAAATAATCCCAAAAGAAAATAACGGATAAACTTGATCATATCATCTTGATAAAGACAATCTACTTTTTTCTGATACAATGAACAGTAGATTGCACATTTTTAAGTGTAGTCACAATACTACTGATAATACCAAAGATTTACAAATATCGACAGCAGTTATATCTATCATTTTACAATGTTAATAGGATTTAGCAAGACTAAAAATAGAGGCGAATTCATCAATCCGATAGGTATCTTAAAGTATAGTAGTATGATCAAAATATAGTCGCTAATGCGGGTTAGATCCAAGGAGAAAGATCATTCAACAAAAAAATCCTGAAGCGGGGAACTTCAGGATTTTTACTAACTAACCAATTATTAACCTAAATTATGAAAACTACATTGATAACGCCATTCCCCGAGCTTTGTTATCCTGTTCTTGTATGTTTAACCAAACTTTAACAAACGGTGCCGTTCGTTGCGGAAAGCTACAATCTGAAGATATCATCTCCCATTAAAGTCCATCTCAATGATACATGATTAATGTGACAAGCCCCATTGCATATTCGGTTTATCCCCCATTTCCAAAACTAGTTCACCTCCTTTTAGCAATTCCGCAGCGTCAAAATAGAATGTCTGTAGCGGTTTACCGTTTAAAGTTGCGCGCTGCACATACATATTCTTTTTGCTTGCATTTTTAGCTTTAATAGTGAATTGATCCCCTCGTCCATATTGCCGTCCCAACTTAATTTTAATTTCTTCAAAAGATGGACTACCAATTTCATAAATTGGTTTTGTTCGCGTCCCTCCGTCTAGCTGAAATAATCCGATTGCATTCATGATATACCAAGCGCTCATCTGTCCTTGATCCTCATCTCCTAGATATGCGTTGGAAATACCCTGTCCGTAATAGCGTTCACCGATAGACCGGCTCCATTTTTGTGTAAGCCATGGTTTGTTCAACCAGTTAAAAATATAAGCAAAATGCATAGACTGTTGATTTCCCTGAACAACCGGATAATCCCAGTATTGATCATTTGGTCCATTATACCGCCATTTTTCACTTTCTCCAAACCCCCATTCCAAACGCTTTAAAAACACATCCTCACCAATCATTTTAGCCAATGCAGGAATATCCTGAGGTACAAAGAATGTCAACTGCCATGCATTTCCTTCAACATAATGATGATTGGCCCCAGATTTAAATGGATCAAAGTCCTGGTACCATTCCCCCTTGGCATCTTTCATCCGCGCATAGCCACTTTTAACATCTATCGCATTCTTCCACCAGCTACCTCTATCATTAAAATAATTGTATTCCTTTTCCTTTCCCAAGGATTTTGCAAATTGTCCTACAGTCCAATCGTCAAAACTATACTCCAGGGAATTTGAGAAACGACCAAGGTCATAAGGCACATACTTATACTTCAGATAAACATCCAGATCCCGGTTACCAGCAAAGCCACCTTCAAATTTCAGCGGACTTGTTGTCTGCATTTTCTTGATCGCTTCAAATGCCTTTGTGACATCGTAATCACGTATTCCCATCTGATAGGCCCCTACGATCAAAGGAATCTCGTGTTCAGCAACCATCACTGGAATATATTCCATCCCAGCAGGCCCTTTTGCCAACCAACCGTCGGCATCATACATCGCCAATTGCGACCGCACCCATTTATTCGACCATTCCGGTGTAACCAGATTCCAGAATTGGTTTAAATTCCAGAACGTATTCCAAAATGCATCACAGCCAAGGGCAAGGTCCCCCGGATGTTTCATCGTTCTGATCGTCTCATCAGAAGAGCGCCATTGCCCGTTAACGTCGCTAAATGTATTACGGCTGGCCAGGGTACGATACATATTTGTATAAAACTTCTCTTTTTCCAAATAGTCATCACTTTTTATCTCCAGGCGCCCCAATAATTCATTCCACACTCGATGTTGGTTGGCGACCACACGTTCAAAAGACCATCCAAATGGATCTGAAAGTTCTGTTTTCAAATTTTCTGCAGCATTGGCGATACTGACATAGGAAATCCCTGTCCGCAGCTGCACTTCCTTGTTTTTACGAACATCGAATTCTACATACATACCAGCGGATTGAGCGCTGTCGGCAACCAGATCAGACTGATCTGTTATGCGACCATTATGCCAAGTTCCGAAATTGATAATCGGTTTGTCAAACTCCATGACGAAATAGACAATATAATCTTGTTTCGCATCGGTAGACCAGACATTTTCGGACAATTGGTTACTGTAGCCAATAACCTTATAATCAGAGACCTTTTTAAGAGAGAGGTCTTTGATCTTATAATCATATTCTCCGTTCACTTTAAGATCAATCATAATACGTCCAGTATCTGATTTATGATAGGTATATTTCTGGAAACTGGAGCGTGTTCCTGCGGTTAACTTTGCGTCAATATCCTGGTCAAGAAGATGAACGGCATAGTATCCCAATGGAGCCTGTTCACTTGCTTTATCTATTGCCGAACGGTAACCTGAATGCGTACTATATTGGTCTCCGACACTAGTTTTCAATTGGCCTGCTGTTGGAAATGTGCCCAGTCCAGCCATTGTCCATTCGTGTATATGGCTAAATGTACCAATAGATTCTATTGAAGGTTCATAACCAGCCTGCCAGCCAATATTCTGATTATCGGGACTGATCTTTACCATTCCAAATGGCATCCACGGTCCCGGTGCCAGCATCCATCGGGAATGCGCAGCCCCTATCATGGTGTTGACATAATCCGAAACCCCACCCAATTTTTTGGGAGATCGTTTTATAGAAGATGTTTGAATTAATTTATCGTTGATATATATTGCATATTTACTTCGTACCTCTTTCGATACATAAGGCATTGGAATCTCAAGTCGAGATAAGCCCTTCTCAAGAGTTTTATCATAGATTTTCTTTCCATCCAACAACACTTTTATACGCTCATCATCTTTCAATTTCAAGAGATCAACGAGCATATACTGTATGCGCTCGTTTCCTTTTTTCAGTTCAAAATCCGATTGCCGTACCCCTTTGATTATTGAAGTGTAATCTTTCAACAATTTCACCTGTTGAGGACCCAATAATTTAAAGGAGTCAAACTCAACCCACCCCCCTTTTATTACCGTAAGCGTAACCTGGTTAAATCCTTCCAAAATAAGATGCTCAGGCAATGCTATCCGTATCGTAGACGCTCCAGACTTTGACCCCGTACCTACAGGATCAATGGGGCCGTCACCATTCTTCAGTTCGTAATTATAGGATTTACCATTGATCGCGATTTGTAAGGTCGGTTTATTCTGAGGATCACTATTTGCCAATTTTACTTCCAGAGCCCATTTCCCATTTTCAACTTGACCACTTAATACACTGTATAAATTCAAAAAATGGGTCCTTAGGCCAGAGGTTCCACCAGTCCCGCCCCATCCATTGGCTGGTCCGGGTAACACATAAGGTAGATCTTTTGACAACGAAGATTGCCCAACCACAAAGTAATTGTCTTCGTAGCCAAAATCATGTTCCAGAAATTTCTTGTAATCGTGTGGAGCCAGTGCGAATTCTCTGCTGGAGCCATCGGAACTGCCCAGTTGCCAAATGGTATTCTCTTGCCCCGAAACAAGCTGTCCTGTCATTAACAGTAAGCTGGTGAAAACGGAAATGGGGAAATGCATTTTCATAATTGATGGATTTTATAATAAAAAGTATGCTATAAATGCCTATCCAAGTATTCAGTTCTTTTGCATGTTTCAATTTATCATCCCACTCCAAATTAAGATTTATAAATCTTAACCATCTCCCAATTATTTAAACAATCAACATTTGCTATATTGTATATACATAATAAAAGTAACCAGAAACACAATAAAAGCATTAAAAATTAGATTCAGCATACAATAATACTATAAAAAACAGGAAATATCAAGTAAAAAAAAATAAATGTACATACATAATATCGTATATAAGAATCCCATTTAAAGCATTTGTAATACACCAAAGTTAAGGATCACTTCGTGCAGTCAGATTGAATTAAAAATTGTAATAATCAGGGGGAATATTAGGAATATATTTTCTTAGAAGCTGTCATGGGATTAAAATCTTTACTAAAAACCTACATAAAGCAAGACATACCATTGGGTATTTTGAATCCAATAGACTATATTTATATAATTTTAAATTGCTTCGACAATATTAAAGATAGAAAGTAAAATACTACATTTTATCAAGGGGAATGATATTCTACCCATTTGTGTAGGATATTATGTCATAAAGGTTTAATGAAAAAATTGAATGCTCTTTTAACCAAAGTCTTAAATAGACATAGAAAGGTCAGAAAAGCCTATTTTTCGTTAATTACTTTAGACTGGGCTGTTATTTCTTTAATTTGCGAACAGAAATAAGATCAGTCTAATTGGAAATTTCGAAGCGACAATAGATCATCTTTGTGATTTACACTATGAAAATAAAAATTGAAGATTTTTTTAAGCCGATACATGTTAAAGACAACTTTAGCGAAGATGATTATGAGATCGTAAATGCATTTATTAATTTCGCAAGATCCTTAAGCCGACTAACATATCAGAGCATCTATCTTATAGATTATTCAAAGAAAAGTTTTTTATTTGTTTCCGACAACCCTATTTTTTTATGTGGAAGTACACCTGCGGAAGTAATGAAAGAAGGCTATCATCATTATGTAAGTAATGTCCCAGAAGATGATCTTCATTTATTAAAGAAAATAAACGATGTTGGCTTTGATTTCTATGGCAAATTAACTGCCGATGACCGTTTAAAATATTCCATATCATATGACTTTCATCTGAAGCAGCCCGGTAGCAAACCATTACTTGTAAACCACAAATTGAAACCCTTGCTTCTGGACAACCATTCAAACCCATGGATCGCCCTCTGTTTAGTTTCTATGTCTTCGCACCCCAATGCAGGCAACATCAGATTCAAATCGGATGAAGATGGGAGGCAATTTGAATATGACCTAGTCAAAGATATTTGGGTAGAAACTCCGCGCGTTAAATTAAAACCTCGAGAAAAGGATATACTACTTTTTTCAGCGCAGGGGCTTACAATGGATCAGATTGCTGATAGACTCTATGTTTCTATTGATACCGTTAAATTTCACAAAAAACAGATATTTTCAAAGTTAAAAGTAAAGAGTATAACGGAAGCTACAGCATTAGCGATCGAGTTGTCTCTTTTTTAATGGCTCTTTCAGTACTAATTGTTTTTGGAATCTAACAACATATCTTTTGACATGGCTATAAATTTTTGAATATCCTTATCATTCCCGGTACTGCACTGTGAAATCTTATTTTTTTTGATAAAGGTTTCTAGCCATTGGGATTTGATATAAATGGGCAGTGTTTCGGAATAAAAGTAAATAATCGGATCTCCTAATTGGTAAGATTCAATTTCCAGTTTACGTAGCGTGTTCACCACTTTCCGATCGCATTCGGCAATTATTAAACCATTCCCCAAACTGTAGGGACCATAAAAGGCATCAAAGAGCATTTTTTTGAGAATATTAATCCGATTTCCAATAATTTTCCCAGAAATTACAAAGCGCCCGATATGCCAAAAATTGTCTATTTCGGGAACCAACAGATCTTTGGTTTTAATACCGAATAACTTCTGAATAGGCAGGCAGATTTCCTTATCCCAATATGTAATCCGAATCGAAGCATGGATGGCATTATTTGTCTTACTCCGCAGAACATAATAAATAGACTGATCAAAAAAAGCTGAATCCTCCCCTATCAATGATTTATAATCGATATCATAATCTTCTTCAGAATACTCATCCAGTTTATAGTGTTCTTGGACGGTAACCAAATAAAAATGAATAAGTTCAGGCAGTTCTGCACTATTAAGTTTCGTAAAATAATAATTTTCTGGAGTCCAGTTCATGCAGTTGAAATTCAATATTATTTACAAAATAGCCTTTGTTGATTAGATTCGCACGGAGACGTAGATACAATACAAAAGTATAATAATTATTGTAATTATTATAGCTTATTTTACTCACGCATAGATAAATAGTACGATTCAGGAAAAACCCCTATCGCTTTGTCCGTAGCAATATTGAAAACAACCTGGCATACCATTCCAGCTAATAAATATAAACCCAACGATAACTGTGGTGGTGGTGAATCCATTGCGATTTCACCATATTCCGAAAGAAAATCTTCCAACCATTTTGTATCAATGTTCTTTTCCTGTAGTCTCTCAACGATAAATTTCCCGACGTTTATTTCAAATGCTTGATGTTCTTTATTCAAAGAGCGTAAATTATGACTCTCTGGTGTAATGACAGTTAAAAATCCGGCCCAACCCAAATTGTATGGATGAACAACAGGGATATTTTTCTGCGCCATGTATTCATCAAATAAAAAAGGGATATCCGAAGAAAAATCCAGGGCATTAATAGCGATTTTACAGTTTAAATCAAGGCTATACAAATTGTTTCGATCAAGAAATTCGGGATAAGCCCTAATCTTTGCATTAGGATTAATGGCCATCAATCGATCTTTTAGAGCCATAGCTTTATTTATACCGATATCTCCCACTACATAATTTTGGCGATTAAGATTGGTCAGTTCCACAATATCACCATCGATAATGATCAAATTTTCAAATCCCATCCGCAACAGACACTCAGCGATATAACTCCCAATACCGCAGCCCCCAATAAGCACCGGAAAATCCTGAATACGTTGCTGTTCTTCTTCCTTTATATGAATGATATTACGTTTATATCTCAAACTCATTTTTTAAGACAATTTTGTATCCTATAAAGATAGGACTATAATTTAAAAATTATTACATCATCTTTATCAATTAATCTTAAAGATTCTTTCTTAAAAGCGCCTAACAGCACATATCGATATTGTTCCCATTCAGTATATTTACTGTTACAATAGATTCAATCATATTCATAGCCTGAATAAAATCTATGCAAAAAAAATCTATTTTAAACGACAAATCACTATAATGAAAAGTAAAATACAAATACTATATATTGTCATCACGCTATTACTATGTATCGATATGCTGGCTTACTACCTGGAAAAGATAAGTTTAATCGGCTATTATAGTGACGTTTTACTTTTCTGGATGTGGCTAGGACTGACTATGACTGTAATCGTCATCTTCTGGAAAAAGATCCTAGCAAAGATTATGTTGTCTGGATTACTATTGGGGTTAATTTGTAGCATCCTGCCAATGATGCTACCCTTTTATACATTGGTATTGTCCATGTCTTCTTTCGGTCTACGGATGACGAAAGATTTAAACGAAAATTATCGTGCACAAATCGTTGGATATAGTGTTTTATCCCCACCTTGGTTAGAAATAATTGAGAAAAAAGGAATAATTGAAAAGCGGGTGTTTAGCTGTACCGACAATGCGTTAAATAATGACGGGACTACCCTAAGAATAGGGAGTGCAAAAGACATCATTTTCAATTCGGAAACGGATAAAATGCTTCGCATTACACTCTTTTATGGAGGTGCCAACAAAACCATAACTTTTGATAAAACAACAGGAAAAATGATATTGTAAAGAAATTTCACATCAAAAAAATGTTAAATTAGCAAAAACCACAAAAGATTATCAGTAGAAAAATGGACAATACTAGAATATACCGCATGTCATTTGCTGGAGTATATCCACATTATATACAAAAAGCAGAAAAGAAAGGTCGCACAAAAGAAGAAGTCAATGAAATCATATTTTGGTTAACAGGTTATAATACCCAGGATTTGCAACAGATCATAGCCGATAAAACCGATTTTGAACATTTTTTCAGCCAGGCACCGCTTTTCAACACCAAAGCAACAAAGATTACAGGTGTCATTTGCGGCTATCGTATAGAAGATATTGAAGATCCACTCGTTCAAAAAGTCCGTTATTTAGATAAACTGATTGATGAACTGGCGAAAGGCAAGTCAATGGAAAAAATTTTAAGAAAATAAATCAATCAACGTTCGAATACAGCTCACAGATATTATTCAATGGCATAAACAGCGCCATCTGCAGCTCCAAAATAGAGTGTATTATCCGCTATCCAGATCGTAGAAAAGATACTGCCCATTTGCAAATAGTCAGTAAATAATCTATTGATATCATGCGCGTATTTCTCCTGCAAATCGGCTCTTAATTTCCCTTGCTCATCCACAAATAGATGGCGATTTCTTTTACTGGATTCTGTCTGAAAAATAGGTACAGTAATTCCTTTCGCAATATCAAACCGATAAATGACCCCATCCAATGTGCCGAAAAATGCATTCGAACCAGCAATGGTTGCACTACTAAAAGTGTTTAGGGGAACAGCCTGTTCAACCAGTTTTGTACCATTTATTTTGTCCAAGGCCAATACGCTATAAGAGTCTGACATCGTTACAATCAACTTCTCTCCTGACAAGCTAGGTACACTTGTCCAGCTCCCCGGTTGATGATATACCCAATATCCTGTCCCATCTTTGATATTCAATGCGTACATGTTGAAATCCCTTGCTCCAAAATAGACCGTACTATCGGTAGCAACGGCATGAAATTGAATTTCACCTTTTGGAAAATAGCGTTCACCAATTGTTTTGAACTTCCAACGCAACTTCCCGTTTTTCTCCAGACAATAAAAGTAACCATCAAAACTCCCAATCATTACCCCCTCCTTTGCCAATGTTGGCGAAGCATGGACAATCCCGCCAGTAGGAAACTTCCAATGAAGTTCTCCACTCTTGCCATTAACCGCATAAATATGCTTATCTCCGGATCCAAAATATACGATTCCATCGCTGATTGTTGGTGAGGAATGAAAATAATCCCAAGTATCCTGTTTTTTTTCGCCTTGTGTGGCAAAGGTCCAGCGTCTTTCTCCCGTTTCTATACTTAGAGCATATAACAGACCATCTGAACATACAAAATACAACAGGTCTGAATCGATAGCTGCTGTGGAGCGGATTTCTCCTCCAGTTTTATATTTCCATATTATTTTACCGCTCGTTTTATCCAGCGCATAAAGGTTACTGTCACAGGAACCAACGATCACTTTATCCTTAAAAACAATAGGAGAAGCAAATATTTGTGCCTTAGTCTGAAACTTCCATTTTACCGTTGGCTGTAAACGAATTTCAGCATCGGTGATATAATTCTGTCGATCTGAGCTCCGCGCTAGCTGTTGCCCATAGAGTTGGTTTAGATTTGCGATAAGCCCCCATAAGAAAGCAACATAGCAACAATAATATTTTCGATTAAACATCATTTACTTTTCAGGTTAAATAGTAAGGTTCAGATAGACTAGTTATTGGCACCTATCAGGTTTGTAAAAATAACCGCAATTCCGCGCAACAGCTTCAGGCACGAATAAATGGATTACGGATAAATAGATTACGGATAAATAAGATACTTCTTTCTCATTTCCTTATAAAGCGTTAATCCAGGCTCCCAGCTTTTCCGAATTTCTTCTTCTGAAACACCTTCAGTTATCTGTCGTCGAAAGGAATCTACACCAACCAATTTTTCTATACTGCCAATCTGCTTGGAAAAAGACTGATCAAAGAATTTATCTTTTTCTGGAGAATTCCGATAGAGCTCCTGCATCCAGGAAAGATTTATTTTCTTACTGTCCACCAGCTTCTGCAAATCATATTCACGTAGATCTAAACCATAACATACTTCATTCATAAAGAGTGGTGTCTCACTCATTCCCTTTTTACTCACTGGTGTAAATGAAAAACGATATGCGTCTTTATAGACTGGACTTCCAAAAACGGTAAAGGGATAATCCGTCCCCCTTCCATGATTGATCTTTACACCTTCAAAAAGGCAAGTACTAGGATAGAGGAGAATACTCTGTTCGGTATTTAAATTTGGAGAAGGATTAACCGGAAGTTTGTATAACATTTGATGATTATATGCTGCTACGGGTATGATCTTTAGCTTACATTTTTTTGTCGTCGCCATCCAGCCCTCCCCGTTAATCATCTGGGCAAATTCAGCGATTGTCATCCCATGAGCAATCGGAACCGGAAACTGACCGATACCCGATTTATATTTCATATCCAATATAGGGCCATCGACTAAATACGCATTTGGATTAGGGCGATCTAAAATCAAGAGTTCCTTCTCATTTTCGGCACAGGCTTCCATGATGTCCCGAAGTGTGTTAATATTCGTGTAAAATCTTACCCCCATATCTTGTACATCAAAGATGAACACATCAATATCTTTTAGGTCTTTCGCTGAAGGCTTTTTTTTACTTCCATAGAGCGAGATCACCGGAATTTTGGTTACAGGGTCAACTTCATCCCTCACTTTCGTTCCGTTGCTGGCATTTCCGCGAAATCCATGTTCAGGCCCAAATATTTTTACGATTTTAATTCCTCTGGCGAGTAGGCTATCCACAAGATGTTTTTTCTTGATCACGGTAGATGGGTTACCCAAAATAGCAACCCGCTTACCATTGAGGTAAGGTATATATTGCTCAGTTCGCTCTGCACCGGTTTGAATTTGATCATTACAGTAATTCATCCGGTCCTGTGCCCGAACAGCAATAACAGAAAAAAATAAGGATATAAAAACAAATACAATTTTCATACTCGCTCGGTTTATAATAAAGAAATCGTTGAGAAACAAACGATTCCGATTTTGTTAAGGATTAAAGCTAATGATAAACCTTCATTTTCCCAAATCATTTCTTATCGGTCATAACTACCACCTCGGCTCTATATAGATAGAAAATCTGATTACTTTTCCACCCCTACATAGAAGTAATCATGGAGTTTAGTTATTGGCAAAAATGGTAGCATATTGCACCTATTTTTGAAAATCATCATACATTTTATATTGACAAACCTATTTTATCCCATTACCTTTGAAATATTATCCTGATATTACGTTAAATCCGTTTGCAACGAATAGTAATAATCGGAAAATAGGAGAATTTGATGTTTTTGCAAAAACATAATGGACAAAAATGGAAAAGCAGGTAAATGCAGGTGAATTTGTAGATAGATTTATGACTGGTAGTCTGGAACACCTGAGGTACCAGCAATCTCCCGTCAAGATCTTCCAGCTCAGTGAAATCGCTCCATATATTAAATTCCCTACACCGCCGATTTTTTTGGGATACAATCTCCTTGTACATATAACAGAAGGCCATTTTAAGCACAAGATCGGTGCAAAAGAATATGTGGTAAAAGCACCAGCGATTCTGATTAGCAACTATGGTAATATTTCGACGATCAAATCTGTTGACAAATCGGCAAAAGGACATTGTGTACTGATCAACGATAATGCGATGACTTCGATTTTTCGGGAACAGGAGATCCTGAATATCTTTAATATTTCACCGTTGCTCAACTTAGCTTCACAGGATAGTACCGATCTTAACGAGCTATTCAAATTGCTCTACAATGAATTACTTTCTGAGTCACCTTATAAAGAACTTTTCGAAAGTTTACTAAAATCCCTCTTACTAAAGATTATCAAGCTATCATCTTCCAATCAAGCACTCAACCGAAGGCAGGAAATTGCAATGATGTTCAAACAGCTTGTGCACAAAAACTTCAAAAAACAAAAACATATCGGTTTTTATGCTGACCGACTTGCGGTGTCAACCAATTACCTAAACCGCTGCGTATTTTCGGTGTTCAAAAAGTCTTCCAAAGAACTGATCTTAGAAGTACTTATCATGCATAGTCAATTTCTTCTTTTTGAATCAAATAAAAGTATTGCCGATATCTGTTATGAGCTGGATTTTTCTGATCCCTCCTATTTCTCCCGTTTATTCAAAAAAATCGTAGGAATTTCTCCTACTTCTTATCGTAACAAGGCAACTTAATATTTTTTGGATATGCACGATTTGTCCTATCTTTTATACTGAAGTGGACAGACCAATCACAACGATATGGATTATTTTTGTATAGCGATTAGGATGTAAGCAAAATTCACAGCTATCTTTTGAGGCTTTATCGTATACATCTACTATTGCAAATGTTTCATCATTTAATTAATATAGCGATGTCTAACGTTTTAGATCACACGAACAAAGCCCAAAATTTCGATTTATTTATCGGAAACTTTAAAGAAAGATTATCAAGCTTATTCCATACCGAATACGACTATAATAACCTGAGTTTAACACGTGGTTTACCCCCTCAGTTTTTAAGCGAAATCATGGCAATGAGACCATTGTCTGTTGCTATTCCCGAGCATCACGGAGGCCGTGGCCTACATGTAAAAGAATGTTTAGGAGTGCTTGCGGCGGCGTCTTATGAATCACTTTCACTGTCTTTGATCTTCGGGATCAATATCGCTTTATTCTTGGAGCCTTTTGCTAAATACGGCAATACCTTACTTCAGGAAAAAGTTTTCCATCAATTTCTAGAAAATAAAGCCATGGGTGGGCTGATGATTACCGAGCAAGCCTATGGTAGTGATGCCCTCAATATGCGTACCTCCTATCAACAAGATGGAGATAAATACCGTATTAACGGAGAAAAACATTGGCAAGGTTTAACAGGTGCTGCTGACTTTTGGCTCGTTACTGCCCGAAAGAAAAATGAGAATGGTGAACTTGTACGTGATATAGATTTCTTTGTTACTGACAATTCCATCGAAGAACAAAAGATTGAAGTAACAAAAAAATACAATAGCTTAGGATTATATGCTATTCCTTATGGTCTCAATAAAATAGACATCGAAGTACCCGTCGACAATAGGTTAACACCAGAAAGCACTGGTATAAAACTGATGTTGGATACTTTACACCGGAGCAGACTTCAGTTTCCTGGCATGGGAATGGGATTCATAAAACGTATGCTGGATGAAGCCATGAAGCATTGCACGGAAAGACGTGTTAGTGGAATTCCATTGAACGAACTGGATTCGGTTAAGTTTCAATTATCTCGTTTGCAGGCTGCTTTTACGATATGTTCAGCGATGTGTGCATACAGTAGTTCGATCAGTTCAATTCAAAATGATCTTTCTGGCCACAGTGTAGATGCCAATAGTGTCAAGGCACTCGTGACTGACCTGATGCACGAATCTGCACAGATCTGTGTACAATTATCTGGAGCAAATGGTTATAGATTGGATCATGTTGCTGGTCGTGGTTTAGTAGATAGTAGACCTTTCCAAATTTTTGAAGGGTCAAACGAGATGCTCTATTCGCAAGTAGCAGAAGCAATTGCTAAACTGATGCGCAAAAGCAAAGAAAGCAATCTGCTTTCGTTCCTGAAAATAAATCCGGCAACCGAACTTGCGGCTCCATTTTTCTCTTCTATTTTGAATTTCGACTTCCCGCTTCAACCTAAACAGCGCGAGATGGTCACTTTAGGGAAAATAATTGCACGTGTTGTTTGCTTCCAGTATGTCCTGCAAATCAATAACGCTGGTTTTAATGATAAAATGACAGAAATCGCCCGTCAGCATGTTAGCATGGATCTGTACATGTTGGTTGGTCAACTCTCCAATAACAATAATGCCGAACCGCTTATGAACTATGACGAAAAGGCTGATTGGATGAATTTCACCTCTTTATAAAAATTGAGAGGGACTGCGAAAGGAATTTCATCGCAGTCCCTTTTTCTATTACATCTCCGCAATATCCCATTCCCAAACACTATGGTAGTGGCCAAGATTTTCTGCGTAATCAATAAATTTCTGGTAGAACGAATGAATCCCTATCGTCGCACTATCGCCAATGACGACCAACTTCTTTTTGGCTCTTGTCATAGCGACATTCATCCGTCGTACATCGGATAAAAAACCAATCTGTTGTTCGTTATTACTTCGCGTCAAACTGATATAAATAATATCTTTCTCCTGCCCTTGAAAACTATCAATGGTCTGTACTTTAATAATAGCAGCATACGGCCGTAATTCTTCATCCTGCTCCAACATTTCCTTTAATACAGACACTTGCTTCCGGTAAGGTGCTATTATCCCAATACTAGGCCATTGTTCGATTGGAGAAGACTGTACCCAAGTTGCGATGGCTGCCTTTAAATGAGATTTCAGAAAACTGGCCTCCCCGAGATTATAGATCGCACCATCACTTTCGGTTTCCTCAAAACCTGCCCCAGCCGTATCAATATATACAATCGGTTCCGAATCGTCTGCTATTGTCCAATGCGCAACCGAACAATCAGCTTTCAAGAGACCTCCATACAAAGCTGAGGACGGGTAATTCATGATCTGTTCGTTCATTCGGTACTGGATATCGAGCAGTGAAACCGCTTGGGGATAAAGATTAATGAGTTTTTCAAACAACGTATAGCTAAGCTTATTGTCCATACCTTTATTTGATTTCACTGTTGGTGAGAGTTGACAATGATCTCCAGCCAACACCAATTTGTCTGCCTTTAATATCGGAATCCAGCAGGCAGGCTCCAGTGCCTGAGCAGCCTCGTCAATAACAACCGTCTCATATCTTCGGTTTCGTATAACATCTTGATTTGCCCCTACGAGCGTCGCGGTTATTACCTGAGAGCGTTCGAGAATATCCGCTACGATAAAATCCTGAATCTTATCAACATCTTTTCGAATTCTGTAAGCTTCGTCGAACAATGCTTTCCTTTGTTCGCGCTCGGCCTTGCCAAAATTGCGTTTATATTTTTGGGCCATATCCGTATAAGTCCGAACTTGCTTTTGCAAGGACTTTATATCCTTATTCGCGCTATGGCGGTCTATTCTGCTATCAAGGGTTAACTCCTGTAGATGTTCAGATACTTTAACCGGATTACCTATCCGAGTGACAGATATTCCTGCCGCATCTAAACGCTCAGTCAATAAATCAACCGCAGTATTACTCGGAGCCACGACCAATATCTGCTTGTTATTGCTCTTTGACAAAGCAGCTATTGCCTTGATTAATGTTGTCGTTTTCCCAGTCCCCGGAGGGCCATGTACAAGTGCGAGATCTGTTGTAGCAAAGACCTGTTGAACAGCGCTATTTTGGCTGACATTGAGATCTGGATGTTCAAAAAATGTATCTTTTTCTCCGGTATATAATTGTTCTCCACCAATAAGCTTTCTGATCAATTTGCCTTGTCGTGGATCAGTCGCAAGCTCCTTTGCCTGTCGCAATGCATTCGCCATTTCACAGTATGAATATTCGTCAAATAATAAGTCCACACCAAGTTTCCCCCTTCTGCTCCAATCCGGCAGCTCATCTACACGAAATGAAATCCGCATACTTTCCTTATTAACCGAAGATATAATGCCGTCTATTCTGTCCACATTTGGGTCGTGGTTTGAAAATAGAGAAACAGGCATCCCGAAACGAAACCGATGATCTACATCGAGGTGGTTTGTTTTTTTTAAACTAACTGACAGATAATCTCCCCGCCCCAGTTCGCTATCTGTGATCTGAATAGGAAACCAGGTCACACCCTGCATTCTTCTTTCATTTAAACTGCTTTTCAATAATAATGCTTCATGCTGCATCTTATCATATTGCTGTTCTTCGTGTAATAGCGTAATAAGTTCGTCGAAATAATTCATATCAGTACATTCACTTTGATCAGATACAAAGTAACAGTTTTTTCAATACTTTACCTTTCAGTCATCCATGTTCTTCTATTTTTCTTAAGAAAATCGGGGTGTTCTCTCATCAACGCAGTACACTTATCAAGAACTTCTCAAGCTGAGCTACAAAAGTCATAATTATTTCCTATCATTGGTGATAAAGATTTGTTGGTTAATTTTTCAAAATAAAAGCGATTAAAATGAGTGAGATATTCCTACACGATAAAGCGCAGAGTTGGACGGATCTAGGCGATGGTGTACAACGTAAAATATTAGTCTATAACGATGAATTGATGTTAATGAAAGTACGTTTTCAAAAAGGTGCAATCGGTGCCCTACATCAACACCCACATACACAAATATCTTATGTCAGCGCCGGAAAGTTCAGGTATCACATTGATGGCGCAGATCAAATTTTAACTGTAGGTGATTCCTGTATTATTTACCCAAATTTAATCCACGGCTGTGAATGTCTTGAAGAAGGCGAATTGGTAGATTCTTTCGCACCGCATCGAGAAGATTTCATTACATCGTTGTAGCCAGAAAAAAAAGGAATTTAGCAGGTCCAACACAACAATATTCGTTCAGAACAATCGTTTATTTACTTATGTTCAAAAATACTATTTCGCTCTTCTCCGCAAAAGTAGCCACGCTACTTCTCGGTCTTTCTTGCTGTGTATTGCCATCTTTGCGCGCACAGGAAAAACCATTATCCATTGAAAAGATCAATTCACAGCTATATCTTTATACGACTTACAATACCTTTGAGGGTACCAAATATGCCGCTAACGCGGTCTATCTAATCACCAAGAAAGGTGTTATTCTATTTGATACGCCTTGGGACTCGACACAATATCAACCGCTTTTGGACAGTATTAAACAAAAGCATCAGCTACCTGTCATTGCGGTATATGCCACACATTGGCACGAGGATCGTGCGGGAGGCTTTGCATATTATAATCGTTTGGGAATTCCAACCTATGCGACAAAAATGACCAACGATCTGCTTAAGGCAAATCATAAAGCCCAAGCTACGCATCTCGTTAAAATCAACAAAACCTATAATGTGGGTGGTCAGTCCTTCGTTTTGAACTTTTTTGGTGCGGGACATTCTTTAGATAATGTCGTTGTCTGGTTTCCGGACTATCAAATTCTGGATGGGGGTTGCTTCATCAAGAGTTCGGAGGCCAAAAACCTGGGCTTTGTCGGTGATGGTGATGTCAAAGCCTGGAAGCCTGCATTAGCAAGATTGTTAGCGAAGTATCCACAGATAAAAATGGTTATTCCGGGACATGACGCATGGAAGGACAATCAACAGATAAAACGTACTGAGGAACTACTTACTGGGAGGCAATAAATAATAATATTTAAAAAAATAAAAAAGCAATTTTGTTTTTACAAAAAAGGTACTATCTTAGCGACAGAAAAAACAAGGGGCATTAGCTCATCTGGCTAGAGCGCTTCGCTGGCAGTGAAGAGGTGATCAGTTCGATCCTGATATGCTCCACAAACAAAAGAGGCTACTTTTCACAAGTAGCCTCTTTGTTGTTTTTATACATTGATCCGTTTTCCCGAAACATCATTTCAATTTGTGACAGTAATTCCTATTTGTAGGAATTAACTGATTTAGAAACTTTCCATGCACCATTTTCCTTCACAAGTGTGATCAAATCGGTCTTAGAGAAACCATCAAATTGCATGGTTACTTTTGCAATAGCGTAATCTGGTAATTCTTCAACGATCTGCGTTGTTGTTTTGCAGTTCATTTTTATTCCTTTTTGTTTTTTCAAGAACTCGATCATCTCCGAACGACTGTGATTTAAATCTTGTTTACCACAGGTTTTCTGATTAAAATCAGAAGTGAATAGCTTATCTAAATTCGCTACCTGACCTTCGGTCATCGCGCCAACATATTCATCAATCGCCAAATCAGCTGTAATTAAATTACGTTCTTCTGGTTTAACCGAAGCCATTGAGCAAGTAGAGATTGCTATCATTGCTGCCGCTACAAATGTTTTTACTAAAGTTTTCATATCTTTTCTATTTTATAATGTATTAGTATATTTTCTTATCCTATTGTCGGAGACAATCTAAATTTGTTGCACTTTTTTCTTATTTATTTTCTGATTCAAATTTAAGACAACTGATGTGTTGATTCTATTACATTTAGATTAACATTACATTAAAATCGGTAAACGCTATTTTTTTCTAGGTGAATGAATTTTTCGCTTATTTCATTTATAGCCAAAACGCGACAGAACAGATAAAATCTTCTTTACAATATTGTAATTCTGTGCAATTCCTCTTAGATTGCAGGCGTTCATGGCACACTACAACAGACGGCATCTTTTTTTATATCAGCTTGCTACTTTAACATTTTTATTGGTGATATTTCGATCTGAGCTCTATGCACAGCGCCCCGTCAATGAAATAGAAATCACCGAGCATATTGCAGATACGAGTAAACAAAGGGATCTGATCGATATCGGAAAGGAGATTCTCAACATCAAGCCACCGCAATCTGTCGATAGTACCGGAAAAAAGTTTTACTTTTCATTTCTGCCATTTTCGACAAATGTCCCTGGAGGAGGGCACGCTTTAATTACGAGTACCACAGCTGGCTTTTATCTTGGTGAGCGAAATAGCACCTATATGTCTAAGGTTACTTTCACGCCATATACCAATTTTGGAAAGCGATTTGGCCTCCCCATCCGTTCCTATGTCTGGTTAAAAGATAATAATTGGGTTATCGATGGTGATATTAGGCTATTAAAATACCCACATGAGACCTGGGGAATAGGTAAAGAGCATCACGGTGACCAACAGATCAATTTGGATTATACTTATTTTAGACTATATCAACATGCGTTAAAAAGAATCCACGGCGGACTGTTTATGGGCATTGGCTATGATCTGGATTACCGCATGAATATCAAATCCACGAGTGCGATTCCGCTTGACGAGTATACCTCCTACCCCTATGGCACGGATTTAAAAGATCATACTGTTTCTTCGGGACTTAGTCTCAATCTCATTTATGATACACGTGCGAATTCTATTAATACCTGGTCTGGCAATTATGCCAATCTACAATTCCGCCTTAACCCGGTTTTCATGGGAAGTGATCAGAATTGGAAGTCCTTATTCCTCGAAATCAGGAGATACCATCGCTTGACCCAGGATCCAAATAAGCAGAATATGATTGCTGTGCGTAGCTTTTTCTGGACTGTATTCAATAGCAAAGCACCTTACCTCGATTTACCTAATTTGGGCTGGGATCCTTACAACAGTTCCGGAAGAGGGTTTCCCGTAAGTAGGTTCCGTGGCAAATCGTTGTATTATCTGGAAACAGAGTACCGACGCGACATCAGCAGCGACGGTTTATTCGGCTTTGTGGCTTTTATAAATTTCACCACGGTGAACGGCCCCAAAAATAGCATGTTTGCAGATTGGAACATCGGTACCGGTGCTGGCGCCAGAATTAAATTTAACAAAAACTCGGGCACCAACATCGGTATAGATTATGGTGTTAGCACCAATCACCGTGGGGTAAGATTGACTCTGGGTGAAGTATTTTAATACTTAACTCAAATGATAACTTTGATTTTTAAACTCCATGGAGGCATAATATCGATACTTCTCGTTATCCAACGGATAATCCCAACAGCCCATTCGGTGATAGATCTCACCACCAAAACCAGTTTTAAATCTATAAAGTCCGTATAATGGATGTGATGGATCAGCCTGAGGTGATACGCCAAAGAAATCATATTCCGTACAGCCTTTTTCCTTTGCCACCTGCATGGCACGCCATTGCAAGGCATAAGTCGCCATATAATTGCGATTCTCGGAAGCGGAGGCACCATAGAGATAGGTTCCCCGATTTGCAGCAATCACCAGAAACATTGCTGCCAGAGGTTGATTGTCTACCTCTGCAACCAATAAATAAACATCTGCTGGAGACAACGTATCATTTGCCTTGGCAGATAGCACAATCTTGAAATAGTTGATATCGTGCAAGAAAAAATTATTCCGAAGCGCAGTCTGCCGATATAACTCATACCAGATCTCCAGGCTCTCTAAGCCAAGAGAATGAACCTTTACGCCTTTCCTTTCAGCCAAATGAATATTATAACGCGTCTTTGATTTCATATTGTCCAACAGGAGATCCTCTTCTTTTCTAAGGTTCATAAAAATGGTATTAGAAGGAAGAATGTCTGTATTCGCTTTATGAAAATTCCAGTTTTCCGTATTAAAATTAAAGCGCATTTCCTGAATACGTTTTTCAGGGACACCTAGCCAATTGCCATAGAGGTCATAACAGTCATCTTCTTTTGCCCAATGGGATTCCCAGGACAGATCATAGCGTATCATAATACAATTGGGCGGCAAGTAAGATCGTAAACTCTCCGAAAGCTGCTCTAAAAACACCCCTTGATTTTCTTCCGATGGTTCTATTTCAGGACCATATGGTACATACGCGATGCTATGCTCATGATCCACTGCCTGAATAATAATCAATAGATCCCCCACAAAATAGGTATCGTCTTCCACTCCGATATAAAGATCAGAATGTTTCGATTTGAAATTAAAAGCCTTTGATTCTATCCCTTGCATCTTTTTCACAGCAGACCAATAGGCTGTCTGTTGAATAATACCTGTCTTGTAGAGACCACTTACTTCTTTGTCATTTATATCTGCTATCATAACATTCCTATTGTTGTCGAATATTTTCAAAAAACACGATAAACCTTATCGATTTCAACATCCAAAAACGGCAAACTTAGCCAAAATGCCCAGTTAAGCGGGCAGTCATTTGTCACTTTGTTGTTAATTTTAAAAAACAGTACATGGTTTTGGCCAAAATCAGCTTTTTCACATTATTTAACGGCATTATATTATCGACTTGGTTGGTATTTTGGTTCAAAATTTAGGATATTTGTAGCCTAACAACTCACCGACAATGATGGACAATAAAGCGATCTCTAAAATTTTTAAATTGTGTAGCCAATTAATGGAACTTCACAACGAAAATCCATTCCGAACAAAGGCTATGGCTAGTGCATCTTTTAAATTGGACAAATTGCCCTTTCGTATTGATGACGCTTCGCTTGAAGAATTGAGCGCACAGCCGGGCATAGGAAAAAGTACCGCCGAAAAAGCGAAAGAGGTCGCACAAACCGGAACGTTTAAGGAACTCCAGGACCTATTGGCGAATACGCCATCAGGAGTTGTTGAAATGTTAAACATAAAGGGCCTGGGGCCAAAAAAGGTTCAGATTATCTGGCAAGACCTTGGTATTGAAAGTGTAGGCGAACTACTGTATGCCTGCAATGAAAACCGGCTAGTTGAAGCCAAAGGATTTGGCTTAAAAACACAGGAAGAAATAAAGAAATCCATCGAATTCTCAATATCCAATCAGGGATGGTTCCTATACGCCAAAGTATTGTCCCAAGCTGATACATTTTACGCTATTTTAAAAACACATTTCCCCTCGTCTCTTCTATCCTTTACCGGAGATTTTAGAAGAAAATGCGAAGTGTTAAGCACAGTGGACCTACTCATTTCCGAAAGTATAGAAGCGGTGGAGAAATTCCTAGGTGATTATACATTGGTGGAGAAAACAGAGAATTCACTGGAAATTACTGATGAATTAGGTTTTACATTCAAGGTTTTCAGTACGAATATCAATGATTTTTATCGGGACCTTATTCTCAGCACAGGATCGACCGCACATTTGGACCTTTTATTCAATATTCTTCCTGACTTACCTTCACTTTCCAGTGAAGAAGCTATCTACCGTAACTTAAGGCTTGATTATATTGAACCTGAATTGCGCGAGGGTCTTGACGAAATTGAACGCGCGCAGAACCATACTTTACCTCATTTAATCCAATTTAAAGATCTCAAAGGGACACTGCACAACCACTCAACCTATAGTGATGGTGTGCATACCTTGGAGCAAATGGCTCTTCATTGTAAAGATGCATTAGGTCTCGAATATCTCGGAATATGTGATCACTCCAGAACGGCAGTTTATGCAAATGGTCTTTCCATTGAAAGATTGGAAGAGCAATGGAAAGAAATTGCCAGCTTAAATGAAAAACTAGCACCTTTTAAAATCTTTAAAGGGATAGAATCCGATATCCTAAGCGACGGATCACTGGACTATCCCGATGAGGTACTAGCACAATTTGACTTTGTTGTCGCCTCTGTTCACTCCAACTTAAAGATGGATGAGGAAAAAGCAACTGCTAGATTGATTAAAGCAATTGAAAACCCATATACAACAATTTTGGGACATCCAACAGGCCGCCTTTTATTAAGTAGATCGGGCTATCCACTCGACTTTAAAAAAATAATTGATGCCTGCGCCGCGAATAAGGTCGTCATCGAAATTAATGCAAATCCTTTAAGGCTAGATTTAGATTGGAGATGGCATCGCTACGCTTTAGAAAAGGGCGTATTGTTATCCATTAACCCTGATGCGCACCGCACGGAAGGGCTCTTGGACATGCAATATGGTATTTTTGTTGCACAGAAAGGTGGTCTGGAAGCAAAAAATTGTCTGAATACATATTCCTTGACAGATATTACAAACTATTTTTCCAATCGTAGATCTTAAAAAAAGCTTATTATGTCGCATAAAACCAATGCAGTCCGCTTGTTGGATACGGCAAAAGTAAACTATGAATTAAGAGAGTATGAGGTGGATGATCATGATGTCAGCGCAGAGCATGTTGCCTTGTCCTTGGGTCTAATACCTGAAACACTTTATAAGACTTTAGTATTGAAAGGAAATATAGACCCTTACATTGTTGCTGTAATTCCCGGGAATGCGCAACTTGATCTAAAAAAGATCGCTAAAGCATCAGGCAATAAAAATTGTGAAATGCTCCCCATGAAGGATTTGTTAGCTGTAACGGGCTATATCCGTGGGGGCTGCTCACCTATTGGCATGAAAAAACTATTTCCAACATTTATCGAGGAAGCAGCTCAATTGGAAACAGAAATTTCTGTGAGCGCAGGAAAACGAGGCCTTCAAATGATATTAAATCCCAATGATTTAGCAACGATGACCAAAGCGATCTGGTCCGATTTGATCAGCATTTAACACGAACATCCTCGCCCGATTTCAGCTCTTTCGTCCATACAACAAAATACGTTTAAACGGATATATCGCGGGGAATCTGGAAAAATGCTGTTTAATACGTGTCTTAAAAGCCTCAATAAAAACAGGTCGTTTATCTTCGTCCAGTCGCTCAATATAGGGGATCAATGCCGATCCGGAAATAAAGTCATAAAGTACTTCCGCTTCGGCAGCTATAATTGGGTATATACGAAGCGATAGATCCAATTCCTCCAAGCCCGAATGAAACAAAATCTGTGCATAGTCATCTATACTTAGTACCGATGAAGCCCTATTCCAACCATCCAAATAGCTTCGGTAAGGTTCTTCACCAGCCAGCTCAGATAGCAGTTTATTCAAGACATTTTCCGGCTGATAAGGCATCTGAACGGCCAATTGCCCACCGCTACTCAATTTGGAAATGAGATGCGGAAAAAGCAGTTGGTGACCATCCAGCCATTGCAATGCAGCATTACTGAATATCAAATCCCAGGAACCCGCTGTCTCCAGAAATTTTTCAACACTACTATTTTCAAATTTTAGGTGTTCATGTTCAAGTTTACGGCTCATCGATAACATTTCTGGAGATGCATCTATTCCAAGGAATGTAGCCTGTGGAAATTTATCGCTTAAAATAGCTGTTTGCTCTCCGGTTCCACATCCAAGATCCACCGCTTTCATTGTTGCTTCCGAAGCTATTAGTTCGGATAGATCAAAAAAAGGTTTGAAACGGATGTCTTTAAACTTATTATAGATATCTGGATTCCAAGGCATAATATTTTTTATTTAAGTCCCAATGGGATAATACAATAGCTATTATTTAAATAGCTCCAAAATTTCAACTACATCGACTTTTCCAAAATACGAAGTTAGATCTATGGCTTCCAACAGCGCTCTGATTTCTTCCAATTGATGTTTTTTTCCAATCAATAATTGCTCCAGTTCATGAATAGATTCAGAAGCAAAAAAATCCCCGAAAATCTTAGCATGCTCAATAGAACCTTTATGTACATCTAAATGTAATTCTATAAAACCGGCGGGGATCTTGATTGCCTTTTTAAAATTATAATTCGGAGAGAAACCGAAATTCCAGTCCCAGGTTTCATATTTTTCCTTCACCAGATGTTCGATATTCTGGATATCAGTTGCAGAGAAATGAATGATCTTCGCATCAGGATTTTCACGCTGCATTTCTGCGATCAATAGTTCCTTAAATTTTACCGTTGTAAAACCCTGAGGTAGATAACCGATCAGATTTGTCACCCTCGCACGGTTGGACTTGACAGCTTTATCGACAAATTTAAGCGGGTTTACCTTCAATGCATCACTCAATATCTGCATCTGTGAATCAATTAAAATAGTACCATGCTGAACCATTTTACCATTTTTTGCGAGCTTAGCATTTCCACTAAACTTCTTTCCATCCACAAGCAGGTCATTCCTTCCTTCCAGTTTTGCCGGAATATTCAATTTGTTCAAAACAGAAACAATAGGTTGCGTGAAAGTCGAAAAATCCATAAAATCAAGATTTCCCAATAAGGTGTGAAAGGAGAAATTGAGATTTCCTAAATCATGATATACGGCACCACCACCAGACATTCTCCTAACGACTTTAATCTTATTATCGTTCACATAATCAAGGTTAATTTCGGCCAAAGTATTCTGAAATTTGCCGATAATAATTGACGGACCATTCATGTACAATAAGAAAATGGGTTCTTTCGGATATTTCGTGAGCAGGTATTCCTCAGAAGCAATATTGAAATAAGCATCATGGGAAGGCGAATCAATAATAAACATCGTATTTTTATATTTTCTTAAAATTAACAAGAATTTAAATGCATTGATTCATCTCAAACTCATAATTTCCATCAATCCCTCGTTTTGTCAGCTTCCTATTACAACAACCCTAATTACCGTTAAAAGATTTCAAATGACGCCAAAAAACAACTTAGTTCTCAGGATCAGGTATGTTTTTAGACAACCCAGTCAATTATTGATCTTTGGCCCCTTATTATAAAACCAATTACATATAACCGCCTTACTATACACCCGATGAATTTCTAGCAGATCTTATTTTTTCTTCAAGATTATTGATAATCAATGCGGAAAAATCTTCTTTTACAATCTCTTCTGTCTG
>PJTS01000092.1_pt1 | contig 89305 bp, 60 predicted proteins | sample 1512251 | NCBI WGS metagenome assembly PJTS01 (sample SAMN08177686, study PRJNA422409) | Soil metagenome, whole genome shotgun sequencing project. | isolation source: Soil (2) enriched on wood chips: alkali lignin treatment | place: USA: Madison | collected 2015-01-15 | reverse complement strand
GTTCGCTTGATCATATCCAAGAATTCCTCGCTCGTTGTTTCTTCGAATATACCAGTGACATGCTGTTCCGCCAATCGCTCTGTTTTGATAACAACAGGTTTTCCAAACCAACGTTCCATCTTTCGGGCAACGGCATTAAAATCATCACCTTTAAGCACCAGAAGGTTCTTCATCCAGAGTGTTTCCGTAGCTTCAGTCTCGACTATATCAAGTTTTTCAAAAGCTACCTGCTGCTGTATAACAGCATGCTTGCTTTTATTATGGCTTGGCTCCAGCACCGAATTAACCACAGAGATTTTGTTTCCCGGCAGGAGTTCATAGGTTTTTGTTTGCTTATTCTCCACGACTTTCAGTTGTACCTTACCTTCAATTAGCGAAGTCGTTGTTATATTTTCATCTGGAATCGCGCGGAGATTAAATTTAGTACCCAGTACCAGCACCTCTGCATGCGCTGTTTTAATCGTCAAAGGCAAATTTGGATTCTTGGCAATCGAGAAGTAGCCCTCCCCTATTAATTGCAATACCCGGTCAGTTTTTCCAAATCCACTTTTCAGTCGCAGGGTGCTTTCATTATTAAGCCAGACCTCAGATCCATCACTTAACTTGATCGATTTACGTTCTCCCTTTCCTGTAACAATTGTTTGCCATTCTGAATCAATATTTTCCTCTTTGTCTCTTTTTATAGACCAAAAAGTCAACAATCCAAATACCATCAAAATACTGGCTGCAATGGATATTATTTTTATTTTTTTGTGATTTAAAAAGGGGTGGACATTAGAATCCCTATCGGCAACCAATTCTATAGGTTTTGACTTTTCATAGATAATCTCGGCCTCGATATTTTGCCGTTCCTCCTGCTCACTTTCCAAGAAGGCAATGAATTGTCTTTTATTTTCATCTGCTCGCAGTAAATTATCCAAAACGATCCTTTCCTCTGCTGTGAGCGTTCCTTCAAGCAATCGATTGGCTAAAAATAAAAAGTATTCTTCTTCAGATGAAAACATGCGCATTCGGTGTATTTGTGATAGAGACACCGAAGCAATACAAAATCCCCAATAAAAAAATTATTTTTTTTCTTTCATGCAGGCCCATAGTTTTCCAAGGGCTATTTGAATATGTCTGTCTACAGTTTTTTTAGATATTCCCATCGTTTCCGCAGTCTCCAAATAGGTCTTCTTTTCTTCCTTCACCAATTTAAACGCTTCTTTTGTTTTTGGCGGCAAACATTCTACAGCCTGTTGGATGCGTTGGATGCTTTCATTAGATATCAATATATCTTCAGGTGTATTGCGATCGATTAATGTATCTTGATATTCAATGCCATCTGTTAGCACGAGCTGACGAACCCGGAGCAGGTTCAGGCATTTATTTTTGATCGCCCGGAGGAGGTAGCTTTCGAGACTCACGATATTCATAAGATCCGGTCCCAAGTACCAGATTTTCCAAAGTACTTCAGAAACTACATCTTCAGCCAATTGTTTATCTTTTATAAAAGAAAATGCATTACTTTTTAGCACCCCATAATTAGCCAAAAAATAGGCCTTAAAAGAGTTTTCATCTCGATGAATAGCAATATTCCTCTTATTTTCTTCGGATAAAGGTTTCAAATACATTGGTTGTGTCACAATTCGATTGGCAATTTAAACAAATTCAGTTTAAGATTGCAAAAAAAAAGTTACATAACGTGGTTTTCTCAGCTTTAATCGCAATTAGACAGCTGTTTTTCTCCGACAGGAAATACTAATAAAAAATCTTAGATAAAAAAAATCGCTCTATTATCAGATTCTAAAGGGTCATCTAACAAGAGAGCGAGTACAATTTATAATTAAAAAGATTTTGTCTCTAATCAAGGAAAATGGTTACTGTCATAGGATCATTCTCTATTTTCACCTGTTTTTCCACTGCTCCTTGTTTACTATTATACTTAAGTGTATATATTTTGTTTTTTTCTACTGCAAACTGCAACCGGTCGTTTGCATCTTGTCTTGCATCTTTGGTAGAACCTCCGCCTACTTGATCCTTTCCTTGAAAGATATCGACATTACACTTTTTCCGATCTTCGGGTGTGGTCTTGTCCTTACTTTCGTAAGCAATAACATAAATTGCCGTATGCTTATTGTCTATGTTAATTTGTTGCTGCTGCTCGTTATATAAAGCTTTATAAGTAGGCGTTACGTTCACCCCATTCACATATTTCAAGTTTGTATCCCAAGCTAAAGGAAAGTATGTTTCTGCCGCTTTGAAAGAAGAAGCATAAATGGCATGCTCCCGGTTACTTGCATCTGCTTTGCCCGCATCCGCTAAGAACCAAGAACGATTCAACTCTTTATCGGGGTAATATTCTGTAAAATACCATTTCCCATCTATCCAAACTTCACACCAGTTGTGATTTCCACGATTGTCAAACCAGTTTAAGGTTCCCGCTACCCTGGATGGGATACCCACTGCACGAAATGCATCAGTCAACAAGATTGACAGCCCACTACAGGAAGCCATCCCTTGATCAATTGATTCCGAGGGAGATTGATCAGGCCGTTTTCTTTTTGTGTTATAATCAACCATAACTTCGTCCCGAATATTTTTATTGACAGCGGCGATGGCCTCACGAAGTGTCTTACAAGACTCCACATACTTTGAAAACCTATTAAAGAGTTCTTCACGCCATTCGTCCCGATTTTCATTGAGCACGGCATAAGGCAATACCTCATTTAAAAAAATGGAATCTGGTAGTTGTTTCGTCCAAGGGAACTTCTCTTTTGCCCGATAGGCTAATTCAATATTGCGCAATAAGAAATCGCTTCTTAAGGATTCCAGATCCCGTTGTGGCATATAGGAAATTAAGAAGACTGCACCTTCCTTCCTATTTTTGGGCACGTCTTTGAGCACTTTTTCCAATGAAGCCCTATTTTTCCCTGCTTTGGAAAGGGCTATTTCAAGAGGTTTGTCATCCTGTTTAGCATTGGTGTGCGTATCTGCTGGCTGCGCTAGACATAAGTTAAAAAGTGATACCGATAGGGCAAAAAATAAAGAGCGTAGTTTCATAGTAATTCAAAAAAATAAAGCTACTAATTTTTGCTGAGCTATTGCAAGCCATCGCCGCAATAAAAATGGCATGAAATTCGATAGATAGCGTAATAATTAACTATATAAATAAAAATGAAAAGAATCAAAATTACTTTTTTAGCCTTGGTAGCCAGTACGCTGTTGATTACATCATGCGGCAATAGTACGGTATACCCACAGAACGAAGATGGCGGTAAAGCTGTCAAACAAATCATTGAAAAAAACTTCGATCCGGAAAAACAGGTAGAAGAATTACAAATCAAGTCAAAAGAAGAACTTTATGGAGAACTTGGAGAAGTAAAGGTTGTTTATTGGGATGGAGATAAACAGATGGAAGATATCTATAGTCCTGCCGATGGCATGCAGAAATCCAAAGAATCCTTTGCTTCAGAGAAAAAAATGCCTTTTCTAAAGAAAACCAAAACAGTCGCCGTTAAAAGCTTTGATGTAACCCCTATACCTTATAAGGTAGGCGAAGCCACAACACTTATTCCGCAAGAATATGAGAATTATTCGTTACATGAATATACCTTCTCTGTTGATGATAATGGAAAAGTAAAACAACTATTTGCAGTAAATGCGACCAAAAAGGGTGAAGGTAAATCACAACAAGGTCGTATGGTAAGCCAAAATTATTACACATTTAAATTTACCGTGGACGAAAACGGTAAGGTAGCTCTAATTCCCTAAACTTAAGCGTAATATTATCAGTTTATCCCCTTTTATATATCTCGTTAGCTTGGCATTAGCTTTATCTCGTTAATGCCAAACTAGCCAGATAAAGAGGTATTCTCTGTCAAATTAAAAAACCTTAATTACCTTTTTCCTCACGGGCAAGAAAATCATAGGAATACCAAAACTTCAAAGGTGTAAAATTGTCTAAACTTCTGAGCGAATAGCTGATGGGGAAATCAAATGAATTACTTTGTTTTTCAAACTCTTTTTTAAATTCTGTTATCAGCTTAGTTATTTCTTGCAAACCGCTTTCGCGCCTGATAAAGCTTTCTCTCTTACCACCACGTAGATAGATTAGCAGATCCGAAGCGTTCAAGATCGTTTCCTCCTTTTCTGTCAATGGCTGACCTTCCAATAATTTATCAAGTACATTTTTGAAATCAATCCGAGGATAATCGCTTTCTCCCATCATAATCAAATGTGTACCGTAATTTACAATATTTGTATAATAGGGATTAAAACCAGCTTGTTTTAGCTGAGCAACATCTTTACGGCCAAAAGCTGAAGAAAACTCATTGAATTGTGCCATCAATGAAAATGCAATATTTTCACTACGCATCAAACAGCTATATGCTCTTTTGATTGTTGTTGAATCATGGTGTTCGACAAGCTTTAAAACACTATCTACGTCAGGGCTATTATTGAGATGGTAGCGAATTGATTCATAATCAAAGAAATCTGTTATGGAAAAACCTGACATTGTCACCTCAGTGCTTTTATTTTTACGGGCATAGGAACGAATTCCGTCGAAGGTTGGAACGATCTTCGCATTTGAAATAGCGGAAGTGGTAGGCACAATTGTAATTTTAAAAGGCTTATAATGACTACGAAGGGAAGCTAGCTTCACCGTGGGTATAGTATCTTTCAATCCCCATACTGTTCCCAGGTAAAAATTTTTGTCTATGGTTTGATCTACATAAATCTGATTTACTGAAAAACCAACAGAGCGACCTATAAATTGAAACTTTTTGGCTAATGCAGCACCGTCGATCTCCATGGAGTCTGGATCACCTTCTTCCTTGTCACAACTGGACAATAGGAATAAACCGAGCAATAGTGCAAAAAGATATTTCATAATTCAAAAATTACTCGTTCCCCAAAAGTCAAAATATCTCCATGTTAACAGCGGAAAGGCTAAAGGCTTTTGGTTCTTTATCAAAGATATATAAAAATACCTATCCAACCTATATAAAAATCAGAATAACAAAGAAATAAGATAAAGTGATTTTTATTGTAGGATAGCAGTAGTGTCATGAACAGCCAGTTCAGCGGTGGAAAGGATTATGATTATACAAATTTGTAAAAAGTAAAAGCCGCTGGAATGGGGAATTCCTAACGGCTTTCTTCTAACCTAATGAAAAACATCGATACCGTGATCGGTACTGTGTTGATCTCCTAATTCCAAATATATCAAGTCTATTTATCCTAGGTATCATTCATTTACAATCCGCGCTTATGATTTACGATTCGTAGTTGTTAAAAAAAATATGGCAGATCATTGAATGTCAATACATTAAATACCAAAAATAAGCAAATATCCCAGTATTCTTACCTACAATAGTATTGCATAAAAGGTATGTTATTTTTTTATTTTAAATCAGTCTAAATAACTAAATTAATTGTATGTTTGCGCCGACAAATAATTTAGACTAATTCAATATTAATAATGAAAAGATCTTTTCTGGGGCTTATCTTAAGTCTGGGATTGGTAGGAGCGATACATTTGGATGTTTCGGCTCAAAGTAAAGGGGTACATGGACGCGTCAAAACCAAAGATGGCGCAGCAATCGAGTCAGCTACAGTAACCATTACAACACTTGGTAGATCAACTTCAACCTCCCGTGATGGCAGTTTTCATTTCTCCGATCTTCCCGATGGGACCTATACCATTCGAATCAAGAGCATAGGCAACGCTGTTGAAGAACAAACAATAACTGTTAAAGATGGTAAAGCGCAAACAGTTATTGTAGCGATGAATATTTCTGAGTCGCAATTGGAGCAGGTTGAAGTATTTGGGTATAATTCCCATAATAATAAAACAGTCAATGTTGGGAAAGCAGGTATTATTGATAAAGACCTGCCGCAAAGTGTGCAGATTATTAATAAACAGATTATTACCGATCAACAAGTCAACAGATTGAGCGATGCGCTCAAAAATGCGAATGGTGTAGCCATGGGTGCAAATCGTGGTGGTGTAAATGAAAACTTCTATGCGAGAGGTTACAGCTTGGGAGCAAACAATATCTTTAAAAATGGCGCACGCACAAATAATGGTGGTTCGATAGAAGCCAGTACATTAGAATCCGTTGAAATCCTTAAAGGAAGTGCTGCATTACTATATGGTGGTGTATCCGGCGGTGCGGTCGTTAATCTGGTTACCAAAAAGCCTAAGTTCTCCTATGGCGGAGAAGCTTCAATGCGTGTAGGTAGTTATGACTTTTATAAACCTACAGTCGATGTTTACGGCCCAATTTCAAATAAAGTTGCTTTTCGCATGATAGGCACTTATGAAAAAGCTGGCAGCTTCAGAGATCAGGTCAAGTCAAAACGAACCTATGTTAACCCGTCTGTATTGTATAAGATTTCCGATCAAACGGATCTAAACTTTACATTTGATTACTTGAAAAGTGATTTCACACCAGACTTCGGAATAGGGACTGTCGACGGCAAATTAAATCAATCTGTTGGAAGAAATACATTCTTAAATGTACCTTGGGCTTATAACAATACAAATACTTCAAACGGTCAGATCAATTTCAACCATAAATTTAACGAATCCTGGAATTTAAATGCGATCGCAAGTTATCAAACCTACGATCGTGACTATTATGGGTCTGATCGGATCCAGGCTGACAAAAATGGTATTGCTCCCAGAAATTTGACAAGATCCAAATCAAACGAATTTACAGCCAACCAGCAGTTAAATTTAACAGGTACTGTAAAAACAGGCTCTATTAAACATAAAATTCTAGTCGGTGCCGATGCAGATCAATCACATGCAAATGCATACGCATTTTTTATGGAAGGGATTAATTATTATGATGACAAAAAAGTATTAAAAGCAAATCCTTATGATGCGATTTATGTTTTCAATCCGGGTCAAACTGCACAGCATACGACTACAGGCAACGGATTGAGAACTGATATCCCAGGAGCTGATTTGTTGACAAAAACCACAACAGATATCTATCGATACGGTGTATTTCTACAGGATCTAATTGAACTGAATGAGAAGTTTAAAGTTTTGGCCGGAATACGCTATTCGTATCAGCGTATGCCTAATTCTGAGCGATTTACTTACAAGGAAAATAAAACAGAAGAAATTGTTACAAAAGATGGGCTGGGGAATCCAATGGGAGCCAAAGTTGATAAAGCATGGTCACCCAAATTTGGCTTGATTTATCAGCCAATACCTTCATCGAGTATATATATCACTTATGCGAATAATTTCACCTCTAACTCCGGCTACGATATCAATTACCAGCCTCTAGCACCATCAATAATTGATCAATATGAAGCCGGTGTCAAGAATGATTTTTTCAATGGTCGTTTATCTGCGAATCTTGCCTGGTATAGAATCAATAACAACAAATTCGCTCAACAGCTGCTACTGAAACCAGATGGCACCGAAAACGGCGATGCCAACATGAAGGAGTTCTCCGGAAAGACAGCTTCTGAGGGTCTAGAAGCTGAAGTAACGGGAACATTATTACCAGGTCTGAATGTGACAGCTGGATATTCCTATAACTATATGCGTTATACCCATACGAATCCTATTTCAAGCTATACAACAACAGTTGGAAATGACACAAAAACTGTAGAAATTTCTGGAAGTGAAGAAAACGTACGCTTAGTGGGCACCACTGCTCATACCGCAAATGGAACCGTATTTTACACTTTTCAACAAGGAACTGTTAAAGGATTAAAACTGGGCTTCTCTGCATTCTATACGGGTAGACGCAATGCAGGATGGAACAATACGAAAGTGGATGTGAGAAATGGCTTGAACCGTTTAATTTCAGTCAGTCCATTTACAACAATTGACTTTTCTGCCGGATACACCTATAAAAATTGGAGCATTCTTGGAAAATTGTCCAATATCAACAACGCATTTAATTATTACATCCACGAAAACTATAGTGTAAACCCTATCCCACCGCGTAGTTTTATGGCAACGCTTTCGTATAAATTCGAAAAAAGATAGCGATTATTTTTTCGATCTAAAAGAGGGCCCTTTTACGTAAAAAGGGCCCTCTTTTTTTCTATTTTCCGAATTTCAAACAATAGGACTTTATGCTTCGTTTTTATTTCTTTTGAAAAGATCAGTTGACAATAAAGCAGTAATGGATGCCGCAGCCAATGCAGAGATTCCAATATTTAGCGTACTGACCAAAAAGTGATCGGAAAGTGAATACTTAATACCATAATAAGTGATGATGTAAGTAGCCAGATAAGTGATAAATGCTTTAATAATTTCCATAAACGAATAATAGGATACAGCTAAAATAATTTTCCTATACAAATATAAAGCGCCATTCACGGCTGTTTTTCCTCCTCTTACAATTCGCCCCAGATGATTTATGATTCGTAGTTCTGACAGTGATTTTTGCACAGAATTTTAACTTTATGAGTAAATAATATAAAATATAATACCTATTTTCAAATCAAATTAAAAGTAAATCGATGAAGTCATTCAAACATCAATATCCGCTATTGTTGCTGATGCTATCATTTGGTATGACAGCATTTTCTCAAACCAAAGAAGAGCTCAAAAAAAAGTACGAAAACAGCAGTATAGATCAAGAGCTCAAGAAAAAGATGGCTACGGAATTCGTCTTTCCTGACAGCTTAATATTACCTCCTTTACACTATACCAATTCCTATTATGTATTGGATTCGGCAATCAATGATTTCCAATCTATTTCCATCGATATTAAAGTGCAGGACGATATACCTGATCACTATTCATTTTATATTTCCCCTTTTAATATTGCGCTGAACGATATTCCTTTGTATTGTGGTATTCAATCCGCTGGTGGTGGTATCAGTGTGAAGACAGGCAAGGAGCAAGAAATCAAATTTAATGGTATCTTTTCACGCTGGTTTGAACGGACAAAAAAGGCATTAAAAACAACAGGATATTATGCCAGTTCAGACGCCGAGGGAGACTTTATCAGCGTCCGCAATACAGTAGGCTGGCATAAGGGGGCTTATCGGATAACGCTAAAAAAAGATGGTTATATCCCGGGCAAGGCAGTACCTGATTCAATCAATCACAAAGAGACCTATTTCAGCTGGGGAGATTATGAGCATTCCTGGATCACCATGTATGTCGAAGATTTAAGCAGCAAAAAGATCACCAATGTGGGGTCTTTAGCATTCCCAGGTAAAAAGATTAAAATGGAGAAACAAATCATCTCGTTCTTAGAACAATACAAATACTTTATAGATTTTGCGCAAAGACCGAGAAATCTGGAAGGGATGACTGTGATACATTATGACAAATTGCCTAAAGTAACCATTATACAGAAAAATTTACAGATCAATGGCAAAACGGTCCATCTTGAGAAGGTGCCCACATCCCACAACCGTACACATAATCCTGAACAAAGTAAGGTAGCCGGAGAAATGCCCATCTTATCAAAAGACAGTTATAATCCTTCCACTGGCGAGTTAACATTAGAGACCGGCGTGTTCGTTGGCTGGCCGGAGAAACGAGAAACAGAATAAATGGAAAAATTGCTAAAATCCAATACCAACAAAACCATTCTTTAAGAATGGTTTTGTTGGTTTACCTCAAACTTAGATTAGGTTATTTGACCATTATTTTTACGGAAGCCAAGTTTAACTTTTTACATTTTGCTTTAATACGGATTTCACCCTTTTCTCCTTTTTTCGCCTTCACGATGACCAATGCCATACCGTTGTATGCTTTACGCGAATGACTTTGGAAAGAAGTAAAATCAATTGCATTTCCATTATCCGTAGATACTATTTCTCCTGCACCCTCGACCGAGAAATCAATCAGAGCGTCCGATTGGGGCACCAACGTTCCCTTTTTATCCGTTACTTTAACAGAAACAAACACCAATTCCGATTTTTCCCCATCAATCGTTACACGATCTGCCTCCATTTGAAGTTTTTCCGCTTTGCCCGCGGTTTTAATTTCGGATTTAGCCCATTCTTTACCATCCTTATAAGCAACCACTTTGACCGTTCCGGGTTCGTAACGAATACTATCCCATTGCAATCTAAAATCTTGACCTGCCACTTTCTTTTTCCTCCCTTGGCTTCTTCCATTCACGAAAAGTTCAGCTTCGGTTCCGGAAGTATACACGTGAACAGGTGTAATCTCTCCCTTTCTATTCTCCCAAGTCCAATGTGGCAGGATATGTGCTATCGGCAATTCTGGACGCCAATGTGATTGATAGAGAAAAAAGCGATCCTTTGGAAATCCTGCAAGATCAATAATACCGAAATAGCTGCTTCGCGAAGGTGGATTTTTCTTTTTCAATTCTTCCAGTGCAGCTTCTAGCTCAGCACGTTTTGTGGGATCCGTCCTAAAGTTCAACAAATTGGTTTCAGCCGAATTATATGGTGTTGGCTCGCCTAAATAATCAAAACCCGTCCACACGTATTCCCCCAGCAAGTTTGGATATTGCGTCAATATTCGAAACTGGGTATCTGGCGAACAGCCCCAGCCTGGAGCCGCCCTATCGTAGGAGGTTACCTGCCACCCATCGTAATCTGTTCCAAAAAAATATTCTCCCCGAGAAGATACACAAGAAGAAGTCTCACTTCCCAAAGTAGGCATATTTTTATAGCGTTCATCTTTATCCCAGCGCCCCTGCTGGCTAAAGAAATAATTAACTCCCATAATATCCAACGCTGTCGCAGCACCCGATTCCCGACCGCCATCGGGATCATTATAACCATTGGAAACTGGTCGTGTAGGATCAGCATGACGGATAATATCAGCCAAATGCCCAGTCATCTCAATATCTTGCTGTTCAAGCACTTCATTACCGATAGACCAGATGAAAACCGAAGGATGGTTGCGGTCACGATGAACCATCGCCAATAGATCACGCTCGTGCCATTCATCATATAATTTGTTGTAATCTTTAGCACGTTTACCTGTTCGCCATGCATCGAAAGCTTCATCCCAGATCAGGATCCCCATTTTATCCGCCAATTCCAATAATTCAGGCGCTGGTGGATTGTGCGAGGTGCGCAAGGAATTCATACCCATTGTCTTTAACATTTTAAGCTGGCGCTCCAATGCGCTTTTATTGAATGCAGCACCCAATGAACCCAAATCATGATGATTACATACGCCTTTTATGTCTACACGGCGACCGTTTAATTTGAAGCCCTCATGTGCTGTAAACTCGATTGTCCGTACCCCAAAAGGACTGTAATATGTATCGCTTACTTGACCGTCAACGATTATTTCAATCTTTTCCACATAACGATTTGGAGACAGAATATCCCAGCGTTTCGGTTGATTAATACGTGTTTCAAGATTCATTTTGCCACTCGCATTGGCATGAAGGTCTACAAATCCACTGGCAGTCGCCACTTGTTTTCCAGGTTTATCTTGCGCATCCAACTCGAAATAGGTGGCTTTTACCTCAGCATGTACTGGAAAAAAACGGAAGTTATCCAATGTTACTTCGTTCTTTACCGTGGCGTATTGATCGTTGATAACCGGTGTTGTAATCGAAGTCCCCCAATGTGCAACATGCACAGCAGAAGTACGCACCATCCATACATGACGATAGATTCCTGCTCCGCTATACCATCTTGATTCCCAATTTTCCGTATCCAAACGTACAGCCAAAACATTCTCACCCTCTTTTTTCAGATAGGGCGTCAAGTCCATACGAAAGGAACTATAACCATAAGGCCAAGTTCCCACATAACGACCATTTAACCAAATTTTGGCATTTGCCATAGCACCATCAAAATCCAGATAAACACGCTCTCCAGCTTGAAGGTTCTCGACTTTAAAATGTTTTCTATACCATCCTATTCCTTTATAGGGCAGCTTTCCAGATTCACTGGCCAATTCTATACGGAATGGTCCCTCAATAGCCCAATCATGCGGTAGATCCAGGCTACGCCAGGTATTATCACTAAACTCGGTCTTATACAAATCATTCGGTTCCGCCAATTGATTACCATCAGCCTGCAAACCAAAGCGGGAAAACTTCCAGTCCCGATCAAAAAGCTCAACACGAGCGTTTCCCATGCGTATAATTTCCTGCTGTTGTCCAAATAAGGAGAAGGATAACAGTATTAGGATCATTCCGAAAATTGCTTTCATTTATTATTATTTATTCGTTGATTATTTAAAAATATGGACCTATACAAGCCTGCTTCTATTTTGCCTTAATAAGGTCGATACGCTGTTCCTTGCATTGTAATTTCACGCTTCCCTCCAACAGATTTCCCCGGTTGACCGCCACCGATATATATTTTCACAGATCCCGTTTGTTGTATCAATTCACCTTTTTCGTTGACCAGGGCCAGGTCTTCGGCTGTCAGTGTGAAGGTTATCTTTTGAGAACGTCCTTTTTTAATGAACACGCGCTGAAAGCCCTTTAAAGCACTGTTTGGAACCTTATAGTTCCCTTCTTTCGGATGAACAACATATAATTGTACAACCTCATCTCCATCACGCTCACCCGTATTTGTAACTTGTACCGTGACTTGAATATCTGTTCCCGTTTCCACCATCGCCGGAGCATTTAGCTGATCGTATTCAAAATTAGTATAGCTCAGGCCGTAACCGAACGGATAACGTACTTCACCTTTAAAGTAACGGTAAGTTCGGTTTGCCATCGAATAATCCTCAAAATCAGGTAAATCGGCATCGCTCTTATAGGTTGTTAATGGCATACGGCCCGCGGGATTATACCGACCAAAAAGCACATCGGTAATGGCATCCCCAGCAGCCTGTCCACCATACCATGCCTGCAATATCGCATCGACATGTTGCGACTCCCAGTCAAAACTCATGACTGACCCCGACATATTAACCAAAATAAGAGGTTTTCCTGCCTTCCTCAGTTCTTTCAAAAGCGTAGTTTGTACCTCAGGAGAAGCCATAGTAGAACGGTCGCCGTTCACAAAAGCACCATAGCCCGCAGCCCCTGCATCACCTGCTTCTCCTTCATAATCTGCAGTTATACCACCAACAAAGACAATAACGTCTGCTGCACTAGCTTTTTTAACAATTTCTTCAAAAGAAGGACCACCATCTATTTTTTTCATGATTTCAGTTCCTGCGAAATAGTCAATAGCGATTTGCTTACCATAACGTTTTTGTAAACTGCTCAATGGAGTGATGATTTCAGAAGGGGTACCAAAATAATTGGCTAACTGCGCATGTCCATTATTGGCATTGGGTCCGATCAAAGCAACTCTTTTTATTTTATTGGGGTCAAGGGGTAGGATACTGTGCTCATTTTTCAATAGCACTATAGACTCCTGTGCCATTTTATAAGCATGTGCTTTATGTGATTTACTTTCGATAACCTCACGGCCGATCTTCGCATAAGGCACGAGCGCTTGTGGATCAAACATGCCCAATTGAAACCAGATCTGTAAAAGTCGGGTCAAGGATACATCGATATCTTTTTCAGATAAAGCACCTTGCTTTACCCCCTGTTCCAGCAATTGATATAAATTGCCACATTCAAGATCTGTTCCCGCTAATACGGCAGCACTAACGGCTGCTGTATTATCCGGATGTGTATTATGCCCACTGGCAAAATCATTAATACCGCCGCAATCCGATGTCACATAACCTTTAAAGCCCCATTGCTGACGTAAAATGTTATTGAGCAATATATTATTTCCACAACAAGGCATTCCATCCAAACGATTATAGGCGCACATGATACCATGTACCTTAGCTTTTACGACCAATTGGCGAAACGCCGGGAGGTAGGTATCCCAAAGATCATAAGGTGTTACTTCGGCATTAAAAGAATGTCTGTTATGCTCAGGTCCGCTATGCACAGCATAATGCTTGGCTGCAGCAACTGCCTTTAGATAATGTGGATCATCCCCCTCCAGTCCCTGAACAATTGCTGTTCCGATCTGTCCCGTTAAATAAGGATCCTCACCATAAGTTTCCTGTCCCCTTCCCCACCGTGGATCGCGAAAGATATTGATATTGGGTGTCCAATAGGTCAAGCCACGATAACGTTTACCTGTTTTTCCGGCCTTTAAATCTTCATTGAAAAGCGCGCGTCCCTCAGTCGACGTATAATCGCCCATCTGTCTGACCGCAACCGTATTGAAGGTTGCTGCCATCCCTATTGCCTGTGGATATACAGTTACCTTTTCTGCTGTACGTGCGACACCGTGCAGTGCCTCATTCCACCAATCGTATGCAGGAATGTCCAATCGTGGAATTCCTTTAAACTCATGTTTCATCAGCTGCACTTTCTCTGATAAAGTCAGTCGTGCAATCAGATCTTGTATACGTTCTTCGCGGCTCTTTTTCACATCTAGAAAAGCATAATTTTTGCTTTGTGCCATAGCCTGCTTTCCTCCACCTACAAGCAATAGAAAAAGTATAGTCAATTGCGAAAAACAACAGTTAAATTTCATCGTTTTATCTATTAGTCAATAATGATTTTTTCTTTTAAATTGTTCCAAAACGGATTATCTGCATGTCCACCATTGCAAAGCCGAATCGGCTAACCACCCCTGTTGATCAAATCAAATTGTTTCGTTCCAGGTACCAACTACGCGACAATGTATTCTAGCGAACAGCCACTAGATAAAAGTGGTCTCCTTTTTTTGTATCTATTTGTAGCCGGTTTCCTTTCATTAGCCATGTCTTTTTTCCATTTTTATGGCAGGAAACCTGTTTACCCGGCCAGGGGTTATCCAAGATTAGTGGCTGTCCCTGTTCACTTGAAATTTCGACATAATCGACCGCCCCATCTCTGAGGTTCGATGATACTAAAAAAGCACCGTTGACACGCAAATTGGCAAATAGAGCATTCTGCTGTTTTGGCCATACAGGAAACAATTTTAAAACCGCACCATGCGTTCCACATAACATCTGATTTATTGTAGTCGGTACCGTGCTGCAATTCTCTATTCCATGTGGATTATCCAACTGAAATCCATTAGGATAAGTATGTCTACTATATTGGTTGAGATGTTGCAAAATACGATCGGCAGAATATCCCACCCGTACCGCCGCAGGAAAAAAACTATTGGTTCCATTGTTATCAGACCATCGTCCCATTTCTTCAATGGTATTCCGTGCGATATCGATTAGGTTCTGTTCGCTTTCCAGATCAATTTGCATGGCAGGAAAAATATGTTGTATGCCCAATGAATTATCGTTCCACCAAGCGGGTCCTTTTTCAGTATAGCGAAAAACCTGTTTCCCATTTCGTTCCTGAACAGGAAATACGGCTAAATTCTCTTTCACCTCCGCCCATTTTAGTGCTAACTGGTCGTCCATATTTAAATAGGCGCTTAAATCCATCGCAAGCTGTAATGTTTGCCTAGCAAGCCCAAGACTTAAGATCGGATTACTGTCTCCCACCGTTCCCTCATGGATGGCATCGTTGAAAATCACATAACGACCGTTGGCATCTTTCTTCACATAACTACTCCAAAACTGTGCTGCTCCCCGCACATAAGAGTATATTTTCCGCGCATAGCGACGATCATAAGTTGTATAAAATGCTGTAGCCATATTGGTCACACCATAGGATACATTACTCTTCTGTCCAAAGAACAAGCCTTGATACTCAACCTGTCCACCTTTGATGTATCCCCCAAATGTATTTTCCATAATTGCATTTTGACGGGTTGTCTCCATCCCTTTGGGACCTATCCCCACAGGATAGAGTAAACCGTCCGTAATCCCAGCAATTTCCTTAGAATAAAACTTACCACGTTCCATAAAATCAAGTAATGGTTGTTCATATGAGCTAGCTGTGCCAAGATGATTGGATGAATAAAGTCCATAATAGGGAGCCATGTAATTGTAGTTCAAATGATAATCACCATTCCAATTTGGAATTTCCTTGGTGATCCATGTCCCGAAAATTGGGGGAGCAAATTGGGTATCCCGACTACAGGAGCCCATCAAATAGTGTGAGCGGTAATATTGTTTTTCAATTAGCTTGTCGGGGATTTCAACATAGGACTCAGCCCAGAAGTCCGCCCACCATTTTTTATGGGCACTTTCTAAAAACCTCAGCTTCTTCGCTTTCAATCCATTCACTGTTTTTAGTACAGCTTGCGCACAATCTCTATTTTTGAAACTGGACGACAGTGCACAAACATAGGTTAACGAGTCTCCCACCTTCAAGTTGAAAGTAGGTTGCTGCCGTCCGAGTATCTTGCCCGCTGCTGCAGCTTTTGTCGGAATATCAACCAGCGTATCGAAGCCCCTACTGATCAATGTCGTTCCGTTCGTTCCATGTTCCGTTTTCGTGACCGCTGGGAAAAGCATTTCCGCTGGTAGATTATTTTTAAACTGATCTTTATCGGGGAGAAGGAGATCTATTTGTCCATTAATTGGTAGTGTCCCTTTATTTTGAAGATGTAAAATCAGACAGTCATTTTGAGCTGAAACAAAAGATTTAATCACCAGTAAGGCATCTCCAGACTTGAACGTAGAAGTCGCAATCGCTGTATAGAGATCAACATTGACTTGATAACTTGCTTTTTTCAGCATGGGCATACTAAGCTCTACCTTCCCTAATACGGCAGGATAAGATTCATTAAATCCAGATTTCAACCGCCAGAAATCGTTTCGTGCCAGATAATAGCTTTGCTTTTCAGGAGGGCCAGCAATGGCAACTCCTGTACTTCCATTTCCCAATAACGGTGCGTCGACCGCTACTTGAGAGGGTATCCGTGCCGGTGGCTGGTCAAAATTGGTGGTATATTGCGACACGATGGCTTTACTTTTTTTCAATAATCCCTGTTTTGACAGAGCTTCTTGTGCTATACTCATGTTGCTAGAACAAAAACTCAGGATACAGGCAAAGAAAACAATCTTAAGATTTGACGATTTTATCATAACACTTGATTAGGAAATTATCGGTTAATGTAGTAACTTTTTGGCTTCAGACCATATCAATTGGGGTTTATCCCTTTTACTGATAGATTCAAAAGGACCCGGAAATGGGTTAGACGACTTTCTTTTTTCACCAAAATAGTCGCGATCAATCTGAAGTGCTGATCCATCATGATTCTCGAAAGGCAATTGCGAAATCACCGTTGGCAACAATGATTTAGAAGTCACCAGGTTCCTTTTTTGTTTTGACCATTTTTCGGAGAATGGGAATGCCAGATAAACTTCACCATCTTTTTCCATTAGCTCGACGTCAGCTACCTCTTTCATATCAATTAATGCGTCCTTTTCCACTGCGGCGTGCATTACATAGGATTTCATTTGCTGTTGGGCATCGGCATGAATTTCGCCCATTCGTTCATTGACCTTATTGGTCGCAACCCCGATACTGCCCTTTAAATAAATATTTCCATCTAACAATACAGGAAGGTAGGCTTTGTTATAATCGCTAATATCTGCTCCTTTTGCAAAAATATTATTGATGAACTGTACGTCGCCACCGGGATTATCTTTTAACGCGACAAGTCCTGTTGAATGCGGTTTAAGATAGGGTGTCAATCGGCTATCGTAGGCTATTACTTCGATTTTTCCAGCAAAAAGATTATGTACAAATGCTGCTCCTTGCGCATTCATTGATAGATTTTTTGTAGAGAGCATGACGTTATTGGCCAATATAGCAGGTCCATGCGTCACCTCCAAAAATACATCAAGATCATTGTGGTCAAATAAGTTGTTCGTGATCTGTGCTCCCTGAGCCATCCAATCTAACCAAATCCCCATATTTGTCCGGAAAATGCGATTATTTCTGATACTCACATCTACGGCTCCGTGAAATTTTATTCCGGCCATTTCCGCCCCGGTAAACAGGCGTTCGATATGGATATCATGGATGGTATTGTCTTCGACTGTACTAAATGCACAGCCCATACTCCCGACAATACCAGCCTGCTCACAATAGGCAATCTTATTATTGCCTACATAATGGCTACCGATACTATCCTTGTTCCACCCGAAAGCTAGCGCTCTTTTTATTGTGCCGACATAGCCTTCGGCAGACTCCGTATCTTTATTATCGTAGTCATCGCCATATTTTCCCAATGCAATTCCAACACATTTAGAGTACTGTATAGTATTGTTTACGATGCGCCAGCCTTTGCTCCAATGTGTACCCAAAAGCCCCTCCTGCTCGGCTGTTGGCGGAGCCCAGTTGGTAGCAGCTTGTTCCAGTATAAAACCGTCCACGGTAATGAAATTGACAAAAGGTTGGTCGGGGTAGAAAACCCGACGGCGTACATTAATCTCTACTTTTCGCTGATTAGGGTCGGCATGTGGAAATCGAGCCCATATTGATGTCTTCTCCCGATCTACCGAAGCCCACCATCCCCCCTTGGGAGAATGATCTTTCAAGAGCTGTTCTTTGGAAGTGGCTTCCATCAACCAATGTCCATTGAGATAGACTGCTCCTCGATGATATTTACGTTCTTTGGGTGTGGGCCAAAACCAGTCCCCCCGAATCTCCTCCTGATAGGGATTGAAAGCACCAAAGAATGAATTAGGTAATTCTAATTGCCAGATATCGTCTTGTAAAAATTTCCAGCCTTTCACTTCTTCTGAGCCCTTGATGACGACCTTTTCGCCCTTCGCCGCACGGTAGATAATCCGTTTTGTCTCCGAAAGCCCACCTCTTGGCGGAACAATATGCTCTCGGTAGACTCCTTCATGGACCGTGATGATATCACCGGGCATAGCGAGCTTCGCCGCCGCCATAATGGTTCGGAGTGGCTTTTCCCGTGTACCAGCCTGTCCATCTTTACCCTCGATGGCAACATGATATTCCTTAGATTTCGGTTCCGTTTGAGCGATCAAAGAACCGATACTGAAGAGGAGACTACATACAATCAAAAACTTCATTTTCATTCGCATCATTTAAATTTTAGTAAAAGCCTGTATTCCGCTTAAGCAGAACACAGGCTTTCTTTTTAATAACCTTTTGCACGAGTCAATTTTGACAGGAGTTTTTTACCTGATCCATCTTTATTCAGGCGATAAAGATTCCAATGATCTTTATCCAATTCCTCCAGCCTAAAGCTCTGGCTTGGATCCACCAGATTTTTTTTCACCCATCTCGGAAAGGCATTTGCAGCACGTGCATTTTCCCATGTACGGATTGTCTTGAAAATAATATCCTTCTGTGGACAACTTTCCACCTGTTGCTGATTCAATTTCAGGCTATAGGTCGAGCCAGTCCCCACGGACATCGCCTGGATATGTTCGTACTCTTCAACAGTGGATTTTTCTGTAATTGGGAAATTTCCACCCATACCTGCCGGAAAGAAATTGGCATAGCAAACGTCACGTAAGTCTTTCCCCTGACTTGTCGCACTCCCCCATTCCCGCGTCTGCGCATCGTACAGGTTCTTTCCTCCACCAACATTCCATATACTCTGGTAATACCAAGATCCCTCTGATAAAGTAGCACCAGTAAAGCGAATATCCGCCAGGCCATGTTGTTTCGCCCTTTCAAACATTTTGCGGAAAAAACGTTTTGCGGAATAATAGCCATGACCATTGTTAAATAGAAATTCCTGACCGTCAAAATCATAATAGCCCAGACCGTTGATCGCACATACATCGGCGTAATATTCCGCTATTTTATCCTGTAACTGTATATTCGGGATCAGGCCATCATAACCATAGTTAATTGTTACCTGCAATTTATACAAGGTATCGTTCGCTTGATGCGCTGTTGCTTTGGAATCCCAATAACCACGTTTTACATTCAATAGTCTATATGGTTTGGTGTCGCTTACACCCAAATAATGGATAAGTTCTTTTCCGATTTTAATCATATTCAAACTTTTGACATGCCCTTCCCAACTTCCGATCTCCTCCAAATGCGTAGGGTCGTCTACATAGATTAAGGTATCGGTAGCACTGATACCTTTTGCTAGAAGTCTTTTTTGCTGATACCAGATACTGTCACTTGGAACGGGGCTCGCATCTTTTGTTCCTGGAGCCAGGGCATTTGTAATCGGTGTACGACCGATCACAATATTATGTTTAGCGGCTAATACAGCATATTCCTTATGAGAAAGCGCATTCCCCTTCGAGAATTTCAACGGTTTATGTTCAAAGTTTTTACCATCGATGTACCCCTCATTACCACGGTCTGGACGTAGAAATCCTTGGTCGTACAAGCTGATTGCCTTAAATCCCAAACGATCTGTATAATTGATCATATTATCGTAATGGCCGCCTTCGGTCAATATATCTGGTACATAGGCCGCTGGATCTTTCACCCACTTGCCATTTACTGTAGGGTACGGTAGACCTTCTTTACGCACAATATCTTGTACCACATCCATCAAAGCAGTACTATCCGGGCTACCCCAAAAAGCGACCGTGGACCCGATAAAGTCGACTCCGGGAATAGGCTGTACCTGCAAATGATTCGGCTTGTTGGAAGGCATATTCGGAATCAGCGAATAGTAGACTTCGCGTGGACTCCTACGATCACGGGATTGGTAAGAAATTGAAATTCGTCCATTCTTATCGACCTCGGCCGCATTTCCATACATAATTCGATAATAGGGTTCCTTATGTGCATAAAAGGCAACATCACTGATACCGTTCCCTCCTAAAGTAAACACTTGTCCTTCGTGTAAATTATTTGGCAAGGGAAAGCGTGAAGCATCCGGTGAATGGATAATATACTGAAACGGAGCCGCATCACCCTGAATATCTGCCGTTCCGCCCAAAGTATTATCATTTAAGGCCAGCATACCGATGGCATAATTTATGGATTCACTTGTATCCCTACTTACACCGATAATCTCCCCCAATAAATTGGTAATGTTTGTATGGTAAGAACCCCATTGAATCGCCTCAATTTCCTCCGAATTGGTCAACGAGAGTAATTTCATCTTGAAATATTTCGCCTGGGGTAATATGCTGATCCGTGCTGTAGAACCGTTCGGATAGCGTAAAGTCATAATCTTATCACTAGCAGAATAACTGGCTTGTTCCGGATAGTTGTATAGTCTTTTCTTGGCATTATAAATCACCATTAAGGGCGAAGGTTTGTCTGCTGGACTAAACTCACGGTTCGGTTTCTTTGTCATGTTCTGCATGCTCGTGATATAGCCCTTCTGGTCTATCACAATCTTAAAATAATCTGTTTTTAATGTTGTCTGACTATAGCCTGCAGCCGATAGTGCCATCAACCCGAGACATAGTAATTTAGTTTTCAAAAATTTCATTAGCTTTATTTTTAAACATCTTGTATCTGTATCGCCCCTCCTTATATCGTTATCTGAACCGTGTCCCCAGCTTTGATTTTAATTTTTTTACCCCAGTCCAAAAAAGCGTTTTCTCCCAAAGGTTTAGTTGCTTGGACGGCATCTTCTGCCAGCAGCGAGACATTCGCGTCATAGCTTGTTGGATTATATAATGTCATAGCTAAACCCTGACTTGTTTTCTTGATCGCTTTCACGATAATATGATCAAAGGCATAAGCAGTCCCTTTGTCCTTGCGAACGTAAAGTCCCGGTATCTCCAAGGCCATTAACGCGCCATTGGTTTCATTCCATCCTGTTTTTCCGCCATCGCCACGCGATCCTCGACTATCTGCATCACAATACGTCAGGCGTTCGGTAATCTTTCCATTTGGTTGGATACCTTCAGCGTGAGCATGAATAACATCGCGGATCAGGTCAGCATACAAGCTTATTCCCGTTTCCCGAAAAAGTTTAAATAGCACATCACCGGACTGTGTACAAAAGCCTGGAGCACCATGCTTATTTTGCGTGCTGGCCCATACAGCTCCTGTTAGGTTAGCTCCCAATTTAGCGAGAGCTGTATTTTCGGGTAGCTGATAGGGAAAAGATACCGTCCATGAAGCGGTGTAATTTGCTAGATCTTTTGCCTGTTCCAGATACATCCGATTTCCGGTCTGTTCAAAAAGTGTCATCAACGAAGTAGTCAAAGCGATTGCAGTTTCGGAGTCCGCATTTTGAAGTATATCGCCACAGGCCCCCGAAGTAAAACCAACCAGTGCAAAATCATCGTAATATTTTTTTGCAGCCTCTTTTGCTATCAGCAGATAATTGTCGTTTTTAAAATAAGAGGCCGCCAATGTGAGTCCCGCAACAGCCATCGCTCCCCCTGTTGTATTATAAGCTGCAACTTTACCAGATTCAATGGCCAAATAATTACCCCAAGTTCCTTCCTCATGCCAAGTTTTCACAAATGCATCCGCAAGTTGCCGGGTTGAGTTTTCCCACTCTTTGACAATCAAAGAAGATTTACCCTGTTTTTTCAATAACATAAACTGCTTCACCATCCAGTACAGGACATCGGCATTTTTACGCGTCAATCCGATACCTGGATTTAGTTTGGCGCCATCCCGATAAATAACCTGGCCATCTGCACCAAGCACATCATAGTAATAACCGCTGGCGCCACGCCCCTGAGGAAGTGCAAAATTGAATGTGCTGTTCACTCGTCCAAAATGTACACTATCGCCCAGTGCAAGCATAGGATAGGTATTGATCAATCCACCAACCCAGCCATAGGACATCCAATCTGCATTTTCAGGACAGTAAAATCCCACCTTATCTTTTGAATAATAACGTTCATCAATATTTTTTGCCATGCGGGACAGGACTTCACTCATCGGCATTAAATTACGGGGAGATGCTTCCCTGAGGTGTAGTTTCCGCTCCTTCATAAAACGATCGTAGAGGCTAGCGACATTCTCGGCCTGAAATTCTATCCTAGTGACCCGAATCTCAAGTTCATCACCTGGGGCTACAGTTATCCCACGATCGGGGCTATCGCTAAAACCGATAAACTCGGGTTTACGTGATCTTACTCCAGGAGCACTGACAACAAAACTAGCCATGCTCCGATCTGAGCTTTCTTCAACAATTAATGCATGGTCTTTCACCTCACTTTTCCATGTGATACCTTGATCTGTAAAAAGAAAAACTCCTCTTTTTTGCTTGCGGTCCAGGTAGGCCATCAGTGGCGTGGTAGTATTACTTATATTGACCTCCAATTGGGAGCGTGCGCCAAATTCAGGGGAAAGCTGGGGAATCGGATTGGATGTTAGTGCCAAATCCTTTCGATAATAATCCGTTTTGTCTAGCCCTGTCGCATATTCGCGGTTAACAATACGCTGTCTATTACCATTATAGACGACAGCAGGGATCATAACAAAATTATCGCTAGACCAATCATATGCATCAAAAGCTACGGCTACCCCCACATCTTTCATGGCCTTTTTCGCCTTAAAAATAAATCGGTAGCTTACCGCATTGTCCCCTATCTTTTTCAAAATCTCCTGCTTGACATCCCAGTTGTCGGAATGTATGTCTATAACAGAACTTTGCTTTAATTTTGCACCCTCATAATGGCAGTCCAATAAACGGAATACCACTTTTTTATCCTGCTGTTTGGGTAACCAGTCCTGAGAAAAACTATTGAATGTAGTTACACAGAGCAACAGGCTTCCCACTATTTTTTTTAGTAGTATATTGTATTTGCTTCTCATCTATTAGATTTATTATTCTGATCAATAGTCGTTGGATAACATAAGTAGTTGGGTCGTAATAATAGCCCAACTTCCACACAGTTCAAAAGGTACTCTAAATTATACCGCGACTTTTTCATTTTTATATCATACAGTGTATGCAAAATTACTTCCGGATCTTTCCATAGATCTGCTCTATCACTTGATTCACAAAATTGCTAAACTCATGAAATTCACATCGAGATCATCATTCTATTTCAATTTTACTCCCTGTACACTGAATTTATACTTTCCAGGCCATAAACAAGCGTATTCTATTGAACATGGTTATTTGTATCATTTATATAGCTCAGGTTATCTGTAAATTTCGCGATTATATAAAAACCGAACCACCAATAAATTGCTCTTTTATTATGTTATTTTGCATAGGACATTTGATACATGGACATCTTAAATGCTATAAATTAACAAAAATTTTCTCTACCTTTAACTAAATTATGCAACCGGTTGCTATAATGCAAGGATTTTTAAACGATTTAAAGCTTTTATTATGATGCAGCATATTTATGAAAACTTTACATTTCCACCTGATCAATCATTTACCGTCCGTAGTGAAGAACTCGAAATCAAGAAATACACTTCGTTAAAGTCGCACTTGAATTTTGAAATTGCACTCTTGGAAAATTGTATCGGAAAACGATTTATCGGCGACCATATCGAAGACTTCGAAGGAGATGAACTGGTACTATTAGGCAGCTATCTACCACATTGTTGGCAATATCATAATACTGTTGAGACAGACAAACCAGCAAGTGCTACCATCATACATTTCTATCCTGATTTTCTGGGAAAAGATTTATTGACTAAGCCAGAGGCTATCCTCCTCAACCAGTTGTTTATCAATGCTGCAAAAGGAGTTATATTTTCCGGCCCTATCGTCAGACAGGCCAAAGAAATCCTCAAAGAGATGTTGCACGCAACAGGACTATCCCGTGTTGTATTGATGTTACAACTTCTAGACAAATTAGCCTTATCTAGATCGTATAAAACTTTATCTTCTCCTTCTTTTAATATCATTGAAAATTCCAGTGATGCGAATCGGATCAATCGAGTTTTTGACTATATATTCCAGCATTTTAGGGAAGATATCACTTTACAGGATGTGGCTTCTGTTGTCCCTATGTCTTCTTCGGCCTTTTGTCGTTTTTTTAAAATGCAGACCAATCGAACTTTAGTAGATTTTATAAAAGAAATACGCATTGGTCATGCCGCTAAATTATTGATGGAGGGAAGATATAATATTACAGAGACCTGCTATAAAAGCGGTTACAATAATATTTCAAACTTCAACAAACACTTTAAGGATGTCAAAGGTAGTTCACCCCGTGAGTTCTTAAAGCAATACCGTACGCCGGAAGCTATTTGTTTTTAAATTCGTAAAAAAGATCTGTTTCTACCCATGTCTGTTTTTCGCTGGTTCCACGGACCCCATGCTGATAAGTATTCATGAGGAGGTTCCATTCAGCACATTTTGGGCTGTAGGATTCGGCTATCTTACCCATCTTTGCCAGATCGGCACCCGAAGGTACACGAATTGTCATAACAATCAGTTTATCGAAACGATAAAGTGCAATCCGCTGGTAACCTGCTTTTTTAAACCCAGCTTCCACTTCAGGCCACACCTGCTTGTGATAAGTCAAGTATTCCTTTAATTTCTTGGCATCATCTACAATATTGACAACAAAGACATGCTCATCATAGTCAGTCAATGGAGATTTTGAGACCTCCCCTTTACACATTACAAATAACACAGCGGTGCATAGTCCTAATAGTCGAATAAGAATTTTCATTTCCAATTTGTTTATTCCATCAGTTAAATGGTCGATATGTTGAAACCAGATTAGATCGGATACCAATTCACGAATAATGTCAATTAAAATAAATATAAATCATGATCATAACAATTGCTAGACCAGCCCAACTCAGCCAGACAGATTTAGACTGCCCTCTTGTCTCTCCTGCGTGTTGTTCAAACAAAGTTGGTATTTCCAGATTATCTTTGGATTTGGTCAAGAGTGACACCGCAACAATAACAAGGCTCAACGCGACAAAAATATAAAAAGAAAGCATTAAAAAATGCGGCCAGTAGCCCTGATACGGATAATTTAGAACATGGCAGACACCCAACACCAAACAGATTAGGCCACCTCCGTAGAGTACAACTTCGGCAGCAATCCCATTGACACCACGCCAGATAACTCCCCAAAGAAAGACTACGGCCAGTGGCGGAGCCAAAATGGACACCAAGCCTTGTGTCAGATCAAAAAAACCCTTTCCGGAATAGGAAAATAACATGGCTATTCCAATCCCTACCAAGGCAACAAATACCGTTACCCACTTCCCCATACGTCTTTGCTGATTACTGTTCAGCACTTTAAATTGTTGGACCACATCTAATGTAAATACTGTACAGAACGAATTTAAGCTGGAGGATACCGTATCCACCAATGAAGCAATCAGAGCTGCAATACTCAAACCCAATAAACCGTGGGGCATCAATTGTTTGATCATGGTAATATAGGCATTGTCTGGCGCAGTATTCCTAAATAACACAAAGCACATGATACCCGGCAGAATAAATATGATCGGCATAATAATCTTAAGTGCGCCGATAAATAAAGCTCCATATTGTCCTTCCTTGAGGTCTTTTGCTGCAAGCACTTTTTGCACGATCGTCTGATCTGCACACCAATAATAGATGGCCACCACAGGATAGCCCAATACAATGCCTATCCATGAATACTCGGGATTAGATGCCGGAAGAAATAATTTCCAATAAGATTCTGGAGTTTGGCTGACCAGAGCATCAAGAGAACCAATCTTTTGAAAGCCAAGGAAGGTTAAAATAACAGAGGATATGATAATGATCACAGACTGAAAAACTCCGGTACGAACGACAGCCTTCAATCCCCCTATTGCGGTAAAACTAGTAGCCACTACAGCAATGATTACGATGGCTGTAAATAGTTGGCAACCGAAAATACCAGAGATGAGTAATCCCCCCGCATACAAAGCGCTACCTAACCATACCACCAATATGGACATCAAACTGTATACAATCAGGAAATTATAAGATCTTTTGCCAAAACGAATTAATAGAAACTGTGGGATCGTACTTATTTTGGCTTTCAGGTAGTAAGGTAAGAAAATCATCGCCAGCAACATCAGAAAAACCCAGGCAAGCAGCTCGAAATTACTAGCTACAATACCATGAGAAAATCCGATACTCGCAAATCCGATCAACATCATTGGTCCTGCATTGGCGCCAAAGATAGAGAAACCGATCTGCCACCACTTCAGCGACCGTCCACCCAAAAATATATCTTGTTGACTTTTCTCCTTTTTACTGAAGCGAAAACCGATATAAAACAGAGCTATTGCATATAATACTAAAACCAGATAATCAATACTATTAAATGTTAGGCTCATTAGATTCTATTTTTATGGTGCTACATGCTAACTAGTGGATTATATCCTGGTACGTCCTGCTTTAACCAGACCTGCTCCCGTACGATTTTATTTTCCTTAAAACAATAATCCCAATCAATCCTTACAGGCAATCCTGCTGATTCTGGTAAATGAAAATGCCCCTTTTCCAATGTCGGTCGAATCATAAAATACTTTTCCAAACCATACATCAGGGAATACAAATATTCGATCGTACTGTTTTCGCTTGCTGTTGTCATTAAAAAGCTCGAATATAAGGAATACCCGCCAGAAGAGAGCTGCAAATTACGCTTCGCACATAAGTCCCGAACTTCCATCCATTCTCTTATGCCACCAAACTGGGTTGGTACCGGTTGTAAATGCTTGACACCACAATTAGCCAACATGGGAAAAATCTTGGAAGTACGCTCAGATTCACCATAGGCCACAGCTACCGATGTGCGCTTGCAGAGCTCTTCAATCTGATCGTATGCCGCAGAATGTAAAGGTTCCTCAAGCCAACATAATTCATCTTCACCAATGGCATCTATAAATCTAAATACATCTGCTGAAGACCAGATCTGATTAACATCCACAGCCACTTGCATCTGATCCCCCGCCAATTTACGCACATGTTTTACCCGATCAATATCGGCGGCCATATTCGTTCCAAAATCCTTACCGATCTTCATTTTATAGCAATCTACTCCAGCATCCAAAAATAAGGCAACCTCATTTTCTAACTCCTGCAATGTATAATTGGTTCCCCCTCCACTGCCGTAGATCTTTACCCGATTTCTTTCCCCACCGATATAACGATACAGGGGTACACCTTGCCTGCTGGCCGCCAAATCATGAAGGGCCATGTCGACCTGTCCCAATAAAGCAGAGGCTGCACCTTTAAATCCTTCATTTCGGATAGACCAATACAACTTTGGGAAAAACTCCTGGTAGGACATGCCTTCACAATGAAATAATATCGGAAATAGGCAGGTTTCTAATATATTGTTATAACTGTTATATACAGGAGCTTCACCAACATAACCATCAGCATCCTCAATACGGATGATCGACAGGCCGAAACTCGGGAAAGGTCCCATTGTTGCATCTTGAAAAGGAGTTATCGTCGCGACTGGTTCTAAGACTCGAATACTGATTTTTTGGATATTAAAAATCTCCTGTTCTATTCTATTCATTTATTCTCGTTAAACGTTTGAAGTATTTCATTATAAATCGCGACCGGCAGAGCACCATGGCTAATCGCATTAAGGGAACTATTTAGTTGATATTGATTTGCAGCTCCTATTACAATTTTAAAAGATGCGGGTATTGTGTATAAAAATCGTAATGCCATTACATCCAACAGCATACCATACCGTTCCGCAATGGCGTGCACCCGTCTTGCCTGTTCCACCGCTTTGGAACCAAGCCAGTCGGGTATTGACTGAGAGAATTGCCTAAAATTACATCCCAACAATCCCATATTCAGCGGGCTCGCAGCATAGTACTCTTTTTGAGCTTGTACACATATCGGAATAGTGCTATGAGTTGCATCTAGATTACAGGCATTCAACCTATTATACTCCATTAAAACATCAAATTGCCCCTCTACGAAAAATGGCCTGAACCATTCCGGCAGGTTACCACCTAGGCCGATCTGCTTCGCTAGGCCCTGTTCTTTAAACCGTAACATTTGACGTACGACCCCTTCGGCCATTTCTGGTGCTACAACCGCGGGTTCATGTAAAAAAAGTACATCAACCTGTGGTATTCCGAGTCTAGCTAGACTATCCTCTAGACTCCTTTCCATCCCCCTTTTCGAATAGTCATAACGAGCCTCAGTAGCAGTATCCCCTTTTAATCGGCCTACTTTGGTACTAATTGCAGGTTTCGCTCCTGCCCATTGTTTTAAGGCTATGCCAACAAAATGTTCTGCGCGCCCATAGGCCGGGGCTGTATCCAGTGCCATAATTCCATGGGACAAAGCGTCAAATATGGTTTGAACAGACTCTTCCTCGTCCACAGCTCCCCAGGCACCACCCAATCCAGCTGTCCCCAATATTACCCTATCTATTCCTTGATTGTACATGTTATTTAATCAAAAATCCAGTATCTAAAATACTAAGAAGCCAGCATATATTCTTTCAGGTTAACCGTCAATACTTTAAGCGCTTTGGTGATATGATACTCCACCCCCTTTAGTGAAATCCCTAATTGTTGAGCGATTTCTTTACCACTAACATAACTTAACCGGCTCAATTCAAAAACTTCTCTCGTCTTCATAGGCATTGTATCCAAGGTTTGCTGCGTTATTTGCTTAATTTCTTTTAGGAAAATTTGTCCATCATTGACTTCGTTTGAGTTGTCAATCCGCAGTTGCTGTTCCCACTCGTCCCAATTATCCAAAGATTCTATCAATTGCCGGTGAATTCGCTGATGCTTCAGATAATCCAGAGCTTTATTTCTAATTACCTTTAGCAGAAAGCTTTTTGGTGACAACAAATTCTTCTCCTGCATTCGTATCCATGTTATCATAAGTGCATCAGCAGTGATATCTTCGGCAACCACATCGATATGAACAAAAGATTTTGCGAATAAAAACGATCGGTAATGATACGCTTTAAATAATTGATCAAAGTTGTCTGCTATCTGTTTCATTACATAGTTTAGAAATATGGAAAGCTTTTGTCTTCATTGCAATGGAGTTTTATCTCTCCCTACCTAACAAATTGTTTCTTTCTTATCTGTAAAGTTTCAAATATGCACACACTACAACCACGTCAAATTTGACTATTATTGGTGTTTTCTTTGCAGCCCTTTAAATTCATCATCATTTGCCAAAAGGGTAAAAACATAGATTGAGGCTAAAATAAAATCAGCCATTAATGTCAATGGCTGATTTTAAAAGTATTAAAGATTGAACGACAGTTATTTCAAGGTATCTACAATCAATACGGCCCCTGCATTAGGTGGTAGCACTGTAGCAAATGTTGCCGAATTTAGCTTGAGCTCCTTTTTATTTACGATATTATTGATTAGATCCTGAGTATCTTGACTCCATAAATGTGCTTTGAGACGTTCCGGATTCCCGGCAAAAGAAAGGTCTATTTTGATATCTTGTTTTATATTTGCGCCAAGCATGGCAATATACCAGCGATTTCCCGAACGCCTGGCGATAACACCACATTCTCCAATATCCGATTTCAAAATTTTGGTTTCATCCCAAGTTACAGGGAGACCACGATAAAATTCTAGGGTATTTTCAGATTCATCAATCAAGCTTTCGTGTTCTCCTCCTGCGCCACCAGCTTTATGCGGTGCATCAGCCGGACGGTCGTACCAATAGATAAACTGCCATGGGCTATAGATCATAATTGCCTTGGCCATTTGGGCTGCCTTCCCTCCCATTTTGGTATTTACACGAACGGCATGATAACAGTTAGTATAATCACCAGCACCTGCAATGGCACGTGTAAACATTGTCGTCAGACTCTGTTCAGAGCTCGGCGATTCCTCATCACCACGAATACCCTCCTGTGTCATAAGATTTGGAAAAGTGCGGGAATACCCCGTAGGCCGATATTCATCATGTACATCAACCATCAATTTATATTTAGCGGCTTTACGAACAGCCTCATGAAGCCATACCGTAGCCTCTTGACTACCCACATTAACAAAGCCAAATTTAAGGCCTTTGACGCCCCATTTTTGATAAATTGGTAGGATTTCATCCAACTGCTTTTCCAAAGCCTTTTTATTGACGTAAAGTAAGATACCTACATTTTTTTTATTCGCATAGTCAATAATATATTGCAGATCCAAAGGGCCTTTGGAACGTGCGAGATCAACGTTTACCTGAGAGGCATCCGAGGTAGTCGACTCCTCAGGTCCATACCAGCCTGCATCAAATTCTACATAAGCAATCTGATTACGTGCTGCAAAATCAACTGCTGCAATCCCACCATCAGTGGTCAAAGTCACCTCACGCAGCACTTTGCCGGGCTTTATCCAAGAGGTATCTTTAATTGTGTTAGGTTTGTTGAGGTTAAGAACAAAATAATTATTTTCAACCAATTTTCCAGCCGAATTTCCCACCATAACATAACGCCAAGGACTTTCATATCCAGCCTTATCTAAATCAACTGCTCCGGATAGTGCAGACTGAACAACATAGCTTTGCTTTTCTTCCTGATAAGTAAATTTCATACGGGCATAATCCACCAAAGCTGCCTCCCCAATGGCCATAAATAATTGTGGCGCAGGACTGACAACCAGTGGCCTCTCGAACTCACCCTTTAACTGACTCAGATTCGTTTTTGTATAAGCACTTTGTGCGGCGCCAGACACCCATGTCGTTGCATCAGTCCCAAAGTGGAAGGCTGTATATTCAGATTTAATAGCAGCGCCAGAAAAATCATTGGCATTAAAACCATACTTTAAGGCTATTCCCTCATCATAAAGTCGTATATACACATAGATTTTCTTTTTATTTCCACTAGACTCCAATTGCAGGTCCAATTGATTATAATAATCTTTGATATTATCAGATTCTCCAAAAATAGGTTTCCATTTCTGACGCACTGTATTCTTATTACTTTTGGATAATCGCCAGTCTCCTTTTACAATATTCTCAGTCCAGTCAAAGTTTAACAGATCAATAGTCGTAAGCACCTTCTTAGCACTGGACAATAATTGTATGGAATTTTTCTGTGAAGTAAGCTTTACCTCAGCCTGCAATACAGCTGTAGGGCTCTTCAAATTTATCTTTTGTGCATGTACAATAGAAATCAGCGGAATAAAAAGAGCAAGTAAAATAACCTTTATCATAAATTTGATTTTTTATCTAAAGAATAACTCTTTGTATAAGACGTGTAGAATCACCGCAACCCTAGTATGCTTCTAAAGAAAATAAAATCTAAGCTATTGCGATCATTGCTGTGACTGAGTTTTCCGCAAAATATCAAATACATGTTCTCGCCGCAGGAGCCACATACCGAGTTTTTCTTCTGCAACACCATCTGCAAGCTGGTAGGTAAACAGGAGTCCTTTCTCCTCATCTAACCTGACAGCCAAGTGCTTCATTATGGTAGTTCCTCCAGCTAGCAAAGATGATATTTCAGTGATATGGGAAGATAATAAGAATACACTATTGTCAAATTTGTGAAGACAGTTGATGAGTTCCAATGTTGCCTCACTGGCATCATTGTGATTTGTGCCCTTAAATAGCTCATCCATCAGCACAAACATCTTTTTACCCGCAGCAAGTAATTCAGCTAAGTGTTTTACACGAAGTACCTCATTAAAAAAATGGCTCGCACCGACATTGATATTATCGCCTAGATTTATTGTCGCTGATATCCCATCAAACAACACCGTTTCCATAACATCCGCAGGGACAGGAAAGCCAAGATGCGCCAAATACACACAGGTTCCAATGGTTTTCAATAAGGTAGACTTGCCCGTCATATTCGCGCCCGTAAGGTACCATAAGTTACCACCTCTTTTTATTTCAATATCATTCTTGACCGGATCTTCTAGAAAAAGATTATACGCTGCCCCTATTTTTATCATATCGGAACCTAAATTTCGATCGTCAATACTAGGGAAATTAAGGGGCTTACCTTTGGTAGCTTGAGCCACACCATACAAGGCGTCCAGTTGATATAAAACCTCAAATACTTCCCGTATTGCATTTCGCTTTATATTCCTAAACTGATAATCATATTTAATCATCAGTTCCAGGGACAGTTTATTTTCCAACAGTTTTTCAAACTCAGCCTGATCGATATCTTCAAGTACACAATCAATTTTATCGCAGTAATTGGCTATAATACTTCTGGTGGGATGCTGAGACTTAATGGACCCGAGAAATACGTTGAGATAATCTATGATTTTCGCTATTTCATAAATAGAGCGTCTGATTAATAGATCGCGTTTTTTGAAGTCTAACGAAAGAAAATTTGTCGATACCAGTTCCAAGTAATAGGATGTTTTGGTTGCTGAATAGGGTTCCAATGGTAACGATAAATATTTTTCGAGATCTTGCATCATATATTTATCCAGAATATCCGTAATATCCACCCCTTGCATAAAACGAATAATCCACTGTCTATCTTCTATTTCCGATTTGGCGGAAAGCGGTTCAAGAAAATACGTATACAGGGTATCTCGACCACCCCATGTAATTGTACGGTCGAAAAAATCAACCATGTCTCTATACTGACTGTTCGTAACATTTAAATCTGCTAAGGTCTGTTTGTCAACAATATTCATATTTTCTCACGGGACTGCTTCATGCGTGGTTCTTGGTACTGTTTTCTAAACTTACCTAAAATCACTGTTATTGCCAATACTGTATCAGAATAGTTATGCGTTTTGCAAAAAGCAACAAAAAAGCCTAGCATCGTCAAATGATACTAGGCTTTCGTGTAAATATAAGCTATTATTTTTAAACCATATTTTACTTATTGGTAAACCTAAACCAGTTAAAGTCGGCATAACCGTCCACCCCTTCAGCACTTTTACTATAGTTGAACAGTGCAAAACGGTTTGCTGTCCAAGGTAAGCCGAGTTGCATGGTTAAATCATTTCCGATGACATAAAAATTTTCACCATCGGTACTATAATAAAATTTCGCAACAAATCCCTTATCGGTCACACGCGCCCGCACCCATAGTTTGTCACCTTCAAAATTCTCTTTGCGCTCAATAATCTTATCATCATTGCTCATGATAATTTTTCGTTTGCCATTGACCTGTTCCACAGCGACGAAAGCATAAGGAAATTCAAAGATACCAAAGCCAGCTACATTGCCATTTTTCAATCCCTTCAGATCAATTTCAACAGTACCTTCCGAACTCGGCCCCTGCACACGTTGTGTCAAGGTATTACGGGCCGTTTTTAAAGAATCTGCGCGTGAAGCACGTAAACGCATATAACCTTTACGTTCTTGCAATGACCATTTGCTATTGTCAGGGTTATGATTCCATTGCCATTGTAAGCCCAGTTTACTTCCATTGAATTCATCTGTCGTCGCCGGAGTTTTTACAGCATAAGTCTTTCCAACATTGGGTTTCTTATAGGTAATGACATCTTTGTTACCTGTTCCGAGCATCGGCCATCCATCTTCCCATTTGACAGGCAGAAGATGAGGGACCCGACCTATGGCGCCACGATCCTGCATGATCACAAACCACCAGTCTCCGTTTTTCAACTGTACCATACCACCCTGATGTAAACCGTTGTCGGGATAAGAACTATTATCATTAAGAATCAATTTGTATTCATAAGGACCATAAATATTATCGGAACGCAAACAGATCTGCCAGCCCTGTGTTCCACCTGCCGGACAGGTGATATAATACTTGCCCTTGATCTTGTACATATGTGCTCCTTCCATTCCAAAATGTCCCCCAAGTTCGTTGGCATTCTTGAAACTCCCTTGCCAGATTTTGACTTTATCGCTCTTCACGGATTTAACATCTGCATTTAGTTCTGTTAGGTATAATGTACCTTGACCATGCACGACATAAACTTTACCATTATCATCAAAGAACAATCCCGGATCATAAAGGTATTCAGGAAAGATTGTCCGTTTCCAGGGACCTTCAGCTTTATCTGCCTCACAGATGGAAAAATTACCTTTTTCTCGCCCCCAACCATATGGTGTACAGAATCCAGCGTAGAATTTCCCATTATGATGCTTCAAGGTTGCTGCCCATGAACCATTCAAGTACAAAGTTCCTCCTTCCATATTATAACGGGGATCTTCTTCATAACGATCTACGGCATAACCTACCATTTCCCAATTCACCAAATCTTTAGACTTCACAATCGGTGCACCCGGTACATAGTGCATACTCGTTGAAATCATATAAAAGTCATCACCAACACGGATAACATCCGGATCGGGCCAATCACCCCAAAACAAAGGGTTGGTAAACGTTCCATTTTCATTGTCAGGACTCCATACCTGTTGTGCCGACACCCGGCCAAAAATTGATAGTGTCAAAGCCAGCGCAAATCCCAGTTTCGTGGATGACTTACAGTAGCGCTTCATTATAATTGTATTCATGTTTATTTAATTCGTTGTTATTATTTATTGAAACAGGGACACTTCGGCTAATCCTGCTCTCCCCTCGGATACCTCCAAGATACTGATCCGTATAAATCGCATCACTTTATCCAGTTTGACCGGTTTAAAATCCCACCCCGTACATTCCTTTTCATACAAATCTTCCCATGTAATTCCATCTAACGACCCTTCTACTTTATAGCGATATTTCGAGCTATCTTTCTGCAAACGAATACGGGCACCGACCACCTGGGTTGCCTCGTCCAATTCAAAGTTAACGACCTGCGGGAACTTATCCTGATCTGCAATCCACCACGAATAGTCATCGCTATCGTTCACATGAGCAACCGGGAAATCAGGATGTGCTGAGGTTGCTGTTATACTTTTAAATTTCACTTTTGGCCGAGCCAGCAGTTCTTTATCCCATTTTGTGTGTTTAATAACTGAATGATCTTCTTCCTTTCCGCAAAAGACAGCGTGATCACCATCAAGGATTTCACTGGATGTAGGTCGGATCGATCTGACATCTTTGCTTCCGCTTTCCAAACCTGCAGCTGATGCGCTGATATGAATTGTCCCGCTTTTTTTGCTGGTACGCACAAAAGCAAATCCAATTCCGCCTTCAACGACCTGTGGGTTTGCTGCGATACGCGCCGAACCATCCCCAATTAAGTGTCCTTCACCTGTAACCTGAATACGGATCTCTGTCTGTGCATCATGCAACAGGTTGCCCTCTTTGTCACATACTTTAAAATACACCGGAATCATATCGGATCCATCCGCAGCTGGCTGAATGCCATATTCCGGTATCAGGACTTCAATATGATGAGCTGCACCGGCTGTATGCACGGTATTTTGTGCAACCACTTTGCCTTTTACATAGGCTAATGCCTTCAGTTCGCCGGCTTCATATCCGCCCGCATCAAAAACAAAACTTGGACTCCCGCCTTTTCCCACGATGTACGGGTAGACCTTGGCTCGTTCTTCACGGGTTTGCCGCGCAATAAACTTTCCATTTCTATAGAGTTCAATAGCTTCACAATTTGAATAAATCGTGATTTCAGTACTTGATGTCTTCAGTTCTTCCGGCGAGTTATAGGAAGCAATAAATACCATAGGGCCTGTAAAGACTCCCTTTTGATTCAGCTGATAAGGACGCATACTCTGCATCATGTAATAGGCAAACTTAGGATATCGGTTTACATCGACCACACCAGAATACATAGTCTCTTCCTCAGCACCACGGGTATAATCGTTATAACTCCACATAAAGTGCCCCCCCATACGCGGGTTGGCGTCCAACATACACCAATCGAAATAGCCATTTCCATTCAGTTGATGTAATCGGCTACGTCCCTGCCGCATTTGCTCATATTCATTTTCGGTCAGACTTACCCTTGGCTTTTCCCCTACACCATCGCCCCATTCCCTGGTCAACAAAGGTTTAACTGCTATCTGATCTTCAAGATAATTGCTCATCACGTTACCATCTTTGGGGTATTTGGACACCTGTTTGTAGAAAACATCATAATAAGATTCTGTTTCCTCATGACTAAAATAATCACCGGCGGTATAAAACTGATCCCCGGGATATTCGGCATGTGCGGCTTCAGCAATACGCTTCACCACCGACAGGGGGTAACTGGTTTCATTTAATGCCGTCTCCCACAGAATAACAGAAGGTCGGTTTCGATCACGACGGATCATACTGCGCGTTATGGATTCCAAACGATCTGTAAACTCTGCTGCCTTATTAAAATACTGCCATCCCGGGACACATTCGACAACCAAGAGGCCGTGACGGTCACAAGCTTCCAAAAATGCAGGGTCGTGTGGATAATGTGCTGCCCGAACCGCATTATATCCACCACGTTTCATATCGATCACTTCCCGTTCCTGTACGGAATTAGATGCTGCATCACCAACATAAGGATAACCTTGATGTCGATTGGCACCGACCATATAAAGATGCTCGCCATTAATAAAGAACCCTCCATCTTTGGTATATCGAATCTGACGGATACCTATTTGCTCGGAACGGCGATCCACTTCGACACCATCGGCAAGATACACCCGATTTTCCAAGTTATAGCAGATAGGATGATAGGGATGCCACAATTGAGGATTTTTGACTTCTATCTGTTGGTCTATCCGTCGACGTTCTTGCGGTTTCAACTCAAATGATACGCGTTGCTGCCCTACAACTTTTCCTTTGGTATCTTTCAATAAGGTCAAGAGATGCCCCTTCCTAGCCACTTTATCATCATTTTTCAATTCAGTCTTTACAGCGACCGTGGCATTGCTTTTATCCACCTTAGGATAATGCACAAAAACACCCGAATTCTGGGTCGCATCTGGTTCCAATTCATCGGTAATGCGCAAGGGATCGGAAACTACCAATTTGGCATCCCGATAGATTCCGCTATAATAATAGAAATCAAGTCTATCTTGGGGCTTACCCGGAGGTGTCAATGGATCGTACTCAGCCGACACCCGAACTGCAATAACGTTATTTGTCTGATCAAAATGGAGCTGATCTGTGATATCCAAAGTAAAGCCAACATATCCACCATGGTGCTTACCAACGCTTTTACCATTGACAAACACCTCACAGCTGTTCATCACACCTTCAAACTGCACAAAGACCTTCTTACCACGATACTGATTGGAGAGTTTGAAATAGCGTCGATACCAACCTATCCCATCGTAGATAACATCACCACCGTTGTGCTTCTTCTCAAGCTGCATCACGTGTGGCAATACCGCCGGGATCCATTTGGAGTCATCCAAACCAATACCTTCCCCACCTTTAAGATCGCCACGATAAAAGGCCCAATTCGCATTTAATTGATACTCAATACGGCTCGTTGGCTTTTTCCCAAAACTCTGGAGACAGGATCCCCATACCAATAAAAGCAGGATTGTTAATTCTCTTAAAAACTTATTCATTCTTCATAAGTATTGATTATTTATTTTTTCTTACCTCAGCAGTATTAGGATAAGGTACGATCTCCAATGCGTGTAAAAGTGCTCCGTTTTCAGTCTGTCTCAGCCCAAAAGTGAGTACATTTTTCTTCGCACCAAAATTCAGCCAACATTCCGGAAGAAAAAATTCACGTTGAGGTCCTACCTCCCAATGGCGTCCGATATTGTGTCCATTGAGCCACATATAACCGTTGCCCGAAGCATTGACCTTTGCCATCCAGGGTACCCAGAGGTCTTTCGGGAGTTTGTCTAGATTAAATTCAACACGGTACCAAGTAACAAGACCGTCCTGTTTACCCTTGGGTTGTACTTGATTACCTTTGCGTGGAATTTCATTCTTTGTTTCCAGAGAAACTGTCGACCAGCTTGTATCATCAAAATCGGGTAAGTTCCAGCCTTGCTGCACACCGGCAAGATCTGTCGAAAACTCCCATTCCAAAGGATGCGTAAGCGCTGTTTCACTTAACGAGAGTCCCGCTTGATGAATACCTGCCAACTCCTCCATCGGTACGTAACCATGTGCGTGCCCCAGGTTTTCATAAGCCACAACAATTTCATTTTCTCCTGCTTTCAATAAGTTGGCCACATCAAAACGGTTATCGTACTCGTCTAGTCGAATACGCTCAAAGGCATTACGCGTTGTCCAGCTTTGCGCATCAGCACGGTCTGGAAAAAGTCGCTTAGCAGGCTTTCCATTAACGAGTACCGATACAATATCCCGAGTATACATATTGAACAGTAAATAATGTTCGCGTTCCGCTTGTTTTGCCGTCAGGACCACATGACTGCGATAGCTGCTGTATCTAAAATCGTTGATGTCCATATCAGAAAGACTGACCAACTGTGACATCGTGTCCCAATCGGCCTGTCCTATAGCGTCCTCAGCCTTACGGGCTGTACTGACACGGACTCCCGCCGGTACTTTAGAAGGTCGTTCAATAGCAGCAGCCTTCTTGGGCCACCAATCGCCCTTATTTGCCGATTGCCCTTTTGCCACAACCAATATTTTTGATTCCAAACCCGCAAGATCATAATCTACTTCAATCTTCTCCATTTGCTGAACCTGATTGACCAGCTGATCATCGGTTTTGATCAGTACTTTCTCCCCATTTTGATTGACATTATAGATCGGATCTTTAACAAGATTGACACTGTTTGGCAATAGGGTCACTTTTCCCTTGATTGTTTGTTTAGGGTCCGTATTGTGCAGGAATATAAACTTTGTACCATCACTGGCCACTCTCACTCCTCCAAATAATGATTTTGGAGCGCCTTGCAGTTCACAAGGTCCTCCTTCCGTGCGGACGAGTTTGGATTCAAATTTTTGGATGAATGAACCTATTTCTTTAGCAGCAAGGTATTTAAGACCTATAGCACCGTTCTCATGAATCGCTGCATTATAGTCATAACTTGTGGTCATGCCCCTTGCTCCCCAGCCATCAAAATGTGTACCACCAAAAAACATATAGTAATTGATTCCTGTTCCACCTCCTAGCATAGTCATTAAACCAATAGCTTTGAAATGTCGGTCGTCGGAATAATGTTCTTCACTCAATCTCCCTGTGACCAGCGAAAACCATCCACCTTGCAATTCAGTCACAAACCCGGGAGCATCAGGTTGCTTTTTGCGTAGATCCATCATGCGATAAGCGCAGCTTGGCGCGTCCGATGGCCCGCTTACATAGTAATTATCACAATCGAAAACCTGCGATAATTCAGGATCTTTGCTCCCTCTTGTTTCATTCGTCAAGCAGGTGAAAACCGGAATATCCATCCCACTTTTATGCACTGATTCATTGAGGGCCTTCAGCACTTTATCTTTTCCGGGACTCCAATGCGCATCATATTCATTTTCAATCTGGATCATGATAATCCCTTTTTCACCCTTTTCCTTACGTGTGATCTGCTCAGGGACCAACTCTTTGCATACTGCATTAAACCAATGCTGCGACCATGCAATATGTTGTTCGTCATTGCCTCGCAACCAAAAACCTTCCAGATTGTCGGGGCGGTATTTGGCTAGCCATCTTGGGTAACCACCGCCAGAAAATTCAGCACAAATAAAAGGGCCGGGACGAACAATAGTATAAAAACCAAACTCTTCCTGCGCCATTTTTAGCCACCTTTTGAGGTCGGAAAAATCAAATTTGGATTGATCCTGCATATCTTTTGGAATATGACGTTCATGCCAATTCCAGGGTACATAAGTTTCTACTGTATTGAAACCCGCTTCCTTTATTTTCCGAAACCGATCAGGCCACAATTCCTCGGGACAACGAAAGTAATGGAAAGCCGCGCTATAGATATAAACGTCCTTTCCCTCAATGGTCATACAGGATCCATCGTAACGGATCCGTTCTGGACGGGCAAATTTTTTGACTGGACGTACCTGGTCACCATTTTGTGCGAGTACTGCGGAAGAGCAAAAAATAATACAGCAGAAAAGCAAATGGCCTATAAACAGAGTACCATCCCTCCTGCTAAAAATTAATTTAAATATATTCATCGGTAAATAATGCATCTTTTCAATGTTCATATGGAACAGTCATATGAGTTTACTCTTAATTCCATCGGTATCTCATGATTTCAACAGCGTTATTTTCTTTTTTAAAATACATCACTGCCAAAGTATCCATGAGATTATAAACGACTTAGAATTAATGGCTTCTTGCCAGCTACTTTTACTTTTTTGACATGATCCTTGTACCGCAATTTGACTGTTGTATCCTCGTCTGCAGTTAGCGTTACCGAAATCAAATTGCCCTGACTCCACTTCAGGTCAACGGTTAATCCCTGACGGGAACGCAAACCTTTAATTTCACCATCGGACCAAAATGACGGTAGTGCAGGAAGCAAATGAAGTTCTTGATTACGGCTTTGGATCAGCATCTCGGCAATTCCGGCCGTACCGCCAAAGTTACCATCAATTTGGAAAGGTGGATGTGTATTGAATAGATTGTTTAATGTTGTCTTAGCGAGCAATGCTTGTACATTCTTACCAGCTTCCTCACCATCGAGCAGTCGTGCATAAAAGTTAATCATCCAAGCCCTGCTCCATCCTGTATAGGAGCCATTGCGGTTGCTTTCGTTTTCATTATAGAATCGACGGCGGGCAATCGTTGTTCGCGCGGCTTCAAACAGATCCTTTTTATCTGAAGTAATCGACTTCCCCGGATAAAGTCCAAAAAGGTGGGACATATGACGGTGCCCCGGTTCGACCTCTTCGTAATCTTCAATCCACTCCTGGATGGTCTGATACCGTGGACTGATTCGGATAGGAGGCAATTTAGCTAACACATGTTTCAGTTTTTTAGTAAAATCAGTTTCCTCTCCGACCATTGTGCCAGCTGTTAGGCAAGCCTCAAATAACTCACGAATAATCTCGATATCCATGGTAGCACCATATGTCAATTGAAATTCTTTTCCATCGGCCATACGATACTTATTCTCAGGAGAATTGGATGGAGCAGTAACAAGGTAGCCCTTATGATCTTCTACGAGATAACCCAAAATAAATTCAGCAGCTTCTCTCATGGAGGGATAAGCCTCCTGTTTCAGGTAGCTCTTATCGTTAGTAAATAAATAATGATCCCATTGATGGAGTACCAGCCATGCTGCGGCAATAGGAAATGTTCCCCAGCCGACGCCATCTGCAATTGCTGTACGTCCAAATGGGTCCGTCAGATGGTTCATTGTCCAGCCCGAGGAATTGTAGGTTTTCCGGGCTGTTGCTCGCCCCGGTTCGCGCAAGGCATTTATCAAATTGGAGAAAGGAACTACTGTCTCCGAGAGGTTACAGACTTCGGCCGGCCAATAGTTCATTTGGATATTGATATTCGTATGAAAATCGGAGCTCCAGGCTGCATTCATGTCCTTATTCCATATCCCTTGTAAATTGGCCGGAAGTACACCTGGACTACGCGAAGAAGCCATCAACAAATAGCGTCCATACTGAAAATAAAGACTGATCAAAGAAAGATCCTGACCGCCCCCTTTTACTTTTTTCAGACGTTGGTCTGTTGGTAAATCCGAAGGCTGTCCTATATTGAAGACCACACGGTCAAAAAGTTGACGATGATCGGCAATATGCCTGGAAAGAATCTGTTCATAATTCTGTTTTTGAGCCTGATCCAATAGTGCCCGGCAGCGAGCCAAAGGATCAATACGATGATCAAAGTCTAATTTTGACACATCATAATCTGTGGCTGCCGTAAAGTAAAAAAGGACTTCATCCGCATCCTTGACAAAAAAAGAATTTGCATTGGTTATCATGCTTCCGCCTTTGTGACTCCCCTGGACTAGTCCTGCAAATTTCATATGTGCACCTATCTCACCACCATCTGCCATCGGTAGATCCACCACCTGTCCCTGAATTTTCAGCTCATGGTCAGATAAAGGTGTCGCAACTGCATCCTGTTCACGTGAATAAGAAAACCGAAAGGTTAACTTTCCAGGCTTGTCTGCCGATAGACGAATCACAATCATATTGTCGAGTGCCGAGGCAAATACTTCCCTTGTATATTTTACGTCATCGATACGATAGCTCGTTGTTGCTAATCCGGTCTGTAAATCAAGATCACGACGATAGTCTATGACCTGTTCCCGCCAAAAGCCTTCGGTTCCAAAATCGATGCGAAAGTTCCCGAATGATTGATAGGATCGTATACGCAGGGGACTGCTCTTGAGCTCCTTTTCAGACAGCGCAGCAGCTTTTTCGATCTCTCCGGCGACAAGTAAGCGTTGAATTTCGGGAATTTTGTCTGCTGCATAGGCATTGGCATCCACTTTGGAACCACCCCATAGGCTTTCTTCATTGACCTGGATATTTTCCTTATTCCAATCTCCGTAAACCATAGCCCCCAAACGTCCATTACCGACAGGAAGGGCATCCTCCCAAACTTTAGCCGGTTCACGGTACCATAACACGTGATCTTGATGTTGCGCTTTTAGCTGCATGCCAGAGAGCATGAATATGAAGCTCCATAAATGTACTTTCATTTAGAAATTATTATTAGTGTTTACGTTCAGTCAAACAAATGTGTTTCCACTGCATGGTTATTTAAATCATCTTTTCTATGCCTAAACTTAACCTAAATTGATGATAAGCAATTTAACAAAGTTTTACACCTTTTTTTCGATGTAAAACTTTGGTTTAGGGACTAATTATACCCAGGAGTTTGTGTCAGGTTTTTATTGAGATCGATCTGCTGTTGGCTAATCGGCAAATACCTATTGAATGGTTGAAATTGTCTCGTTTCCACTGAGATAGGCTCTCCAATCTGTATTAACCGCTTGTCCTCATTAGATTCATGCGCATTAATGACCCCCATCCAACTACCTTCTGCTTTTCCATTCAATACATCTTTGGCAATATCCCAACGGATAATATCCGCTCTTCTCAATCCTTCAAAGGCAAATTCTGCCCGGCGTTCACGACGGACCAGTTCTCTTAACTTGTCTTTCGATGCATATTTAATCCGATTCACTTTAGGCATTCCCGCACGTTCACGAACCATATCCAAACTTTGGTACATTTCTTCGTCCAATCTACCCAATTCTATCTTAGCCTCTGCAATGGTCAATAAAACCTCAGCGTAACGACTAACAATTAAATTCATGCTCGTATTCCATGGATCATCGTATTGGGAAATTGGAGCGGTGTATTTTTTGAACGAGAATCCCGTCTTTGATGCGTTATTGGCTCCATTAAAATAATCCGGATTGCTTACCTCTTTTCCATCTTCATTAATATTTTTTGCCAATGGGTCAAAGATACGGCCATTCCAATCCTGTCCTGGATAAAGAATAGACATTTTCAATCGTGGATCCCTATTTAGAAAAGGATATTTGCTGTCGTATTCACCAGTTGATTTTGCCTCTTCGACAGTACTTCCGTCTTTCATTTCGTACGCATCTACCAAGGCCTTAATAGGGACAATAGAAGACCAGCCCCCGTCGCCATTCGGAAACAATGCTGCAATAAGCCAATTTTCCAAGTCATTTGCCTTATATTGTACATCAAGGATAACCTCTTTGTTATTCACATTAGCTAATTGGAAAGTACCATCATAAGTTGGAAACAATTGGTATACGTTTGATGCTTTGATCGCTGTCGCATCAGTCAAAGCTGCCTCATAGTTGCCCAAATAGAGGTTAAAACGCATGCGAATAGCCAAAGCTGCACCTTTTGTGATATGTCCGACTTCTGCAGAACTATATTTTTCAGGAAGCACTGCAGCAACGGCTTTCAATTCTTCTAGAATAAACTTCTCGACTTCAGCTTTTGGTGTACGCGTCAACCGTGCCTCCTCGATAGTCGCATAAGTTTTAGTTGCGAGCGGTACGTCACCATAATTGTTGGTCAACAGGAAATAACGATAAGCCCGTAGAAAACGAACTTCAGCTTTATATCGTTCTTTCAGGTCGGCATCTTTAAAATTGATTGCATCAATGTGTTCCAAAAAGTCATTGCAACGATTAATTGTCGTGTAATCGTATAATTCTGCCCCGGGGTCCGCAGAACTCATCCCACCATTTCCGATCACCTGCCAACCTTCATGCTTGTGGAAGCTATACGCATTATCAGACGCACAATCGCGATACAGAATCTCTTCAGATTCCCAGCCACGATAACAACCAACTAAAGCAAGTTTGGCATCCGCTTCTGTTTTCCAAAATGTCTCTGGTGTCAATGCATCGCCAGGAAACTTGTCCAAGAAATCGGAGCATGACTGTAAACTAGCTATTGCCAGCATAATTAATAAATATATCTTTTTCATTTGTATAAACCCTCTCAACTAAAATGTAATATTCATTCCAACAGTATTTACCTTTACCTGAGGATAATACGACCCAGAGCCTGCAGGCATTTCCGGATCATAACCCTTCAAGAATTTGGTTATGGTCAATAAATTCTGTCCACTATAAAATAACTTGACCTTTGATGCTCCTATTCGGTTTGCCCAAGCATCAGGAAAAGTATAGCCAAGTTGCAGATTTTTCAATCGTACATACTTTGCATTTTGGACCCAGTAATCTGAAACAATTCGATTGGGGCTACTTATTCCATTGTTGTTCTGAATACGTGGGATTGTACTTGTCGGATTGTCAGGTGTCCAACGGTCAAGCCAAAAACGCAAGGGGCTTCCTGTATCGCCACTGAACTCGCCTATACCCGATGATTCAACATAACCGTACACGCCCGATGCACCCTGGAAAAATGCCTGAATATCAAAACCATGGTAGGCTGCACTGAGGTTTAATCCAAAAGTATATTTCGGATCAGTTGAGCCGAGTAATGTACGGTCATCGGCGGTTATATTCTTATCTCCATTACGGTCAACGTAGCGCAGATCACCAGGCAACACTTTGTTGTTTGCCATTTTATATTGTGCCCAGTTTTGAATATCTGCTGTACTTTGGAATAGCCCTGCAGTTTGGTAACCATAAAAAGAATTGATGGGTGCACCGACTTGCTTGATTTTCCAACTTCCGTCCAAAAGGTAAGGATCTCCACCTAGGTCAAGAATACGGTTTTTGTTGTAAGAAAAATTAGCGGTTGCACTAAAATCAACTGCTCCTAAGCGTTTTCGGTAGGTCGCGACAGCCTCGAAACCTTTATTTTGCATACGGCCAACATTATCTACATATCCCTTTAGTCCATAGGTCGCAGGGGCCAAAACCTCCATGAGGATATCAGTTGTTAAACGGTCGTAATAATCCAATGTAAGGGTCAAATTGTTTCCGATACCAAGATCCAATCCTAGATCCCAAGTACGCGTCTTTTCCCAAGTGATGCTGCGTTTATTTGCTTTTTTTAGTGTCGCTCCAGGATAAATTACGTTATTAAACGGATAGGAGTAGTCTTTGCCTAAACCAATTACAGGTATTGAAGGATAGTATTCTAAAGCACTCTGATTCCCCAAACGTCCCCACGATCCTCTAAGTTTAATATTGCTAAAGGTCGATTTTGCAAATTCCATAAACGATTCCTCTGAAAGTCGCCAACCGGCTGAAAAGGATGGAAATGTGCCCCAACGATAACCTTCGGAGAAACGGCTAGAAGCATCTCGGCGAACATTCGCTTCGAAAAGATAAATACCTTTATAATCATAATTGATACGACCAAAATAGGAAAGCATGTTCAGGTGTTTTGTATCACCTTTATTGGTTTGCCCATTTGTATCGCCGGCATCGATATCTGTGAGGTCGTTATTTGGAAAATTCTGCCGATACATCTCTCCATATTTGTAATCATATTGCTCGGCATGATAACCTGCCAATGCTCCGATGTGATGATTTGAAAATGTACGGTCAAAATTTAAGGTAATGTCACCGGTATACATTGTCGATATCGTTGTTTTCTCGAAGAGTTTATTTGGCCCTTGATATTTCGAGGAGTTATACCAAATGTCTTTTCTAAATTCATGCGAATCATCCGTTGATGGCCTATAAGATCCCTGTGCTTTCAAGGAAAGACCATCGATAAATTTATATTGTACACTACCAATCGCATTAAAACGGCGTTGGACCTCATCAGTGGTTGCGCTCTGGTCCATCCACGCAATTGGATTTCCGTCACTGATCGTACCATAATTGCCATTTGCATCTTTGTAAGGAATCCATGGGGCCATTTGGTTGGCTAGACGAAAGTATTGGTCCATACCACCTACATATGGGTTGGTGGGCTCCTGAAGCTTACGGTTCGATAAGTACATTGACAAACCGATATCTAGGTTTTTTATTGGCGTCATATCCAAATTTGTACGGACATTAAATTGCTTTTTTGAAGTCAACTTAATAATACCATCTTGCCCCTGATAACCTATACTTCCCATATAACGGACTTTCTCTGCACCTCCGGAAATGTTGAGATTATGCTGGTGCTGAAATCCCGATCCCTTCAAAAGCAAATCGTGCCAGTTTGTATTTGGATATTTATATGGGTCTGTTCCATCTTTAAATGCTTTGATATCTTCCGCTGTAAAACGCTCCTTTTTCCCATCTAGCCTCAATCCCTCATTGTACAATTCTGCATATTCCCATGAGTTCAGGCGTTCGGCTATATTTGTCGCATTTTGCTTACCAAAGAAATTACTGTAATTGATCGTTGTTTTCCCTTCTTTACCTCTTTTAGTCGTTACAAGGATTACTCCATTAGCAGCCTTAGAACCATAAATCGATGCAGAAGCCGCGTCTTTCAGTACAGATATTGATTCAACATCATTGGGATCGACATTTTCCATCGACGATTCAATCCCATCAACTAGCACCATCGGATTGGAGTTATTCAATGTCCCGACCCCTCGAACCCGAATTGTTCCATTATCTTTACCTGGCTGACCACTCCCCTGTGTGATTGTCATTCCGGGAACCAAACCTTGAAGTCCCGCTGAAAGTGAGCTGATCGGCCTATTTTCCAATTGCTTTGGAGAAATTGTTGCGACTGCACCAGTCAAATTGACTTTTCGCTGTGTTCCATAACCAACCACAACAACCTCTTGTAAATCACCGACCTTCTCGGATAGCGTCACCTGATAAACACTGCGATTATCAATCGTTGTTATGAATTGACCATAGCCAATCAAATCAAATTGAAGTTGATCTCCTTCTTTGACCTGAATTTCAAATTCCCCATTTTCATTTGTCGCTGTTGCAGTCCCATGAATGACTTTGACCGTAACCCCCGACAGCTTATTACCCTTATCGTCAGAAACAGTTCCTTTAATAACACGTTTCTGAATTTTCACACCTTCATTTTTAGATGTTAATACGCTATGGTTTACCTTTTCAACGATAATTCTATTGTCACGAATCACGTAAGCCAAACCATTCTCTACCAACACCTTATCAAGAACTTGTTTTAATGGGACATTTTCCAACTTTAAGGAAAGCTTATTTCCACTGCTCTTTAGGTCCTCTTCTAAATACAAAAAGTGGTAACCCGATTGTTTACTAATTTTAGCGAAAACTTCCTTCAATGAAGCTGTTTTTGTCGTAAGGCTAACCCGCTGTCCAAAAACATTGGCATTTACCTGACTGCTCATCAACAGCATTGTAAGCACAGTTACCTTAGTCCTATTGAGATACTTTAAAGCATAGTCATATCGATTGAAATATGCTATATATTTTCTATTCATTTGATTCAGATATTAATAATAATTAATTGGTTTTTAACATATTGAAATCGTCATCACCATTACCATAAAAGTATTTAAAACACTATATTTTAAATGATTTGATCGATTTTGAATTAGGGATTGTATTAGTTTATAATCTGTACCTCCTTTCCATTTATTTTAAACTCAACACCACTAAGAAGTGTCAAATCATTCAAAAAATCGATCAATGGTACATTCTTAGGAAATGTACCGCCTATTTTCTTGTTTTTGATAGGCGACTTTGCGACTACAGATATATTATACCAGCGTGATACAGCCTTCATGACATCCACAAGCTCTATATTATCGAATACAAAATACCCCGCTTTCCATGACAAGAGTTTGTCAATATCGAATGATTGAGAACTTACATCTTTCTGTTCAGTATCAGCGATCACCTCCATACCAGGAGACAATTTATAAGTCTTGTGATCCATGCGAAAGGTTACGATCCCCTCAACTAGGGAAGTCCGGACGAAATGATCACTTTCGAAAGCCTGCACATTAAATTTCGTTCCTGTAACTTCAACCTCAGCCCCCCCTCCAAAAACATGAAAAGGATGTATCTTATCTGATGCAACCTCGAAATACGCTTCTCCATCGAGTAGCACTTCTCTTGCTGTTTGTTTATAAAGGTCGGAAGAGAACTTTAACGTAGATCCGCCGTTTAGCCAAACTTTGGTACCGTCTTCAAGTGTCAACTTAAACTGTTTTTGGCCGGGAACACTTACGGTTATATTGTTTTCTAAGCCCAAAGATTTCATCTGCAACCCCAATTCGCTCCTTAAATGCGCAAAACTGGCTGTATCTTTTAGCTGAAATTGTTTTCCGTCGGGCAATATCAGGACAACCTTATCACTGCTATACGATTTTGATTGGGCAACTGTATAAAAAGTATCTGTTGGGCCTGGAATTAAATACAGGTAAAAAAAGATAAAGAAACAGACAAGTGCAGCAGCAATACTGACGGCAATTCGAATATTAATCCTTCTTATTTTAGCCTTCGTATTGTTATGTGCTTCTATTCGTGCTTGAATCCGATACTTCATAGCCTCCTTGTGGCTGCTATCTTTCCAATCCCAAGATTCACCTGAAGGATACTTAAGGATTAGATGTTCTAGTTTTTTTGTTTCTCTCGCAGACAGATGTCCTGCGGCATAGTCCGATAGAACTTTTTTAAGTTGTTCATCTTTATTCATAGTCTCTTCTGTCAGATTTTTTAGGTCTATATAGAAAAGAGCCTTGAACTAGCGTTAGGTAGTAGAAAAAAAATTAAAAAAGTAGATCTGTCAGCAAAATCGCCAGAAGCAGTGGTTGATAATCCTTATCCACCTTAAGACGAATAAGCTTCAACGCATTACTAATCTGCTTTTTTACTGTTTTATCCGATATATTTAATTTTTTTGCAATTTCCGAATAAGACATTTCAGCATGGCGGCTGAGAATGAAAATTTCCTTCATTTTATTGGGCAACTTACCGATTTCTTTCTCAATCAGATCATCCAACTCTTTAAACACAATCCATTCTTCAATTAAAGAAGACGCTTCTTTGTATTGACTTGCGTAAAAGTCACGATAGGTATCGTTTACAAGTTTTCTTCTGAGTTTTTTGAAAGCCAAATTCCTGCCCATGATAAAAAGAAAAGATTTGACCGATTTGATTTCCGGAATCTTTTCTTTCATTTCAAGGAGGTCCAAGAATGTTTGTTGCACAACGTCAGCAGCTTCATCCTCATCAAGGAGAATGCGCATCATCTGCTTGAATAGGCTTTCCCAGTACTGATGATAAAGTGCTGAGATATCCAATTCAACAGTTTCCTTAGCATTATCGACAATGGTAGATCTGCGCATGCTGCGAATGAAATTTTGTTGGTTAAGTCACAATCTTAGTAAACTAAACGATCATTTCAAAATCAATTTTCATATTGGCTATTCAAATTTTACGAGCAGCTCTTACCTTGTCCCTATTCAATGCCCTATTTTCTAACTAAACTTACCGATTCACCTTTCATCCGTGTATTGTATCTGATGATAACCTCTGGCTTTTCATCCCCATTATTGTCACAAGAAAATGCGATAGCAGAACCACCTTTTGGCAGCATGGCGGTCCCCTCCACAGATAAATCCGCAATAAGACGATAATTCTTGTCTGTTAATATTGCTTTTCCTTTATGATCCAATAGGATATACTGATCTTTTTCTAGTTTCCCCAAGATTTTGACAATCCCTTTATCTGTTTTAATAGAAGGGTTTTCGATCGAACCATCGCCCTCCACCTTAATTCGTAAGGCGAATGTGCTTTCTTCTGGCGACTCCCATGACCAGTCAGCTCCCCCTGGTTGTCCTGGCTGCATCGAAGAGAGGTCACAATGGAATCTTTTGGAGACAAATAATGGATAAAGCATAAATTTAGTGTCATCAATCTTTTCCAAATGCCATTCGGTCTTTGGATCCTTCAGCCTGAGTTTTTGTTCGGCAGTAAAAACATCGGCCAATCGCAGTTGATCCCAATTCTTCATGCTTTCCAATAACAAGTCTATCTGTCCATGTTGTTGTAAAGTTTTCATATCGATACTCATAGCATATCCTGAATCAAAACCTGCGGATTCGGAGAGTGCCCATTCCAGATCTTCCAAAGAGGTGGCTTCAAACTTTCTATCCGCTAGTCGTACCAAAAACCAACCCAACATTCGTGGGAACAAGTTGCGATAAAAATAAGCTTGGTTCTTGATCCGATTTTCGACCTGCCCCGTACGCATTTCTTCGCCCCAAGGCTCACCCCAGTTCATCCGGGTATGGATATGCCATAAATAATGGTCGAGACGACTGGCATCATTGATGAGACCAGTTTTATTTTCAAGACCTTGATAGAAATCAGCCACAAATTTGCCTGTTGCATAATAATCCTGTCCGGTATACATGCAGCCCTCCAGACCATCAAATGAAATCTGTTTCACACCTGTTTTATTAAAAATCGTGGTCAGTCTTTTGGCGTATTCATCCTGAAGTGTTAAATCCGGAAATAAAGTCTTATAGGGATAATCCCATAATTTATAGACACTTTTCTCTACCCCATGGCTTGTTTTTTTGGTACCAAACGCTCCCCGCACACAATTGGTCAATATCCATTGATCCCCCTTCTTTTCGGCTTTGCCATAAGTGATCAGTTCGTCCTCTATTTGTAGCGTATTGAGTGTCAGCGGTAAGGAAAAAAGCTCACTATTCTGAACAGTGATCTCTTGCTGATTAGCATCCAATGCAGCAATGAGTTTCAATTCACCCTGTTTGAGGAGGTGCTTGCTGGGGACTGGTGTAACATAAGGATCATTGGTTGTCGTAAAGTTAGACAAGGTATGGATACCAATATCGATTCCTCGCTGCGCAGCCCTATCAACCAATTTTTTCATGCCAGCATCAGCTTCTGTACTCAATTCTTTGCGCCACTCGAAATGTCCCCAATTAAGAAAAGGATCGGGATGGTATAGATTTTTAAATCCTGCGAGTTTTGTTTTTTCCAATGCAAAATCCAAATTGGTAGCGGAAAAGTTTGTAATCAAGTATGAACGCATCGCGTCACGCGATAGCTTAGCCCATTCTCCTTCGATCATGGGATGAGGCAGGCCCTGCTCCACCTCCACTCTTCCGATCCGTTTTAATATCTGGCTTCGTTTATCACCAAAGAGTGCTACTTTAGCTCCAACGATTAATCCATCGGGACCTTCAACAGGCAAGGTCATCATATTGTTCAATCCTTTCACCTGTTGCAATTCCCTCTCACTCCGATTTTTGGCAGACAACTGAAATACAGTTCCATTTCCAGCATCCACTGCTGCAAAATGACCAAATGAAATACTAGCTACGGATAGATCACTATTTGCTCCCTTATAGCCAAAAGTTGTACTATAATTCCCAATATAATCTTCGGGAATACCGGCAACGGTTTTAACATGTAAAGACTGCATACCAAAAGCCAGATCCTCCCCCTGAGCTACTCCTACGACCTCACCAACAACCTCGTGAAGCTTAATTTTTACAGGGCCAAACACCAGTAACTTATAAGCCGGTGATAGCTTTAGAACTTCATATGTAATCGCTTCCTTATGTTGACCTACTTTCAGTTCGACAGCCTGACCGTCCTCCATCGTTAGCGAAAAACGATCCCCATTAACCTTAAGCCCTTTTGGTTGTATGATTTTTTGATCTTTATAAACCGACAGGATCGGATATTCACCAGCCTCAAGAAGCTCCTTACCGTCTACTTTAATTGAAGTATAGTAGCCCTGTTGGTTAAAATGTATTTCCGTTAAGTTCGTTTTTACTTCCTGCGCCAATACAGGAAATCCCAGTCCAGAGATCAATAGGCCAACCAGAAACGTGATATTTTTCATTGTATGTAATCTATTTATTTGTATATAAATAACTATTTATTCGTGTTTATTTCAACGGGGTTATGAGCTCGCTCCTTCGTTTTTTCGACACCCCGATTGTCTATCCCAATATGCGATTCGATTATAGTCACTTCCTTGTTATTTTGTATTCCACTTCAAGATGTTTATTTTGCTTTCTGCGGTATCCATTCAATATCAAATCGGTATGTCATTGTACCACCAAACCACATTCTAAAATTAGTTCCCCAAACATTATTAAATAAGCAAAAATGTAAACCACTATTAATATTCGGTTGACGCACTGAATAATTCAGCAAATCCCGCTCGCCAACGGCTACCAACAAAGCATCTTTACTACGGATGCGTATTTTACCTGCGTTCGTCACTATATCCACGTAATGATCCAATCCATGCAGTTGCCTATTTCCTCCTTCCACAACATCCAATACACGTACTGGTTGGCCTACTTTTTCAACGAGTATATCCAGGACATCCTTCGGATAGAAGCTCAGCCAGTATGCTTCCGGTAAACGATTAGCCGGTTTATCCACCAAGGTGTAGTTCAACTGGATATGATTTGTTGTTTCATTGAAATGATAACTGCTATAGATCTGTTTTGGGAGCACCTCTTGTTCGACCCCATCTCCCCCCGTTAGACTCAAGCGATTGTATATTTCATTTTTAGTTTTATCATAAACAGATTTCTGAAGAGAGGCTATCAGGGTGCGGCTTTCGGACATATCCGAGGTTAGTCCTGGTTTTCCAAAATCCCGAATGGCCCAATCCACTTTTTGTGTAATATAGGAATCCATAAAACGTTCAAATTCCTTAGTTGAAAAACTCTGATAGCTAAGTTCCCCCATTTTCATCCGAAGACCTTTTTTATCCAATTGGAATGATCCATCTTTGGCGAATTGTAGCGAACAATCTTGTCCTTCAAATTTGGGTTTAGGAACCAGTGCCAATTGCTGTAGAACACTATCGGCTTCAGCGCGCAGATCTTTGGGTAGATATTGCAGTGACCGTTCAACATGAGCTTCTTTTTCGGCCCAGGAAGCTTCTATTTTTTTGAACGCAGGTAATGTTAACGCTTGCGTAAAATCTGAAAAACGATACTTATCCCAGTGTTGCAAATGGGTCTTGACGTCCAAACCCCAAGTATGTTCGGCCACGAGGCCTAGATGAATGGCAAAGCGGATGGCAGCATCACTATTTGGATTTATACGCCCCTCTTGAACCCAAGTCTCATAACATCTGGATAAGGCTCTAAACCGAGCCATCATTAAAGGCGAACTTCCGAAGCCATGTATCCAGGTGTCGCCGATCTCTTGTGTCATCACAGGGAGCTTATTTCTCATTGGTCGTAATACATCAGCAACATCACTAAGTGTTGAAGCTTGCAATATAGCGTTTGGGTAACGCTTCTGGAGGGATGCATAAATTTCTTTAACCTGCTGTACGGTATGTGGTCCATGATTATCGCCGGTAAATGCGATGACCATCGCCGTCTTTCCGTCAGGCAATATCATGTCACTACCGTAATCCTTTTGGTACATCAACGTCACTTCGCTACCATCGGGACTTTTCCAGCGACATAGTGCAGGAACATTTGGCACTTTGCTCGCTGGATTTACACCTACCTGCAAGAAATCTATTCCATTTTCTTTCAACAAAGGAACGATTCCTCTTGTATGACCGGGAACATCAGTCATCTTTGCTGCCCGCGTTTGTTTGCCAAACTGGCGATCCAATTTTTTGGATAATTGCAACATCGTTCCAAACAGTGCTTTATTCAGCGATTCCGATTCAACCGTATAGGGGATTGCATTCCACACAATATCACCACGACGAATAGCTGCTTCCAACCTTGCTTTGTTCTCCGTACTTGCCTGTTCCAGATAGGTGGCAATCAACCAAGAGCCTGTTGTCCATACATAACGCTCCTTTGCCCCAGAATTCCGAAGCTCCTCAGCGACAGCAATGGCTTTGGGAATAAATTCATTGATATAACGTTGCTCCACAACCGAACTAAGTTCGGTAAATCCAATGTCGAGATGTGTTTTGAAGATCAGGTGTACCTTTTGAACTGCATCATTTTGCTGCTGCCCAAAAACAAAAAAAGAGGTCAGTACAAAAAAACAGGAACAATAAAATTTTCTGCGTTTCATGGTTAATATTAGGTTTGTCGTTTTCAAATATCGTTATTTTCTTTTAAGACGATTGAAAAGGACTAATCCCTAGTCAAAAATTGAGAATAACAGAAAAATATCTTCCTACAAAGAAGCACATACGAACTAAACACGGTTCAGACAAAACATCCATTGTTACACCCTGTTTAGGTTTAGTTAACATTGGCAAAAAAAGAAAATATAGAGGAACACTATACATAAAAAAGGGCTTGTACAAAAATGTACAAGCCTCTTTTCTATTATTATTTTAACGTCTTTTTAAACTTAATGTAAGTAACGTTCATAGGCACCATGAGCTGCAGCGCTTTAACCGAATTATAACCACTCACTATTGCAAGGGGTCAAAGGTCCCACCCCATTCTTTGTTCTGAGGGAGCTGATCTGGTTCAATAGAAATTTGTGCAGGATTTAAAGAATTAAACCAGTGTTTGAGACTGAGTTTATAAAATTGATTAGCGGAAGCCGTTTTATCTAAGTTTTCAATAACGACAGCAGAGAATTTCGATCTTACCGCAGCATTCATGATATTATCTGTATTTCCCGGCAGGGCCTGACCTTTATTTAACATCAATAGTAACCCTTTTCTAGTACCTTGCGCATTTAAGATATCATAGCGTTTCCATCTTCTTAAATCAGAGTATCTGAATCCTTCAAAAGCAAGTTCCACCTGACGCTCATTTATAATTACCTGACGGAGATCCGCCTGTCCAGTCGCTGTAATACCATAGTTTATCGCTGTTCCTGCTGCAATCCCTGCGCGCTTCCGAATAGCGTATAATGCATTTAATGCTTCACCGCTCCGGCCAGTTTCATTCGCAGATTCAGCAAGGTTCAAAAGAAGCTCGGCATAACGCATTGGTGAAAACCAGCTTTTCGCATTGGCCGCAACACCCACTAAAGCATTTCTATCCAAAAGCGTATCTAAACCTTTACGTTGAAAAAATCCAGTTACACCATTTTCATCACCATTTTGAATCAGTGGAGAAATCCCTGAAAACAAACTATTGTCTCTAGCTGGAAGCACAGTACTGGGCGTTGCCTTTTCCTTCCAAGTCCAGGCCTGCCAATAAGAGCGCGACCGCGGAGTCGTCATTCCGATAACATTGACATCAGGTGTTGGATATACTGTACCCCCACACCAGATCGTTGCATAGAAACGATCATCGCGATTGGTATAAAAATCTGTTAAGAACTGTTGATTATAAGCCGGATTGGACAATTTGTTCTGATCAAGCTGCATAGGACTGCCATCACGTTTAGGATATGCAATCAATAAGGGAAGTATAGGTTGGTCACTGTTCGTACTTCCATTCGTGAATGCAATAGGTCTAATCGGTGCAAAATTCATATAACTATCGGGATAGTAATACTGCCTAACCATAATCTGCTCTTTATTTCGCGAATACCAGATCAACCGGTAGTTTTCAAACAGTCCAAAACCAGCAGCATCAGCAGCTTGCACAGCAGCTTTTGCTGCATTATACGCATTTGTCCATCTCGCTTGATCGTTTGTTGCATTAAATAACGGACTAGCATACCACAAAAGAATCCGCGCTTTAAGGCCCAAAGCTGCTGCACGATTTATACGGCCATAGTCAACCCCACTGTAATTGGGAGGCAAAGACGAAGCGGCTTCATCCAGGTCCTTTATGATCTGTGCAACACATTCAGAGGTTTTACTTCTGGGCACTTTCAATGAATTGAGATCACTACCATCTTGTGTGTGCAAGATCAAAGGTACACCACCGATTGAACTGACCATCTCCCAATATTTCCAAGCCCGCCAAAATTTAGCTTCACCGATTAATCGATTTTTCGTTGTTGCACTGAGTACAGACTCCTGTACACCCTCCAATTGATCCATAAAATAATTGGCCTTGTCGATATAGGTATAATCCAAATTAGTGAAGTTGACTGCTACATCAACAATCCCCTGTTGGAAACTGCCTAAATTTCCTCCTGCCGCGTTTATCCCTTCGTCGGCATTCGCTCCACTTCCAAGCTCCCAGCGCGGCATAAGACCACCATATATATCATTTAAATAGGCCTTGATCAGAACAGAATCTGTCCAGACGTTTTTGGGATTTATCGCTCCAGTATTTTCGTAATCTAATCCCTTTGTACAAGATGAGGCGCCTAAGGCAACTAGTAGTACAACATAAAGGATCGATTTAAATTGATTTAGATATTTCATTTTGATTTCCTTTTAATGTTAAAATTTAGAAGGTTAAACTGATTCCGGCATTAAATGACTTAACAATAGGGAAAGACGTCCCTCTATCCATCTCAGGGTCATAGAATTTTTTATTGAATTTACTGATCACAAAAAGATTAGATCCCGATACATAGAAACGAATATTGTTCGCATATTTCTTATACCAGCTTTGCGGAAGATTGTAGGCAATATTCAAAAACTTTAAGCGTACGAAACTTGCATCGGCCAACCAAAAATTACTTCCGCTCGTATTAACCACTCTCACCTCATCATTTGCGCTGTAGCGATAAGGTAACCATGCGCCTGTATTTTCTGGGCTCCAGGATTCGGCAGCCCAAGGTCGCCACATCCGGTTCCACTCTACACCGTCGCTCAAATTATTGAAAGACTTTTTATAACCCAACGAACCATTGAAATTCGCGCTGATACTTAAACCTTTCCAATCAGCACTTAGGTTTAATCCTACGACTTTCGGATTATTGCTCTTATTTAATACAGTGATGTCATTCTCATTAATTGTATTATCTCCGTTGAAATCTCTATATGCAAATTGTCCAGGTTTAGGTGCATTGCCTTTAAAGTTATAGCCCGGGTGAGCTGCTAGCAAAGCATCGACATCAGACTGTGTTCTAAGCAGTTTATCCACTGTATATCCAGTGATCATATTGGAAGAACGGCCGTTACCAATTAAATTCTGATAATCATACGTGATATTTAAATCTCTTATGGTATACCAAGAGTTTCCATAAGTGAAATTAAGGCCAATATTATAATTCAGATCACCTGTTCTGTTTGCGTAATTCACACTAAGATCGACACCATTCGCCTTCATTTCTCCATAATTAACAGAGGGTAAAGGTCGACTGAAAGTAGGTGGAGTAGATTGAATTCTTGTACTTAAAATATCATAAGTGCGTGTCTCCCAGTATTCAGCTGTTGCATTAAAGTGTTTCAGGAAACTGATATCGACACCAAAATTTTTATTCAGGTATTTTTCCCAGGTAATGTTTGCATTTGGGAGAACATCATATTGTATACCTGGATTGAGTGTTGGAGTTTCGCCAAAAATCGCACTATTACCAGTCACATATTTATCTTCATATTGCCAGCGTTTGGCATTTGCATCATCTTTTCCCCCACTAGGGTTTATCGCAACGAAGTCATTACCAGTTAATCCGACCGAAGCTCTGACTTTCAATGACTCTATTCCATTGATATTTTTAAAGAAATTTTCTTTAGAGATTACCCAAGCAGCTGAAACAGAAGGGAAAAATCCCCATCTTTTATCCTTCGGAAAATTTGCAGAGCCATCGTAACGGTAAGCAAAAGTGGCGACATATTTATCCGCGTAGTCGTAAGCAAATTGTCCAATATAAGATTTACGTCCAACTGTTGGTAAAAATCCATAAGCATTGTTAATTCTCTTTGTGGCAGTACCGTTTACAATGCCCGAACCACCTGTGGACGCCCACCATTGGTCTGTCATATAGATCGGAAAACCATTGATAGTCGCATCTATACCATCATAGCTTCTTTCCTGTCTTTCATAGACCAATGCTGCATTGACATGATGTTGGCCAAAATCTCTTTCAAAGTTTAGTTGTAAGTTTGTTTGGTCTTCTTGGTTCCATGCAGCCATTTTCTGTATACCTGGTGTATGGTAAGTGAGGCGCTGGCCCACGATATTATTTAGATCCCAAACCACAGGTTCTATCTGAGCCAACTGATAGTAGGTAAAAGGATGTGAGTAAATTTTCTGATTACTATTGTTAAAGGTTTTGATGTAACCAACTTTTGCACTTAAGCCCTCCAAAAATGGCATTTTGTAGGTCAGGCTCAAATTTACAACAGACTTAAGGCCTTCCGACTTATTATAACCAGAGAGTCCTTGTGCCTCTCCAGATTTATTGGAAATCCAAAAATAATCTACTGGTAAGCCTGAAGCCGTGAAAGAAGGCATATAGGGTTGCCATAGTAGCAGTTTGGGAAACATATCTCCGGACCAGTCTCCTTCAGGTGAATTAAATTTATTATTGTTCAAACTGAGACCAGCAAAAACCGAAACGTTTTTGGTTAAATTAGCCGTTATATTGGTCCGTACATTATACTTTTTTTCATTGGTGTTCTTGATAAAAGTTTCCTGATTTACATAGGAGGCGCCGATAAAATACTGAAGTTTATCCGTACCTCCAGATGCACTTAAATTATGCGTAGTAATGGAAGGATTTACATATACATCTCTTAATTTGTCAAAACCATATCCTTTACCGCCACCAAAATCTCTGTCTTTAAAATAAGCTTTTGCAGTCTCTGTCCAAGGTGTGTTTGCTGGACCACCAGCTTCACCCCAGATTCTATTTTGAATCTGTCCCCATTCCATAATGCTCGTTAACTCCATATTCTTTCCACGAACATCCCGCCCAGTATTCACCGAGTAGTTGATAGAAACTTTTCCCGCTTTCCCGCGTTTGGTCGTAACCAGCACAACACCTGCACCAGCCCGAGCACCATATGCAGCTGTAGTCGCAGCATCTTTTAAAATAGACACTTCTTCAATTTCATTAGGGCTTAAATTGTTGAATTCCGCAGCATCGATAGTCACCTTTCCATCAATAACATAAAGTGTAGGTGAAGCATTCCATGAACTCGCTGTCCGTATACGGATATCGGGTTGCGCTCCGGGTATACCACTCGGTGTGGACACATATAAGCCCGGCATCCGACCGGCCAATAGATTCCCAACTGAGGTCGTTGGAATCTCGATATCTGCTTCCTTAAATTTTACCGATGCAACAGAGCCGGCCAAAAGGCCTTTCTTTTGTGTCGTATAACCGACAACTACAGTTTCATCCAATGTAACAGCGGTGGGAACCATCTCTATAACAATACCCTGCTTCCCCATCACAGTTATAGTCCTGTAACCGATCATTGATGCCTTTAGGCTTGATCCTTCGTCTGTGGTAATCGCAAATTTACCTACAGCATCTGTCTGTACAGAAGAAAGTGCTGAATTTCCTTGCGCCCCTACGATAACAACTGTAGCTCCTGCCAAAGGAGTTCTTTTCTCGGAGTCAATAACTGTCCCTGATATCTTAATTTGCGAAAAAACATGGTGGGATTGCAATAGCATGAAGACAATTCCGAGCAACCGTAGGTGCATTTTTAAAATTTCTTTCATAATTTCTAGTTTTTTGGTTTTTCAGAGGCATATTTTAATAATACGTCCGTCAACAACAAATAAAAGCGGAATATTTCGCCCAAACCACGCTAATCTTAGCAAACATCTATGTTTTTTTCACTTATCTATTCAGCTTACAAATGGACTGATCGTCAGCAAAAACGCCCTTCACAACATGCTGTGGAGGGCGTTAGATCATAGCTATCGATCATTTTGTTACAAGTATCCAGCCTATGATTATCCTATGTAAGTGTTTTTTTGCTTCAGGATTTAGGCGGAGATTGCTACAACCAATGCTCGATAAGATGAAACCATAAAGCCTTTTCCTCTTTAATCAGAAAAACAGCAGACGACCTGCGTCGTGTAATTGTATTTCCAGTGGACTGTATTTCGACATATGTAGCCAGTGCATGATCATGTGAACAGGCTATTTCAATATTTTCCAGGAATACACGACGATCCGGAAATATACCGTATACCGTGGGTAACCAAGTTATAAACGAGTCCAATGAGATCCGGTTACCATCACCGCTCACCATTTCAAAATCAGCTGAAAACCCTGAGAGGATCCTTTTAGATAGTTCTGCCCTATTTGCTTCTCCCCCTCTAAACCAAAGTTCGATGTCTGTACAGAAGCTTTCCAATGCCAATCTTGCTTTTTCTTTATTCTCCATTGTGTTAAAATTTATTTATCAATTGTATTAAATGCATTATTTCTCAGTTCAAACAATCTGCGACTGATAAGCAGGCTGATGATCTGGAACAATGCAATTGTTGCTATTGCCAGCGCAAAGGCTTTGGGAAAACCTACAGTTTCAATCAAACTAAAGAATAGTGTCCCAATGATAGCACCACCAGTAACCCCACCTATCTGCATACTTATACTGACCAGAGCAGAGGCCAGCCCCGCCTTCTCTTTGGGGACAAGGGCAATAGCGGTACGCATCATCACGGGCATCATCGTTCCATGTCCCAATCCTGCCATAAACAGCGTAATATGTGTTGCCCAAAAAGGTTGTTGTCCGTAATAAAACAGCAAGGCTGTCCCCAAAAAACCGCCCATGAGCAGTGTCAATCCGATATAAATAAATCCATTTGTTGTAAATCTCAATCTAGCTACAAGCAGCGGTCCCAAGAAGAATGCTATACCATAGGGAATAATTGCAAAGCCCGTATCTATGGCATCCCAGTGTAAGAATTCCTGTAAATAGTAGGGATAACAGATAAACAGGCCGGCTGTAAAATTGTACAGAAAGATCATCGGTAGACAAGCGGCAAACTGCTTATTATATAATAACATGGGATCGATCAGAACAGGTCGCTGCAGTCGATGAGCAGCTACCTCATATTTAAAAAATATGTTCAGCAAGAGCGCTCCGGCCATCATGACAGCAAATATCCACCAAGGCCATTGGTATTCACGACCAAAAATAAGCGGGCAGATCAACAGCAATAAAGCAATAATCAGTAGTAAAGCACCTTTGTAGTCAATAGCAGCCCCCTTTTCAGTACCGTTTTTGTCCATCGTAAAATGAATACCGATAATGCAGCAAATTGTGACGGGCACATTGACCAGGAAAACCATTTCCCAGGATAAATTGCCCCAATGTGTCATTAATAATACACCTCCGAGCAACTGACCAGCCACTGCTGCCAGACCAAATACCGCACTGAAAACACCAACCGCTTTGGGCTGTTCGTTACTATCAAATAGTACACGAATAGAAGCCAATACCTGAGGAGCAAGCAGCGAAGCTCCTATTCCCTGAATGAATCTTGACACAATAAGAATGGTAATATTCGGTGAAAAAGCACAGGCCAATGACGAAAACAGAAAGAGGTACAGCCCCCATATAAATATTCTTTTGCGTCCATAAATATCCCCCAGTCGTCCACCACAGACAATAAGTGCGGCATAGGTAAGGCCATAAATGGCGACTACAAGCTGTAACTGCTGGTCACTGGCTCCAAAGGCATTCTGTATCGCAGGTAATGCCATATTGACAATAAAATAATCCAAAGGAGATAGAAAAGCTCCTGCCACGAGAAAGCCTAGGGCTTGCCATCGCTTTGTATAAATATCCATAGTTATTTTTTATGCAAAAATAACCTTCATTTATACCATATAAATTGTACTTTTAAAGGAATATAACGTATGAATAGATGAAGAGCATACATACAGAACGGATCGGAGTCCGTGAGATATCACTGATCAATACATCGGAGACCATCCGCACAAAGACATCCTTATCTTTTGTGTATGTAATTCAGGGGGAGGGAGCTTTTACCTATGAAGGGCATACACTTGCCTTTGACATCGGGAAATTTATCGTTGTTCCACAGCATCAGACTTATCATTTTGAAAGTACCCAAGCCAAACTAATATTGATTCAATGCCCGTTGACCTTTGTTGATAAAATACGTCTCGAAGCAGACCGGATCGAAAGCTGTGAAAATTTATACAAACTACAATACATCAGCAACAGTTACCATGCACGTGCGGGCTGTGTATTCAAGGACAAATCGGATGAAAAGTTTGCCGAAATGCTCGTTCTACAGATCGCAAGAGAGTTTAGAAATAAAACCGACGATTACCTCGTCATCCGAAACAGTATTTCCATTCTCCTGAACCTGATCGCCCGAAACCTCATCGGAAAGGAGATATCAGATATCCGGGAAAATCAAAAAGCCTTTTCAATTTTAAAGATTATCACGTACATACAGCAGTATGCCAAAGACAAAGAGAAAACCCGCATTCAGGAGATAGCCTCCCACTTTGGTATAGCTAAGAATTACTTCGGAGAGTATTTCAAACAACAGACCGGTATATCCTACCAAGATTACCTACTCGATTATCGATTGAAATTGGTCGAAACCTATCTGCGCTATAGCAGCATCCGCCTCGGAGAAATTGCACATGAATTGCAGTTTACTGACGAAAGCCATCTTTCGAAACTATTTAAAAAACATAGAGGGCTTACGCCAAATGAATATAGAAAACAAAAGTCTTAATAAAAAAAACACCCGATAGCATGGGGTACTCCGGGTGTTTTAGCCATATTATTAACCTATTTTATGAAAAGTGCCCGTGATGGGCAACACTAAAGTAGAAAATAACTTTGTATAAACAAAATAAAAAATGAAAAAAACCGGTTTTTTCCTATCACTGCTAAACCGGTTGAACATTCATTTAGGCAAACAACGTCGTCTCCTTTATCTAGTGCCTGAGCTCATAACTAATTATCCCCAAATCCGATAGTAACATCGTAATACCCTCCCTTTCTAGTGAATATCCAAGCACATGTAAGCACTCCCAAAAGGAGATAAACCGCGCTGAGATTACGAGATTTTGCTTAATTTTAGTCCATTAAATAACGATAAGCTATGACCGGTCGCGAAATTCTCAGGCAACATATCAATAAAACTGTCCACTTGAATGATGATCAATTTGATTATTTCTTTTCTTTTTTCAAACCGGTATCCTTTAAAAAGAAACAATCGATTATCACCATGGGCGATACGGTGGAATGCGAATATTTTGTCCTCAATGGCTGCTTAAAAACTTTTGTGGTCAATGATGAACAAAAAATGCATATCCTACAGTTTGCTACAAAAACCTGGTGGGCATCTGATTATAATGCCTTACACAATAATACGAAAGCAACGGTCAACCTAGATTGTGTAAGTGATGCGTATACACTTTGTTTATTTGCTGACGATCGTGAACGTGTATGCAAGGAAATCCATGAGGTCGAAACATTTTTACGCTGGCGTTCGAATAAGGGTTATATCGGTCTACAAAAGAGGATTCTATCCCTGCTCAACAATGACGCCCGCAGTCGTTATGAGGAATTGATGCTGCAATATCCTGAATTGTACAATCTTGTTCCAAAGCATTTGATTGCAGCCTATCTTGGGGTTTCCCGTGAGACGCTCAGCCGGCTCTATCACAACAAATAATGTGATCTATATCACCAAAACAAACCATTCTTTAAAATGTGATGTATATCACATAGGGGTCTAACGATTTATGCCCTACTTTGTGTTATCATTTAAACAATTAATTTTTTTGAAGATGAAAAAAGAGAACTTAAAGGTATTGGTCGTTTTGACTTCACATGACCAATTGGGAGATACAGGAGCTAAAACAGGTTTTTGGGTTGAAGAGTTTGCGGCCCCTTATTATGTTATGGCCGATGCAGGCGTTGACATCACCATTGCTTCGCCAAAAGGCGGGCAACCACCTATAGATCCCAAAAGTGCGCTCCCTGATTTTCAGACAGCAGCGACAAAACGTTTTGATGCAGATCTTGAACTTCAGAACAAACTGGCAAACAGCATTGTCCTAACAGAAGTTAATGAGCAGGACTATGACGCGATCTTCTATCCGGGTGGCCATGGACCACTCTGGGACCTTGCGAATGACAAGACTTCCATCGCATTGATTGAATCCTTTTGGAAACATAATAAACCTGTAGCCGCTGTATGCCACGCTCCTGGTGTTTTCAGGTTTGTTAAGAATATCGATGGTAGTCCATTGGTACAGGGCAAAAAAGTAACAGGCTTTTCCAATTCTGAGGAAGAAGCTGTACAATTGACAGATGTCGTCCCTTTCCTGGTTGAAGATGAGCTCGTCAAACTTGGTGGACACTACAGTAAAGGTCAAGATTGGAGCAGTCATGTGGTCAAAGATGGTAAACTGATTACCGGCCAAAATCCTGGCTCATCGGAAGAGACCGCAAAAGAATTACTAGCCTTGTTGGAGCAATAAAACGCTATCAGTTAAAACTGTATTTCCGTTTTGAAATATACAACCGCACGCTAGATCATAGATGATGCCAATAACACAATTATAAAATCCCATTTTTATATGTTAAGAACAATAAAAATGGGATTTTTGTTAACTGACGCCGAATGATACCTATCGTTATTTAACTAGTTTCGTTTCTAGCTCCTTCAGGTTATTGGCGCTTGTAATATTTCCCAGATCGGCAGCCTGTTTCCAATAGATCTTTGCTTTTTCGATTTCATTTAGTTTAAAGTAAGCTACCCCCAGATCATTTAACAACATTTTACGATCATTGTCACTGGGCTTTCCTATCTGAAGATATTTATCAAATTTGGCAATCGCTTTTTGAGGGTCACCAGATTCCAGGTAAATGGTTCCCGAATATTTTAATGCTTCCCCTATATCAAACTCTTCAGCTTTTTCAAAATAAAACAAGGCTTCCTTGTATTTACTTTCTTTAAAATATTCTTTACCCTGATCCAGATACTTCTCCCCATCACTTCTGAACAAGAAATAGTAAGCCATTCCACTGAGTAGAAGAATTAGTCCCAAGACGGCAATTATCTTTCTAAAAATCTCCATACAACTGATAACTATATTTTTTATTTAATTCCAAAACCAGGAATAACAAGCTTCCACTTATCCCTTTTGTACATTAAGCTGATTTAATTGGATCAGCTCTTGGATTTCCTTCAATATAGGTTCCACATTTTTAGTTCTACCAATACGCTCCAGCATTTTTATGCTTTTATGATCCTTTGTTACCACAATGATGTCGGTACCATTGTGTAGGGCAATAGCAAGATGTTTGAGGGTTTCGAATTTTTGGATCTCTTCGATGCGAATCTCCTTTTTGAATAGTCCAAAATAGGATTTGCTCATGGTACCTGCCGCACAATCGATGGTCATCTGCTGGGCAAAGATCCTAATCTGCACACAAAAGACAATAAGCCCAAAGATCCAATACCAATTCTTTTCACCAAAAATATTTCCATCTTTAATTCCAACGATTAAAATACCGATGGCCATAAATAGCCAGAATAAAGCTAGGCAAAGCGCAAAATATCCAATCCTTTTAGAGGTATATCTACTGCCGTCCTGCGTAAAATATTTATAATTATGCTCTTCCATTTCTATTGTGTTTTTATGTGGGGAATCACCTGTTTCAAAAATTATTTACGATCAAATATAGACAGTAATAGGCGGGTATTCCTGTCTATTTAAAATTCGATAACATCCATTTAATATTCGCCGGGATTGAGGAAAATCAGCTCGCAGAATTAACAAGATCACGTGAAAGATTCAAAAACACAGATTACTACTCATCCGGTGTAAAAAAAATCCACAGTCTATTTTTTAACAAACAAACTGCGGATCGATCCTACTAATTTCGTAAAACGTGCACGCTCAACAAATTCCGAAAAGTCTTTTATTTAGCAACAGGGAAGTAACATGCATAAATGAAGCGGTGCTCAAAATGGCCTAAATTTCGTAAACTTCGGAACGAATACATCACTGGATTAGCATAGTCGTTCTTCGTATCCTCATACGCCTTTACAAGGCGTATCCATTGCTTAAAATATCTCGTGTTTACCTTTCAATAGGAGCTTTTCTTTCGACCGTCCGGTTCTATTGGTTTCTCTATTTCACAATTATTTTTCACCTCTTTCTTACATGCGCAAAAAAAAGCGATGAATAGCACGCCGAGGTAAGCACTAGGTTTACACATATTATTCAAAAATTCACACAAGATACTAGCTAACAAATATTGCAACGAAATAATGTCAGTCAAAACAACATATTTAAAGAAAAATAATCAACCTGAAGACACTAAACGTTCAAAAGAACTATCCATCATATTGCATCGCTAGTATTTCACGCTCTTGCATTTCAACATCCAAAATATGATCAGGCATATACTCATCGCCACTGGCTACCTCGGCATATAAACGGCCATTATCACCTATGATAATTTTTAGCCCGAATACCTCCAGCGTGTCATACCAATCTGTATCGGCTTTTTGTGGCATGCCCCCAGCAAATTCCTGGTTATAAAATAGGATCAGTTCTTTTTGACAATCGGCCATCCAAAAAAGATAGTCATTGATCTGATCAATATAATCCTCCGGCTTACATATAGCATAGATAAATACTTTCACCTTTTCTGCTTTAACGATCTTGTTGAATATCACAATATCTTTTTTTATACAAATAAGATTTTCATCAATCGCAGATACAACAAAATCCGCAGGTTGAAGTGCAATTGGGGTATTTCTCTGTTTAAGTTTTCTGAGGTCTTTTATTATAAAATTATTCTGATGAGATTTTGCTTTTGATTCCAGCGTATAAAGTTTGGCAATATTTTTCCTATCCGCCAATTCCATACATAACTTTGCCAGATCGTAAGCCGATTGATGATAGCCCAAAAATGTATATACATTAACAAGTATCAAATCCTGATCTTTTGTTCGATCTGCTTGTTGTAAACGATAGAGCAAATCATACATTTTTGCTATACCTTCTTTTGAATTACCCGTCTTTCGACATTCATCAGCACATTCAATATAGGTGCTTTGATAATCTTTTTCCATCATATATGCTTCCCTTTTTAACTTAGTTACCAAACCTTGATTTAAATCCCTTCCGTTGACGAAGAACGTCTGCGAGAATTGTCCGTATAAAATCATAGGTTCTCAGCTCATAGTTTAACGTCAGGCTTTCTATCGCTGTTGCGATCACATTATTCCGTTGTTCATTTTTGTATGCAAATTTCTGATTTCTTGTTCTAACAGACACCATTAAAAAATAAATAGTTTCATATCCTCAATAACGGCCGGAAAAAGAAAACTTTCAATCTTATCATAATCCATTCTCTTTTTTAACTCATCAAAATCCTCCTTTTTTACTTTCTTCGAGATCAAAATTAAAAATGATCCAAAGGCGTCATAGATAATATCCGCATAAATCCGGGGAGACATAAGGGGCTCAATTTTTGTTGAAATCACGGAGAGTAGCGCAAACTTTAAAGTTCGCTGCTTGTTAAATCTTGGTTCCGGACGAAATTTATCCTCGGTGGTATTGAAAGGACAGTCTGTAAAGAATTTATGCTTTTCAGGATCAAATTTCTTTAGGTCCAAAGTAATCCTATATTTAAACTGATCATCGATCAATATCTTTTTACCCACCAGTAGATTACGATAGATATAATCCCAGATATATTGCGCCACCTCAGGTGAAATCCTTGGTGTAAATTCTACTTCTGCTTTTTCAACCATTGTCCTTATTTCAAAATATGCCATTTTATAATATATATATGATTAGTCCATTTTGTCAAAATGTATAGCTGATTTTTCAATATAGCTAAAACTACATTATTTTGACCATATAAAATTAGGCTCATTTACGATCCGTTTGTTCCTTTTACAAACTGCTGAAAACAAATAAAAATATTTACTGCAAAAAAACGGCTAATCGATCCCTTTTTAGAATAGATTGATATATGATTACATATATTTTAGGTATGGAAATATAAGAGAGGCACTACTTGATCATCAGTGGACATTTACGAAATTAAGTGATATAAAATACATTTGAATTTACTGGTATAGTAGTTGTGTATTTCAGGTTATAAACATACATATATGAACAAAATCTTTCATTTTTTTTTCATCGGAATGACAACCATTACGATTTCTTCTTGCCAAAACAGTGGCAAAACATCTACTAGCACAGCTATTGATACAGCGGCAATGACAGATACATTATCTGCTGCTAACAAAACCACACAGTCGACTGCTATACCTGCAATACAAACCCGATATACTGGGACAGTTCCCTGTGCAGATTGTGAGGGGATAAAAACAGTATTGACTTTGGTGAATGAAACCTATAGTCTTGAGGAAACCTATTTGGGAAAATCAGATCAAGCCATACAGTCTAAAGGTCCAATGTTGATCGAGCGCGGCTACGAAAAAGACAATGATGCAACCTTATACATCCTAAATCCAGATAGTGATACTGAAAAGCGTTATTTTGTACGTCTGACAGCACAACCTGGTAAGTTGATCATGTTGGATAAGGATCAAAAGATAATCAACTCGAAATTGAACTATACGCTATCCGAGGAAAAATAAAATCAGTGTTTCACGAATGAGATTCCAGTCTGCCAATAGAAAGCATATTAGCAAAAAGACGATAGGCTCCAGACACAGCAGCGGGAAGCTGTCTAAATAAAGACAGGCTGCTGTAGATGTAATATCCTTTTCCCTTTCTATTGACAAGCAACAAGCCATCTTCATTTCCGTTATTGGAATTTTGGGTACGCAAGACTGGTTTAAATTCACTATTCCAGTCTTTGGGGAGAAACAGCGCGCGGTCCTGCACCCAATTGGCAAAATCTAACTGTTCTATTTTATTTGGATAATTCAAGATTCGATGGGTGGGATCCAAGAAGCTAATGGTTGATTCCATATCGGTAATCCGTTCACCAGTAACAGCTAAAGGATAAGCTCCCACCTCTTCCAGAGGTAGATCATAGGGGGTATTATATTGGGTTATCAAAACGCCACCAGCTTCAACATATTCGCGCAACTGCGTATGGAAATTCACCAATTGTGGATCAGTATTATAAATTCGGATGCCTAAGACTATGGCATCAAAAGTCGACAAATCTGTATCTTTCAAAGCGGCCACTGATAGAAGTTCGATCTCATTCACCAATTGCTTTAGGCTACCTAGAAGTTCATCCTTTTTTCCAGCGATGTAGGCGATCTTCTTAGCAGTGTTTGCCACGGGACTATCTAAAACCTTAAAAAAAGCTTTGGGATGATATACGACATCCTCAATATGGGGATAGCTAAGCGATTTTAAACCACGTTGGTGGATCCCATAACTACTTTCTATCTCAAATCCAATCCGTTGTATCTGTTCAGCGGATCCCAAAGAAGCCAACTGAAAATGAATTTTTTCGGAAGCATTACCCTCTAAGGTCAATGTATGCTCTTTAGGAAATAGCCCCAGCGCATCTGCTCCCTTTAACCTCACAGTGACAGACTCTGCTGTAGAGACATTGGATTGTAGTTCAAGTGAGACAGAACGACTGGTAGAATCCGCCAGAACGATAATATCTGTATCAAAGGTGCCAGTAATAGCTGGAGCAATCGTGATTGCTTTATTGTTATTCAATACAGGTACACTAATCGCCATGGATACCCCGCCAAACTGTAACTGCAATTGTACAACGATTGAATTGTTATGTTGAGCAAGTACAATATCATTGAAAGACCGCGGAGAATAATTCCCCCTATCTCCTTCTTCCTTTAACCAGGATGGTAATGAGGGCTCAATGGTGCTGCTAAGCCGACCCGTAATTTCTATCCGTTCTGTACCTGATAATTGATGAGGCTGATGATATAACGATTCAAAAAAGGGAACTGTCACATGGGTCAACACCAGATCAGAATCCTGAGGTATATTTGCCTGCAAAAATAAATTAACATCGGTGCCGGGTACCCAGCTATCGACCAATGAATTTATTTCAAAGGATACCCCAAGTGTGCGTAGTAAAAGCAGCTCCAAGTCAGCGCGTTTTTCATGGATTACACTATTTTTGGATACAGTTCTCATCCAGATCAAAATTGTTGCGATCGCCATTGAAAGTTCCCGATTATCTCCCTGGGCCTGTTTCGCAAGCAAACGATCGACAAGTTTCTTAAAAACAGGGATATACTGGTCCTCCGTTTCAGTTGAAGTAAATAAAGCGTCAGCAGCTGTAGGATCAACAGACTTTCCCCTCAATAATTCAAAATATTCAAGCGTGGGTGTATGCTGCGTTAAACTAGCCATGGCCTGAGAACGGTGTTTATTACGGCTTTCAGCAGCAATCTCACCATGATGCAAGCCTGTATAACGATTATGCACAGGAATAGTGACCGAAAAATGCTGTGGTAAAGGTATTACCTTACCACCAATATCTTTGACGCCACTCTCCTGATAAACGTTCCAAAACAAACGCTGTGTCTGCCAGACAGACAATTCCTCCAATTGTTCAGGATAGGCCTGCGGATTCGCAGCGAGATCATAAGCTTTTTGTGTTAGGATCGCCGAACTCTGATGGTGTCCATGGAGATCAGGAATATTCGGTGAAAACCTCGTGATCATAATATCTGGCCGAAAGTACCGGATGGTCCATACGATATCCGCAAGCACAGCTTGCTCATCCCAACGGAGCATTGTTTCGGCTGCAGATTCTACAAATCCAAAGTCTTTGGCCCGTGTAAAAAATTGTCTTGTACCTTCGGTCTTTCGCGCAGATAAGGATTCCTGTACCCGAAGTATACCAAGGTCGGTTCCTTTTTCGGAACCTATAAAATTCTGTCCCCCTTCGCCACGCGTAAGCGACAAATAAGCCGCATCTACAAGCTGGTCCTGAGCAAAAAATGTCAATAGCTTATTGTTCTCATCATCTGGATGGGCACCTACATACAAAACCCTTCCAAAAACCTTCAACTTGCATAACTCACGCATGAAACCAGCATGGTTTATTTGCGAAGAAATTCCGTTTCTAGGTTGTTGTCGAGATTGTTGTGCGAGAAATTTTAATGCCATATCCATCTATTTTAATACCTGCGATGGCCAAATATAGCAATAATTTCTAAAAGACTACCAATCCTATAGATATTATTAATAATACTAAATATAATGTAGCCGAAAGCTTACGAAAACGCCTGCTCAAAATACCTTGTTATTTCTTCGGTCTGATTACATAGTATGTGCCCAAATCTATCCCTTTTAATAACAAGTATTTTTTTTCATTTGAGCGATACACTTTATAATTATTTAATTCTCTTGTTTTTAAATCCTCGTATATTTTATTGGGTTGTTTGAAATACAGTGTTTTATGGGGCATCACAATTTTGAAATAACTTGTTCCCTCCCAATGGTCAATATGGGAATTATTGCCTGTGCCCCATTTTAGGTATCTGCCGAAATCCCAAAATGAATATTGAATCCACTTGTCTTTATGGATGTACTCGCGCCGGATAAAATCCAATCCTTCATTTTCGTCTGTAAGTTCTCCCGCATATGTTATTTCCAACTTGCTGTCGCTAGCTTCGGGATCATCATAGCTATCCGTAAGCAGGTAGTTCCACTGGCCATGGCCATACAGGAATAATTTGTCTACCCACTTTTCCGGGTCAGAGGGTAATGCATGTCTCTCCTTTGCCATATATTCTTTAGTGGAAAGCAATTTTTTAATTTCCTTTTTTGAGAACGTTCGGGTCCCATCTAAATTGTTAATCGGATACCTTGTCGTATCACCATTGGATATCCAGTTGCTATAAGTGTCACACTCTGTATCAACAACATACCGATCCATTGTCTTATAATTATGCTTTATTGTATTCGGATATATATAGGTTAATGAATCCACAACGTGTCCATTTTGATCGAGTTTATACCAAAAATGTTCGGTCGTCGTTCTCTCATCTTGGTCCATAAATCTACTTCCAGCAATCAATAAAGTGCTGTCATTTATCTGGAGGATAGGTTCAAAATATTGTGCCTGGATCTCCAGCACTTCATAGTCATCATCTTTCAGACTATCCAATGTGCCGCATGTTCTGTACACTTCCGGAACCCGTTGAAATTTCACTGCTAACTGTTTATAATACTTCCCAGCATCGGGCAATACAACGATACAGCCCAGAATGACTGCTCCTATTATTACTTTTTTTATCTTCATTTTTTACTGTTTCTCCAAAGCACACACCGGATACTTCTACTCGAAGTAAAGATATCGAGTTCTGGGTAAATAAGGGCCGCGAATATTAATTTGGAACCTGCAATTAAAAAATGAAACAGCTATTTTTCCCTATCATATTGTATCAAGAAACCCATTTATAGTACCTAAAGACTTGCGGTCATGTGTTAAACTTTTGGAATTAACACTTTTTAACCGATATATACCGTAGCTTAGCGCTTTATCAACAATTAGATCAACCAACAGAATGCCCTTTTTAGATCATGTGCTCCAAAAACCCAGCTACGGATGGAAAGACGACAATGGAGACCTTATTAAACCCAGCCCAAAACAAATATTCAGCGAGTTTTTCAAAAGATTGAATGTTTTTAAGGACCAACGCAACTGGTTACCTTTTTTTAGTTGGCTGAAAGTAGCTTGTCTTATCCCTTTTTTCTTTGTTTTTCTCTTTGCTCACCTTAGCTGGTGGACAGTGCTGGCAGCTTTTATCTACAGTATGATCATTATGGGGACACATGGTACGATCTGGCATCACAGATTTTCTACACACGGTGCTTTTAAGTTCCGTAACCCCTTCTGGCGTTTTTTCACACAGAACCTCACAATCAATGTGATTCCCGAGGAAATCTATGTCATTTCGCACCACGTACATCATGCAAAATCAGATCAACCAGGAGATCCATACAACGCACAGGCAGGATTTCTATATTGCTTTTTGGCCGATGTCAACCATCAACCCATTGCTAAAGATCTAACAGAAAACTCTTACAACCGCGTCAAGTCGCTTATGAAGCATACTGGTGTTACAGCCAATACTTATGCACAATATCAAAAATGGGGTTCCTATGTCAACCCGACACATGCAATCCTATCCTGGGTATTAAATTGGTCATTTTGGTATGTTGTATTCTTTTTAATCGGTGGACATGCCCTAGCCTGTTGTCTATTTGGTGCAGCTGGCTTTTGGGCCATTGGTGTGCGTACATTTAATTATGAAGGACATGCCAAAGGAGAAGATAAACAACGGGAAGGGATAGATTTTAATGAAAAGGATAAATCCATCAATCAATTGTGGCCAGGTATTGTCGCTGGTGAATGGCATAACAACCATCACCTCTATCCCAAAAGTGCGCGAAGTGGTTTTAAACCTTACCAAATTGACCTAGCCTGGTGTTATATCAAAATGATGCACAAGTTAGGCGCTGTCAGCAGTTATCGCGATGACAAAAAACGGTTCGATGAACAGTATCATAAACCTTATCTCGATGCTAAAAAATAGGCAGGGGATCTGATTCCCGGTATCAAACCAAATTGGTTATACAATAAACAAAAGAAACAGCTAGTACTAGCTGTTTCTTTTGTTTTAAATAATTCACTTAATTTATTGCAGCATATCAAGCCTTCGTTTTGGAAGTTGCCCTAGCGGGTTTCTTTTTCTTCCCCCATTTGCGGTTGTACCAGATAATAAATCCCGTCACAGGTAATGAGGCCCCTACCAGCGACGCTAATGAGGCCAATATTTTCGTAGGCAATCCACCAATAGTGCCCACATGGATATCGAAGTTTGCGCGATAGATCTGCTGTCCAAAAGAGATCTGTTCATCCTTCGAAACACCGCCTACAACGCTTAGACTCTTCTGATCCAACCCGTACCAAGTAGTCATATCATTATGTCCTGTTGTTGGATTGAGATAAACTGTGTAGACATCTTTTGCATCTTTGGGATAATTGATCCGAACATGTTGTTGTTGCTGATATCTTCGCCAGATCTCATCATCAGGTTGTTTAAAATCACTGGTAAGCCTTGTTGTATCCGAAAGTCCCTTATGTGGATGCTCCAATCTTGCTTTGCCACCAGTGACCAACCAATGATAACCATCATCAAACCAGCCGAATGTAAATACGACACCAGTCACCGTCAGAATAACGGTAAATATCAACGTATAAAACCCCAGCACATTGTGCAAATCGAGATTAACCCGCTTCCAGTTTGCCCCCCATTTAATCTTGAAACTCTTATCCCGTGTAGATTTGTTCCACTTATTGGGATACCACCAGATGAAACCGGTTATCAATGTGATCAGAAACAACAGGCAATTTGCGCCGACAAAATAACTTCCATAAGGTCTTGGAAACCAAAAAAAACGATGTCCTGCTCGCAAAAAATCATTAAACACTGAGATTCCATCTTCATTGATGCGATGATAGAGCTTTTGGCCTGTATAGGGATTGAGATAAAGATCATGGTAATTACCATGACGGTCAGGCCCATAGCCCAGGATACAGCTTTTGTTCCGATTCCGGAACTCCAATGAGAGTATCCGACCTAAACTATCCCCCGGAATATCTTTTGCCACAGCCTGGATCAATTGCGAAGGTTTCAAAAATGGACTGTCCGATTGTTCAACATATTGCCCCGGTGTCAAGAACAAAACAAACTCATCTCTAAAGGTCCAGATCGCCGCCGTCAGACAGACGACAAAAACAACGATGCCCGAAAATAAACCCAGCCAGAGATGGAGCCAGTTGCTTATTCTTCTGAACAGTGATTTTTTAGATTTTGCCATATGTTGTAGTAAGGGACCAGCTACTTCCACCATGCAGAAAAGCCAGTCTCTACTTTATATCTCTATTTAACTTTAAAAAGCCCGTTTACAGCATCCAAATCATTTACTTTGATACCCTTAACCATCTTACCTGCAGCGCCATCATAACTATAAATATGAATATCCCCGGTATTGTCTTTTTTGGTGTTTACAGGAAAGTAAACCTTTCCGCCATCCGCCAGGATGTTCGGTGCGGTAGGCTGACCTTTAACCAATGGAAGGTCTAATTTAGTCAAGCTACCTGTTGCCATGTCAACGACATGAAATTCCTGTACATTGCCAAAGCCATAAGATTGCCAGGTTAAGGCCAGATCCATACGAATTCTGCGAACCAGCAATTTACCATTGCCAGAATAACCTCCGCCCAGTACCGGATCCCCGTTTAGTTTTTCTGAAATATTCAGGAAATAAGTAGGGTCGACAACCGATGTTCCTTTTTTGATACGGTAAATACCATGTGGTTTATCCCAGTTTTGAGAGATCATCTCAAATGGTGAAGTCATGATATACAGATCATCATTGTATGTAAAAGTTTTTAAAACACCATTTCGGTCATTACCCGGACTTGTCGAGCGGTTATCTTCGCTATAAACAGGATTGTTCATGGCTGGATAATCAAATACGGCAAAATAAGCAGTACCTGTTGCGTAGTTGGTTTTACCCTTGGCGATTGCATCCGGATATTTTTCATCCCCATACCAATAGCCTACATGTAGCTTATTGTCTTTCAGCTCCGCAAATCCGATAAGCGGTCCTGTGAGGCCAGCCTTGGTCGGAAGATCAAATTTGCCTTCTTTGACCACCGTCATGTTTTCAACATTTACAATTTTATAAGCACCTTTATAGCCATAGATAAGTAGATTGTTCTGATCAATCCATTGATGATTGTACCGGTTGGCATCTGCCAGGACAAATGGAATCACTTTAACCAATTGCAGCTTCTGGTTAACATAGCTGTATTTGGAGAGTGTATTTTCACCGGACTTATAGGAATAATAAAAACCATCCTTTGTCATAAAAGCCAGAAAGCCGGGATCCTGAGTGGTCACATTCGCACCTTTACCCAAAAAGGAGATTTCACCTTCCGAAAGTGTGCTATGCTGGAAAAGGTAAGAACCATCGGGATCCAACACAAGTCCACCAACAGCAAAAATTTTCTCTGTTTCGGGCTCTGGGTCAGGATTGTCAGCAGGATTGGTCTATGAGCAAGATTGCAGGGAAAAACCCGTCACCAGCGCTGCAAGCGCTAGCATCGCAAATTTAGTCATATTTATTTTCATGATAATTGTGTGTATAAAAAATTATTAGTGCAAGAAATAGCGTAATTTTAGATTGAAGGACCTTCCCGGTTTCTGTAACCGAAAATTGTCGTAAGCCAGTTCGTTTCCAAGATTCCGGCATTCAAATGAAATATTGTAGCGACCATCTTTTAAGGAATAGGTCATTCCGGCATGATGTAGCAACTGTGTCGGAATGATATTTAAAGACTGTGAACTACCCCAGGCCTCCCATGTCAGGTAAAAACTGTGGTAATATTGGCTGGACCAATCAAACTGCAAACGTGTCCCCCTGCCTAGCCAGTCGCTTTTTCCGACCGACAGATATAGGTTGCCGTACAACCAAGGTTGATTGGGGATCATATTACCATAATTTGCCCGCGGTGTCTCCGTTCCATAGGTATATTTTTGGTTCTGTTTAGACCGTTGATAGCTGGCATTCAGTGTCAGCTCTACCAGTTTGGCATATTTATATTGTACCTCTGCCTCCGCTCCATATACGATCACTTTACCTTCGTTCAAAAATTGTGAGGTATTGTTGCCCATCGGAATGGTATAGATAAAATCTTTGGCATTACGGAGAAATCCCCCGATATCAGCGCTATAAAAATGACGGTCATGCTTACGACTGAGGTCAGCATTGATATTAAAATTATGGCTGCTTTCCGGTTTGATATCTGGATTAGGGATCACATTCACCCCATCCCCCAATACTTCCACGAGTTCGGGCAATCGGTACGCATGCTCATAAGAAAACTTGACCCCCATATTGTCGCCCATGCTGTAACGGCTTGCTAATCCGTATCCAAAGTTATTATAAGAACGGTGTTGTGCTGGCATTGGATTTTTTCCTTCCGTAACTGCCCCTAGTTCAATGCCAAAATGAAAGAACTTAGCAAATACACTGGTATTCAACCGCTGTTGTAGTGATTTATTTTGCCAAGATAATCCTGTCACGGATTTGGACTGACCAGCTGGACTCAAAATTTTCTGACTCAACTCCTCGTCCGATTTCTGGTCGGACTTATTGTAATTGTGGTTTAAGGTCAATTGATTACCTTCATTGATACGATAGCTCAGGTTTACACGGGTCAGCAAAAAAGTATTTTGATAATTTGTATAGGAGCGATTTTTCGATCTATTTAGTTCGCCAAAGTCATTATTACTGCTACTTGCGGATCCATCCCACCAATAGGTGGTTGTTGAAGTATCTACCACGCTATATTTGTCGACAGCATAACTGACAAATGCTGTCGCATTGAGTCCCTCAATAAAGAGGTTGTCTTTTTTATAGCGCAAACTGGGCATAAAATAATTTCCATGACGGTTTACTTTGCCATAGACGATATTCTGGTTGTTGCCTGTCTGAAACTCCTTGTAATGGTTATTGTACAACATGCCAAGTACAAGCGCATCTGCCCATGTCTGGTTGATGTAACCGGCCTCAGCTTGAATCATACCCGATTTGTACTGATCGTGAAAGCGCTTTACGCTCTTTTCGATGAAGCTGTTCGGTCCATCGGGTACCCGGATCGCGGCATCATATTTTGGATTGCTATGCATCCAATAGTCATTGTCCGAGTAATTATAAAATCCGGTCAACTTAAACATCAGTCCTGTTGTATCATTGACCGACTGTGTATTCAGAGACAGGCGGTGGGTATTAAACGAGCCGATGCTATAACTTGCATCCAAGTAATTTTTAGCCCCTTTATTGGTCACCATGTTAATTCCGCCACCCAACGCATCCGAGCCAAGTTCAATAGGAACCACCCCCTTATATACCTCGAGCCGATCGGCGAGGTTGACCGGAATATTATTAAAATTCATCCCGATACCAAAGTTCTCCATCGGTATACCGTCAATAAAAAAACGTATTGCTTTACCGGAGAGACCATTCAATGAAAAGTTAAAATCCGAGCCTAAGCCTCCATATTCTCGAATGCGAACTCCTGTTGTGGTATTCAGAATCTGATTCACATCACGGGTACTGTTATTATACTTGCTCAATTCAAGCGCAGCGACGTTAAATCCAGTTTCTCTAACCAGCTGACTAGCTGTCTTCGCGTCCACATCCACCTGTTGTAGCTGCTGTGCATCAGACTGCAATGTCAGATTCACGACCAGAGGCGACGATTCCTTTAGAAATACAGTTTGGCTAATGGTCTTATATCCCACGCTGCTTAGGCGCAGCAGATATTCTCGCTCGGCTAAAGCGCTAAGCTCATAACGTCCATGCTGATCCGTTGTTGTACTCTGTTGACCAAAGCGAACTAATACACCGGCTAGAGGTCCCTCAGACGACGTAATTCTGCCATAAACACGCTGTTTCCTTTCACTTTGCAGACCGATAAAAACCTGCTTACCATCTTGTTTCAGTTTAATTTTCTTTCCGGCAAATAAGTCCGTCAGGAGACGTTCTAATTTTTCATTTCGATACCGCTTGGTGACCTTACGATCCGCATCCAATAATTGATTACTGTAGACAAACGAACAATTGATCTGCTGCTCAATCTGTTGCAAAGCCTGGGATATCTTGATCGAAGCAAAATCTATGGTCAGGTTTTTCTCCAATAGGGAGCGCTGCTGTGCGAGCGCAGGCAAAGGTAATAACATGATACACAAAAGTGTACAGGAAATTATACGCAACAAAAAAGTAGAAGGTTGCTGCGCTAAAAATATTTTCATATTTTGCGAATATTATGGATGAATACTTCTTGGATTTTTTCATAGTCCGGTATGTAGTTTTGGTCGACGCCATACCGGTTACTTTTTATATTTAACCTATCCCATTTACTATCTGATTGTAATTGTTTTATTATCTATTGTATATTTTATTCCAGTACTGAATGCCAGACTGCTCATCATATTATCAAGACTAGTTTTCTTAAAAGTCCCAGTCACAGTAAGCGTTTTAAGTGCTTTGGATTCAATAATGATTTTTACTCCATACCTACGTTCCAAGCGTTTAGCGACAGCCTCAAGTGGTTCATTTTTGATGACAAAAGCATCTTCGGTCCATGCCACAGCATCCGTAGTTTCTACATTGCGGCTCAGAACTGGTTCATGGAAGTTCATAACACCTTGCATGCCCGCTGTCAGCAGTACCTGATCCGACTGAGCGTAACGACCAAATCGTACTTTCCCCCGCTCAACAGTCAACAAGACCTGCCTGTCTTCAGCATAGGCTTTTAAATTGAACCGCGTACCGAGTACCTGCGTGAACGTAGAGTCTGTATGAATAATAAAAGGCTTATTGGGGTCATGCGCGATATCGAAGAGTGCTTCACCGCGAAGTTTAACAAGTCGCTGTGCCCCTTCGAATTGCAGTGGGTATTCCAGTTCGCTCTTTCCGTTGAGTACGATATGGGAACCATCAGAAAGGGTCAATGTGAGCCGTTGCCCAGCTTCGGTACGTACGGTCTTTAACGATGCTTGTTTTTCGATAGGTAATGCAGATCTATCTTGTTGATATATATACCAACCTAAGCCGAGAACGAGGATCAAGCTCGCGGCTAGTCCAATGATAAATGATAAACGTTGGATGGCAGGTTTCCCTTGAACCGCAACATCAATTACCTTCACCTTGTCCTCTATATTTGTCGAAAGCTTATCCCAAGCGGACCGAAGCTGATAATTTTCTCCAGGTGCCTCCTCCAGCTCTCCCTCCTGCTCATGTAACCAGCGTTCTATCTTCGCCTTTTCAGCAGCAGATGACTGTCCATTTGTATACCGTCTGAATTCTTCTCTCGTTATTTTCATTATCATTTGTAGGAGTCTCTTATCCACCGGAAACCAAGCCCTGTTTTAATCAAGTCTAAATAAGATTCTCTATTAATACAGTTCCCTAAGCCAGATAAAAGTACAGGTCAGTTTTAAAGAAAACACACAAAACATTGATTTTCAACAAGAAAAATTACATTTAAATTTCAGGAGGTGGTTTTACCGCGCTAGATGCGTGCGTAAGAATGTAAGAGCATTACCGATATGTTGTTTCACTGCACTCATGGAAATCCCCAATTCGCCAGCAATCTGAGCGTTGTCCATACCTTGTTGGTCACGCATCAGATAGACTCTGCGGCATTGCGGTGGCAACAGGTCTACCAGCTTTTGTACACGATCAGAAAGGTCGTTGTAATAAATTTCCTCCTGCGTGCTACAGTCCGCTTCGTTATAATCGATCAAGGAGTTTTGCATATGCTGTTTCTGACTAGCGGAATCCCTAAAATATTTGAGGATCTGGATTTTGGTTGCATGGGTAAGAAAGTGTTCCGGTTTCTCCAATAGTAGCGTTTCCCGACGTTCCCAAATAGATAAAAATACATTATGAACGATATTTCCGGAAACATCTTCGTCGTTTGTTTCCCGATAACAGATCCGGTACATCTTAGTAGCATATAACTTATATAGTTCCTCAAAACTGGATTCATCCAGCTGAAGAATTGATATTTTAGTTATGTTCGCCATCCTATCCATGTTTTTCAGACTCCAAAGATAGGCCTATTTAGAATGAATTCAAATAAAACTGACAATATCTTTTAGATACTTAAATTTCAGATGCTGTTGAATTTACCGATGTTATTGTTCATCTATTGCAAAGCTATCAAGTAGATATATAGGTTGATTATGCTAAACATAACATCTAAAATACAGGATATAATAAACGTACTCCTTTATAAACAACAACTAGACTTCCCTCTAAAGGATGCTAATTTCTTCATAACAATAATACCGAAGCGATGAAAGCTTCGGTATTATTGTCATACAGTACCTCCACAGGTTATTTTTCGTTCAGGTTTCTGGATTTCAACTCATTGTCAAGTGCCTCATCCGTTTTCTTCCAGCGAATAAAAGCCCAAGCTCCCATAACGATAAGCATAAACGTAAAAATAGTAATACCCTTATTTACGACACCATAAACAACAATCCCAGCACAAAATCCGACAAGTATGGCATTGATCAGTTTACTACTTTTTTGTTGCTTTTTTTTCTCCAACAATTCCTGATCGGTCAATTCAGTTAGTTCCTTTTCTTTCATAGTTTTAATGTTTTGGTCAATATAGTATGGAGCAAATATACAATCTAAAAAAATATTCACCTATTTCACCAATAAGATAATGGTCAAAGATATGATCGATGAAAGTCTACTTTTCACACATTAAAGACATACCCCTTCTCCCAACGGAAGCGAATGCAGAATAAGTAAGGCGTGTAAAATCAACTCTCCAGTACGTTATTAGTATTACTTAAGTATTGTTTAAGTATCGACTAAGTATCACTTCAGTAGTATTATACGAAATAGACACGACTACTTATCTCTTACCTTATAAGGCATTGAACTTTCCATATCCTTGCATGATAGCTAATTTACCTGGCGGATACAGACCTTACGATGAAAAGGTTTGACGGTGTTATGTCTTCCCCCTCCTTTGGAAGACATGACAGTATTAAATCTTATCAAGCTCCAACATAAGAGCCTTGAGATCCTGTTTCATAAGCGTAATACTAGATTCCAATTGATCATACATATCTGCGCGGTTCTCCAGTTCATCCGTAGAGTACTTCCCTCCTTCACCAAAGAAGAGCGGTACGGACGACTTCTTCGGATCTAGATTGATCTGCCCCAGATTGGTCCATTTTTCTACGATCTGTTCTCTTAGAGATTTATCTTGACCGATAGACGGGTTTTTGTATTTCAGGTAGTACCAGACCAAGGGCGGGAAGATCGCCGAAGTTTCTACGTTATCCCACACGTCCTTTAAGGCATTTCGCTTGTGATGAAACTCAACAGACTCCTTATTAAAAATCATCATCAACCCTAGGCCAGCCTCTCCGATACCTGCTGTTATCCCAATAGTATTGCTTACACCCTCGTTTTTAACCACTCCACCGGCGAGGATAGCACCAAGCGCCCCCACCACAATCGCTCCTTTGGTCAATTTGGATTCACGGTCCCCCTGTCTGCCTTTGAGATAATTGGCTACCTGACTTACCCTTTCTTCCTCACAGTCCATCTCCGAAGAAATGGCAGAAATTTCAATTGAAGCGGCATTTATCCGATGGTCAATATCCTGCTTGATCTCAAGGATACGGAGTCGGGCCTCCACACTGGTACTATCTCTCCGGGTCCGCAGCTGCATATACTTATCTATCAGATCCAATATCCCTATGGCATTCGCCATGTTAAGCGTGTTGTGATCAAATTTTTCCGTCAGACGTTTTGATAGCTGCTGTTGGTACAGTGCCACGGGAAGTTGATCAGCGGTATAGCTATATAAATTCCGTTGATTGCAGTTGCTGTTATAAAGTGCATCCCGTATACCGGGATCTTTGATGGTCCGACAAGAGGTCATCAAAAACACTCCGATCATCAACATCCAACAGACTTGTTTATTGCCTACAGTCGGAACGATAAAACGCCCCCGATGAAGTACCTTACCCATATATTTAAGTTATCATGGTATAAAATTAGCCGCGCTTACTTTTCCAGTACCAGACTAATCCCTGTAATCTAATTTATGAAAAAATATATTCGTCTTGACATAAATTCAACCCTTTGTTCAGGATAATATGGATAAATTTGTATGTACTAAAAGTATCGAGATGATTGAAAGAATAGCAACTTATTGGGATGGAAGAAGTGCTTCATGGCGCAAGGAACGAGATGAGGCCTGGTCACGCCCCGAAACCGAGCGATGGCTTGATTTTTTTAAGTCTGTCCGGCATCAGGCAGCTGGAAACAGCGTACTCGAAGTCGGTACTGCAACGGGATATTTTGCGAATATCCTGACCCTGGCCGGTTTTGAGGTGACAGCCATTGATCTTTCACCGCAGATGATTGAAGCCGCAACGCTTGTAAGCGAGGAACTAAAGCTAAATGTAAATTATAGCGTCATGGATGCACAGTCCCTGCAATTCGAGGACAATACCTTTGATCTACTGTTCACACGTCTAATGACCTGGACTATCCCTGATCTGGAAAAATGCTACCGCGAGATGCATCGTGTGCTCAAGCCCGGAGGTAAGCTGATCAACCTGGATGCAGATTTCGGAAAAACCGTTTTTAGCACAGACAGACATGACGAATGCCCATCGGGTGCGATTGAAGAGGTGAATGCCATCAAATCGGCGCTGGAAATCAGCCAGCACGAACGTCCAGCCAAAGATATCGACATATTGCAAACAATCGGATTCGGTTCCGTTGAAGTCGACACCCACGCCCAAAACCGTATTCTAGGACTTCCTTTGACAACTGAAGGGCTTTTTATGCTCGAAGCAACAAAAAAATAACTATCTAATAATCGAGAGGTATTCAAGAATAAAGAACCCTCAGTTTTAAACAATTGAGGGTTCTTATTTATTTTCCAAACGGAGCCCATTAAATTTATAGCTAACGTTTCCAACCACGTTCAGTAATCGCTATGTATTAGCGGTGGTATAACCAATCCATTAATACTTATTGATCAGGTTATCCCTTCAACCCGACACTGAATTTTCGGGCGTCGTAGAATGCGTTGGCGTCCCTCCTCATTGGCGAAGCCTTAAAACAACTATTCTCGGATCTAATGACAACAGGATATAGGTTTTCAGGCTTTTTAAGCTAGTAAGTGTTGCAGAACGAAATGGTTTCGTAAATTTTGCTTCCGCCACTTGCCACCGGCCCATTTTTTAAAACATTATCGTTTTATATATCCATAATGTTACCTTTGTAGAGGACAAGACATTCATGAGTAAGGATCGCGATATACTAGAAATACAATTGTGGGAGGCGCTAAGAAGTGGAGAACAAGCTGCTTTACAGCAGTTATACATGTCCTATTACAAAGGCCTATTGAAATATGGACTGCGGTATACAGACGATCGGGATACCCTAAAGGACAGTATCAACAATACCTTTCTTTATTTCTGGGAAAAACGCGAAAGTATAGGCAACGCCAATCATGTTGGCAACTATATTTTCAAAAGTTACCAGCGACAATTAGTCAAGGACCTCAATAATACAAATAAATTTGAAAAGCTTCTCGAAAACAACGAAGACACCGATACGGTTGATGTTGAAGAGTTTCAGTTCATTATCCGACAGGAAGAAAATACACGGGTTAATGTCCTTAAAAATGCGATTCTCCAATTACCCAAACGGCAACGTGAGCTCGTTCTGCTTCGTTATTATGAGGGACTCAGTTACGATGAAATTACGCTAAGAACAAACCTGAGCAAACGTGCGGTCTACAATCAGATCCATAGCGCCATCAATACATTAAAAAAAGACACTAGTCTGCAAAATCTCAAACAGATTCTCCCCCTATTAATCTTATTTTAGTTTTTTAGAAAAAAATAACAAGCAGACACACAGCTTTTTACATATTTAACTAAAAAATAACTGGTAAAAACCAAACTCGGTAGGCTCTATCTATATAAACGACTAATTTTTAGACCATGAGTGCATACCAGTCTGTTCAGGATTTTATATTGGATGAATCTTTCTTTCGCTATGCGGTAAGACAAGATCCATCGGAAATCTTGAAATGGGAAAGTTATATTAAACAACATCCCGAGCAGCAGGAACTTATACAGCATGCTAAGCAAGAATTGCTGGCTATGCAAGATGCGCTGTATTTGATTGATGCCGAGCAAAACTATGTCCGGCTAGTGCCCCATTTGGATCCCCCCGTCAAAAACATACTGTTAAAGAAAAAATGGACCTATTATGCGGCGGCGGCTATTGTCTTTCTGTGTTTGATCACTTCCCTATATGTCTTCCAATATCATTTCAACCAGTCGCAGACGAATGCTTACCTAACGCAACCTGCTGAAAAGAAAACAATTAAACTCGTCGATGGCACACTGGTCAAGTTAAACGCCGCAAGTAAATTGGAGATCGCTGATGGATTTGGTAAAACAAACCGTGCGGTCAAACTTGTTGGTGAAGCGTATATGGAAGTTGCTAAAAACAAAGCATTACCCTTTACCGTAACGACTCAGGCACTGCAAGTCCGGGTATTGGGGACAACGATCAATGTCAGAGCCTATGCCAACGAAGAACTTACTGCTGCCTCACTGATTGAGGGCAGTGCGGAGGTTATTTTGAAGAGCAGATCCCAAGCACCTATCCGTCTAAAACCAAAAGACAAAGTCGTTGCTCCACTAGCAGAAGCGCAGCCTAGTTCCAAAAACAATACAACAGGCATAGAAAAAAAATCCAATTACAAATTGGAGACCGTTACCCAGTATGATGCTGAGCAACGATTGGCCGAAACCTCTTGGGCCGACCAGAAACTTGTGTTTGTTAACGAACCGCTGTCTTCAATTGCTAAAACGTTAGAACGCTGGTATAATATTACTATTGAATTCCAAAATTCGGACATCAGTTCCCGAAAATATACAGCAGCATTCGATGACCGCGAAGAACTACAGAATGTGCTCCAAAGCCTACGGAGCAGCATCCCTTTCAACTATCGGAAGATCGGGCCACGCAGCATCAGAATTTACCTAACTAATCCATAAAATAAAACTTATGAAAGATACAGTTACCTAACCATCAGAGAAAAAAAAGGAGCATGCCAGGCATACTCCCAAAATCGTTAATTAACACAACAGGCTGTGACTGCGAATCCTAGGCGCTGTTGTCAATTGTTTACATTAACCTTGCAAACTTATGAAAAATAACGCAATTCGCGTTAAGGGAAGATATTACCCTAAACTTTTTAATACGATCATTCTCGTGAAACTGACCATCATCCTAACCCTGCTGTTCCACCTGACTGCGATAGGTAATTCTTTGGCTCAAAATGAACGTGCTACCTTACATCTCACATCGGTGAAGTTGAGCACGGTTTTAAAAGAAATTGAAAGCCAGACCAAGTATCGCTTTGTTTACGGTGACGATCTCGTCGAAGGTCTGGGTGCAGCATTTGCTGTGCACGCCCAAAATCAACCTGTCAAAGATATCCTCGATGAACTATTGACGAATACTGACCTCAGTTTTCGGATGCATCGGGAATACCTTATCATTCTTTCAAAGGAAGAAAAACAGGCACTAGCGACCCAGTCTAATATTCGAGGGCTTGTTCAGGATAGCCAAGGCCGACCATTGCCTGGTGTTACGGTGAATGTGTTAGGGGAAAACAACAACACGGTATTGACCGATCAAAACGGAATTTTTCGGATCCGAGCGTCCGTTGGACAAGTACTCCGGATTTCGTATGTCGGTCATGTTTCACAAAATATCAAACTTACGACAAAACATAGCATAGAAGGAATCAAAGTACAGCTGGAAACTGGGGTAAATACCTTGGAAGAAACCGTCGTGGTGGGATATGGTAGTGTCAAACGGAAAGATCTGACCGGATCGGTTGTCTCTGTTGACGTGAAGGAGATCAGGGATGTGCCTTTTACCAGTATTGATCAGGCCCTGACAGGTAAGGCTGCCGGTGTGCAAGTCATACAAGCTGATGGCTCGCCAGGCGGGGTTGCCAAAATACGTATTCGAGGCGGTACCTCGCTTATGGGCGGTAACGATCCCCTTTATATTATTGATGGGGTGCAAATGACCGTACAAAATCGTTATGTGAGCAATTCAGCTGAGGTGGTCAATCCGGTAGATCGCTTTGGATCAGACGATCCAAACAGCGCAGTATCTGGCTCATTCGCCCGTGGACTCAATAGTCTGGCCGGACTGAACATCAGCGACATAGAGACAATAGATGTATTAAAAGATGCGTCTGCCACAGCAATTTATGGATCTCGGGCTGCCAATGGTGTTGTCATTATTACCACCAAACGTGGAAAACGTGAACAAAAACCAACTTTGGAGGCCAATTATTATCATGGTATTAGCAAGCAACGACCGATCAACCTGCTCAATCGTGACCAATATATCATGATTATGCAAGAGGCTAATCGCAACCTCCTTGATGCCCGCAAAGCAGCAGGGGAAACACTCACGCCTGAGGAACTTGTCGATTTTGACAACCGGATCAACAATCCTAATTTTTATGGTCCTGCGAATACGGATTGGCTAAATCTAGTCACCCGGACGGGAAAATCCGACAACGCTGATCTCTCCGTTAGGGGTGGTGGTAATGCTTCGCAGTATTTTATTTCTTTAGGATATACCGGTAATCAAGGCGTTGTATTAGGCACCGACTTCCAACGTTTGTCGGGACGGATTAACCTAGACAACGAGATCACTAGTAAGCTCCGCACGCAAGCCACATTTGGTTATGGCTATACCATTAATAATATCACCAATGGTCTTTATACACAGGCACTCTTTGCCCCGCCAACTTTTGCAGCTTATAATGCGGATGGTTCCATTGCTAAATATACCGGCGAATCTATAGGAGGATATGATTATCAGGGCTATCAAAATCCACTTGTACTCCTCGACGGAATAAACAGAGCAGCCAGTCACTCTCTCCTAGGATCAGTGGCAGCCGATTATAAAATTTTACCGGAACTTATTTTTCGAAGCACTGCTTCAGTCAACTATAACAGTACGAACCAACGCAATTACGTAACCGGTGATGCCTTAATCGCCGCATCAAACGGTGTGGGGACCTCCAGTCTAGGAACGGGATCGCAGTCGCAGAATCAGTTGACAGACCTATTTTTTGAAAATACATTGACCTGGGATAAAGTTTTCAATGCGCAGCACCGATTCAATATTGTGGGTGGTACTTCTTGGCAGAAAACTCGTTCTCAACTTTTTGGTGTTACCGCACAGGGTTATCCTGATGACAAGTATTTGAACAACCTTTCATCAGCTAGCTTGGTGACAGCGGCCGTTGGGACCAGTGGACAGAACTCTCTACTAAGTTTTTATACACGTGCGCGTTATGCCTGGAAGGACCGTTATATTGTCACCTTTACAGGTCGTTCGGATGCTTCCTCCAAATTCCCAAAAGTCAACCGTACTGGATTTTTCCCTTCTGGGGGTGTGGCTTGGCGCATCTCCGACGAACCCTTTATGAAGGGTCTAAAATGGGTAGATGACCTCAAATTACGGGCAAGCACGGGTTACACAGGTACCCAAAATATTGGCGATAATATGTTCTACACCTTATACAGCCCATATGCATACGGCGGTAAAAGTGCAATGGTACCTACACAACTCGGCAATGAAGCGATCCGTTGGGAATCTACTCTGCAGAAAGACGCAGGTTTGGATATCAGCTTATTTAACTCGAAATTTGGTGCCAGTATAGAAATTTACGAAAAAGCGACTTCTGGTATTTTGTTCACCAGAGCAGTTGCTGGTAGTTCTTCCTACCGTAGTGTCATTGCCAATCTGGCCAATATTCGTAACCGAGGTCTGGAAATCGCCCTACGTGGCACCTTTCTAGAAAAGAAGAACTTCTCTTGGAATGGTGCTTTTAATATCTCGTTTAACCGCTCCCTAGTAACCAATGTGAACCGCGACTTTACCAATCCAAATGACATCACAGACTATAACCTCGGGAATGCAATCGTCCGGGAAGGTGAACCGCTCGGACTGATTTATGGAAAGGTATTCACGGGTCTATTACAAACACAAGAACAAGTGGATGCCTATAAGGGGAAAAATCAGTATTGGATGTATTTTGACCCTTATTTGGGAATTGGTGATCCAAGTTATAAAATTCCAGAAGGTGAATTTTTCCCTGAAAATGAAATCATTGGCCGTGCAGAACCTAAGTTTTACGGTGGTTACACCAATAGTATATCCTATAAAGGACTCAGTCTGACAACCTTATTTACGT